>OBLQ010000013.1_pt1 | contig 50956 bp, 48 predicted proteins | sample 1519881 | NCBI WGS metagenome assembly OBLQ01 (sample SAMN01911456, study PRJEB22533) | soil metagenome | biome: Soil | place: Malaysia | collected 2012-04-30 | depth DG_metagenome m | reverse complement strand
CTGACCGCTCAGTAGCAGCGGTGTGAGCGGCCCGGAGTCGCCGCCGGTGAGACAGATCAGTCCGTTCGCGTGCGTCTCCAACCTCTCCCAGGTGCAGAGCGGATACAAGCGCGGCTCGTGCAGGTGGCACTCCGTCAACATGCGGCAGAGCGATTTGTATCCCTCCTTGTTCTTTGCGATCAGGACGAGGTCGCCTCCTTCGGGCAGTTCGACCGTCGCGCCGACCAGCGGCTTGATGCCGCACTCGCGCGCCTCGCGCGAAAACTCGACCGCACCAGTAAGCGGTCGGTGATCGCCATCGCACGGATGCCGAGCGCGGCGGCGCGCCGTGGAAGTTCTCGCGCTAGCAGGACGCTGCGGCCGAAGGAGTATCCCGAGAGGACGTGCAGCGGCGCGTAGGCGACGTTAGACTTTCGCACGCCGAGGTTCCACTCGATGACCTCGAAGATGTTCGCCGCAGCGACGACCTTTTCGTCGCGCGTCTTGCCGGGTCGTACGTCGCCTGCGTCCTCTTGCTTTTCGTACAGAGGCAGATCGCGCGATGCCTTGCGCAGGACGCCGCGTCTATCGCGCCACTCGGCGAACTCTTGCGGCGGTTCGCCCGACCACCACGCGCCGGATTCGCGCCAGCGCGCGACGAGGTCAACGCCAGCCGTTCGCACTTTTCCAAGCCCTCAAAACGCGGTCGCGGCGTGGGAGTTCGATCTTCGAGGCTGGTTTGACCGTTCCGTCCCCGAACGCGGAGCACAGTTCGCGCACGGTGGACTCGGCGGAGCGCTGCGTCTCGGTACGTTCTGCAGAATCGAGCGCGCGCTGGATCGCAGGGACGGGGCGCAGGTCGGGGACGGTGACGCGCAGGCCGACGACGGGCGCGGTGATCGACGTCCGATCGAGTTGGTGCTGTAAGGAAAGCGAGAGGGAGTCCGACGGCTTCGGCAGGCGGCGCACATGGCGCAGCATCACCCCCGATTCGAGGCTCAGGACTGTCTCTGTCGAGCCGGCGAGCAGGTCCGAGCGTCTCAGCGCGCTACCTAGGTCGTCGGCGATCTCTCTCATTGCGACCAAGAGCACGTTTCGGTCGCAGACCGGGCCGTCGAACGTACGGACGCCCTCGATCGATGCGCGCGGATAGTTGGGCACGACCGGATCGCTCAGACGGCCGTGCGCTGCCTCCTGGACAATAAAGGCGTCCTTGCCGAACTGCGACATCAATAGATGTAGCGGCGCGCGCTGCACGTCTCCGATCCGTCGATAGCCGAGGAAGTCCAGACGCTGTCTGTGCTCGGCTGGGACGGGCGCGAGCATCCTCGTCGGAAGTTGCGCGAGGTACGACCGCTGGTCACAGACCGTGGGCACGTCGGTGATCCCCAGTGCGAGCGCGGAGGGGTCGCACGTCCTTGCCGCCGTTTTTGCCACCCACCGCGACGGGGCGATCGCTGCGCGGACCGTGAGCGCTGTGGCGCGCCAGACGTCGGCGAGCAGGCGGACGGCGATGTCGCCCTGGTCGGGGTGCCTGTGGAGGTCGATCCACGCGCTCGCCGGTGACTCGTGTTCGATCAGCGAGGAGTAGAGGAGGCAGACGTCGAGCCAGCGGTCGCGCGCGTCGACGTAGTCGGCCAGCCGGAACTCGACGTAGCGGGCCTCGGAGCGAAGGATCGTCCTGGCCTCGGCGAGCGGGGTTCCGGGGCGTATCCGCCTGGCGCGGCACTCCTGGCAGCAGTCCAGCACCGTCCCAGCGTGGTGGACGACCGTCGGTGGCGGCGGTTCGTACAGGGACGAGTAGAAGCGGTCAAGCCCAACGTAAAGCATAGTAGAAATACGTCTACTATTTTATACTTGCCACTGATAAAATGCAAGAGCGTTTTGGTTTTTGTGGACGGCCTTCCGGCGCGCATCTATCCCGGGTGCATGGTGGGGGTGTGGGGCTACACTACCGTCCATGATCAATGAGGACAGGCTGGTCGCCCTCTTCAAGCGGCTGTGCCTCATCAACGCGCCCGCGCTGGCTGAGCGGGAGTGCGTCGACTGCGTCAAGGGCTACCTGGAGGCGATGGGACTGGAGGTCTGGGAGGACAACGCGGGAGAGCGGATCGGCAGCAACGCCAACAACGTCATCGCGAAACTACCGGCGAACACCGAGGGCGCCCCGCGCATCTTCTTCAGTGCGCACTTCGACACGGTCGAGCCGACGGAGGGGCTGATGATCGAGGAGCGGCACGGGGTTCTGTACAGCGCGTCGGACACGATCCTCGGCGCTGACGACAAGGGTGGGATGGCGCCCGCGATCGAGGCCGTGCAGTGCCTGATCGAATCCGGCGAGAAGCACGGCGACATCTACCTGCTCTTCACTCTGGCGGAGGAGATCGGCCTGCAGGGGGCGCACGCCATGGATCTCTCCGAACTCGGCCTTGACTATGGATACGTGCTCGACACAGGGCCGCCGGTGGGCACGTTCGTGACGCGTACGGCGACTCACGACAAACTCGACGTGGTGATCCACGGCAAGCCGGCCCACAGCGGCAAGAACCCCGAGGACGGCGTGAGCGCGCTCGAGGTCGCGGCCGACGCGATCAGCCGCATGAAACTCGGCCGGATCGACCCGGAGACGACCGCCAACTTTGGAATCATCCAGGGAGGGACGGCGGTGAACGTCGTGTGCCCAGTGGTGAAACTGCGCGGTGAGGCGCGGTCTACCAGCGTGGAGAGCCTGGACGCCCAAATCGACCACATGGTGTCGACCTTCGAAGAGGCAGCGCGGCAGAGGGGGGCGACGGTGGTCGTCGACCACAAGCGGCACTACGTTGCCTACGACGTTGCTCACGATTCCCCGGTCGTCAAGGTGGCCCAGAAGGCGAGTTCCGCCCTGGGCATGGAGCCGACCCTGCGCACGACGCTGGGAGGCAGCGACGCCAACGTCTTCAACTCCAAAGGCGTGCCGTCGATCGTCATCGCGACGGGCATGGACAAGATCCACACCCATGACGAGTGCATCTCGATCAGAGACCTGGTCGATACGGCCAGGCTGACCTACGCCATCGCGGTCGAGGCGGCAAAACCGTGACGTTATCGCGTCCCTAGCCGTCGTATCCTTTAGTGCTAAGATGGTGCAAGGCCGTTGGGGGCCTTTTAACACCTCAGAGGTAATCACGGATGAAAAAGATCGTGCTCATTGTCACAGTCGCGGCGCTCGGCCTCGCGACCATCGCAAACGCCCAATACAACAAGCCTGCAGGCATCTCGCTGAGGGGGGGAATGTTCTTCCCGTCCAACGCCTCTGCCAAGGCTGAGGGCAAGACGTGGTTTGGGGTCGGCATCGACTACAAGCTCAAAGACATCGACTTCCGCCGCTCGGCCAATGGGTACGACACCTCGTACTCGCTCTCGGTGGACTACTACGGCAAGGGCGATCACGCCAACCTGCCAGTGCTGTTGAACTTCGTGTCCCGGAAGGACCAGTTCTACTACAGCGCAGGTGCGGGGCTCGGCTTCGCGAAGACCCCCGACGTAGGCGGGGGGACCAGCACAAATACCGAGTTTTCGTACGCGTTCGCCATCGGCTTCGAGTTTCAGCGCGGAACCACGCCGTTCTTCATCGAGGGACGGTACATGGGCAGCGCGGAGACCAGGCTCAACGGAGTGGGAGTCTACGCGGGAGTCAGGTTCTAAAAGACCAATCTGCCCCAAGGGTGCCAAGATGGCCTGCGACGTGCGTCGCAGGCCATTTTTGACGTATCATTGAACTGGTACCGACAGTCCTTGCTGGACTGAACTCTCGCTATTTAGGTTCGTCTGAACCTGACAAGATGGCGTTGAGTGGAGCAAACCGCTTGGCAACGAACCGGAAACTCGACCTGGCCGCCGAGCAGGCACTGGTCGAACAGTGCCGCAGGCAGGACCTTGAGGCCTTTTCCAAGATCGTGGACGCCTATCAGGCCCGCGTCTTCGGGTTCGTTCGTCGCATGGTGAGGAACGAGGAGGAGGCCATGGACGTGACCCAAGAGGTCTTCATCAGGGCCTTCCGAAGCCTCGACAGGTTCGACGGTCGTTCTTCGCTGAGGACCTGGCTTTTCCGGATCGCCCACAACCTGTGCATCGACAAGTCGCGCAGGCTAGAGCGGAGGTTCATCGAGACCAGCCTCGAGCCCACGATGCCGGACGACGAGCCGATCGAGTTCGCCGACGAGCGGTGGGATCCCGAGCAGGCCGTGCTGTCTGAGGAGATGGCCCAAGTGGTCGAGCGCGCGATCGCCTCGATGAGCGAGAAACTGAGGGTCGTGCTGCTTCTCCACGACAAAGAAGACATGGGGTACGACGAGATCGCCAGGGCCGTGGACGTACCCGTAGGCACCGTGAAAAGCAGGCTTTTCCTGGCAAGGGCGCATCTTCAGCGCCAACTCAGCCAATACTTGGAATACGAGGTGGCTCACTAAAATGGACAAAGGACTGTTCAAGAAGGTTTTGGACGAGCAGGCGCTCAGTGCGGAGGAAGCGCTGGCTCTCGACGGCGAACTCGAGGGTACGGCGCAGACCAGTGTCGGCAAGATCGTGGGCGCGCTGGAGGACCATGCTCCGAGTCTGTCCTGGCGGAGCGGGCTGAACCAGCGGCTGGCGAAGGAGTCGCGCGGGCGCAGGTTCACTCCGGTGTTCCGCTACAGTTTTGCCTTGGTCGCGGTGGCAGGCGCTACGCTCCTGGTGGCGACGTTCATGCGGGCGCCCGGGGCGACTCGTCCCACCGACGTCAATTCTCCCGTCGCTGCCGACAGTAGCAAGCACGAAAGCCTAGAAGACACGCTCATGTACGAGCATCAGGAGGAGGCTTCGAAGGCCTCGCTTGGTATCTACGTCAGTTTCAACGACGAGAGCCGGGGGTAGCCACAGCACTGCGATGGTGCGCACCCTACGACTCTTAGCCCTGACGCTCGCGATAGCAAGCGCTTGTGGAGCAACGGCCCAGCGGGGCGGCCCAGGCCACCTACTTGACGAAGTCCTCAGAGCGAACCTCCACCTCAAGTGCCGCGGCAGCAGGATCGTGACCTTACAGTTCAGGCACGACGGGAGAGAGGACCCCCCAAGAACGTTCATGGAGAACATCGTCCGCGACGGCGAGAAGATCAGGACCGAGTATGTCGGCCAAGGCGAGTCTGCCGGACAGATCGCCGTCGATGACGGAACTTGGCGCCTGCAGTACCTGCCTGACAAGAACGTGATCAATAAGATGCCGAGCCTGACCCGGCAGAACAGCGAGCGGTTGGAAGACCTCATCCATTCGGTGCGAGACCACTTTACGATCGACATCAAGCCCGGAAAGAAGATCGCGGACTACGAGACGCTCGAGATCACGATGACGAGCGATCGGGGGTTTGAGCACAAACTTTGGGTCGAAAAGCGGGACAAGGCGATCCTCAAGCGCGAGTTCAGGGGGCCTGATCAGCGGGTTGGGATGTCGTACGAGTTTCAGCAGTTCAAGTACCTTAAGACCGTCGATCCCAGTGAATTTACGATCAATAAGCCGGGGGCCAAGGTGGTCGAGCCGATCGACAGGCTCAACAGCGCGGCGGCGAAGTATGGAATTACGCCCTATAAGATCGTCGGGACGGGCTTTATGCTGAGTGATTCGTTCGGGTTTGAGTCGAAGGACGGCCGAAAAGGGGTCCGTTCTACCTATGGCGACGGAAGAAAGATTCTGACCCTGGTTCAAGTGCTCGGGGACATCCAGGAGTCTAGGCTCACGAGGCCCGGCGACAGGTTCAACTTCTTCGTCTGGCCTGACGGCGACTACAAATTCGCTCTGATAGGGGATTTCCCCAAAGACGAACTGAAACGGCTCTCTGGCTTCGTCCGTCGGTAATTCATGGCCGGCGATCACCGTAAAATGAAAGCAGTGGCCTCCAAGAGTCCAGATGCAGCACGGTCTGCGCGCGACAAGCGCGCCAGGGCGTTTCGCAACATAAAGATCGGAGCTCTGTGGGTACTCAGTATCCTGAGTATGTTGACGATCACGGCTGCGGTCGCCTTCAAGCCCCACCTGGACAAGGCGGAGAAACTGGTTCCGAACCTCAGCGCTGTCATCGAGAGCGTCGCGAGCGACCCTTCTGTCATCGTCGGCGACGACGGCACAGTGCTGTATTCGATGCAGTCGCAGTACAGAAGGCCCGTCGATATCGAGCACATCCCGCAGACCGTCATCGACGCGACGCTTGCGGCTGAGGACAAGAGGTTCTACGAGCACGAGGGCATCGACTTCAAGGCGATGATGAACCTCATCGTTTTGACATTGCGGAGCGGAAGTGTGCCGCGCGGCGGCTCGACTTTGACGATGCAGTTGGCCAAGAACGTCTATACGAGTCCGGCTAAGACGATCAGTCGAAAACTTGACGACATGGCGCTCGCCGTCGTCATCGAGCAGAAACTGACCAAGGACCAGATCCTGGAACTGTATCTCAACCAGGTCTTCTATGGGCAGGGGGCGTACGGGATCGGTGCTGCGGCCGACGTTTACTTTGGCAAGAAGGACCTCAACGACCTGACCGTCTCGGAGGCAGCGCTTTTGGCCCGGCTCGTCAGGCGCCCCAGTAGGGAGAACCCGTTCATTGATATGGACACCGCGATCAAGAACCGCGACGTCGTCCTGGCCTCGATGCTCGAACTGCACTACATCACGAAGAAGCAGTACGAGGAGGCGCTCGCTGAAAAGCCAAAGTTGAACAAGGTCAGGCCACAGACGGTCAGCGGCAAAAAGATCGCGCCGTACTTTGTAGACGCGGTGATGCGCCAGTTCCATCACGACTTCCCAGACGCCGACCTCAAGTCGGGCGGGTATAGGATTGAGACGACTCTCGACCCGGACCTGCAGAAGTACGCCGAGGACACCGTCAAGGACATCGTCAAGACATTTAAGAATAGGAAAGTGACGACCGGCGCGTTCTTGCTGATGGATTCCGACGGCGCCGTCCTCGTCCACGTCGGCGGTGAGGACTACGACCGGAACCAGTTTGACGTCATCACGCAGGGCGCGAGGCAACCGGGCTCGGGTTTCAAGCCTATCGTCTACGCGACTGCGCTCGACCGTGGTGTCATCACTCCCTACGACCAGATCAGCAATCTGCCCTACGCATGGCCAGACGGCATGGGCCACCTCGTGCCTGTGCACAATGACGACGGCAAATACAGCGAGAGCGTCAGCGTCGAGTACGGGCTGAAGAAGTCGATCAACGTCGTCGCTGCTCGGGTGATGATGGCTACGGGCCCGAGTTACGTCGTCAAACTCGCTCACTCCGCCTTTGGATTTACGAGCAACCTCGCGGCGGTCCCCGCGCTTGCGCTCGGTGCTACGGCCGTCTCCCCGCTCGAGATGGCACGTGCGTACAGCGTGTTCAAGACAGGCGGCAACAGAGTCGAGCCGTACTACATAAGGCGAGTCATCGGTCCAAGCGGTGAAGTGCTCAAGCGGTACGGCCCGGACATCAAGCACAACGTGCTGGACCATAGCACCGCAATGACCATGGACACGCTGCTCCATTCGGTCGCAACCAGCGGAACGGGGTGGGCGGTGTCCTCGATTTATCACGTCGCAAACGCGCGCGGGAAGACTGGCACGACGAACGACTATCGCGACGCGTGGTTCAACGGCTACACCGACAGGTTCATCGCTTCCGCGTGGGTCGGTAGCGAGGTGAGGCAGGGCGACCGTTGGATCTATCAGTCGATGAGCAAGATCTTCGGCGCGACGGCCGCAGCGCCGATGTGGGGCAGGATCGTCAAGAAGGCGCAAGAGAAGTACGGCGAGAAGGCTGAGCCGTTCCAGCGTTACTTCCCGCTGACGCCGGCCGTGGGCGACACGGAAGACGAGCCGCCTCAAGGAACGAGCGGGTCGAACCTGCCTCCGCTCGACCCTAACAAGATTCCGCCGATCAAGCCGGCCAAGCCAAGCACGGGCACGGCCCCGCCGAAGACCGAGACCGCACCGCCAGTCGAAGAGCACAAACTGAAGATCGTCTTCGTCGAGGTCTGCGCAGATTCAGGCGCGCTTGCGACGCCGTACTGTCCCGAGCGTGTCAAGAAGCCGTTTATCGCGGGCACCGAGCCGAAGAAGTACTGCCCGATCCACCACCCGCCAAAGTAGATGTCAGTCATTCACACGCCCCGACGCAACACCCTGGACGAGCGGCAGTTGGTGTTGCCGGTCGGGATCGCGCTGTGCATGCTCGCGTTCATCGCACGTCTTTGGTACGTGCAGGTGATCCAGTCGGAGGAACTCGCCTCCATGGGGGTCAGCACGAGCATGGACCGCGTAGGGACGCTCGCGCCGCGCGGCCGGATCGTCGACCGCAACGGCGTGCTGCTCGCAGGCGTACACCAAAGCGCTGTCGTCACCGCCGTCTACGACACGGTGAAGGATCACCCGGAGACGATCGACGAAGTCGCGAGACTACTGGGCGTTCCTCGGGAAAAGCTTGAGAAGCCCCTGAAGTCCGCGCGGTGGGACCCATACGTGCCTCAGGTGATCTATGTGGGAGCACAGCCCGAAGCCGCGTCGATCATCGCCGAGGCAGGGCCACGGCTGCCCGGAATCGGCATCGAACTGCAACCAACGCGCTTTTACACTGAGGACACGAGCCTGTCGCACGTTCTGGGCTTCGTGTGGAAGCCGACGGCCTCAGAAGTAAAGCGCCTTGTCGACCAGGGTCTAAAGCCGGCCACGTACGTCGGACGCGACGGGATTGAATCGAAATACGAGAAACTGCTCATGGGAGAGGAAGGCGGTGAGAACATGGCGGTCGACCCGCAGATGCGTCCACTGAGGACCGTCTCTGTGGACCAGCCGGTGCCTGGTGCGGAACTACACCTTTCGATCGACGTGCGGCTCCAGCGCATCGCGATGAGCATGCTGGACGGCCGTGCCGGCGCCGTCGTCGCGACGGATCCCCGGACCGGCGAAGTGCTGTGCCTCGCTAGCAGCCCGACCTTCGACATCCATCTCTTTGACAACGGCATCAGCCAGGCCGACTACGACTCGCTCAACGACGATCCGATGAAGCCGTTCCTCCAGCGTTCCATCAATGGCGCGTACCCGCCCGGCTCGACCTTCAAGATCGTGACCAGCATCGCCGCCCAACTGGCCGGCGTGTTCGATCCGGACCGCACTGTGTTCTGTGGAGGCTACTATCAGATCGGCAAACAGAGGATTCGCTGTCTGGGGCACCACGGAAACGTGAGTTTCAAAGAAGCGCTCACAAAGTCCTGCAACACTTACTTTTGCGACCTGGCGGCACGGGCCGGGATCGACAACATGCGCAAGGCCTGCCGCCTTTTGGGGCTCGACGAGAAACAAGGGATCGACGTGCCGGGCGAGAGAAAGGGGATCGTGCCGACGGCGGAATGGATAAGCGCGACCAAGCGACATTGGCGACCGGGCGACACACTGAACATGGGGATCGGACAGGGCTATCTTTCGCTGACTCCGCTCCAGATGATCAACGTAATCACAGCAGCAGCCAATCACGGCACCATCTATCGCCCGCACGTGGTGATGGGGTGGAAGGAGGGCGACAGACCGATGCAGACGATCCAGCCGGAGCAACTGGGACACGTCGATCTGCCCGCTTCGTTCTGGAACACGCTCGACTCGGCGCTGATCAACGTCGTCGAGAACGGCACGGCGCGCAGAGCGATCATCAACGGGGTTACGTGGGGCGGCAAGACTGGAAGCGCAGAGAACTCGCGTTCGAAAGTGACGCACGCATGGTTCGTCGGCTACGCGCCCGCAGAGGATCCAAAGATCGCTGTCGCCGTCGTGGTCGAGAACGCGGGCCACGGCGGTTCCGAAGCCGCACCCATCGCAAAAGAGGTCGTCGAGCGCTATCTCAAGGGCAACCTTTCGATGGTGCCCGACGTTCAGTCCACAGTGAGGCCCGTTTTGAGCCCGCCGACTTCACGCACGCCCTCCGGGTCGCCCAACTCCCGGTAGAGGTCGATCAGTTCGTCGGCGATCGCACGCGCCTTGTCGATCTTTGCGCGTGCGTCAGCCGGCCTGTCACCACCGAACCCCAGTTCTCCGAAGGCCATGACCTGTGGCACGGTCGTGATGTCGTACCGGACGTAAATAGCGAGCGCCTCGTGAAGGATCGAAGCGCGCTCGGACTTGTTAGCCGTGTGCGAAGCGAGGTACGTGCGCGCCTCGGCGGGCTCCGTGGGAACGTACTCGGGCAGAGCGCGCACTTCCAGATAGGGGGTCTTCTCGACCGCAATTATGGCGTTGGCAGTCTGGATCGCTTCCTTGGTCATTCCGGCCCTGTCTTCGATGGAAAGTTTGAGGGAGAGGGTGCGCAGGTTATTGGGATCGTAGGTCAGGGCCTTTTCAAGTGTTGCGAGCGCCTTGTCGACTTCGTGCTCCTTGTCATAGGCCGTAGCGAGCGCGCGAAGCGTACGCGTCCGCGGACCGAGAGCAGCCGCCTTCTTCAATCCCGAAACTTGGTCGCCCCCTCCGTAGCGCGCGGCAAGGTAGGCGGCCTCCTCGTCGACGCCGGTGAACCGATCGACAGCCGCCATCGCATTGTTCACCTTGGCCGCGTCCCTCTGTTGCAGCGCGCCGATGAGCGCCGCCTTTGCGAAATCGTCCTGCAAAGTCCAGATGCCAAGCCCGATCGGGACGAGGCAGCCGAAGGTCGCGCCCATGGTGCGCAGTGAGGCTGGAAGCGACTCGGGCGTCGTTCCGTCTGCCGCGAGTTGAAGGCCGGTGCCGAGCAGGACGAAGAGCAACATGCCGGTCGCCAGATAGAACACGTTGCTCTCGACGAAGCCGTTGGCTGCGATCGCCACGACTGCAGCGGTGACGCCTGCACGCAGGACGTTCCTCTCGCGGGAAAGAGCGCGCGCACCACGGAACATGCGGATCGTCCACGCCACAGCCAGCACGAGCACCGCAAAGAGTGCGACCGCTCCGCCTTCGACTGCGATCTGGAGGAAACTTTGGTGCGCCAGTTGCGTTTGTTCGTTGAGGCCGCTCTCGGCCGAGTAGAAGCGGTAGGTGCCCGCGCCGTATCCGACAGGCTGTTTTTTGAAGAGGTCGATCGCACCATGCCACAGGAGTTTGCGATATGAGGACGATTGTGCCGCTTCGGCGCGCGACGTGACGCGCTCGAGAGGCGCAGTCGCCGTGCTCGTGGTCTGCGCCCCACTTGAAGATTTCCCTGGCGATCGCGGTGTCGTGAATTGGACGGCGAAGAAGAGCAGCGCGCCGAGGGCGAGCGGCGCGAGTCCCGAGAGCGCGCCCTTGCGGCCAGCCCAAGCCCAGGCGACGAGCAAGAACGTCAGCATCCCGATCGGTGCAACAAGTAGCCCTCCCTTCGACTGTGTGAGCACGAGCGCGAGCAAGCAGACGCCGCCACAGATCCATCCCGCGATCCTCTTCGCCCGGCCGGAGGACCACGCGAGCGCCATTGCTAGCGGGATGACAACGACAAAGAGTCCTGCGAGTGCGTTCGGATTGTTCCAGTCGGCGAAGATCCTGTATGTCGGCTCGTGTCCGCGCATGAGCAGGTACTCGTAGACGCCCTTGAGCGCGACGAGCGAGCCGGAGAAGACGATCGTCTCAACGACAAGACGCGGCCCGCGCACGCGCCCGATGACCGCGATGGTGAGATAGAAGACGGCGGCGTAGAGGATCCAGTACTGCATCCCATCGATGGTCGGCCATTGAAACTCTGTGACGAAGATCGACGTCACCATCGTGGTCAAAAGTAGGACGACGCACGCGCCGTAGAGGATCGACGGCATTTGCACGACGCGGTTCTTGCCCAAGACATACGCAAGACCACCAAAGACTGCAAGTGCGATGAGGACGCGGATCAGCGAGAACTGGTCCCCTGAGGTTAGGAAGTCCAGGTAGATGCCAGCGAACGAGGCTGCCAACAACAAGGCTGCCCGAATTGACTGACCGCGCACAAGGAGCACGAGGCCGATGACACCTGCAGCGGCGGCGGCGAGAGTAGTGAGGATCCCTCCAGGAGGTGCGAGGAACGCCGAAGCGTCGAGCGTCACCTGGCCGCCCGCGACGATCGCGAAGAAGAGGGCTGTGAGCAGACAGAAGAGGCCGATGTCGTTCCTCCTCACTTGGCGAGCCTCCTTCTCACAACGTCGACCTTGTTCTTGAGATAGAAGATTGTGGCACGCAGCCCCAGCGCACAGGCCGCGAACGCGACCATGAACGGGCGTGCAAACGGGGATGCGCGTCGCAGGTCGTGTTTCCGGTAGTAACGGAGCATCGAGAGATGGAAGCGCGCGATCATCCTGTTCGGCGCTTTATCGCTGCTACGGCCGATCGCATGTGTGATCACCGCTGACGGAAGGTACATCACCTTCCATCCGGCGTCCCAAGCGCGGCGACAGAAGTCGACGTCTTCGCAATACATAAAGAAGTCGTCGTCGAGCAAGCCGATCTCGTCGATCAGTTCGCCGCGGATGAACATCGCCGCGCCGCTGACCCAGTCGACTTCGCGCGGCTTGTCGTGTTCGAAGTCGGCCATGAGATATTCGCGTGTAAATCGATTGTTGGGAAACAGTCTTCCGAGCCACGTGTTGCGGAATGCGGCGGCGAGCGGGTTTGGGAAGCGGCGGCAACTCATTTGGAGGGAGCCGTCGGGGTTCAGCAGTTTGACGCCGACCACACCGACCTTTGGGTTTTCACGCATGAACTGGCTCACTGCGGAGATTGCGCCGGGGTGGACGACAGTGTCGGAATTGAGCAAAGCGACGTCGCGGCCCTTGCGTTCTTTGATGGCAAGGTTGTGGCCTCCGGTGAAGCCGAGGTTGACCTCCTGCCTGATCAGCACGAACTCTGGGAACTCGGCGGCGACCATGTCTGCGGAGCCGTCCTCGCTGTCGTTGTCCACGACCACGACCTCGAAGTTCGCCTCGTCCTTGGCCGCGCGCAGGCTGGCCAGGCACGCACGAAGGTCGTCCACTGTGTTCCAACTGCAGATCGTGATACTAAGGTCGAAATCCGGCATCGTAGCCTTTTGCTCGCACAAGCGCCGCCGCATAGGATGCCACGGCGACGAGCGGAAGGAGCATCCGGCTGGGCCCCCTGGTGTGCTTTACAAAGTAACGCACGAGGCTCTTGTGCGATTCCCACACCATGCTCCTTTTCACCTGGGAGGTGCTCGCTCCATGGTGGTGCACGACGTGGGCGGCCGGCGTGTACCAGCACGGCCAACCGGCGTCCGCCATGCGTTTGAGCAGGTCGACCTCGTTGAAGAAGATCGGGAACGCCTCGTCGAAGGGCGCCTTCGGGTCGCCGACGGCCTCGAGTGCGCTGCGCCTGAAGAGGAGGAACGTACCCATCGGCTGCGGGGCGGGACCGGGCGACGAATAGTCGAACGACTGCATCCGATAGTCGCTCCGAAGGCCTAAGAGGTCGCGGAACACACCGGGGAAAGTGGGGAAGCCGCGCACGGACTTCTGTACTTTGCCATCTGGACCGATCAGCCTGATGCCGCAGCACCCATAGGACGTCTTGACTCGCAGTTCATTGATCGCGAGTTGCAGAGAACCGTCTTCGAACTCGGTGTCGGGATTGAGAGTGAGCAGCCACTCGCCTTTCGCCTGTGCAAACGCCAAGTTGTTGCCGCGTGCGTAGCCTGTGTTGATCTTGGGACAGATGAGAGTAATACTCGGGTATTCGGTGCGGATCATCTCGACGCTGCCGTCGGTGGACGCGTTGTCGACGACGATCACTTCGATCGTTTCGGTGGGAGGAAAACGGTGGATCGAGGCAAGGCACGCCCGCAGTCTGTCCTTGGTGTTCCAGTTGACGATCAGGACGCTGAGCATGGGCCGCGCGGAGAGGGTACCTGTGGAAAACTACAGGTGACCGGATCACCTGTTTTTAGGTTCAAATTGAATTGCGGGCGAAAGTCCTTTATGGCGTGGGGAACTTGAAGTGCCGATAATTCCGTTGGTAAGATGGGCACGACTCTCGAGGGCGGTATTTTTACCGGGACGCCCCGAGGTTTTGCCGAGGAGGTTTGCCGAGTTTGGACTATAAGAGTGGCCTATTGGCCATGGCGGTCGCATGCAGCGCGTTGAGTAGCGCCGCTGTGGTCAGCACGAAGACGATAGGGCTAAGCGAGCCCGTGCTCTTCGCGTCCATGAGCCCTGTACCCTCCTCCACTCACACAGTCATCGAAGGGGACAACGACTGGAAGATCGCCAAGTATTACGGGATCACGGTTACGCAACTCCACAACGCCAATCCAAGCGTTCACTGGCGAACTTTGCAGATCGGACAGAAGATCAACATCCCCGTCGCGAAGAGTGCAAATAAGAAGACGAGCGCTGGGGGAAAGCACACTGTCAAGAAGGGTGAGAACGACAACACGATCGCCAAGAAGTACAGCATTACCGTCTCGCAGTTGCACGAAGCGAACAAAGGCGTCAACTGGCGAACTTTGCAGATCGGGCAGAAGATCAACCTTCCTGGCGGTGCCGAAGACACCAGCGGCATTCAGGCGCTCAACACGGAGAAGGTGAAGGTCGCGGCTGGGGCGGCACACATCCGCACCGAGCCGAACACGAACTCAAGGGTCCGCACGACTGTCGACCAGGGAACGGTCGCCACGGTGCTGGACAAGCAAGGTGCCTGGTACGAACTGCGGTTCCCCAAGGGCACTGTCGGCTGGGTCAGGGGCGACCTCTTGGCCGAATACTACAGCCGGAGCGCTGCCGTCAAGAGCGTACGGTCAGGGGAGGCGGCAGCCCCCTCCGACTCCGACAAGGCGTCTGCGGTCGTCGACACGGCTGAGAGCCTTCTGGGTGTGCGCTATAAATGGGGCGGGACGAGCCGTGGCGGTGTCGACTGTTCGGGTCTGACCACCTACGCCTTTTCAAGAAACGGCATCACACTTCCGCGAACCTCGATCGAACAGTCGAAGATCGGCAAGCGCGTCGACAGGGAGGATCTGGAGCCAGGCGATCTCCTGTTCTTCATCACCGGGCGCAACACGCGGCGGATCAACCACGTCGGCCTCTACGTCGGCGACGGGAAGTTCATCCACGCGAGCAGTTTCCGCGGCCACGTACTGATATCTCCGCTCAGTGACTACGCACGCGACTATGCCGGCGCCCGCCGGGTCGCCGCGTTGCAAAAGAAGGAGACCGGCGAGAAGCCTGCGACCGTCGACTCGGACGAGCCGAAGGTCAGCGTCGAATCGCTCTTTCCATCCCGGTTCGTGTACGGCGAGGACAAGACCCTCAAGTAGTCAAGGGCTCGGCACAAGCCCCGCCGCGCTTGTTTCCCAGGTGCTGGATCGTCCAAAATATATGGGTCTGCCCCGGTGGAGTAGCGGTTAACTCGTCACTCTTTCACAGTGAAGATCGCGGGTTCGAATCCCGTCCGGGGTACCAAGGTCTTAGTCGCAAGTCGACAGCATGGCATCCAGTTACAGGTGTCGTGGATCTGGGTTCCATCATTGGCTGACCACGAAGTACGCCCTGGCCGCTGACGCTTGGTCAATAAGTTCAAATGTCTGTTGGCTTTCGTCAGGAGGATTGTCGAACCTCGATGCATAGAGGCCGTTTTTGTTACGGCCGTGGTCGTGGAGCCACACGAGTGCGGCCCGTGCCCTTTTCATGCGCGCGGCGTCTGGCACATAGGTCCAACTTTCGACGAGCAGGTGCGCGAAGCGTCCGACGTCCGCGAATCGGCCTTTGACCAGCCACTTCTTTTCGCTAGCGACCGCCATTCTCTCGGCATCGGCCGTGTAGGAATGTTCGCCGGTGATCTCTCCAAGTTCTGCGGCGGAACGGATCATGAGCGCTGTGTTGTACGACCACTTCGTGCGACCGATCTTCCCGGAAAGCGAGACGGAGTCCCAGAACAGATCGTCGGACGGGTCCTGGAGGTTCGCCTTCGTCCAGGAATAGAGGCTTCTTGCACTTTCTAGGAGCGCGTGCTCGCCGGTCAGGCGGTAGAGAGCAAGGCATGCGGCGACCGCCGGAGCGTTGGCGCACGTGTTCTTGCTCTGCTTCTTCTCTTCGCGCCAGTAGATTCCTCCACCGAGCCGGTCGTCCTGGCCGCTCAACACGAACTCTAGCGCACGACGCGCGTGCTTGAGGATTTTGGCGTCGTTCAACACCTGTGACGATTCCGTTAGGGCGAGCGCCATCCAAGCGTTGTCGTCGTAGTACCGGTCGCTCTGCTTCGGCATCGGCAGAACATCGTAGCCGGGGACAGGGCCGGCGGGATTCCAATAGGATTGGCATGCTCCGACGAACTGCCTCAGTTCCTTCTTCCACGCAGGGTCACTGCGTGCGGCGGCGTTCATTGCGCTTAGTAGCACGCCGACGCCCCAGTTGAACGCTGGCTGCTCCTGCGCGCCGTTACCGATGGCGTCGACGTAGCCGGGGATCTCCTGCGAGAAGAACTTCGTTCGGATCATTTGTAGGGTCTCCAAGCCCCACGCGCTGAAGTTGGGATCTTTCGGCACAGTCGTAAGCGCCATAAGTAGCGCAGCCAGCATCAGATGGAACCTTACCTTCGGCACACACCTGGCATTGCCGCGTATCAGGAATCTGAATGAACGTTGACGGTCACAATAGTCCCGCTACCGACCGTGCTGTTGACAAGTATCGTCCCTCCCATTCGCTCTACGAGTGTGCGGCAGATGGCGAGGCCAAGCCCCACGCCGCCGGCGCTCCTCGTTCTGGCGTCATCGACGCGATAGAACCGGTCAAAGAGGTGTGGCAAGTGTTCGGGGCTGATCCCTTCGCCAGTGTCCGAGACCGTCAAAACTACGTGACCGTCTGAGACTCTAGCGTCAAGATCGACCCGTCCGCCCTCGGGTGTGTGCCGCAGGGCGTTGGAGACGAGGTTGACTAAGACTCGCTCCATAGCGAGCGGATCGACCGTCGTTACGACCAAGTCCGCGTGGGCGGCGAGTTCGACGCCTGCACTCTTGGCCTGCGCCTCAAACGTCGTGCAGACGTCGTCGATGAGCGCTCCGAGGTCCACGCGCTGCGGCCGCAGTTCCAATTGTCCGGCGTCAGAACGCGATAGGAGCAACAAGTCATCGACCAAGTGGCTCATCGTGTCTGCCGCGCGGTCCGACTTGTGGAGCGCCTGCAGGCACTCTTCAAGAGTCGGATCGCCAGAGATGGCGAGGCTGGTGTTCGCTTTGATCGATGTCAGAGGAGTGCGTAGTTCGTGCGCAGCGTCAGCCGTGAACCGGCGCTGCGACTCGAACGACTTTTCAAGTCGTGCAAGCATTTTGTTAAACGACGTGGCGAGGCGGCCGAGTTCGTCCTTTGTCGCGACCGGAAGGCGCTGTGAAAGTGTGGATGCCTCGATCCTCTCAGACTCTCGTGCCATGTTCTCGACGGGCCGCAGCGCTTTGCGAGTCAGAAACATTCCACCGAGCGCTGCCATGATAAGAGCGAGGGGAGAGAGCGTCAGGAGGACCTCGTTGAGGGCCCGTAGCGCATTGTCCACCCCGTCTTCTGGCCGAGCGACCTGAATGATCCCAGCGGGACGGCCGGGTTCAGACAGAGGAAGCGTGATGACGCGCCAACGGCCGCCCCTCCACAATGAGTCCGAAGCCGACCAATTTCCGTCGACACCACTCTTGAGAGCAGCAAGATCGATCGCTCCCCCACCATCGGTCGAGTCCGAAGAGGATACGAACTGTCCGTCTTTAGTGTAGCGGTGGAGCACCACGGTCAACTTGAACTTGGAATCCTCCTCGCTAGAGCCCGAGTGCCGCCCCCTGCCATCGCGGACGCTCGGTGTTACCAAGGTACTGGAGGGCTGGACGGCAGACAGTTCCTCGAGGAGCGAGCCTCTGACGGTCGCGAGGTTCTGGCGGTCGAGGTCGTCCACCAAGCGGCGTCGAACGGTCTGCTGAACCGCGATCGCGGAGATCGCGAGGCTTCCCGCCAAGATCGCAGAGTTCCACAGAACGAGTTTGGTCCGGACCGAGAGCGGACTCAACTCTCGACCTCCGGACGCCGCAGAGAGTAGCCGAGGCCATGGACCGTGTGGATGAGGCGTGGCAGCCCACCGACCTCAGTCTTGAGTCTCAGGCGGCGAATCTGGACTTCGACGAGGTTGGAAAAACTGTCCTCGTTCCCCCACACGCGGTCGAGGATCGTGTCGCGAGTGAGGATGCGTCCTTCGTTGACAGCCAGCGCCTCAAGGAGCGCGTATTCGCGGCCGTTCAACACCACCTCCCGGCCATCGACGTAGACGCGCTTTTCCAGAGTGTTGACCTTGAGATGAGCGATCGTGAGGACGGGCGCCCGATGGACCTTGTCACGTCGCAGGAGCGCCTTGATGCGAGCACGGAGTTCTCCAAAGTCAAACGGCTTCGGCAGATAGTCGTCGGCACCGGCCTCGAGTCCTTGGATCCTGTCGCGCACCGCGTCTCTTGCGGTGAGCATCAGGATCGGCGTAAGGACCTTCGCCCGTCTCAACGCCCCGCAAACTTGGAATCCGTCCTGTCCCGGCAGCATGACGTCGAGGATGATCAGGTCGTACCGCTTCCCGATGGCCTCTTCCACGCCCTTAGTACCAGACGGACAGACCTGGACGAGGCACCCGTCCGCCTCGAGCCCGCGCTCGACAACGTCGCAGATCTCGGGGTCGTCTTCAACGAGCAGGATTCGTGTGGCCACCGCGTTCATTTTAATCCTGTTCACCTTCTGTTCATATAACTGGGCCATGATGTTCGTCGAGCGGGCGGGCCTTATGACTGCTTGCCCAGAAACCTGACGAGGAACAAGAAATGCTCTCAACCGTGATTCTGTATGCCATGTTGCAAGGCCGACCCGCACCGGCGGTGGACGTCCACTACACCAAAGGCCGTTCGGCCCGCGACATCCCCTTCGATTCTGCTGGAGGCAAGATCACGTTCAAGACACTGGTCAACGGCTCCGGTCCGTACTCCTTTATCCTGGACACCGGTATTCAGACGACGGCATTGGATTTGAGCGTGGCCAAGTCCCTTGGCCTTCGCGTAGATCGCACGTTCCAGATAGGCGGCGCCGGCGCTGGCACCGTGACTGCGGCCAAGGGTGCCGCGTACGAAGTTTCTTTGCCAGGGCTCCATTACACCGCTAAAGGCGGATGGATGGCGGACCTCAACAAAGTCATGCGATCGCCCGAGGGGCACGCCGTCGACGGCCTCATTGGCGGCGAAATGTTCGTATCGGCAGTGGTTCAAGTGGACTATCAGCACAAGATGCTCTCTTTCTTCGATCCTGCGACATATCATCACGAGGGAAAGGGTGCAGTCGTGCCTATCGAAGTCAAATTTAAGTCGATGTACGTCAAGGCAAGTTTCGAACTGGCGGGCCAGAAGTTGAACGGAACTTTCTTGATCGACACGGGAGACAGACTGGCGATCACGCTCAATACGCCGTTTGTCAGGGCGCACCATCTGATGACACCGGACACGCCGAAGATGGTGGTCGGAAGCGGCCTGGGAGGCATGGTCGAACACGGTGTCGCACGGCTCACCTCGTTGTCCCTCAATGGAGTCCAAGTCGGCAGTCCGTTCGTGACCCTTTCGATGGATCAAAAGGGTGCTTTCGCGAGCGATGACATCGACGGCCTGATCGGCGCAGACGTCCTCAAGAACTTCAAGGTCACGATCGACTATCCGGACCAGCGTCTGTACTTGGATCCTGCCGGAAAGCCGAGTTACTCGTTTGATGCCAGCGGTATGTTTCTCGAGTCGACTGGTAAGGACCTGAAGACTGTCCTGGTGGCCTCTTCGTCTTCGTCGATGCCAGCAGGAAAGGCCGGAATCAAGACGGGCGACTTGTTGCTGAAGATCGACGGGAAGGACGTATCTTCTATGACCCTCGAGGAAGTCCGCACGTATCTTAGACGCGACGGCAAAACGACTGCGCTTGTCTTATCACGTGATGGGAAGACGTACAACGTCAACTTGAAACTGCGTTATCCCGGGTAACCGCGGAGAACAAGAGCGACAATGGGCCCACGTTCACTTTGTGTTCACCTGCGAACGATACGATCCGGTGACGACAGGCGAATGAGCGCCTACAGGACAGAACGATGAAAAGAAAAGCCTTCACCCTGATCGAACTGCTCGTGGTGATTACGATCATCTCCATATTGTCGGCGATGCTGCTCCCGGTGTTCGCACAGGCCAAGCGGGCCGCCAAAAACACGGTCTGCATTTCCAACCTCAGGCAACTTGCCTTGGGGGAGATGATGTACCTGAGCGACTACGACAACCAGTTCCAGTCCGCATACCCCTCGTCAGGTAGCGACGACGGTGACCCGGTTGGAGCCCAGTTCTCCTCCGTGTACTTGAAGACGGATCAAATCCTCTACTGCCCACTGCGGTTCGATTCGGACTGCGCGACCGTCGGCAACAATGGCGGAAAGTGCTACGGTTACGGCTTCAACTGGGGGTTCTACAACCCTTGGGACGATGGGATCGGCCTGCTCAACCCTCAGCAGCAGGGAGTCAACCGGGAGGGGTTCAAACTTGTCGGCAAGACAGAGTCTCAGGTCACTCAACCCGCAAAGACGTTTCTCTTTGGTGACACTTGGGCGACGCCGGACTACACGCTGGCCGTCTTCACCAACTGGAACGGGCCGGGCTCGGCAAGGCACTTCGGCCACTTCAACTTTGTCTACGTGGACGGCCACGCCAAGTCGGTTCCGATGAGGCACGGCGTCACAGACCCTGACGAGCACATTGTCGGAAACGTGCTTCGGACGCACTTCATCGACCGTTCGGACACCCTCTCTCCCGCCTCCGACGAAGACCTGAAGAGTTATTGCAGCGACGTCTCGGGCGAGGACTGCACAGCCATCGTGAACTGGTTCTTGAAGCACACGACGTTTGACTACGAGCAATAACCCATGAAGAACTTCCTAGCCACCAAGAACGTCCGTTTCGTCGCCGTGACAGCAGCCCTTGCTGTGGGAATCGCTGGATACGTCCTGTTCGGTGTGATCATGAACTCGCACTATCTGGGCAGCGCGAACGACCCAGCATCGCGCAAGCGACCTGTCGTCGGCCAGAAGACGCGGACCTACAACGAGATTGTTCACGACGTCAAGATGAACCCGGACCAGGCCGAAAAGTTCTTGATCGTCTTCACGAAGTACAAGGACGAATTCGTGAATGCCCGTCGCAAGGGGCAGTCTAATGACGAGGAGGAATCTGCCTACCTGCAGAAGACGATCGACAACATCATCGCGAACTCCAAACCGTTTTTGACCGACGAGCAGTTTGCCCGTCTCAAGTCGAAACTCGGTTCATAAGTGAGGTTCGCCCGATGCACGTCTTTGGCGCACAGCGATGCGGCGTCGTCAGACCAGTGGGCCCAGTACCAATCTCCGGCGAGCCTCATAATGCCAGGCCATGAACCTCAACGAACTGGAGATCGTTCTCAAGCGATTCGAAGAGCCTGACGAAGTCCGGCAAATGGTGAAGGGCAAGTTCGAGGTCGTGCACATTGGTGGCATGGCCATCGGTCGCGCGACGTACGAGCCGGGGTGGAAGTGGTCCGATCACGTCGGCCCGGCACTGGGCCAGGATCTCTGTCACGTCGAGCACGTCGGGCTGGTCTTGGCAGGGAGGGCAACGGTGGTTTTCGAGGACGGTGTCGTCCACGAACTGACCCCTGGGACGCTCTTCAACGTGCCGCCCCGGCCGCACGACAGTTGGGTGCTAGGCGATGAGCCCTACACCTCGCTACACTTCTTGGGTGCAGACCTCTACGCCAAATAGGGTTTCCTAGACTCGGGGCTCGCCCTCTATGGCTCCGTCCGTGGAAGACACGACGCCGCAATTTCGGGGAAAGCCGTTTACACTAGAGGCATGAACGGCGCACCGTTGTTCAGGGACCGAGAGGCGGGGGGAATGGCGCTTGCGGAGGCGCTATCGCGCTACGCAGACACGGAGTGCGTCGTGTACGGCCTACCGCGCGGCGGGGCGGTGACTGCGAAGGCGGTCGCCGACTTCCTGGGCAAGCCGCTCGACCTCTTGATCGTGCGAAAACTGAGCCACCCCTATCAGCGCGAGTACGCGATCGGTGCGATCACCGACCAGGGCGAGGTCGTGCTGAACAAGCGGGCGGTGTCCGACGTCTCCCAGGAGTACATCGAGGAGGAGAAGGCGAGAAAACTGGCAGAGGCGAACGAGAGGAGGATCGCCTATCTGGGATTTCGTGAGCCGGTGCCAGTGGAAGGGAAGACCGCGATCATCGTCGACGACGGCATCGCGACGGGCTCGACCATGAGAGCGGGTGCGATCGCTCTTCAGAAGCGTGGACCTAAGAGGATCGTCGTCGCGGCTCCGGTCGGCCCACCGAATGTTGAAGCGAGGTTTGAGGGTGCCGTGGACGAGGTGGTCGTGCCGTACAAGCCGGGGGACTTCTTTGCCATCGGCTCCTATTACCGAGACTTCGCTCCGGTCGAGGACGAGGAGGTACAAGAGATCGTGAAGGAGGCCTATCATGAAAGAGCCGAAGCACCGTGAAGTCAGGATCCCGGTCACAGAGACTGGTCTAACCGGCGACTTGTGCATGCCGGAGGGCGCGAATGGGCTGGTGGTGTTCGCCCACGGTAGCGGAAGTAGCCGCAAGAGTCCGCGCAACCTTCTCGTCGCAAGCAACCTATGCTTGTCGGGGTTCGGGACTCTGCTCTTCGACCTTCTGACCGAGGAGGAGGACCGTGTGTACGACAACCGCTTCGACATACCCCTGCTTGCTACGCGCCTCGAGGAGGCGGTGGTATGGGCTAAGCGCGATGTCCTGGATCAAGGAGTGTCAATCGGTCTCTTCGGTGCGAGCACGGGTGCGGCCGCCGCCCTGATCGCGGCGTCGCGTCTTGACGGCGCCATCGAGGCTGTTGTCTCTCGCGGGGGCCGGCCTGACCTGGCCCGTGAAGCGCTCGCCAAAGTGGCATGCCCGACACTATTGATCGTCGGCTCTTTGGACTCGGACGTGATCGCCCTGAACCGCAAGGCGATGGCGCAGATGCCGGGAGGGACCGAGGTGAGCCTTGAGATCGTGCCCAAGGCGACGCACCTCTTTCCGGAGCCGGGTGCGCTCGAAGAGGTTTCCAGACTCGCTCAGGCGTGGTTCGAGGCGCACTTGCCCAAGACCGCCCCGTCCAGCCAGCCCTGAGCCGTCGGGTCGCGCTTGGCACTTCCTTCCCATTGTTACTGACGTTATGATGCTAATCGGAACTTTCCTAATTGTTGGCCCTGTATCACGAACCGATGATTCTTGCAGTGTGTGTCGCCGTGATGTATCAGTCACAGGTGGACGTCAAGTGGGTGGACGACGAAGCCCAGGCCGTCCTTTCGATGTTAGGGAAGACTCCAGTTGAGAACGACTGGCAAACGCTCTTCGCGACCGAAGGGTACCGACGGCTCAAAGACCGTGAAGCCGGGATACACCGGCCATTCACCGATGACGACTTCCGGAAGTTCGTGTCCTCACAGAAACTCATAGACGCTGCACCGAAACTGCGCACGACTCTAGCGGCGTGGGGAAAAACGGACGTGGCAAGTCTCGCCAAGAAGTCACTTGCGTATCTGCCCAAGGACGCGAAGATTCATGCGACGATCTATCCACTGATCAAGTCATATACGAACAGCTTCGTGTGGGACACGCAGACCAATCCCGCGATCATGCTCTACCTCAACCCGGATGAGACAGCGGAAGAATATCAAAAGACTGTCATACACGAACTGCACCACATCGGTTACGCAAGTTGCTGTCCCTCCAAGGAGTTCAGCGCCTGGGAGAAGGGGCTCAAACCGAGCCAGCAGTTGGCGTGGGACTGGCTGGGGGCGTTCGGTGAAGGGTACGCGGTCCTCGCCGCAGCGGGCGACACGAAGACCGACCCGATGCTCTACTACAGCCAGGACGTGAAGGACGCGTTCAAGCACGGCATGGACCACCTGGCCGAGGACATGGGGCGGATCGAGTCGTTCGTGCTAGACACGACGAGCGAGAAGATAAAGGGCGACGAAGTGCAGAATCGTGCTGTCCAGTTCTATGGCACGCAGGGGCCGTGGTACAGCGTCGGCTACCGCGTTGCGATCGAGATCGAGAACACGTTTGGCCGCGAGACGCTACTCTCCTGTTACTCCGATCCTCGGAAGTTGATGCCTCTGTACAACGAGGCTGTCGACATCCGCAAGGACGGGTCGCCGAAGTGGTCGGCCAAAGTCCTGAATGCGCTGGGGCTCGGCTAGAGCGGGCGGCCCGACATTCCGGGGCCTGGCTCAAACTTGAGCAGTTCGATGCCGGTCGCTTCGGCAACGAATTCGCCTAGGCGCATCGTGCCTGGGTTCTCGGTGGCGTAGTGCCCGGATGCGGCGATAGCGAGGCCGCTTTCGCTCGCCTCAACCATGACGTGGTGCGGAACCTCTCCTGTGACGAAGGCGTCCGCTCCCGCGCCCTTCGCCGCTTGCCAGTCGCCCGACGCCGCGCCACCGACGACGGCGACTCGTTGTACGTCGTCCTTGCCGCCTGAGAGCAGGGTGCGGGTGGCCAGCACGAGATCCAAATGCGAAATGAAGTCTTTGGCGGGCATCGGTGCCCGCAGCGACCCGATGCGGCCTGCGCGCTGCCCCGACGCTTTCTGGAGCGCGTAGACGTCGATGGCGGGCTGCTCGTAGGGATGGGCCCCGATGATCGCGTTGACGACGCTGTCGGAAATATCCTTGCGACAGACCATCTCGACCTTCGTTTCATCGACCGACTCAATTTGGCCCGGCTTACCGATGGCCGACGAGGAGTCGGGCTTGCCGCGAAAGGTGCCCGTGCCAGTGGACACGAACGCGCAACGCTCATAGAGCCCGATCTCGCCCGCGCCGGCCATTGACATCGCTTCGATGAGTCCTTCCTCGCCGCCTTTGGGGACTGTGACGACGACCTTCACCTGGTCTTCGTCTGCAGAAGAGCCGAAGTCCGAGACGCTCTGGAGGCCAATCATCTCAGCGAGCACATCGTTGATGCCGCCTCGCGCGCAGTCCCAGTTCGTGTGTGCTGCCGCAAAAGCCACGCCGCCCTCGATCAGTTCTTTGACGATTCGCCCCTTGTACGTGTCGGCGCGAAGCGTCTCCAGTGGGTCCCAGATGAGCGGGTGGTGGCACACCAGCATCTGGGCGCCGTGTTTTCGCGCGAAGCGTGCGGCTGCCAGGGAAGGATCGAGGGCGACAGCGATGCGTGCGACCTTGGCAGAAGGATCGCCTACCTGCAGGCCGATGTGGTCGAACGAAAACGCAAAACGCGCCGGAGCGACCTGCTCAATCGCATCCAAGACATCGGAGACTGACGGCATCGGCACAGGTTACCAAAGCGCCCTAGCCGCGCTTCTGCAGGCTTTCCAGCAGTTCGATCTGCAACTGCTGGAGTTCCAGTAGCCTCTGCCACTGCCGAACCATCATCTCGTCCAGTTTGAGGTTGATGTTCCGCACCTCGACCTCCGCTTTCAGGTTGACGCGATAGTCCTCTTCGCTCCGTAGCCGGTCGCGCGCCTCCTGCCTGTTCTGGCTCATCATGATGACTGGCGCCTGAATCGCTGCGACGGACGACAGAACGAGGTTGAGAAGGATGAACGGGTAGGGGTCGAACGGCTTGTTGAGCAGTGCGATTGTGTTCAACGTCATCCAGACGAGCATGACCGAGAGAAAGGAGATGATGAACGCCCAACTGCCTCCAAACGCGGCGACCTTGTCGGCGATCTTGTCACCGAACTTGATGTGGGCTTCCTCCACCTTGTTGAGGTTCTGCGCGACGATCTCGGACTGCGCGAGGTCGTCTAGGATCTCTTTATCGAGCCCCGTGAGTTCGTCGTGCTCGCGCTCGAGCATCCGTTGCACCAGCAGCGACCGGAGCCGGGCGCGGTCGTCAGAACAGACCATCGCGTCTTCAGCGAGGTCAGGGCTGGTCTCGTGCAAGAGGTCTTGGATCTCCTGCGAGAGGAGATGGACGGGAAAGAGGGACGTCTCCCTAAGGCTCCGACCGCAAAGGGCGCAGGGCCGCATGGTGGCGTGTCGCATGGCCGGATTATGTCGCCGGGGGGGGCCCTTTAATACGGCTGGAGGCGGGACTAGCCCGCCTCGCTCAACTCACCGTTCGCTGGCGGCTTATGATTGCTGTTTGCGGACCGGTCGGCCCGACAGAAATTCGCCAGTTTCTTTATTGCATTTTCCGATACGACGTCCAACTGCTCTTCGCTCATCATACAGAGCGACAGCAAGGCGAACGCCTCGTCTTCAGTGAGCTGCAGCCGTCCGGACGATTGTCCATCTAGCATGTTTGCTCCTTGGCCCCGCATGGGGGCACTGTCATTATGACGAATATCTTGGTGCCAATGATCCATTTAGGCTCCAGTTCTGGGCCCCCGGCTCGTGTTCCTACCGGGCGCTACGTTCAAAAAGGAGGCCGGACGTGCCCACCGTGATACCGGTCGGCGGTGCCTGGCCGTAGGTAGACTCGCCCCCAATGCCCGAAGAATCCAAGAAGTCCTACGGCGGCATGGCGGTCGTCGAGGGCGTGATGATGCGATCTCCAAACCACTATTCGGTCGCTTGTCGGGCACCCAACGGGAAGATCGTCGTCCATACGGAGCACATCGAAAAGACCTGGATCGGCAGGCAGAAGTGGCTGATGAAGCCGTTCTTGCGGGGCACCTTCGCCCTCCTCGACACGATGGGGCTGGGCATGCGCGCGATGCGGATCGCCGGCGACGTGCAGATGGATCCGAAGATGCAGCCGGAAGAGGGCGAGGTCGTCCATCCCGAGAAGCACAAAGAGGAGCCGCCCACGAAGATGCAGCGGTTCTATGAGCGGAACCAAGCGGCGATCGACAAGGCGATCCTCGGCGCGACGCTGGTGCTTTCATTAGCGATCGCTTTCTTCGTCTTCAATCTTCTTCCGAACGTCGTAGGGCAGTACGTCTCTTCGTTCCTGAAGTCCCGAGGCGTTGCGCCGGAAGGGAACCAGCACGGCTTTTACACGACAGTCCTTGTCGAGACGATCAAACTGTCGATGTTCATAGGCTACGTCGCGCTGATCCGCCGCTACCCGGCGATCTACGAGGTCTTCCGCTACCACGGTGCGGAGCACCAGGCGATCAACGCGATGGAGGCGGGCGAAGAACTGACCCCCACGAACTGTCTGCGACAGACGCGGCTCCACCCGCGCTGTGGGACGAACTTTGCGCTCGTCGTGTTCATCGTTTCGTTCCTTGCGCTGCCGTTCGTGCCGCGCGACCTGCTCGTCCCGATCACATCGCCGAGCATCGTGATTGCGCTGATGCGGTTGCCCGTCGAACTCGTCCTACTACCTGTCATCGCCGGCATCAGTTACGAGATCATTCGCCTGGCAGGGAAGTCCAAGAACGAGCGCTGGGTGGAGATCGTGCTGTGGCCCGGACTCAAGACGCAACTCATCACGACGGCAGAAGCGGCGGAGACACACACGGAGGTCGCGATTTCTGCGCTCGAAGCGGCCGTCCTCGCAGAGGAGAAGGGGGAACTGACCAACACGGACGACTACGTGCCGACCGCGCTACGAAGCGGCCAGGAACCAGATGCACCAGACCATCACGTAAGTGATGGATCCGATGTAGCAGGCCTTGCGGACAAAGCGTAGGTTCTGCTGCGCGTACCAGGCGAGCACGGCCCATGCGGCGAGGAGCGAGAAGGACTTCACGCCGACGAAGAGCCATTCGCTGCGATTGATGAACGGCCGCATGACAGGGTTGAGTTCGACGATCTGTCCGTGGGCATGGAGCAGTGCCGTTGTGAACAGGTCGAGGAAGCCGATAACCATGAGAACCGCGAGCGCGCGCGTCGGCACGATCGCCGCCCAAACGTTGCGGTCGGTCGTCTGGTTCTTCATTTGCTGCTTCTCTCGAGAATCGTGATAATCCTGTCTTGGAGCGCTCTCACGTCGTGTGGCGGTGCGATGGTGTTGTTGAACAGCATGCTTGCGACGAGCGTGTGTCCTGAGCGGTCCTTCAGGTATCCAGTCAGACATATTACAGCATTTAGCGTGCCAGTCTTCCCGAGAAAGGTGCTGGTTCTCAGCCTCGAAGTCAGGGTGCCTTCACCTGGACTGGCGAGCGCGCGCAGGAAGTCGCCCCGCCAGTCTTGCCGGTAAGCCCACCTGAGTGCGCGGCACATCGACTTGGGAGTGACCATGTTGTGCCGGCTCATGCCGCTGCCGTCGACGGGCTCAACCGACCCTTTGGGCAGGCCGACGGCGTCGTGCAGAAACTGTGTGATGCGCTTCTCCGCGTCTTTGTAGGCATCGTCGCCGAGCGCCTGGTCCTTGCCCGCGCTCATCAGGAAGAGGTTCTCTGCAAAGTCGTTGTCGCTCTTCTCAAGACACTCCTTGAGGACGTCGCGTAGTTCTGGTCCCTCTATGACGTAGTCGGGCTTTCGGTCTGGCGGGCGCTCGTCGGTGTTCACGATCGTTCCGCCGAGAAACCTCGCGGCTGTGGCGGCAGGGTCGGGCATCGCGAACGCCTCGATGAAACGGTCGCCGTTGGGGATGGGGCCGTGCACCATCGCCGCACGTAGGTCCGGTCGGTAGTCGGTCTTCAGCGGGCCGTCATCGCCGACGGCGGTCACCGTCAGTTGGTACTCCGGCTCCAGTTCCTTGATCGCGCCGCCTTGCGACCATATCTCGAAGCCGCCTCGGTCGAAACTGAACGACGTGATGCGTGGCGCGTACCGGTTCGGCAGGTCGTCCCACTCCCACGAGGGAGGCACGCCGGGCTTGTACGCTTGGCGCACATAGATTGCGAACCCTTCCGGGACATTGAGCGCCTGCTTGGCGTCGAGCAACTGCTGCTTCGTGATGGTGGGGTCGCCGGGAGCATCGACGAGCACCCTATCGTCCTCGCGCCAGAACCGCGTCTGAGGTTTGAAGTCCATGCCAAGCGTGTGGGCGGCGTAGAGTGCTGTGAGGATCTTTTCGTTGCTTGCGGGGACGAGCCGGGTGTCGGCCTCGTGCTGATAGACGACCGTTCCGTCGAGTGTCGTGACGCAGATGCCCGCGATCGCACCTTTGAGCGCGTCGTCCTGCAGAACCCTGTCTATCGGGCTGGCTGACGTGAGGGCGAGCGCACAGGCAAGCGTTGCGACCATCTTAGGCCTCGTCCGGGAAGACCGGTTCGGTGACGTGCTCTGCAGCGCCGGATTCGATGTCGCGGACCATGCAAGCGGCGAACTCTCTCAGTTGTGGCTCCTCGTCGCTCGATGCGGCTTTCTCAAGCGCTTTGAGGATCGCGTCCTTGCGCGAAGGCATCCACTCGTTGAGATGAAATACGGCGTGGATCGCAGCGCGCCGTCCGACCCTGCTCGGCGCTGCAACGCAGGCGATGAGGGCGTCGGCGGCCGTTTCCGTGCAGACGTGCCCGCCAAGCACGACGCCAGCCTTATAGATCGTGCGCGCGTAGTCGTCTTCGGCGGACCAGATGAGGTCCCTTATCGCGAGGATCGCCTTGTTTTGGCTGTCAGGAGTCGCACAGAAGGCAGGAAGGTCTTCGAACATGTCAAGTACGCACCACTGCGCGATGCGCCGCGCGGGATGCTTGCGATCCCTGAGTACTTCGATCAGTGCGTCGGTGAAGAGCCCCGTGCTAGCCTTGGTCTCGATGATGGTGTGGGCGTCGTGTGCGACGTCGCGGTCCGTGCAATAGAGGAGTTTGACGAGTCCGAGGGCGGGAAGGTCGATGATCTGTCCCTCGAAGAGGCCCTCCTGTCCCAGGGTCTTCGCGATCACTCTCTGCCGCTCGAAGTAGGGCGTACAACCTTCGCGCAGCGCGTCGAGCATCTGCTCGAGCGTGTCCCCGCGGGCCTCGTTCCAGATTTCCTCACAGCGGCCGAAGACTCCCATCGGTGTGCGTGCTACCTTGACGTCGAACGTCTTGCCGTGCGCGTCGAACTGCGCCTTGCCGGTCCAGTCGCTGGCGAGCACGTGGTAGTCGTAACTGATGGGGTGCGGCGGCCAGTGGAAAGGCACGCGGTGCGTCGGCTTGATCGGCGCGCTCGCGCCGCCGTTTGCAGAGTGTGCCTCGTCGATGAACTTGAGCAGCCCATCGACCATCGCACGTGGAGTCTCGTCGGTCGTCGCTCGCATCGGTTCCGAGAAGGTTAACGCCCTCCCACCATCGTGCGTTTCTGGAAGCGCCCGATCTGCGCCGAAATGTCCTTCAAGTGCAGGATCGTGATCTCGTCCAGGCCCTTCGGGGTCGCGATCTGTTTGTCGAACCGCACCTTGAGCCTGGCCAGACCGGCCGCGGCGATCACCCTGACGTCGTCGTTGATGAGGCCGTTGGGAGCGGACGCCTGCGTGATCAGGCCCTCGACCATGAATCGCTGAAGGTCTCTGCGGAGTGCGCTGATGTCCTCGTTCCGGCCGACCTCCTTGAACACTGACGCGAAGAGCATGTTGTAGTGCTCCGTCAGCGTGTACCTGTCCTTTGAGCCAGCCATCTTGAAGGAGTTCTCTGCGATGTCGTCTGCCTTGGTCGCGCTCATGAGCGTCGCCAGCACAGCGATCTGGTTTCCGCCGATGATTGCACGCAGTGGTGCGTTCCAGATCGCTCCAATGCCATCGTTCGGATCCATGCTGAGCCCGACCTTGACCGTCTGTGGCAGATCGACGCCGGTCTGCATGAGAGTCTTGTCGATGATCAGTTTCATCGCTTGGCGCTGGACTTGCGGATCGACGGGAGCGAGCGTCGGCTTTTCGCCGACGTCGCCCTTGAACATGCGGCGCATCTCGACACCGCCCACGAACCGCGACGCCATCAGACTGTTGCGCGCGTCGCGGATGAACGAACGCAGAATGAGCGAGTTGCGCAGCGAATAGTCCTGGCCGACCTTGGTGACACCGTTGATCGCGTAGTTCCGTACGCTCTGGTTGCCTTCGCCCTCCGTCTTTAGCCAGTCGATGGTGTCAGAACTGAGGTCGTATCGAACGGCGAGCGGGTTGATGCCGTCCGCGTCCTCGTCGGTCAGGAAAAGGTGCCCTGGCTCGCCGCTCTCCCGTGCGATCGCCGCCAGTCCTGAAGTCTCCTGCCCCTTCGGGAACTCGGAATAGCCGTACTGGATCGCCCACATGTCGTAGGGTCCGACGGTGCTGTTGAAGAAGACGCCGTTGCCGCGCAGGACCGCCGGAGTGTTCAAAGGCGTGTAGTCCATCACGCTTGCGCTCAGGCCGAGTTCGTTGATCTTCGCGTCGTCCAGCAGATCCTTGACAGACCATTGCGTCGACCCTGCAAAGTTGTGCCGCAGCCCCAGGCAGTGGCCGACCTCGTGCATGACCAGGTCGGCGATGAACTGGTGCATGAAGTCGTCCTGCGTGATCTTCGCGCCTTTGGAACTGAGGATCAGCCAGTCCAGCGCGGTGCTCTCTGCGAGCCTCTCGGCGTAGTCGCACCGCGTCCTGTTCCAGCCGAGCTTCTCAAACTTATCGCGCTTCGCCTCGGTCGTCGGGTCGAGCCCGTTCACGAGCATCTGTGCGGCGTTGTACTGGCCTTGCTGCGGCCTGAGCAGCGCCTCCTTGCTCAACTCGGACTGGACGCTGCTCGCCTGCTCGAGAAGCAGGTTGTACTGCTGTAGCATCACCGCCGCATAGTTGGCGTCGATGGAAACGGCGGCGTTCAGCACCTGTCCGGAGAGCGGGTCGACGCGGAACCACGAGACCGCGTAGGCGGCGTCCTCGCTCATGTTCCACCGAATGACGTTGTGGGTGCCGTCCGCGTGATCCCAGTTCGGATCGTTCTCGGGCGCGTCCTTGACGACCAGGGCGTTCTTGAAGCCGATCTTCTCGAACGCCTTGTTCCATGCGAGAATTCCGTCCCTCACTCCCGGTCGAAACTGTTTGGGGACGCTGGTATCGATGTACCAGACGATCGGCTCGACCGGCTCGGACATGCTCGCATAGGGGTCCTTCTTGCGCAGGTCAAAGCGGGCGATGTATCGCTCGGTCCGGTCGCGGTCGCCGAAGCGCGCGACGCTGAAGAAGTCCTGGGTGAAGTAGCCGATGCGGGGATCCGCCTCTCTCGGCTGGTATCCGGTGTCCTTGCGGTACCAAAGCGTGTAAGTGACTCCGAGCGGGATGCTCTTCTCGTCTTCAAGGTGGTTCTGTGCAGTCAGGCCGAGAGCCGCCATAAGGCTTGCGAGGTCGCCTGCTCCTTGTGACCGGAAATGCATCCGCATTCGCACGACGGTGGCGTCGCCGGACTCGCGGATACTGTCGATATCTGTCATCTCGCGGTCGAGGATGGCAGGGCTGCCTGCTCCGGCCGAGACGAGTTCTGGGAGCCCAAAGACGGTGCCGTAGAAGAACGAAGTGACGTTGACGAGCATCAACTTCTCGTCAGGCTTCGTCTGCTCGATTCGGAACGTCCCCATGATCGCTTCCGGGAACGTCCTCTCGCTGGCGATCGCCAGCGGGTCCTTGTCGTCCCAGCGGTACTTCGTGTGGGGCCGCACCAGAACTAGCCTGTCGTCGTGCTTCTCCCATTTGAAGACGTCGATCGGGCCGTCGGAGAGCGGCTCGCCGGCTTGGCCTCCCATCGGCGAAAAACCGTGGTTCAAGGTCGCTTGTGCCAGAAAGAGCCTGCCTAGTTGGTCCTCGGAGATCTCCAGCAGGATGTCCGACTTGCGTACGTAGAACGTGAAGGCGCCTTCGTACTTCGTGGCGTCCTTGATCGCGGCGTCGTACTTCTTGGCCGCGTCGTCCTTTTTCTGCTCCTGCTTCGGGGGCTCCTGATCGTCATCGTCCTGCGCCTTGGCGATGCCGCCGAGGAGAGGGACGGAGAACAGGGCGAGGACCAGTGCAAGTCTCTTTATGTTCAACATGGGAGTTCACTCGAAAGTATGACGCTATTTCCTACGGTTTGAGCCTCACTTCGTTTGCCCCTGCCGCCTCAAAACTGACAAAAACGACGGCCAGCGGTAGACCGCTGGCCGTCGTAATGTTCCGAAAACGGGGCTACTCGCTCTTCTTCTCGGCTTTCGCCTCTTCCTCGTCTTCCTTCTCAGCCTCTTCCATAGCCTTCTGAAGGGCCCGCTTGCCTTGGTTCAATCCAGCCTGGAACTCGCCGACGCCTTTTCCAAGGCCGCGCATGAGCTGAGGGATCTTCGCGCCGCCGAAGAACAGTAGCACGACGACAAGGATGATCAGCCACTCGGAGCCCTGGGGCAGCCCGAGTGCAAGCAAGTTCGGATCGAAGGGGTGCATTTCTATACCTACAGTCATTATACGCTGAACCTGGGCTACTGTTTGGTGCCAGTGTCCTTAGACTCGTCGGCACCAACGTCCTTGGGAGGTTCAGCGGCGGGCTGCTCCTCCAGCCCGTCCTGGGGCGTGATGTCGAGGTCGAGGCTCGAGTTGCTCGACTTGAACATCTCCGGCTGGCCTTCAAGTGGGAAGTCGAGCCAGTCTCTGTCTTTGCCCATGGCCTGCGTCTTCGGCTTGGCCGGCCTGGCCGCTGGATCGCCCGAAGCGTTGTACTTGGGCTTCACGTCCTCAAAGATCACGAGGGTGCTCCGATCTTTGATCTCGTCGTCCATCTTGCCCGAGAGAGCCGCGTTGTAGGAAAAGCCAGTCGTCCGGCCTCCACCCAAGTCGCACGATAGCGCCTGCCCGGGATCGGCAGGCTTAAAGGTGAACCAGGACGGCATGTCCTTCATCGTCTTCTCCTTCATCAACTTGTCGTAGATTCGCTGATAGTAGGGAAGGATGTCGTCTTGCCAATGTTCGGCGTCCGGGAACTTTCCGCCATGGTCCAGCGAATATGCCATTACAGCGTTCTTGGCGACGTCACCGGTCATCCCGCAAGATATCAACTTGGTGACGCTGTCCTTGACGTTCATGAAGAACATCCCGCCAATGACGGCCATCAGAATGCACAGCATCGCCACGGCCACGAGAAGCCATACGACGAGCTTGCTCCCCGGCTTTTGCTGGGGCGGGTTAAAGGTTGGAGGGGTCGCCGCCATCACACCATTGTACTGAAACCCGGTATACAATGGGCCCGCGTGCCTACACATGTCTGACCTTCGCCAATTACCGAGCATTGACAAGCTGATCCAGGAGGAGGCCCTGAAAGGGTTCTCCGAACGGATCAGGACAGCCGCCGCGCGTGCCGCCGTCGACCAAGGTCGGACACTGTTGCGGGCTGGGACCAAGGTCGACGTGCTCCAAGCTGCCGTAGTGCTCGCCACGGCCATGTCGGGCCAGTCGGTTGCGCCCGCGATCAACATGTCTGGGGTCGTTTTGCACACGGGCCTCGGGCGCGCGCGGCTCGCGCCGGATGCGCTCGCGGCGGTTGCATCTTCCGCACAAGGCCACGCGACTGTCGAGTTCGATAGAGAGTCGGGCAAGCGCGGAAACCGCCAGGATCACGTCCGATGGATGCTCAAGGAACTGACGGGCGCCGAGGACGCGCTCGTCGTGAACAACTGCGCCGCCGCGGTGTTCCTTGCTTTGCAGGCGACGGCGCTCGGGCGCGAGGTGATTCTCTCCAGGGGACAGATGGTCGAGATCGGCGGCTCGTTTAGGATGCCGGACATCGTCGCGCAGAGCGGGTGTTCTTTGGTCGAAGTCGGTTGCACGAACAAGACGCGAGTCCAAGACTATGAGCGCGCGCTCACACACAGCACGGCCGCCGTCCTTCGGTGTCACCCCAGCAACTTCCAGATCACGGGCTTTCATGAAGAGCCGTCGGCGCAAGACTTGGCAGAGTTTGCGCACAAGCACGGCCTGGCGATGATCGACGACGTGGGAAGCGGCTGCCTGATCGACACGGAGCGCTTCGGACTTCCCCACGAACGGACTCTGCGCGAAGCGCTGAAGGACGGTGCCGACATTGTCACAGCGAGCGGCGACAAACTGCTCGGCGGGCCGCAAGCGGGAATCGTGCTCGGGAAGCAAGAGCATGTGCAGCGGTTGGCGAAGAGCCCGCTAGCACGCGCCGTGCGGGTCGGCAAACTGACGCTTGCAGCGCTCGAAGCGACCTTAAAGATGTACGTCGAGGATCGGGCTCAGGAGATTCCCGTTTGGAAGTATGTGGCGCGCCCCGCAAAGGAAGTGGAGAAGGACGCCAAGAAGATCGCCGCAGCGGCGAAGGGCGCGAAGGTCGAAAAGGCAATGACTGAGATCGGCGGCGGGTCTTTGCCCGGCACGACGGTCGAAACCTATCGGGTCGGGTTGCCCGGGGACGCCGAAGAGAACGCCGCGTACCTGCGATCCCGCCAGACTCCGGTCGTAGGCTACATCGCCGACGGTGTTTTTTGGCTCGATCCACGCACGAGCGAATCCGACGAGGTAGCCGCAGTCGTCCTGTCTTTACAGGAACGATAAATGTCTATCGATCCGGCCAATCTGGAAGTCCAGAACGACACGGTGCGGTCGCTGGTTCGTGCGCTGGAGACGCACGGCCCGGGGGAGGGCGCCCACGCAGACCGCGTCGCGGTCTATGCGACGGCCACCGCCGACAGGCTCGGTCTTCATGAGGAAGACCTGATCAACCTCCGCTGGGCGGCGACGCTGCACGACGTCGGCAAGATCGCTCTCGACCCCGTCCTCCTCAAGAAGATGGGCAAACTCACGGACGGGGAGATGTCCGAACTGAGGTCCCACGCAGAACTCGCGATGCGGATCATCGAGGAGTTCTCGTGGCTAAAGCCTGTCGTTCCCATGGTCAAGCACCACCACGAGAGGTTCGACGGCTCAGGCTATCCAGACGGGCTGGCAGGCGAAGACATTCCGATCGGGGCGCGCATCATAGCGGTCGCGGAGACGTTCGACGTTCTCACGCAGGAGACGCCCTGGCGCAGCCCGATGACTGTCGCAGAGGCCATCGAGGAGATCAACCGCTGCTCCGGTGCACAGTTCGACCCCGAAGTCGTCGGCGCCTTTTGTGCTGTGCAGCCTCTCATTCAGCCGGTCGGTCAGGACGCCTGACCTTTTTCAGAAAAATCTCGGCTGGTAGACTCGCTTCATGAGTTCCACGCTCGAATCGTCACCGGCGACGGACGCGCTGAAGCAGCGTTTTTACGACATCGACGCCATCACGTCCGCTGGCTCGATCATGTCCTGGGATCAGCAGTGCTTTATGCCGCGCGGTGCGGCGGAGGCACGGTCGCACCACCTCGCGATCCTCGGTCGAATGGCGCACGAAATGTTCGTCGCAGACGAGACCGCGCGCCTGATTGAAGACGCGAACAAGGAGGCGGCGCCGGGCAGCGTCGATGAGGCGATGGTGCGCGTCACCAAGCGCGGCTACGACCTCGCGACGAAGATCCCCTCGAGCCTCGTCGCCGAAAAACTGCAACTGGCCACGATGGCGCACGAGGAGTGGATGAAGGCGAGGAAGAACAACGACTTCAAGTCGTTCGCCCCGACCCTGGAGCGGATGTTCGAGATTTGCCGCCAGGAGGCCGAGCACCTCGGATACGGAGACCACATCTATGACGCCCTTCTAGATCTATATGAGGAAGGCGCGAAGAAGAAGGACGCGGAGCAGATGTTCTCGACCGTGCGACAGCCGCTCGTAGACCTCGTCAAGGACATCAAATCGAACGGCCGAAGCGTCGACAACGCCTTCCTAACGGGTGACTGGCCGGAGGCGAAGCAGCGAGCCTTCACCGAGGAGATCGTCAAGGCGATCGGTTACGACTTCAACCGCGGGCGCCAGGACACGGCACCGCACCCGTTCTGCACGAACTGGTCAGTGACCGACGTGCGCATCACGACTCGGTTCCTTCCGTTCCTCGGTTCGGCGGTGTTCGGATCGCTGCACGAGGCTGGCCACGGAATGTACGAGCAGGGGAGCCCGATGGAGTGGGACCGCACTCCGATCGTGGGCGGAGTCTCACTCGGCGTACACGAGAGCCAATCGAGATTCTGGGAGAACATCGTGGGCCGCTCCAAAGAGTTCTGGGTCAAGTTCCTGCCCGATCTCAAGAAGACCTTCCCGATTCTCGACGCAGTGTCGCTCGACGACTTCCACCGCGCCGTCAACAAGGTCGAGCCGAGCCTGATCCGCGTGGAGGCGGACGAAGTCACCTACAACCTGCACATTCTCATTAGGTTCGAACTTGAGTGCGCGCTGCTTGAGGGAAATCTCAAGATCGCAGACCTCCCGGACGCATGGAACGCGAAGTACACCGAGTACCTCGGCGTCACACCGACGGACGACGCCAACGGCTGCCTGCAGGACGTCCACTGGTCGGGCGGCATGGTCGGCTACTTCCCGACCTACAGCATGGGCAACCTGCTCTCGTACCAGTTCCTGGCACAGATGGTCTCCGAGATCGGCGATCAAAAGCAGGCGTGGTCGCAGGGCGAGTTCGCCCCGACCCTGAAATGGCTGCAGGAGAAGATCTATCGCCAGGGCAAGCGCTACACTCCGAGCGACCTCGTCGAGCGCGTCACCGGCAAGCCGATGGGTGCCGACGACTACCTGGCGGGGATCACCGCCAAGTATCGGGCGATCTACGAGATCTAGCACGGCGGAACGCGGGGCTGGCCCGGGGGCTCGTCGTCGGATGCCATAGAATCAAGGCCTATGGCATCCGACGAACCCGAGCGACAAGCAGACGAACAGGCAGAGCCGCAGACTCATCAGCCAGAGACCGATGGCACGGGAGAGAAGTCGGGCGTCCCGATCGGCGTCATCATCGGCGGAATCCTCCTCTTCTTCTGTCTTGGCGTCGCGATGCTCATCATGGCCGCGCTCTCGTCGCGATAGCGCCACCGCATGCCGTGCACAGCCCATTTGGATGCCAGGACTGATACCGGTTTTTGCAAGTCCTGACCGATTCAACAGTGTTGACGAGCCCTGGTGAAATTACCGGGATAGGTGACGAACTTGTACAGGAATACGTCACACCAATAGCCATGAGACGAACTGCTACGCTCCTGTTCTCGCTGTTGGTGCTGCTCTTCACTGTTCTCGGTTGCGGCGGTAGCGGCGGATCAGGGATGGGGACGTTCAAGGTCTTTCTTTCTGACGCGCCTACCACCGGTGTGACCGCGGTCAACGTGACTGTCGACTCGATCCAGGCCCACATCGACGGCCAGTGGGTCGACGTTGCGAACACCCCACAGACCTACGACCTGCTCAGCCTGACCCGCGAGCCGGCCATCGCCGGTACGATCGACGGGCTTCCTTCGGGCTCAGTGACGCAGGTACGGTTCTTCGTTTCCAGCGTCACCGTCACTGACGGTACAGGCACCCACGACGCCATCGTGCCGAGCGCGGCACAGACTGGCATCAAGGTGAACCTCGACACCACGATCGCGCCGGGAGCCGTCACTGCCGTCCTGATCGACTTCAACGTGGCCAAGTCGCTCGTCCAGCAGGGCAACGGCGCATACCTGATGCAGCCAGTCCTCGTCGGTGCGCCCGTCGACCTGGCGGCCACCGCTTCGGGCACCGTCACGCTCAATGGCAACCCGGTCGAAGGCGCGACTGTCAAGGCGATCTACAAGTCGGGCCTATACTATCCCGCCGACACCGAGGTCAACACTTCGACCACGGCGGCTGACGGCACCTTCAAGGTCTGGGCGCTCCTTCCGGGCACCTATGACTTCGAGGTGACTTACACCGACTCGACGCCGACCGACTATGCTGGCTCGGTCACGGGCGTTGAAGTTACGCGGGGCACGGACGTCGCTCTCGGCGAGATCACGCTGACTGCGGTTCCGTAAAAGGCTCGTCAGAGAGACGAAAGCGAGCCTAGGTGCAGGTGAGTCCAGTTCCTAGGCTTTTGCTTTAACTTTGTACTTCGCCGTGTAGGCGAGGCAGCAAGCGCGCACCCGGCCTCGGATGCGGTTGATGAAGTTCGCCCTCTCCGTCGGAGACACGGCGCCGCGAGCATCGAGGAGGTTGAAGATGTGCGAACACTTGAGCGCGAGGTCGAGCGCCGGGTAGACGAGCGCCTCGGTCACCGGTGCTACGTCTGGCGCCGATGCGTAAGCCCCCGGGCTCAATACGCCCTTGTCCCCGTTCCATCCCACCTTCGTTTCGATCACGCGCTTGGACTCCGCCTCGTAGAGGTCGAAGAGTTTGAACAAGAGTTCGGTATCGGCGACCTCGAAGTTATAGACGTTGTTCTGCATCTCCTGCTCGTAGTCGACGTCCTTGTACGAGAGCGATTCGTTCCACATGAGGCCGTCCCAAAAAGAGAACTGGTCGTTGAGCATCAGGCACAGTCGCTCGGGGCCATACGTGATCTCTGCGCAGACAGGGTTGCACTCGATTCCGCCCATCTGCTGGAAGAACGTGAACTGCGAGACCTCCGTGCCGTCCACCCACACTTCCCATCCGACGCCCGCTGCGCCGGCGGCCTGCGACTCCCAGTCGTCTTCGACCAACCGCACGTCGTTCTTCTTGGTGTCAAAACCGACCGCGTCGAGCGAGCCCATGTAGAGATCGACGATGTCGTCCGGGCTGGGCTTCATGACCACCTGGTATTGGTAGTACCGCTGTGACCTCATCGGGTTGAGCGTGTATCGACCGTCGGCCGGTCGCCTGCTCGGTTGCACGTAGGCGACGTTCCAGGGCTCCGGGCCGAGGCACCGCAGGGTCGTGGCCGGGTGCATCGTTCCGGCACCGACCTCGGTGTCGTACGGCTGCAGGATCGCGCAGCCTTGTTTCGACCAGTACTCGTTCAACCGTTCAATCAGGCTCTGGAAGGTCACCATTGGTCAGACATTCTACTTCGCGCCGGTCTAGCCGTCGATGAGCATGCCGTGGGCGACGGCGTCGTCCACGATCTGAAGCACGAGGGGCCAAAGCGAGGGGCATCCCCGCTCGATCACGGCGTTCCGCTTGAGAACCTGCGACCGCCTTATGCCGTGTTCGCGCCAGGCGTGGCCGTCAGTGCGGTAGTTGTGCAAGATCGGTAGGAAGCGGTCGACCGAGTGGGCAAAGGCGCCATCGGGAGTTTCCGCCGCTTCGTACTCCTTCCACAGGTCGATGTAGTGCTCGCCCTCCGACCTTGGTAGCAGGCCGAAGATACGTCTGGCCGCACGCGCCTCTTTCGCCGGCTTTTCGCGGTGGCCCGCCTCGTCGTAGGCGAAGGTGTCACCGACGTCGATTTCGACGATATCGTGGACGAGCAACATTTGAACGGCACGGTCGATGTTCACTCCCTGTGGTGCGTCAGGCGCAAGTGCCAACGCCATCATTGCGACGTGCCACGAGTGCTCCGCGGTGTTCTCCTTCCTTTCCTCATTGATGAGCCGGGTTCTGCGCAGAACGCCCTTGAGTCGGTCGATCTCTTCGACGAAAGCGATCCGTTGTGCCAGCCCAGTCATCCCTGCCAGTCTATCCGGTGCCAGGTAGGATCGGACCATGAACAAGCCTTTCACCCTGCAGATCGGTGACGCCGCTCCGCCGTTTCGACTTAAAGCGACGGACGGGGCGACCTACGCTCTCGAAGACTTTGCGGATTCGCCTGTGCTAGTCGTCTTTTTCACCTGCAACCACTGCCCGTACGTCGTTGGGAGCGACGAACGGACGCGTGAGACGGTCGAGAAGTATGCGCCGAAGGGGGTGGCGTTCGTCGGGATAAACAGCAACAGCAAGAACACCTACGAGCACGACGACTTTTCGCACATGGTCGCACGCATGAAGGAGCACGCCTTTCCTTGGAAGTACCTCCACGACGAGACGCAGGAGGCGGCCACCACCTATGGGGCCTTACGTACGCCGCACTTCTACGTCTTTGGCCCAGATCGCAGGCTGGCCTATACGGGCCGAGCAATGGACAATCCGAAAGAGCCATCGCTCTCGAAGACGAACGAACTCGAAGAAGCGATCGACGCGGTGATAGAAGGTCGCACTCCCGAAGTCCAAATGACGAACCCGCTGGGGTGCAACGTCAAGTGGGAAGGGAAGGACGCCCACTGGATGCCGCCTGAGGCGTGCGACCTCGTGCCTAGCCGTTAGCCGCCGGACGGGTTGAACGGCTTGCCCTTCAGGGCGTGGAAGTCGTCTATCTGCTTTTTCGAGAGCGTCTTCTTGACGAGGTCCTCGAACTCCTGGGCGATTTTCTCCAGGTCGGGCTCGATTTTCTGTCTTGCGGTTGCGACTTCTCTTTGGGCCTGCATTTGCAGTTGATCGCGCTCCGCCACGGACTTCGGGTGCATGCCTTCGTACTTGTCCTTGATCGGCTTGAGTACTTTGTCGCTGAGCGCCTGCGCCTTCTTGTTGTTCTCGATAAAGCCGTCGCGCAGCGTCTTGAGTTGACTGGCGCTGATCTTCAACCTATCGGCCATCTTCTGATCGAGAAGCGGAAGCAGCCCGTCGCGCTGTAGGGTGATCTCCCTGAGCCGCTTCAGTTGAGAGTCCGTCAGTTCGCCGAGGACGTCCTTCTTCAGCGTCATGAGATATCCGGTCATCTTCTTGTCCGCATCGTCGGCCGTCAACTTTCCGCCCTTGACCTGTTCCGCGATCTCGTTCCTCTTGGTGTTCAGCCAAGTCGCGTGGACGTTCATAGCGTCGCGCTGCGCGTTCGTTACACCGAGGTCGCGCTGGACCTCTTTCGCCTGCAGGATCGCGACGTCGGCAAAGTAGAAGTCAAACTCGTCCGTCGCGTGGGCGACGAACGGAGCGAGACCAAGAACTGCCAACAGAACCGTCTTAAACTTGAACATAACGCCGTCCCCAGGGATTTAACGAACACTCACCGGGCTGTGTTCCGTCGCGCGGGGACTATTAGCATGGCACACCAGGTCGGTTTCGCAGTCCGCGACGGCCTGCTTCACCTTCTTCACAAACTCGTCGGTGGCGGCGACCCGGTGGATCGGGATCACTGGCTGACCGCCTGGCTCACGGCTGAACTGGATGACGACGTCGAAGTCTCCCGGGCTGCTCTCGATGAGGCTCTTGAGTTCCTGCAGTTCGCTCCTTGTGGCGCTGTTCACGCGGACGACGAGGCTGCCGGCGACCGACTCGTCGTACTCGGAGGCAGACGGTTCCTCGACCACCGCCTCGACGTCGTCGACAGCGATCTCCACCTCGATCTCCTGGGAGCCGAGGCGCTGCCGGTGCTTGACCGTGCCCCTGAGCGCCACGACCGAGTCCTTGCCGATCCGGCTCCTGTACTTAGCGAATGCCTGAGGGAATACCGTGCAGGCAGCAACCCCACTGAAATCCTCGACGACGATGGAGGCCATTCGGTCTCCGCGCTTGGTCGTGATCTCGCGAACCGCGGAGACGACGCCCGCGATCTTCACTCGGGTGCCCTCCGGCTGGTCGACGATCGAAGAGCAGGAGTGGCTGGCGACCTGGCTGAGCACCCGCTGGTATCCGCGCAGCGGGTGGTCCGAGACGTAGATGCCGAGGATCTCCTTCTCCCAAGAGAGAAGTTCCGTCCTCGAGGGAGGTTCGACGTCCGGGAGGGTCGGCAGTTCGATCTTCGTGCTCTCGTCGTCGCCACCGAACAGCGAGTCCTGGCCGACGCGGTCCGCGCGCACTGCCCTATCGGCGTAGACGACGCCCGCGTCCATGTACTCGATGAGTTTGTTGCGGTTGGGGTCGATCGAATCGAGCGCGCCCGCTTTGATGAGAGACTCGAGCCCGAGCCTGTTCAGCCCCGCGACCCGTACTCGCGCGCAGAAGTCGTACAGGTGCGCGAAAGGCTCCTTCTCCCGCTCCTCCATCATGTGCTCGACGAGCGCCTGCCCGACGTTCTTGATCGCGCCGAGCCCGAACCTCACGACGCGTTCGCCGTTGCTCTCTTCGACCGTGAAGTCGACGGACGAGCGGTTGACGTCCGGCGGCAAGACCGCGATGCCTTGCCTGCGGCACTCCTCGATGAACGTCGTGACCCGGTCCTCCTTGGTGCGGTAGACGGCGAGAAGCGCGGCCATGTACTCGACCGGGTAATGCGCCTTGAGGTAGGCGGTCTGTGCCGCAATGATCGCATAGCACACCGCATGTGCCTTGTTGAACGCGTAGCCGGCGAAGGGAAGCAGCAGTTCCCACACGCGCTTCGCGACTGAGGCGTCGACTCCGTTCTGCTGGCAGCCCTGCGAGAACTCGTCCTGCATCTGCTGCATGGTCTCGAGGTTCTTCTTGCCCATCGCCTTGCGCAAGATGTCCGCCTTGCCAAGGCTGAACCCCGCTAGTGCTTGCACGAGTTTGAGGACCTGGTCCTGGTAGACGATGACGCCGTACGTCTCCTCCAGGATCGGCCTCATGCGCTCGTCGAGGTACTCGGGCTGCCGCCGTCCGAACTTGTTGTCGACGAAGCGCGCGATGTGCTCCATGGGGCCGGGCCGGTAGAGCGCGACCATGGCCGCGAGTTCTCGCACGTTCTGGGGCTTGAGTTCGATGATGTTGCGGCGCATGCCGCCCGACTCGAGTTGGAACACGCCGACCGTGTCGCCGCGCGAAAGCATCTCGTAGGTCCCCGCATCGTCCAGCGGAACGTGGTGCAACGCCTGGATCAGAGAGTCCGAGGACTCGCTCGATTTGAGCGCGCGCTCGAGGTCGGTCTTGGGCTCGGTGATCCCGTCGCGAATGCTCTCGAGCGCCCTGGCGAGCACCGTCAGGTTCGAGAGGCCCAGAAAGTCCATCTTGAGCAGACCGATCTTTTCCAGAATGCCCATCTCGTATCCGGTCACCGGCATCCCGTCTGATGAGCGGTAGAGCGGGATGTGTTCAGCGAGCGGGTCTTTCGAGATGACCACGCCAGCGGCGTGTACGCCGCAATGCCGCGCGAGCCCCTCGACGCTCTTGGCTGCGTCGACCAGGCGGCGCATCGTGGCATCGCCCTTGACGGCCTGCCTGAAGTCGCCGACCTCCTTCATCGCGCGGTCGATGGACCATCCTGGCCCGTTCGGGATCAGTTTGCAGACCTTGTCAATGTCGATCGGCGGCACGCCCATGACTCTCCCTGCGTCTCGCATCGCCGCCTTTGCACCAAGCGTTCCGAAGGTCACGATCTGCGCGACGTGCTCGGTGCCGTACTTTTCGGTCACCCAGCGGATGACCTCCTCGCGCCGGGCGTCCTCGAAGTCGAGGTCGATGTCGGGCATGCTCACGCGCTCCGGGTTGAGGAAGCGCTCGAACGTGAGGTCGTACTCGACCGGATCGACGTCGGTGATCCCGATCGTATACGAAACGAGGGAGCCGGCCGCTGAACCTCGGACGCCAGTCATGATGCCCTGGCTGCGGCTAAAGTTCGTGAACTCACGGACGAGCAGGAAGTACGACTCGAATCCGGTCTGCCTGATGACTTCGAGTTCGAACTTCAGGCGTTTCCAGTGGTCGTCGGTGACCCCCTTGACGCGGTCGGTGAGGCCCTTTTCGGCGAGGTCCTTGAGGTACGTGGCCGGGGTCGCGCCTTCCGGGAGGTCGGGCGTCGGCATGGCGGCCCGTTGCTTGGAGAGGTGGACGTCGCACATCTCCGCAAAGCGCAGCGTGTTTTCAAGCGCCTCAGGATGGTCTGGGAAGATCGTCGCCATCTCCTCACGGCTCTTCACGTAGAACTCCTTAGTCTCAAACCTGAGGCGCTGCTGCTCTTCCAGCAACGAGCCGGTGCCGATGCAGAGCAGCACGTCGTGGGGCTCGGCGTCGCTCTTGCACAGATAGTGGGCGTCGTTGGTGGTGACGAGCGGCAGACCCAGTTCCTGCGCGATTTTGACGAGTTGTTCGTTGACCTGCTTCTGCTCGGCCAGGCCGTGGTCCTGCAGTTCGATGAAGTAGTTCTCCGCTCCGAAGATCTCCTTGTACATGCCCGCCGTGTACTGGGCGCGGTCGTACTCTCCGGCCAGCAGGTACTGGTTGACCTCGCTCCCGAGGCAGGTGCTGGAACTGATCAGCCCTTTCGCGTGTCGGCGCAGAATCTCGTGGTCGATCCGCGGCTTGTAATAGAAGCCCTCAAGCGCTGCGGCGGTGTGGAGCCTGCAAAGGTTGCGGTAACCCTCCTCGTTCTTGGCGAGAAGCAGTAGGTGGTACGCGCCCGCCTCCTCGCGGCCCTGCTTCTTGGCCATGCCGTCGGGGGCGACGTAGGCCTCCATACCGATGATCGGCTTGACGCCCTGCTTCTCGCACTCGAGGGCGAACTCCATCGCCCCGAACATGACGCCGTGGTCGCTGATTGCGAGGGCAGGCATCTCGAGCTCCTTGGCGCGAGCGACCATCTCGGGGATGCGGTTCGCCCCGTCTAGTAGGCTGTACTGCGTGTGGTTATGCAGGTGTACGAACGGTCGGGCCATGAAAATTGCGAGGGCCAGCGCCTCAGCACAAGTTTAGACGGACCCGCAGGCTCGAACGAGGCAAGGTTTTTGGCTTCGTTCTCCCCATAAAAAAGTATCCGGCCCGTAGAACGGGCCGGGTTGGAGAAAAGAACTCGGCTAGTGCACCCCGGGGGCTCTCTAACGTAACCCCTCCTGCGCGGATGCCAACCTTCGGAACGCAACATTTGCCAATCCTGTTCCCCAAAAGTTTCCGGGCAGGGAAGTTCTTGTGCGGGCAAACCCAGCACCAGTGCTGGCTCCGAGCCCGTAGTTGGACGTGTTCTTAACCGTATAGGAGGCGGCATAACCCAGGTGTGCCGCGCCGTTAGCGCGGTCAAGGATGACCGATGCGATCCGTAGAAGCCAAGCACTTCGTCGACAAGTCCGTCGACCTCGAATATAGGGACAGAGTGGGGAACATCTACCTCGTCCAGGCCTATATCTATGACGTCGGCTTCTTACCCATGCATGGCCCTTGCCTGATCGCAGACATCGGCGAAGTCAGGCTAGACCGGGTTCTCACAATTAGCGAGGTCCAGGGCACAGAACGCCTCGCGGGCTAGAACGGCCGGTCGATCTCCCTCTTCACGCTCCGACGCTGGAGCCTGCCCACAAAATCGTCGATCCGGAACCGGATCCCGATTCTGAAGTCGCTCGGGTTCTTCCTGTAAGTAATGAAGGGCTGAAGGCTCTCTGCAACCAGTGCAATCTCGTACTCAGAATCGAGCAGGGCACCGGTCTGCGGCACGTATTTGATTAGGTACCGGAACGTATACGGCCCTCGCGAGTAGTCGGCGCGCAAGTGGTAAGCGGACTCGTACAGCAGGCGGTCGAGGAGGAAGTCCGGCGTTCCTGTCGTCCGCGAGTCTGAGTAGCCTGCTCCGAGGGTGATCCCGTTGATCGGGCTCCAAAGCACGGAGACGAGCCCGCGTGCCCAGCCGAACGAATTGGCTTCGCTGCGCATGGCGACGGCGTCGAGCCGTGCCTGGAGGCCAAGGCTCTTGCCCAAAGAGACGACAGGTGTGAGCAACGTACCCCGGACGACGCCGCGCGTTACGAACGGGCTCGACGCGCGGTCCCTGATCGACTGGACGCGCGCGTTCATCCGGAGCCCGAAGCCAGCGACCGAGCCCCCGGTCTCTACGATTGCCTCGGCCGGCTTCGAAACGTCGTTAGATATTTCGGGCCGGGCAAAGGTCGAGGTGTTCCACTTTGACGCGATCGAGTACACGATCCTCGGATGGGACACCGAGTTCGCCTCTGCCAAGGGGCTCTTGACCGCAACGTTGTCGAACCATCCGTCGCCAAACTGCTCCTTGAGGTCGTCAGCCGGCTTGACCTGCTTGAAGGTCTTCTCGGGGTCGACGCGCATGTAGGTCAGGTCGAGCCCCACGGTGGGGAGGCGATGCGGGAAACTGCCGTAGTTGGCTCCGAGGGCGACGTTCTCGCTGAGCAGGAAACTGCTTCCCCAGGAGACGCCGAGCCCGACTCCCTTCTTGTTGGCGATCGAAGGGAGGTTGAAGCCTTCGATCCTGGGGTCGAGGTCGAATCGCATCTCCTGCGCCCTACCGAAACTCCACCCGAAGAAGTGGAAGCCGACCTTTTCGGCGATGGCGTATCGGCCCGGGTAGATCCGCACCGTGCGCGACTCGATCTTGTAGTTCGGATTGATGCGACGGCTGAGGGTGCCCTTCGCCTCCGTCAACGTCCATTGGGTCGGTTCGATCTCCAGTTTTTCGGCCCATAGACGGACGTTCCCGGCGCGGACGTACACGTTGGTCGCAGTGCCCGTCCGCTTCTTCCAGTCGAAGACGAGACGGTCGGTCGTCATGTACGCCTCAGGATCGGTCAGCACGACGCCGCCCTCGGCCACTCCAGTTGAGTCGCTATAGTTGAGGGTGAGGCGGTCTGAGCGGACGATCGTGAGGTCGTACTGGGCTTCGACGGAGCCTGTGAAGGTGATGGTGTTGGTCTCGGCGTCGAAGGTCGCTGGCTGGTCGTATCGGATGCTCAGCCCCTTGTGTTCCATGGTCTGGGCCTGCTGCACGACCGCGGTCACGGGCGGAAGTGCCAGGTTCGGCGCAAAGAACAAAACCATGGCTGAACCCGTCAATGATACCGGGGAAGGTCAGGCATGCCTAGAGTAAGAACTTCTTGCATCCTCGGTTTCGTCATGATATAGTAGATAGGAGCGCGTATGTCCCGGCTACAAGCGGCTATCCAAACAAAGAACGAGCAAGCGCTGGAAGAGTTACAGTGGGTCCAGCGCTGTCGCCGTGGAGACGAGGCGGCAATGGGCGCCCTGATCGCCCGTCACCGCGTCCGGCTCGTCAGGGTCGCTGCCAACGTGCTCCGAGACTCCTTTGAGGCAGAGGACGTCACCCAAGAGGCCTTCCTCAAGGCGTTCCGTGAGATCCACAAACTCCGCGACGACAAGGCGTTCTCGGGCTACATCTATCGAATTTGCGTCAGGCTCTGCATGGATCGCCTCCGGTCGAGAAAGACGGAGTCGTTGGTCATTGACAAGCCGGAGCCGAGCAAGGGGGCACAGATCGAGACCCGCGTGGTCGTGGAGGATCTGCTAGGAGAGATGACGCCGGAACTGAGACTGACCCTAGTGCTCCGAGAGATGGAGCAACTCAGTTACGAAGAAGTCGCCGAGATGATGAACGTGCCTGTCGGCACGGTGCGCTCACGGCTGCACACGGCGCGAGAGAGGTTTAGGAACCTTTGGTTGGCAGCGACGGGCGGTGTGATGTGATCACATTCGGGCCCTGCTCTCGGTATCGGAAGTTGAAACTGCTTTCCGAGGACGGTCGCACAAACGAGCGACAAGAGCGGTTCCTCGCGCGCCACGGGGCGCATTGCGGAGACTGCCGTCGAGAGCACGCTCTGACGATGCAGGCTCTGGCAGAGTTCCGCGCCACAAAGGTCGAACCCGCCGCCGACCCGGGATTCGAGGCGAGGTTCATTCGGCGCTGGCGAGTCGAGAGACGTTCGCGCGCCGTCTCCTACTGGATGCCCGCCATTGCCGGCGCCGTTATCGCGAGCGCGGCGCTGTTGGCCGTCTTGCAGATCCTCTTTACGAGCCCCGCCCATAACGCGGTCGATCCGAAGGGCAAGGAGGCGTCGCTCGACATCGGCACGAAGATAGAGATCCCCGACTACGGGGCTCCATCCCACACCGGCGTCAATCAATGAGCGCCACGTTGCGGGCGTTGTACGGCGCGCTCGTCGGCGCGCTCGCCGTCCTCCTGATCCATCCCTCCTCAAGGCCGTACGTCGCGACCGGGCTTCCTGATCCGGTCGGTTCGAGCATCGGCGGCGAGTATGAAACGATCCGAGTCAGATCCGGGCTGCCCAACGTCGACTCGCTGACACACGCCGCCCAGTGGGTGCAGATGGGGATGCAACGGATCTTTCTGGGAAGGAGCCTCTCGTATGAAGAGAGCCTGCTGCTCGTTGAGATCGTGCAGAACGCCGCCGACGCAGACTCCGACAACGCGTTCTGGCGACAGTCCGAAGCGGTCTTCCAAAGAAGGATTGGAAACGAACAGTCAGCCATTAAGGCATGGAAGACCGCGTCGCTGGCTTCAAGGTGGGACGACTATGAGAACGACGGCCTGCGCGAGACGACAGGGATCGACAACGAAGGCGGTCCCGGACGTCTTGCCTGGCACCTCGCCTACTTGAAGGAGAGCGAAGACGATTATGCGCAGCGAGTCATATCGACGTTTGCCCGACAGACTCTCAGAGGCAACAATCTCTCGGACATGGGCCTCCGTCTCGCGACCTTGCGGAACGGACGTCTTATGCGCGACGGATCGAAGACCGCCGAAGGAGGCAGCCTCGGCGCGGAACAGATCGACTTTGCAGCGTTGGCCACACAGGACTCGGTGCCTCGCGACCGGTTTGCCACCGGGGTCTCTCCACGTACCCTCCTCGTCGCGCGTCAGAGCCTTGCGACCAACGCCGCGTTCGACGAAGAGACGAGGCAGGAGATCCTCACGACCTTCCAGTCGAACGACGCGTGGACTGCGTTCGTCAACGTCGACGACGCCCGACGGTATAGTCGGGCGCTCACGCTGGCCAGCATTTTGACCTGCTCGTTGCCCGGCGCGTTGATCGCAACTGGGGTGGTCGGCGGCCTCGTCTTCCTTTTTGGCAGGGCCCTCCACAAGTGGCGCGTGCTCCAACTGATGCTGACTGCGCCCTGGGCGCAAATCCTTGGCCTGGCCGGGGGAGTCACGGTCTACCTGATGAGCGGGCTCGTGTTTCCGGCGATTTGGGCGACTGTGTCGCTTGCGTCGTTCGGGTTCCGGCACCGCGGACAGCGCGAGGCCGTCCCTGGCGGGCTCGGAACCAGTTACTACGGCACAGTTCTGCTCCTGGCGCTGACCTTCTCTTCGGTTCTGACCCTCTTGTTCGTGGGCGACTCGCGCCCCGGGACCCTCCTGTTCGAGGCCGGCGGATTTTCACAGGGGTTTGTGTCTAACACGTTCGTTCTGGGGAGCCTCTCCGCAGTCATCGCGAGCCTCGCGCTGGTCGCCGCCTCGGTGTGGGGATTCATCGCCAGAGTCCCCGCAGAGCGACTGGCCGGACTCACCGTCGCGAAGTTCGGTACCTACGTCTGCCTCCTGTGCTTCGGCCTGGGAGTCGTGATCACACCGCTTTCCATCGCGGTCGACCACAAGATAAGCGACCCTCTGTCGAAGATTTTCCAGAACGAGTCGGCGTATTATCTAACGCGATCTAACGTGACACGATGACCACAGAGACCTCTGAGCGAGCGCGTGAGTTCGTCGAGCGGCGGGAGATGCTGCTTGAGGAACTCCGCGTCCAACCTGGAGGACTCGAGTGGTGCGCGCGACACACTGGCGTCGTAGACGACCTTGTCCGAAGCCTCTATGACTGGCAGGCGCAGTCGTTGGACGACATGCCGAGGCTCGCCATCGTGGCGACAGGGGGCTACGGGCGTAGTGAACTCTCTCCCTGGAGCGACGTCGACCTACGGCTAGTTCCACTGGACAAGGCGCACCCGCGGCTAGAGTCCACCGTCAAGTGGCTGTTCAGGAACCTGCACGAGGCGCTGTCGTCGACCATGGGGCTGAAGGTCGGCTACGGGCTGAGTTACGTCTCTGACGCAGCAGGCTTCGACGCCAAGACTCGTTCCGGGCTGATGGACTCGCGCGTCGTTGTCGGTTCGCAAGAGGCTCACGACGACCTCATGGTTGCGCTATGGTCGGGCTTTCCGGTCGCCGAGTTCGTGATCGAGAAGGTCAGGGAGCAGGCCGCTATTGAGTCCCGAACGAACGACACGCCGTACTCCTCGCACCCTCATCTGAAGTCTGGCGCAGGGGGATTGCGGTGCTTCCATACGGCGAACTGGATCGGTGCGGCTATCGGTGAGGGCACGGAGTCGCCGACGGACGCCTACGGTTTTGTGCTCCTGGCCCGAAACCTCCTACACCTTGTGGCGGGAAGGCAACTCGATCACATGACGATCCCACGCCGATCCGAAGTCGCTCAGTTGCTCGGGTTGGAGCCGTTGAAGTTCGGATCACAACTCGCCGAGGCGCTCTCGCAGAACGACGCCGCCTACAAAGCGATGATGGAACGCTTGCACCGAGCGCGCTTCGAACTTGCACAGCGCGTCGAGGCGGTCGGCGGTGAG
>OBLQ010000012.1_pt1 | contig 51912 bp, 44 predicted proteins | sample 1519881 | NCBI WGS metagenome assembly OBLQ01 (sample SAMN01911456, study PRJEB22533) | soil metagenome | biome: Soil | place: Malaysia | collected 2012-04-30 | depth DG_metagenome m | reverse complement strand
GACCACGATGATGAGGTCCGCCTTGCCCGCGTTCGTGATGAACATCTTCTCGCCGTTCAGGTGGTAGTAGCCGGCCCTGCCCTCGATCGGCAGAGCGACGCTCTTCACACGCCGTGCGTCCGAGCCGGCGTCGGGCTCCGTCAGCCCCCACGCCAGTTTGATCTCGCCCTTCACGATCCCTGGAAGGTACTTCGTCCGCTGCTCGTCGCTGGCAAAGCGAACGAAGTGGGCCACGCACAGCGCGTTGATCGCTGCAACGTTCATAGCCAGCGCAGGGTCGCCCTTCGCGATCTCCCGGCACGCTTCGACGTAAGCGCGGCACGAGAGCCCGCTCCCACCGAGTTCCTTGGGCAAGGTCATTGAGAGAAGTTCGCAGTCGGCGAGCCTGGGCCAGATGTCGTCAGGAAACGACTTGTCTTCCTCCCACTTCCGAGTGTTCGGAAGGACCTCTTCTGCGACGAACCGCTGGACTTTGGCGAGAAACGTCGATTCTCGATCGTCAAGCGGGAGCACTTCGCTGATCGTCGCACCGTTGCGAACTCGTGTCTGGCTCATTGGGGCGTAGTTTACTTGGTCGGGACTTAAGGCTCGGGCCGGACGATGACGCGTCCGGCCCCGCAAAGCCACGTCCGGTGCGCCCCGGTCTAGGGGCCCCAGTCGGCGAAGTCGTCCGTCGACGAGTTGTTCGTCACGTTGACCTGGTTCGATCCGAGCACGCTCATCGTGTAGACCTCCGAGTTTGCGTCCCGGTTGGTCGTGAACGCCAACATCGCCCCGTCCGGCCTCCACGCGGGATCCGAGTCGTTGGCGACGTTGTTGGTCAAGTCGACCGGGTTGGAGCCGTCCGTGCCCATGACGTACACTTCGAAGTTCCCGTCACGGTTCGTCATGAACGCGATCTGAGTTCCGTCCGGGCTCCACGCAGGGTTCAGGTCCGAAGCGGCGTTGTTCGATATATTGGTCTGGTTCGTGCCGTCCGCGTTCATGGTGTAGACCTCGTTGTTCCCAGCGTCACGGTCGGAGACGAACGCGATCTTGGTCCCGTCGGGGCTCCATGTCGGAGAGGTGTTGCTGCCCGTGCTCGTCAGTTGGACCGGGTTCGAGCCGTCGGCGTTCATGACCCAAATCTGGGTCGTCGTGACGCGGTTGGAGGTGAACGCGATCTTGGTTCCGTCCGGGCTCCACGCAGGCTCGCGGTCAAAAGCCACGTTGTTGGTCAGGTTCGTAGGGTTGGACCCGTCTGCGTTCATGACGTAGATCTCATAGTCCGTATCGCGGTTGGTGTCGAACGCGATCATCTTTCCGTCTGGGCTCCAGGCGGGGTTTGAGTCGACGGCGACGTTGTTGGTCAGGTTCGTCGGGTTAGAGCCGTTTACGCCACTGACGTAAATCTCGGAGTTTCCGTCGCGCTGAGTGGCGAAGACGATGTGGGCGAACGCTGCCGCGCCGCTTCCTCCGCAGCCCAGGACTACAAATAGCGAGACCAGGAGGAGTCCCGCAAACGTTAAGGTGCGGTGACGCATATATGAGATTTTACCTACGAAATGACGTAACGGGGGCCACAGCAACAGCCACTCAGAGTCCGCTTGTGCATCGAACTCTAGGGTTTTTGCGGGGGTGACGCGCGATTTCTAAGCGGTCGCTTGCTCGACCAACTGCTTGAACGCGTCCATGTCCTGGATCGCCAGTTCGCTCAGCATTTTGCGATCAACCTGCATGCCTTTCTCCGTCATGCCATGGATCAGGTCGCTGTACCTCACGCCGCACTGGTGGCACGCCGCACTGATGCGGGTGATCCACAGCCTGCGGAACATGCGCTTTTTCGCGCGGCGGTCACGAAAGGCGTACTGCCCCGACTTCATGACCTGTTCGTTGGCGTGCTTGAAAACGTTCTTCTTGCGACCGAAGTACCCGGACGCCCGCGCGAGCGTCTTCTTGTGTCGCTTGTGGCGCATGAGGCCACGCTTGATTCTTGCCATAGGTTGTTTCCTCGTTCCTGCGTCGGGCCGTTTCCCAGCGTCTTCCGCGGTGACGGCAGAGGTCCGACTGTGCGCCTTTACAAAGCCAGCATGCGCCTGACGCGCTTCTCCTCGGTCCGGCTCAGTTCGGCTTCCTGGTCAAGACGGCGCTTCTGGCTTCCGCTCTTGTGGAAGAACATGTGGTTGTTGTACGCCTTCCGGCGCATGATCTTCCCGGTGCCAGTGATCTTAAACCGCTTGGCCGCCGTCTTTTTTGTCTTCAGTTTTGGCATCTTTCTTTTTCCCGGCGGTGGGGTTCACCACCATGACCAGTTCGCGTCCGTTCATGGATGGGTCCCTGTCCACCTTCCCGAGGTCCGCCAACTGCTCCGCTATGACCTGCAGTTTGTCGCGACCGACCTCTGGGTGGGCCAGTTCCCGATATCGGAACACACAGGTGACGCGCACCTTGTGTCCCTCCTCCAGAAACTTCTTGGCCTTTCTGACAAGCACACCGATGTCGTGCGTGTCAGTGCCAGGGCGTAATTTTACACCCTTTACCTCTTGGACTTTCTTCTTATGGTCCTTTTTGGCCTTCGCCTGATCGTATTTGTGCTTGCCGTAGTCGACGATCTTGCACACGGGAGGATCTGCGTTTGGAGCGACGAGGACCAAGTCCAACTCGTTTTCACGCGCCAACGTCAGAGCCTCGCGGCTCCCAACGACCCCCAGTTGTTCGCCCTCTGCGCCGATCAAGCGCACTTTCTCCATTCGCAGGAGCCGCTCATTGATCATCGGGGGCGGCTCGCGCCGTGGTCGGCGGCCGCGCCTTCTTATCGGTGCACTCCTGCGGACTTCGCTGTCTTCATATGTCGGTGCCTATTATATCTCGCGACGGCCCGAACGGCCGTCTGGGACGCGCAAATCCGGTGGGTATCCTCCTCACAGGCCGGCTCGTTCGGCCGGTCTTTTATCATCAGGGTCTGGAATGTTTGACGGTTCGAGCAAGGTCTGCGTTATAGGGGCGGGCACGATGGGTAGCGGTATCGCCGCGCACCTCGCCAACATCGGCATGGACGTGACGCTGCTGGACCTCACTGCACAGTCCGCGCGAGATGCGTTCGAAAAGGCGAAGCAGGCGAGGCCCCCTCACTTCTACGTTCCGTCCACCGCTGAAAAGGTCCGACTCGGATCCCTCGAGGAGAACTCGGAGTGGATCACAGAGGCGGACTGGATCTGTGAGGCGATCGTCGAAAAACTCGACGCGAAGAAGAGGCTCTTCCACGATCTCGAAGGACTGATGAAGAAGGGCGCGGTCGTGACCACCAACACGAGCGGCCTGCAGATCTCCCTTCTGTCCGAGGGTCGTAGCGAACAGTTTAAGTGGGGCTTCATGGGCACCCACTTCTTCAACCCGCCACGATATCTGAAACTCCTGGAACTCATCCCGACCGAACACACCAGCAAAGAGGCGGTCGCAGGAATGACGCGCTTTCTCGAGGACAGCGTGGCGCGGCGTGTCGTGCCCGCAAAGGACACACCGGGCTTCATAGCCAACCGCTTCGGAATGTGGTCGATGTACTACGCGGTCCACACCGCCGAAAAACTCGGACTTAGCGTGGAAGAGGTCGACGCGATCACCGGCCCGTTCATCGGCAGACCGAGAAGCGCAAGTTTTCGTCTCAACGACCTCGTCGGCATCGACATCATGGAGGACATCGCCCACAACCTCATGGAGCGCTGCCCCGAGGACCCGATGGTCAAGAGCCTCGCTGCGCCCAGGTCCCTCGCACACCTCGTCGAGAAGGGATGGCTCGGCGACAAGTCGGGACAGGGCTACTACCGCCGCGAAGGAAAGGAGTTCTTCGCGCTCGATATGACGACCCTCGCCTACCGCATGAGGCAGGACGTCAACTTCCCCTCGCTGAGCGAACTCGGCCGGCTGCCGCTCGCCGAACGGCTCTCGCAGGGAATCGACCTGCGCGACGAGGTCGGCCACTATCTGCGCGACTACCTGCTGCCCACCCTGCGCTACGCGAACACTATTAAAGAGGAGATCAGCCACAGCGTCGAGGACTTTGACCGCGTCATGAAGTGGGGCTTCGGCTGGGAGGCCGGGCCGTTCGAGATGATCGACATGATCGGAGCCGAGCGCGTCGGTATAGAGTCCAAGCCGTTCTACTGCGACGGAAAGATGCTCGGGTTCTCCGGTTCTTACGTCGAACGCAAGCACGAGCCGCAGTACGCGCAGATCACCGACTTCCCAGTGATCTCCTCGCACGAGGGATTCAACGTCCGCGACATGGGCGACGGCGTGCACGCCGTCAGCACGACCGTCAAGATGGGCGTCTTCTCCCCTGCCTTGATTCATGCGCTGTGCGACTACCTCGAGTCGGGCAAGAGCCAGCACATCGTCCTCACCAGCGAGGCGCGGGTGTTCTCCGCCGGGTTCGACCTCAAGTTCATCCTCGACTGCATCGCCGCAGAAGACCTCGGCCCAGTGGACGAAGAACTGAGACACTTCCAGAGGCTCGGCGACCTGCTCAGGCAGACGCGCTCCTGCGCCGCCGTCTTCGGCACGTGCCTCGGCGGCGGCTTTGAGATGGCCGCGTCGTGCTCGCTCATCGCAGCAGCACCCGAGACGCAGATCGGCCTTCCCGAATCGCGCGTCGGAGTCCTTCCCTCCGGCGGAGGAAACGCGATCATGCACTTGCGCAGCCAGCACAACGCGAAGGCTCTCGCCGAAGCGACGACGCTCCTTGTCACCGGCACGGTCGCAGCCAACGCAGACGAAGCGCGCAAGAAGGGCTTCCTCCGCGAGAGCGACGTCACCGTCTACCACCCCGACCGCCTCATGACGACCGCCAAGGCGCTCGCACTCCGGGCAGAGCCGACAGGCGAACAGCAGTGGATCAACGTCGCGGGCCCAGTCCTGGGAATGGTCGACCGCGCGGTTGAGGAACTCTGCAAGTCCGGCGAACTCACTCAGCACGACTGCCTGATCGGCGAGAAGATCAAGTCGGCGATGGTCAAGTCGACGTCGCGCGAAGACTCGCTCGAGCGCGAGCGCAAGGCGTTCCTCGAACTCCTCAAGGAGGGCCTCTCACGCACGCGCATGAAGCACATGGTGGAGAACGGCAAACCGCTCCGCAACTAGATTTGTCATGAAGATCCTTTGCCCCGTCAAGCGGGTCGTAGACCCCTACGCCAAAGTCCGACCGCTCGCCGACGGCTCCGGCCTCGATACTTCGGCGGTCAAGTTCGACGTCAACCCGTTCGACGAGATCGCGGTCGAAGAAGCCGTGCGCATGAAGGAAAAAGACCCTGGCGTAACTGTCACCGTCGTCTCGATCGGCGGCGACGACTGCGAAGAACAGTTGCGCAAGGCGCTCGCCATCGGCGCCGACGAGGCGATTCTGATCGAAAACTCGGCCCCGATCGATCCCAGTGTCGTTGCAGCCGAACTCGCCGATGTCGCGAAGGACTTCGACCTCGTCCTAATGGGAAAACAGGCGACCGACGACGACAACGGACAGGCCGCACAGATGCTCGCCGCGAAACTCGGCTGGCCACAGGCGACCTTCGCCTCGGAGATCAAGATCGACGGCGGAACGGCGACGGTCAAGCGCGAGACCGACACTGGTGAGGAGACGCTCGTGCTTCCTCTTCCCTGCGTCGTCACCGCCGACCTGCGACTCAACGAGCCGCGCTACATCGCCCTTCCAGGCATCATCAAGGCGCGCTCAAAGCCGCTTTCCAAAGTTGCACGCAAGACCCAGGCGACGCCGAAGGTACGCGTGAAGAAAATGTCTAGCCCGCCTCCCCGTCCGCCAGGGCGCAAAGTCGCCAATACCGACGAACTTGTCGCCGCACTTAAAGAAAGAGGTGTGCTCTGATGGCCCGCGCCCTACTGGTCGCGTTCGACGCCGCCGACCTTCCCGCTCTGGGCGGCTTCGCACAGGCGCTCGGCATGGAGGCCGTCGCTCTCGGCTTCGAAAGCGACGTTCCGCCCGCCGACGCGGTGGCAACGGCGCTCCAAAGCGAGTGCGAAGGCTTCTCGCACATCGTAGCCGTCTCGTCGATGCAGTCAAAGGACGCGATGGCGCGCCTCGCCGGACTGATCGACGCGGCGATGGTCACCGACGCGATCGAAGTCGTTTCGCCTACCGAGTTCGTGCGACCGATGGTCGCCGGCTCAGTTCTCGCCACGGTCGAAGTCCTCGCCTCGCCGGTCGTCGTCACCTTCCGTCCCGCAGGCTTCTCTGCAGTCGAAACCACCACCGCCAAAACGCTCTCCGTGCAAGAGGGCGCGACCAAGCGAACCTCCGTCTCCGGTGGAGGTGGCGCGCGACCGGACCTTACGCAAGCCAAGGTCGTCGTCTCCGGCGGGCGCCCGCTCAAGGACGCTGAAACCTTCGAGAAGGTCATCGGCGGCCTCGCCGACAAACTGGGCGGCGCAGTCGGCGCAACGCGCGCAGCCGTGGACAGCGGAATCGCGCCGAACGAACTGCAGGTCGGCCAGACGGGAAAGATCGTCGCACCCGACCTCTACATTGCGGCGGGCATCAGCGGATCGACGCAGCACATGGCGGGCATCAAGGACTCCAAGGTGATCGTCGCGATCAACACCGATCCCGACGCGCCGATCTACGAGTTCGCCGACTTCGGCCTCGTGCAAGACCTCTTCACAGCGATCCCCGAACTGATGGAAAGGCTGTAAGGCCCCCACGCTGGTAAAATCCGGCCGATGGGCATGGACGCCGCCCGAAACTTCCCGCTCAGGGGACGATGGCTCCTACTGGAACGCAAAGCATGAAGCATTTAGCGACAGTGCTCCTGGTCGGGGGCGGCGGGTTTATCGGAGCCAACCTGCGCTACTGGATCGGGGGATTGATACAGAGCCGCGCGGGAGCGGACTTCCCCTGGCAGACGATGTTCGCGAACGTCACTGGCAGCCTGGTCATCGGACTCTTCCTCGGCCTCATGGCCGGCAGCAACTGGAACCCGAACTGGCGCCTGTTCGTCGCGATCGGTGTGCTCGGCGGCTACACCACCTACTCCAGTTTCTCGTGGGAGTCCGTCGCGATGCTGACTGAGGGGCAGTTTGGAAGGGCGGGCGTGTACATCGCATTCACAGCGATCGGCTCGGTGATGGCGGCCTGGCTTGGCCTGGTCGCGGCCCGGGCGATGCTGGGAGGTCGGGCATGAACCTAGAACGCATTGGTAAAGCGCTCGCAATCTACGTCGGCGACGCCGACCGCATCCACGGCAAGTCCGCCTACGCCTATATAGTAGAGAGGGCCAAGGAGTTCGGCCTCGCGGGCGCCACGGTCACGCACGGCCAGATGGGCTTCGGCGGCAACAGCCGCATCCACACGGCCTCGATCCTGCGCCTGTCGGAGGACCTGCCGGTCAAGATCGAGATCTTCGACACGCCCGAGCGCGTCGACTCCTTCCTCGAGTCCATCCACGACGACCTCACCGACGGCATCGTCGTGACCTGGGACGTCGAGGTCGAGCGCTACAAGCACAAAGGCAACTGAAATCGATCACAATGGTTCCCTCCCCCTTGGGGGAGGGCTAGGCAGGGGGTGAGTGAGCCACGCCGAACTCCGCCAACCGCCAAACCCCATCTTGGTATTCTCCAAGCGTGATCGTAACCGTCTTAGCCCTGCTCGCGCTCCAGTCGCAGAACCAGCCGGTCGAACTCTTCGACGGCAAGAGCCTCGCCGGCTGGCACATGGACGTCCCTGCGCTCGATAAAGACCCCAACGGCACCAAGCCGTTCCTCGTCCGTCCGAGCAAACTCGACGGCAGGCCGGTCCTCGTCAGCCTCGGCGATCCGCGCGGCCACCTGATCACCGAGAAGTCGTTCAAGAACTACCGCCTGACCGTCGTTTACCGCTTCAGCGCGACGCCAGGCAACTGCGGAGTGCTCGTCCATACCTCCACCCCCCGCCGGCTCTACGGCATGTTCCCGCAGTCCATCGAGTGTCAGATGCAGAGCGGCGACGCCGGCGACTTCTGGTGCATCGGCGAGGACATCACCGTCCCCAACGAGGTCGAGAGGCGCGGCCCGAAAGAAACCTGGGGCGTCGACGGCAACAAGGCGCGACGCATCCTCAACCTCACCGACGGATCAGAAAGTCCCGTCGGCGAGTGGAACACCATGGTCATCGAGTGCTGGCACCGCAGAATCATGATCTGGGTGAATGGCGACCTCGTCAACTACGGCGACGACTGCACCGCCGACCACGGCCAGATCTCGCTGCAGGCCGAAGGCAGCGAAGTCGAGTTTCGTAAGATAGAGATGGAACCGCTTAGTTCTTAGACCTGGCGCGCCGGGTGCCAGCGACGAACGTTACAGTTCGCATTTCGAGGCGACATTGCTACAATAGGGCCAAGGAGAACTGTGAGTGCCCGCCTTTTTATGACGTTGTTTGCGACCGCGGCACTGGCGATCGTGGTGTGCGCCGACGGCTCGTACTTCGCACCGAAAGACCTGCCGACGCCCGACATGCCGCAACAGCGCGCCCTCCTCATCCACAATGACGGCACTGAGACGCTCGTCGTAGAGTCCGCCGTCTCCTCCAAGTCTGGCGACCTCGCGTGGATCGTCCCCGTTCCCTCCAAGCCGACCGAAGTCTCCGCCGCCACCTACGGCACGGTTGCGACGCTCCCGGAGGTCATGGGGCCCGAATGGATGTACCCGGACACCCAGTTACTCGAGTTCGGCGCCGTGTCCCTGCTCATCGTCCTAGTCGTCGCCGCCATCGAACTCAAGCGCCGTCGAGTGCCGCCGCACACATTTGTCTTGGAGTCGCTGCTCCTCCTCGTCATCTGGTTCTTGGCCTTTTCGATGCTGTTTGCAGCACTCGGCAGCGGGCCGATCGACGAACTTGCAGGTTGGAGCAGGATCGGCAACCTCGAGTCCGCCATAGTTGGTTCGCAAAGCCCGAGCGAAGTCATAGCCTGGCTAAAGGACAACGGCTTTGCCGTCTCCCAACAACAGGCCGACGTCATCGCTGCAGAGTCCAAGGCAGGCTGGTGGTTCGTCGTCACACACACAAGCGGGGGTCAGGGAGCGGCCTCGCCACAGCCTCTCAAGATCGTCTTCAAGACCGACAAGTCGATCTATCCGATGCAACTCACCAGCGTTGGTCGGGACAGCGTCTACCTCGACCTGGTCGTCGCATCCGACCATCCCGTCGCCGCACGAGGAATGACGTCGTGGCAGTCCTCCGAATGGGCTCCGGTCGAGCCGCTGACCGAGCACCCAGAGATCGCGAAACTTCTGAAGACGCGAATGGTAGTGACGCGCATGACGGGCAAACTCACTGGCGACGCACTCAAGCACGACCTACTTTTCAGGTCGGAAGGGAGTATCGGCAAGAGGATGGCCGCGCTGCCTGGCGCGATCGTTACGACCGTCTCTACTTGGACTCTGATCGCCGCTTCCCTTGCTCTCATCATCGCGACCTACATCGCGCTCCAAAATGACAGACGCTTCCGTTGGGCCCTCTTCTTTGGACTCGCACTTCCGATGGCGCTCGGCGTCGAGGCCTGGCTCGTCATGTCTCGCACAGTTCCCACCATCCCGGACGCGAAGAATGCGATTTCGCGCTACCTCAAGGGCGGTGCTGCCCTGTGGGTCGCCAAAGATTGGGCAAAGGACATCGACGACGAAGAAAAATACGAGGCGGAGTACGAGCGTTCGGCCCGCATCAGCGACCCGAGGGACAGCGGTTGGGGCAAGGACGTCCCCGGCGGAGTCGTCCGCGCAGGCGACCAGGTCATCGCCTTCTCATACAAAGGCAACCCGACCTACTTCAAGATAGGCGGAGACTAGCCGACCGACCCTTGCAAACGGTGGAGGGGGCCTCTCGGTCGGAGCCGAATGGAGGGTCGCGCTCCAGCGCGACCTCTAGTCCCGCGATCTATTCTGTCTCGTCCGAAACCAACCGGCCGTAGTACACGCGCGTCGAATAAGGAAACGACACGACGCCCTCAACAGAAAACTCACCGAACAGCGACTTCAACGCGCCGATGAACGCCGCGTGCTCCGGCTCGCCCTCCAAAGGCGCATAAGAAGAAGAGAGCGACCGCCCGACCAGGCCCTCAAAGTCCAGCCGCTGCTCGTTCGGGAACGACGCCACCCGCATCTCAAACGGAAGAAAGAACGCACGCAGGTCGTCCTCGCTCCTCTCACGGTGGCGCGCGTTCGCGTAGTCCGGGCAATAGGCCTCCAGCGCCTTCTGGTACCCGACCATGAACGGCGTCGCATCATCGAGCCGCTCGTTCCACACAAGCGCGACCCACCCGTCCGGCCGAAGGATCCGCAGGAACTCCCGCCTGGCCGCACCAAAGTCGAACCAGTGGAACGACTGCGCGCACGTCACGAGGTCGATCGATCTGCTCGTCAGCCACGTGTTCTCCGCAGTTGTAGGCAAGCCGACGACCTGCGGCGCGCTGCGCTCCATCTCCCTCCTCATATCGCCGTTCGGCTCGACCCCGAAGACTCTCGCACCGGTCTCGACGAGCCCCATCGCAAAGATCCCGGTCCCTGAACCCACGTCTGCCACGGCGCATTCCTGGCCCACCTCGCACTCCTCAGTGAGCAGATCAAACACGCCTTGTGGGTAGCGAGGTCGGTACTTTGCGTAGTCGTCGGCGCGGTCGTTGAATTTCTGCGTCGTGTCGAACACGCTACTTCAACCCGGCCAGCGCGAGCATCTTCAGGAACTGCTCCTGCGTGCGCATGTCGATCGACTGCGCGACGATCCGCCCTTCGCGGTTGTAGACGAAGTTCTTAGGAATGCTGTCGATCTTGAAGGCCGAGTTGACCTTGCGGCCCGGGTCGAGCAGGATCGGGTATGTGAACTTGTGCTCCGCGATGTAAGGCCTGACCGTCTCCGGTTTCTCGTCCGAGATGGAGAGTACGACGAGGCCCTGGTCCTTAAACCGGTTGTAGAGCACCTCCAGGTCCGGCATCTCCTTGCGGCACGGCGGACACCACGTCGCCCAAAAATTGACGAGCACCACCCTGCCCTTCAGTGACGAGAGCGTCCACTCCTTCCCCGAGATGTCGGTCAGCGTGAAGTCAAGTTTCGCGCGCTCTTCCTCCAGGCTCACAATGTCGTGCAGCGCCGCGATGTAGTCGGCCGAGTCCAGGTCGACGTGCATGTGCTCGTAGCGCGCGAGGTTCGCGAGCGTCGTATAGACGCGCGCGGGCTGTCCGTTCTCTTGTTGCGCCGGTGGCGACTCGCGCACGGCCGACGCGAGGGTCACAGTCACCTCTTGTAGCGTGTCGCTTCCGAAGTCGCCCTCGGTCGAGACGTTGGCCAGGCCAGACGCCAGAGCGACCTTCTCCTTGCCGGGCTTCAGGTCACGGATCTGTAGCGCAAGGTCCTTCGTCAACTCTACGCGCTTGTCGTGCGGAAGGGACCGCAGCGTCCCGATCGATTTCGAGATCGAGGCAGCGTCGCCGACGACCGACGCTCCCATCGCCAAGACCGCGGCGGCGGCGAGCAACAGGGCCAAAGTTCGCTTCATGCCGACTAGGTTACCAAGGTTCTTACTTGCAGAGCCGCTCATACAACTCAGGACGGCGGTCGCGCAAGAAGAGCCGCTTAGCGTGGCTGCCCTCCACCTGCGAAAGGTCGAGGTCCGCCAAGAGAACCGCGTCCTCGCCCCTCGGCGCTCGCGCCAGCACCGTCCCGTCCGGCGCGCTCACAAAGGACTCGCCGCCGAACACCAACTTCTCTTCCCTGCCAACTCGGTTGCAAAGCGCGACAAAGATCCCGTTTTGGAAAGCCGCGACGCGCACCTCCGCCTCATACAGCCCTTCCGGCCACTCGTCTTCTGCCCCCGCCTGAGGTACGAACACCACCTCCGCTCCGTCCAGCGCGAGCATCCGCATGTACTCCGGGTAGTGCCGGTCGTAACAGATCGCCACGCCGATCTTGCCGTGGGCCGTCTCATAGACAGGCGCGCCCGTGTCGCCTGGCGCATAGTAGCCGCGCTCATGGAAGCACGGATAGTCTGTGATGTGCGCCATTCGCGTGCGCCCCATCAGCGTCCCGTCCGCGTCGATCACCGGCGAGCAGTCGTAATACTTGTCGCCGTCCTGCTCGTAGAGGTTGAGCACGAATACGACCCCGTTCTCGCGCGCGAACTCCTGGAACCGCTCGACCGTCGGGCCGGGTACCGTTTCGGCCAGTCGTGACAGGTCTCCGCTCGCCGGCTCCTGCGGATGGAACCGCTCGAAGGCGAGTTCCGCGAACGCCACCACCTGCGCACCCTCCGACGCGGCGTAAGCGGCCGCGCGCAGACCGCGCGCGACGTTCTCCGCCTTGTCGTGCGTGGCGTGCTGTTGGACCAGGGCGATGCGCATGGCAGGGATTATGCCTTGACGCCGTGTCAAGACTGTTTTTTCGCTCCAGGAACCTTCACGCAAGGCGAGGCGTCAAGAAGACTGTTAGCCGAAGAACGCACGGTTCTAAGGCTGGCCTGCAAAAGGCCTCCACAAAAACGGAGAAAAACGGAGAAAAACGGGAGCGGAAATCACGCAACAAACGGGAGAAAACGGGAGGGAAACGGGAGAATCCATAAAAGAGCGCGATCTCGTCCTTCGGTAACATCACAAATATGACCAAGCGGCCCAGCGGCGGAGGCTTCGCCGCCATAGCCTACGCGCTCAAAAAGTCGCGCGAGGCGGGCGGCTTCCTCCGTATGTACAAGGCGCTGCGGACCCGCAACGCCTGCAAGACCTGCGCGCTCGGCATGGGCGGACAAAAGGGCGGGATGGTCAACGAGATCGGGCACTTCCCTGAGGTCTGCAAAAAGAGCATCCAGGCGATGGCCGCCGACATGCAGGGCGCAGTACTTCCCGAGTTCTTCAGCGAGTTCTCGCTCGGGGACCTCAAAGGGTTCTCACCGCGCGAACTCGAGTCCGCAGGTCGTCTCACGCAGCCGCTCTACGCTTCCCCGGGCGACACGCACTACCGCAAGATCGGCTGGGACGAGGCGCTCGACAAGGTCGCCGATAAACTCAAAAAGACGGACCCCGAAGAGTCGTTCTTCTACTTCAGCGGCCGCTCTTCCAACGAGGCCGGCTTCCTCCTGCAACTGCTCGCACGCAGGTACGGCACCAACAACGTCAACAACTGCTCGTACTACTGCCACCAGGCCTCCGGCGTCGGTCTCACGTCGGTCACCGGGTCCGGCACTGCGACCGTCGTCCTAGAGGACCTTGAGCACTGCGACCGGCTGTTCCTGATCGGAGCGAACCCCGCCAGCAACCACCCGCGCTTCATGCGCACGCTGCTCAATCTGCGGCGTCGCGGAGGAAAGGTCGTCGTCATTAACCCACTGCGCGAGCCGGGCCTCGAGTCGTTCCGCGTGCCGTCAGACGTGCGCAGCCTACTCTTCGGGTCGCAGTCGTGCGACCTCTACATCCAGCCGCACGCGGGCGGCGACGCCGCGCTCCTTTTGGGGATCGCAAAGGCGATCATCGAGCGCGGCGCAATTGACGAAGAGTTCATCGACAACTACACCGACGGTTCGCAGGAGTTCATGCTGCAAGTCGAACAAACAGACTGGGAGACGGTCACCGCCCTGTCCGGAGTTCCGAAGTCGGAAATCCAAGAGGCCGCGCGGCTCTACGCCGCTTCTCAAAAGACTGTCTTCGCATGGGCGATGGGGATCACACACCATACGAACGGCGTGCAGAACGTGCAGGCGATCGCGAACCTCGCGATGCTACGCGGGATGCTCGGCAAGCCCAACTGCGGTCTCCTTCCGCTGCGCGGACACTCCAACGTGCAGGGCATCGGCTCGATGGGAGTCGTCCCAAAACTCAAGGGCGCGATGCTCGACCGCCTGGAGTCGCTCTTCGGCATTTCGATGCCGAAGTCGGCCGGACTTGACACCCTCGGCTGCCTGGAGCGTGCGACCGAAGGGCACATCAAGTTCGCGCTGTGCCTCGGCGGCAACCTCTACGGTTCCAACCCAGATGCCTTATCCGCCCACCGCGCGCTGTCACAGATCGACCAAGTTGTGTTCCTTTCGACGACCCTCAACACAGGACATGCATGGGGCCGGGGCAAGGAGACGCTCATCCTGCCTGTCCTCGCACGCGACGAGGAGAGCGAGGCCACGACACAGGAGTCGATGTTCAATTACGTGCGCCTCTCCGACGGCGGACCGAAGCGCCTCGACGGCCCGCGCAGCGAAGTCGACGTAACCGTGGACCTCGCGCAACGGCTCTTCCCCGGTGACACGATCGACTGGGAGGCGCTGCGCTCGCACGACACCGTGCGAGAAGCGATCGGTGCGGTCGTCACGGGATACGAGAAGATCTCCGACATCGGCAAGACCAAGGAGGAGTTCCAGATCGGGGGACGCACGTTCCACGAGCCGGTCTTCCGGACTCCGAACGGACGCGCGCAGTTCCACTCGATCGACATGCCCGCGACAACAGACGATCTACGACTCATAACTGTCCGCTCGGAGGGACAGTTCAACACCGTCGTCTATGAAGAGGAGGACCGCTACCGCGGACAGGAGCGTCGCGACGTCGTGATGATGCACGCGGACGACATCGCTCGGCTCGGTCTGCACGCAGACCAGCGCGCGACGGTCAAGAGCGCGACGGCAGAGATGCACAACTTGCTTGTGAGGGAGATCGACGTGCGGCCCGGCAACGTCGTCATGTACTTCCCCGAGGCTAACGCGCTCGTCCCACGCCGCGCCGACCCCGCCTCGCGCACTCCGGCGTTCAAGAACACGGCTGTGACGGTCTTCCCCACTCCCCAGGACAAACTGACAGTGCGCAGGCAAGCGGGATCAATCGCCGCAAAGCGCAAGAACCTCAACGCGTGCTAGTGCGCCGGCTCTTCCATGTGCACCGTCTCGATGCGACGGATGATTCCGTTCGAGCGCATCACGATGCTCTCGGTCTGCGCGTAGTTGCGCTTGTAGCGCACGCCTTTGAGAAGGTCGCCCGACGTGATCCCGGTCGCCGCGAAGACGACGCCGCCCGACGCCATGTCCTTGGTGCGGAACACACGGTCGACGTCTCCTTCGATCATGCTCTCGGCGCGGGAGCGCTCCTTGTCGTCGCGCAACTTGAGTCGCGCCTGCATCTCGCCGCCCGTGCACAGCACCGCCGCGGCGGTGATGACGCCTTCCGGCGCACCGCCGATGCCCATCAGCCCGTCGATGCCCGATTCGGGGTCGAGCGCGGCGATGGCGACGGAAAGGTCGCCGTCCGGCACGAGGTGCACGCGGCAACCGGCCTCGCGGAGTTCGGAGATGAGCGCCTCGTGGCGCGGCCTGTCGAGGATGCCGATGATGCACTCATCGACGTCCTTACCCAGCGCCTTGGCGATGAGTCGCACGTTGACGCGCGGCGGAAGCGTGATGTCCACGACACCGACGCACTCCGCACCGACGACGAGTTTCTCCATGTAGCAGTCAGGCGCGTGCATGAGGAAGCCTTCACCCTCGACAGCGGCAGCGAGCACGGAGATCGCGTTGGGCGTGCCGTTGGCGCACAGGTTGGTCCCCTCGAGCGGGTCGACCGCGATCTGGATGTTCGGGCCCTCGCCCCTGCCCAGTTTCTCGCCGATGTAGAGCATCGGCGCTTCGTCGCGCTCACCCTCGCCGATGACGATGGTCGCGCACATCTCCATCGAGTTCAGGCGCGACCGCATGGCCTCGCACGCGGCCTGGTCGGCCTCGTCGCGCTTGCCTTTTCCGACCCATCGCGACGACGCGAGCGCCGCCTCCTCGGTGACCTGTAAGAAATCTAGATGCTTGTAGCCGTCCATGCTACTCCTCCGCCTCGCCAGTGAGGCTTATGACTTTGAGTCTACTGCACGAATCGCACCAAACCAAACCCGGGGATATCATTGGGCCATATGACAGACGGACTCGACCCGAGACGCTCCCCCGTGGACCTCAGCGCGGAGCAGTTCCGGGAGATCGGCCACGCGCTGGTGGACGGCCTCGCCGATTTCTGGGACACCGTGGACGAGCGCCCGGTTACGCCCGGGGACGACCCTGCGCAGGCGTGGTCTCTCATCGGAAAGCGCCGCCTGCCCGATGAGGGCGAGGACGCCGGCGAGGTCATGCGAAGTTCGTTCGAAGCGATGGCGGCCGGCTCGCTATTGAACGGGCACCCGCGGTTCATGGGCTATATCACCTCTTCCGCTGCACCTCTCGGCGTACTCTCCGACCTGCTTGCCGCCAGCATCAACCCGAACTGCGGCGGCTGGCCGCTCTCGCCAGTGGCCGGTGCGATCGAGATTCAGACTGTCCAGTGGATCGGCGAACTGCTCGGCTACCGGTCGCCGTGCTCTGGCTTGATGTGCAGCGGCGGAAACGTCGCAAACATGATCGGTTTTTGGGTCGCGCGGACCGCCGTTCTCGGCCAGGAGTCGCGGTCGAAAGGCGTCTCGCCCGGGCTCTGCGCGTACGCCCCTGCGGCGACGCACACCTGGCTAGAGAAGGCGAGCGACCTCTCTGGCGTCGGTCGCGACGCGGTGCGCATGTTGCCTGGAAAGGATGAACTCATGTCGCCGACCGACCTCGAGCAGGCGGTCTTGCGAGACAAGGATAACGGGCTAAAGCCGTTTCTTGTCGTCGCCTCGGGAGGAACCGTCAGCACGGGCCAAGTCGACGACATCGGTGGAATCGCCGACGTCTGCGAAAAGCACGGCCTGTGGCTGCACGTTGACGGCGCCTATGGCGCGCCGGCGGCATGCTTGCCCGAGGCACCAGCAGGACTGAAAGCACTCGCACGCGCGGACTCCATCGCAGTCGATCCGCACAAGTGGCTCTATTCTCCGCTAGAGGCGGGTTGCGTTCTCACTCGAGACCGCCAGTGCCTCCTCGATGCGTTTTCATATCGTCCGCCCTACTATCACTTCGGCCGCGAAGACAGTGAGGACTGGATCAGTTTCTTCGAGGTGGGAATCCAGAACTCGCGCGCGTTTCGCGCGCTCAAGGTGTGGACGGTTCTGCGGCAGTTGGGTCGCAAGGGATACGTCGAGACCATCGGGCAGGACGTCGCGCTCGCGCGGGCGCTTGCTGGCTTCGTTGAAGACGAACCAGAACTGGAGTTGAAGTCGTGCCGCCTCTCGATCGCCTGCTTCCGATACGTGCCGCCTGGGGTGACCGACACCGAATACCTCAACCGCCTGAACGAGGCGATCCTTTCGGCCGTGTGCAACAGCGGGCGGGCCTTCGTCTCGAACGCCGTGATCGATGGTGAATACCTGCTGCGGGCGTGCATCGTGAACTTCCGGACGGGCTTCAGCGACGTGCAGGAACTGGCTTCGCTGTGCGCGTCTGAGGGCAGGCGTCTGGACTCTGAGATGAGGTCGAAAGTCTAGAGCCCCAAAGCCTCACGAGAGCGGCTTCGTGCACCGATAACCTTAGGTAGAATCCCGGTTCAGACTGCCGCTTAGCTCAGTTGGTAGAGCAGCTGACTGTTAATCAGCGGGTCGTAGGTTCGAGTCCTACAGCGGCAGCCACTTCCTCCCCGATTTGGATCAACAGCAGCCTGCTGACGATCAAGCAGCCCATCCGATCAGTAGCCTGAAGACCTCCCGGCATCCCGTCTAACGAAGTCTACAGCGCGCTAATCCTGCACCCGCGCAATAGACGCGAACCTGGCCTTCGTGATATCATTCTGAAAAGTGTCTTCGGTCCCAGAGCGACCTACGAATATTGGAGCCCTAAGATCTAGCACACTCTTCAACACCCTCCCGGCCGAGGATCTCGACGAACTGGCGAAGGTGTCTCACATGGCATCCGCCGAAAGGGGCGAGACAATTTGGATCAATGGGAGCCAGGTCGAATTCTACGGTCTCGTTGGCGCCGGGTTCGTCAAGATGGTCCGGAGCATGGGCCCCGGCCACCAGACGACCTTTGAAGTGTTCGGCCCCGGGCAGATCTTCGGGCTGCTCGGAATGATCGAGGGGACAGGCTGCCCCCTGATGGCGCGCGCGGTCTGCTTCACCTGGTACCTCAAGATTCCAAAGGCCGCCTTCCTGCCGATCTACGACAACAACAGGCTGCTCCGGGCGAGCCTGCTCAAGCGGACGACCCACCGGTTCAGGGAGAGGATGGAGATCATGGCGCACCTCTCGACCGGGAGCGTCGAGGCCAAAATCGCTGTGATCCTGCTGCTGCTTGCGCAGTCGTATGGAGAAGAGACGTCCGCAGGCGTCAGGCTGCAGATGCCGCTGATGCGGCGCGACCTGGCGGAAATGGCCGGGACGACCGTCGAGTCGGCGATCCGCGTGTTCAGCCGCTGGCAGAGGAGCGGGCTGGTCAGGACAGACGACCACTACGTGACGATCATCGACACGGACGAACTCAAGAGGAGCAGTTTCGAGTAGTGCGCGTCATTTGCGCCGATAGACGAAGACCATGCCCATCATGGTCGCCAAAGCCCCGATCCAGACCAATACCGTCATGGGACGGAACATGAGTTCGACGGGAAACACCGGTCGCTCATAGGGGGTCGAGAGGACGACTGAGCCGCTCGCGACGTCAGCCGAGTCGAGCCGCATGCCCACAAAGTCCGCGAACGGGACAGGGTCCGAGGTGCCGTCCGCGGTGCCGCGCTGCACTCTGAACGTGCGCGTCTCGCCGTCGGAGTTGCGGACGTTGAAGGTCGCGACGGCGGTCGACGGCGTCTGCTGCTGGAGCGATGCGAGCGTGAACATGAAGTCGCCGACGGCCTTGGTGTCGCCGAGCCCGAAACGGACTGGGTCCACGTAGTCCTTGACCATGTCCGCGACCGAGAGGTAGAGGTCGTAGAACGGAGTCGAACGGATGTCGGGCCTCGTGACGGGCTGGAGGCTTCCCATCGCCGTAGGCTGTTCGTAGACTACGGGCGACAGAGTGTAGTCTCGCTTGGCCCACTCCAGTTTGAACGGCACCTTGTTTCCGGGCTTGAGCATTGCGGTCTGCGAGGGTTCGGAGGGGACGCTCAACTGTGCGCCAATGACTGTCGCCGGCTCGCCGACCGCGACGATGCCGGTCTGTTGCCTGCCGAAGGCCCTCGACACTACGATTCCTAACAGGACGAGAGCGACACCAGCGTGCGCGAGGAAGGGGCCTGGGTTTCCGGTCTTGGCCTTTATTCGCTCGAACAGGCGGACTGCGTTGGCGACGACGGCGAAGAGCCCGGCTGCGATGATGGCCTCATAGAGGACAAGTTCCTGTGCCTTCATCGGCACGCCGTCAGGACGCGTGAGGTCGAACTTCCTGAGTACGAAGACGGAGGCGACGGCGAGCACCAGGCCGATGCCGGACGAGAGAAGGACCCTGGCGATGCGCTCTCGCTTGGTGGCGGTCCAGCCCATGAAGGGCGCGATGCCGACGACGATTAATATAAGGACGAGGAACGCGCCGAGCGAGCGGTTGTAGGTTCCCTCCTCGACGACACTGGGTTTTTTGGAGACGATGGTCGCAAACAGCGGGACGGCTGAACCAATCGCCGCGAGCACGCCGGGGACTGCAACAAGAGCCATCCCGATCGCGATCGCCTTGGTGCGGTGTTCGGCGACCTCCTCGCGTCCGGAAGCGACGGCCGGTGCGGCGGCTTTGCCGACTAGGACGCCTGCGAGGAACGCCGCGAGACCGACGACCAGAGAGATCAGAAAGCCGCTATAGACCGACCACTGGAACGAGCGCCCCTCTCCGGCGGACGTGAGGACAGCGAACACGATTGCGGCCACTATGAAGAACGCGACGGCGACCAAGACGATGCTCAGCGGGGATGCCGCCCGTGCATCCGAACCTTCTTCGGCTGCACGAATCTTGCGGGCCGCCACAAAGCCACCTCCGAAGAGGACGATGAGGACGATTGACCGCACGAGCCAGAACATGATTCCGTGCGCGCCCTCCTCCATACGGGCGAAACTGTGGACGCTGACGGCTGTGAGGGCTCCACTCCTTGTTAATAGCGTGCCCCAGGCGAACGAGAGGAACGGCAGCGCGCCCATGACGAGGTTGAACCGGGTCCACTTGTGGCGGTGGTTCTGGATGTAGAGCCCGTGCGCGAAGACGATCGAAAGCAGCCAGGGGACGAGCGCGACGTTCTCGACCGGGTCCCACGCCCAGAACCCTCCCCACCCGAGGGTCTCGTACGCCCAAACGCCGCCGAAGACCAGGCCGAGGCCGATCAGGCTCATCGAAAGGATCACGACTGGCCGGACCGCCTTGGCCCAGCCGTCCCAGTCTGCGGAGACGGCTGCCGAGACCGACCAGGCGAAGAGAGCGCCGAGCGAACCGAAGCCCGCAAAGATGATCCAGGGATGGATGACCATCCATGGGCTGACGAGCGAGGGGTTGAGGCCCTGGCCGTCAGGAGGGAGGACCATCGTGACTCCTGCGGGGAGCGCGGCCATCAGTTCTGGGGTGATCGTGATCAGTCTGAAAGGCGATTCGTAGGCGAGGATGCCCATGAGGCAGGCGAGGACGCCGGCGAGGCTGACGAGATACCAGCGGCGGTACTTCCCCGTCCAACGTACGACGATCGCTCCTATGATTCCGGTCATGGCCGCCCACAGCAGGAAACTCCCCTCCTGGCCCGCCCACGCGGCCGAAAGCCTATAGATGAACGGCAGTTCGTTGCTGGTGTGCGTCCACACGTACTGGAAGGAGTACTGCTTGGTCAGGATCAGTGAGAGGTGCGCGACCATCGCGAAGACGAGGGTGCCGATGCCGGTCGCAAAGCAGACGTTGCCGATCTTCTTGGCGAGCGCCGTCTCTTTTCCAAAAGCATACAAGAGCGCACAGCCCGCGAAGGCAACGACTCCGACGACCACCAAGGCTGCGGCGAGGGAGCCGAACGATATCCAAAACGGAAGAGGCTGAGAAAACTGGCTCATCACAAGGCTGGCGCCTCTGCGCTCGACCTGCTCGCACCCGGTGTGCGCGCTGCTCGGCGGGACGCCTGCACCCATTGTGCATCCTAGGACCGTTGGAGTATCGTTGGAACAGGCATTTGAGTCTAGAAATGGCACCGTGGCATAGGTATGACCACGGTCATACGGGTCAGATGGCCCGTGTGACAAAGTTCAACTAGAGCGAACTAGAACGTTCGCAAGGAGCATGAAAGAAATGTTACGCAACCGAGGACTCTCCCAGCGGGCTCTGACCGCCCTCGCGGTGGTCGCGACGTTGGCCCCATTTGCCATGGCAGGCAACGTCCAGGGTGCAGTCCAATCGACCGTCGATGGCAAGAGAGTTACGGGCGCGGTCGTCTACATCGCGTCGGTGCCCGGCAAGTTCAAAGCGCCGGAAAAGCCAGTGCTCATGGACCAGAAGGACAAGACGTTCGTCCCTGACACGCTCGCGATCATGGTAGGCACGACAGTGCGGTTCCTGAACTCCGACCCGTTTCTCCACAACGTCTACGCGAATTCTCGCCTCTTCAAGTTCAACATCAGCCAGCCTGACAAAGGCAAGTACTCCGACGTCACGTTTGACAAGTTCGGAGTCGTTGCAGTCAGGTGCCACATCCATGCGGCGATGAAAGGATACATCGCAGTCCTGGACAACCCGTTCTTCGCCGTGACCGACAAGTCCGGTCTTTTCAAGATCCCGGACGTGCCGGCCGGCTCGTACACTCTGAAGGTGTGGACTCCTACGGGTTCGACCGATGAGAGCATCACCGTCGGAGCGACGGGCAACACGACGATCCTGCTGAAGGTGAAGACGTAGGAACGGGGCTTGGACACTTTGTAAGTCAAACAAAAACAGTAAGTAAGTACTGAAACGGAAGATAGTACATGAAAGCAACACATAGAATGGGTTACCTGGTCACACTCTGCGCAGTCGCTCTCTTCGGAGTGGCGGAGACGGCGCAGGCAATACCAGAATTCGCAAGAAAGTATCACACGACATGCGCGCGCTGTCACATCGGGTTTCCGAAGTTGACGACGTTCGGGAAGAACTTTAGGATGAGCGGCTATCAACAGCCGGGCGACTCGAAGACGAAGAAGATCTACGCCGACGAGGACCCCAACTTCAGCCTGCCCTCGAGCATCCCGTTCGCGATCCAACTGAAGAGTTCGATGTCGTTCCCCGAATGGGTGAACGCAAGCGACCGCAACTCGTTTGACTTCTTCAACGAGGCAGAACTGCTGGCCGGAGGGACGCTGGCCCCGAACATGGGGTTCTTCAGCGAGATCTCGGTCGAGGACGGAGAGGCTGCGGTCAAGAAGGCCAACGCCGTCTTCAGTTTCCTCGGCGGCCAGAACGTCTTTCTGCAGGTCGGTCTGCTCGACCTGATGGAGAACGGCCTCAGCAACGAGTTCAGCCTGACGGACGCACCGTACAGCATCTATGACGTCAACGTGGGCGGGTTCGCGCTCGACCACATCGTCGGCGGCATACGGCTGTTCGGCACCGTCGGCTCGTCCATCACGTCCGACCTCGTCAAGGGCAATCCCTCTAGTGGCGACGACGGAGCCTCCGGCGACTCCCAGAACAAACTGGTGCCGGTGAACGGCTTCGCGGGCGGACAAGACCTCCAACTTGGAGACCAGGGCGACCCCTACGACTCCATGAAAGGAATGATCTGGGAGGTCGCGATCTCCGACGGGAGCACAGAAGGCCAGTCAGACGATCCGAACGCCCCAATCACGTCCTCGCCGGGGGTCACCGACTACTGGGCCCGCGTCGGGTTCAACTTCGACAACGACTCGCAACTCGGACTCTTTGGCTACTCAGGTCGGACGATCGTCCAGGATCCGAACACCCTGGCGGAGTTCGAGAACAAGTTCCACTTCTACGGTGCGGACCTGACCTGGCAGTTCGGCAAGCCGATCAAGAAAGCGGGCAATAATCAGAAACCGTATATCTTTGAGGCGGCTGCCGTCACTGGTAGGGCGGACAACCCGACCGCGGTGGTCAACTCGACTCCGATGGACGTCAGCGGCTACTTCGCACAACTCGGGTTCATTACTGGACCCAACGACATCGTCACCGCGCGCTACGACCGCGTCAACTCGGGCGACAACCCCGACTGGCAGCACGAGTCGTACACGTTCAACTACACGCACTTCCTGCGAACCAACTTTGCGATCGCAGGCGAATACACTAGAGACGTCAACGGCGACGACAGTCTGGGGGTTTTCTTCAGATTCGCGTTCTAACAGAGCGCGAAATTGAAAGGAACATGAACGCATGAAATACAGGGCACGTGCCATGGACTCGAAGTGGCTCAGGTCACTCGTCAGTTGCCGTGGCGCGTGCCCAGTAGAAACAAACGCACAAGGGTACATCGAGGCGATCGCCAGGAACGACTTCGATGCAGCGTACGAGATAGCCCGCTTCCCCAACCCGTTCGTCAACATTTGCGCGAGGATCTGCGGCCACCCGTGCGAGTTCGCGTGTCGGCGCGGCAAGCACGACGACCCGATCTCGATCCGCGGGCTGAAGCGGGCGGCGGCAGACCATTCGAGCGCAGGATTCAAGTCCGGCGGCGACTTTGACGGGCTCAACAAGACGAAGAAGAAGGTCGCCGTCATCGGCGCGGGCCCGGCGGGCCTGACTGCCGCTCACGACCTGACGCTGCTCGGCTTTCAGGCGACGCTCTTCGAAGCGAGCGACCGTCCGGGCGGGATGCTGGTGCACGGAATCCCCGAGTACAGGCTCCCGCGGGACATCATGAACAAGGAGATCGAGTCGCTGCTCTCGGTCGGCGTGGATCTCCGCACGAACTGTCGCATCGGCGACGATATCTCGCTCGAAGATCTGCTCAGCGGCGGTTATGACGCGGTTTTCCTGGGGGTCGGTGCGCAGAAGGGGCGCGGACTGCCGATCGCAGGCATCGAGAGCGACGGCGTCATCAACGGAATCGATTTTCTCCTCAACCAAAACCTAGGTTATAAGGTGGAGATTGGGCAGCGGGTCGTCGTCATCGGCGGCGGAAACGTCGCGATGGACGTCGCTAGGACGGCGATCCGCGGGCCGCTCGAACTGACGGCCGAGGACACGGCTAAGGCGACGACGGGCGTCGCGCTCGGTCCGGCGGTCGACGTCGCGAGGATCGCGAAGCGGTCTGGCGCGACGGAGGTCCACTTGATGTGCCTGGAGTCACCGGAGGAGATGCCGGCCTATGAAGAGGAGATCGTCGAAGCGCTGAACGAGGGCATCGTGCTCCACAACTCCGTCGGGCCGGTCGAGGTCGAGGCAAGGGACGGCAAGTGCGCGGGGCTCGTGACGAGGCGCTGCCTTTCGGTGTTCGACGATAGGGGCCGGTTCTCCCCGAAGTTCGAAGAAGGGTCGGAGTCGACGTTCGACTGCGACACGATCCTGCTGGCGATCGGCCAGGAGACGGACCTCTCCTTCCTGAGCGACGAAAGCCGGGCCACGCTCACCTCGCGCGGGCTGCTCAAGACCGATCCCGACACGATGGCGACCTCGATCCCCGGCGTGTTCGCGGGCGGCGATGCGGCGTTTGGAGCAAGGACCGCGATCGAGGCGGTCGCAGACGGACGCAAGGCGGCCTTCGAGATCCATCGGTACTTGACGGGCGCCGAAGCGCCAGACCCGAGGCACAGGGAGCCGCAGGTCATTCGCCTGCAGACGCACCACATGGCCAAGGACTACGATTACATACCAAGGCAGGAGATCAAGACGCTCCCGATGGATCGGCGGGTCGGCATCACGGAGGTCGAGGTCGGCTTCTCGCGGATGGAGGCGGTACGCGAGGCACAGCGTTGCCTCAAGTGCAACCTGAGCCCGATGGTCGACTGGGACAAGTGCGTCCTGTGCGGCGGATGCGTCGACGTCTGCCCGTACGGTTGTCTGCGGATCGTGCCGGTCGACAACGTCGACGTGGACGACAAGTTGAAGGACCTCGCACAAAAGCGGCACTCAATGACGCTCGAAGACATGGCGTCCGACCGCTCATACGACGGCCCCGGATGGTATGCAATGCTGAAAGACGAAGAACTGTGCACGAGGTGTGGCCTCTGCGTCGAACGATGCCCCGTCGACGCGATGTGGATGGGCCGCTATCAGGAGGGCATGTGACTGTGAAGCGCGGGCCCGAGACGAAGTCCGAAAAGACGACCAGGAGGCTGTTCCTGGCCGGTCTGTGGACCTTCTGCACCACGCTTTTCCTGATCATGATCGGCTCCCTGCGGTTCCTCGTGCCGAACGTCGAATACGGCAAGCCAAACAAGTTCCGCGTCGGCAAACTCGACGACTTCCCGGATGGGACGGCGACGTTCCTGAAGGACCAGAAGGTCTTCATCGTCCGCGACGGCGACAAACTGCTCGCGATTTCGGCGGTCTGCACGCACCTGGGCTGTACTGTCCGCTCCGACCCCTCGACCAACGGCTTTTTCTGCCCTTGCCACGGCAGCAAGTACCACCACGACGGCACGAACTACGCAGGCCCGGCGCCGCGCCCGCTCGACTCCTTCGAGATCACTGAGAACGCGCTTGGCGTGCTGATCGTGGACAAATCGGGAGAACTCGACCGCAAGAAAGGATTCAAGGCATGAGTCAGATCCCAAACGAAGAAAAGACAGGCACAAAGAAGACGTTCGTCGAGACCGTGAAGCAGTCGCTGGTCTGGCGGTCGATCTTTACCAAGCCGTACCCCCGGACAGACCGCGAACGATCGGAGATCGCGATCACGAGTTTCTGGTTCCACCTGCACCCGTCGAAGATCAAGGCTCAGGCGATCAAGTTCAACTGCACGTACTGCCTTGGCGGGCTTTCTGCGGCGCTGTTCCTGATCCTGACGGTGACCGGCGTGCTGCTGATGTTCTACTACGTGCCATCGGTCGAGCGCGCCCACGCGGACATGGTGGACCTGCAGACGGCGATCTCTCTCGGAAAGATCGTGCGCAACGTCCACCGGTGGGGGGCCCACGCGATGGTTGTCGTCGTGTTCCTGCACATGATCCGCGTGTTCGTCTCCAAGGCGTACAAGCACCCGCGGGAGTTCAACTGGGTGGTGGGCGTCATCCTGCTGGTACTTACGTTCTTCCTGAGTTTCACCGGCTATCTGCTGCCTTGGGACCAACTTGCGTTCTGGGCGGTGACGGTCGGCACGAACATGGCGGGCGCGGTGCCGTTCGCCGGCGCGGACATTCGGTTCGTGCTGCTCGGCGGTGCGACGGTCGACCAGCCCGCGCTGCTGCGGTTCTACGTTCTGCACTGCGTCGCGGTGCCGCTCGTGATGGTCGCGCTCATCGTGTACCACTTGTGGAGGGTGCGCAAAGACGGTTTTTCGGGAGGTCTATAAACTGAACACCGACAACACCAACGAAGATCGGCACGACGACAAGGAGTACGGCCTGATGGCCTTCATCCCCGGCAGGTCGACGGTCAAGGACACCGAGGAAGAAGAGACCGTCTCGACGTATCCGAACCTGATCGCTCGCGAGTTCATCGCGTTCGGGCTGCTGTGCATGGCGCTGTTCCTGATCGCGTACTTCTTCAACGCGCCGCTGGAGCAGATCGCCAACCCCGGCAAGACTCCGAACCCGGCGAAGGCTCCGTGGTACTTCCTGGGGCTGCAGGAACTGCTGCACTACGCGCCGCCGTTCATCGCCGGAGTGATGGTGCCGGGCGCGATCGTCGCGACCTTGTGCACCATCCCCTACTGCAAAGGCAGGAAGGCGATCATTCCTTCCGGCTTCCTGGTCGCAATCATCGTGATGCCCGTATTCGACGACATCATATGGGAACTCGTGCACTCGATGGCGCCAGGTTTCGCGGACACCATCCGCGTTTACGGGTTCCCGACGTTCATTCTATGGATCGTCAGTTTCGTTCTCCTGAGGAAGTACGCGGGCTCGCCTCGTTTTGACGATGAAAAGAGGGCCGAACTCGCTCGACGGAGGTTCTACTGGATGTTTGTATACATAGGGCTCGTTCTCATCGTGATCGGACAGTTCTTCCGAGGACCAGGGTGGAGTTGGGTGTGGCCATGGGCCTGAAGAAAGCAAAGAAACCGGACAAGAGCGCGTTCAAAATGAGCGCTTCATTCCTCGTGCTGAGCGTCGTTATGCTCGTCGTCATGGGCCTGTCGATCTGGAAGGACACGCACCCTTCGTGGATCGACTACCAGAGCAAATACAGGAAGGAAGAGCAGAAACTGCTGGGCCAGCAGATCCAGCAGTTGACGGCGTGGCTGAAGTCGCCTTCGTACGAGGCGGACTATAAGAAGTCGCGCGACCTCTATGACAAGGCGCTGGCCAAGCGCGACGAAGACGCGTCTTCTTTGGAGCAACTGGAGGCGGACCTGGACGAACTGGACATCCAGTCGGCGCAGGGCGAGGAGACCACGACTTCGGACCAGGGAGCGGCCCCGAGCGCCGGCGAAATGTCGGACCTGGAAAAGGAACTCGCCGGCATGGGCGGTTCCGACCAGGGCGGCGCGCAGACCGACAGTGGGAAGGGCAAAGCCACGCAAGGGGACTCCTCGAAGGACGGCAGTTCTGGCGACATGTCCGACTTGGAGAAAGAACTTGCAGGGATGGGCGGCGGCGAGTCCGGCGGATCGGGCCAGAGCGACAAGGGCCGGGCCGACAAGGGCAAGGGCCAGGCTTCTTCCGGCGATGACAACTCAAGCCTCGAGGGAGAACTGGACAAGGCGTTCCCGGACAGTTCGAAGGGCCAGGCGGCCCAGAAGGGGCAGGCCGACCAGTCGTCCCAGCCGCAGGCAGAAGCGCCGAAGATCGACCAGGACGAACTCGTCGAATCGAGTCAACTGGAGGTCGATACGACGGCGGCGCAACGAAGCCTCGACGACGCGAAGCGCAACTACGCCGAGGCGCAGCACCTCTACGAGAGGCAGACGCTCGGGCTGCCGGCCAATGAAACGCTCAAGATCAAGATCGCGAAGACAAGTTTCGACGCGGCCAAGGCGAAACTCGCATTGGCGGAGGCGAACCTCGCTCTGGAGGGGACCAAGGGCGACCTGAAGGACCATGCACAGCACCTCCTTTGGGCCGAGGACGTGGACAAACTCGCCGAGGCAAGGATTGGAGACGGCACTGACGTCGACGCGCTCAAGAAGTCGAAGGACGACCTGGACAAGTTTCACGACAGCCAGGAGCAGAAACTGACGCAACTCCAGGCGAGAATGAAGAAGAGCGAGTCTGCAAGGCCCGAGATCGAGCAGATCGTGCTTCCGCGGCTCAAGACCGTTGAGCGGTGCACCACGTGCCACATGGGGATCGAAGACCCGATGTTCAAGGACGCGCCGCAGCCGTTCCGGACGCACCCGGGCACGATCATCGGGACGCACTCGCCTGACCGGTTCGCTTGCACGACGTGCCACGGCGGATGGGGCCAGGCTCTGGACCTCAACGAGGCGCACGGCGGCAAGGTCGGCAAGGGCACGCCGCTGATGAAGGGCGACCTCGTGCAGTCGACGTGCGTGAAGTGCCACGGCGACGTCGAGCAGATGACGGGCACGAACGTGTTCGACCGTGGAAAGACGCTCTTCGAGAACTCTGGGTGCCTCGGCTGCCACAAGGTCGAGGGACGCGACATCGTGTTCAAGAGCGGACCCGCGCTCGACCACGTCGGAGCGAAGGTCGACCATGACTGGCTGATCAAGTGGCTGGAAAACCCGCAGTCGCACTCTGTCGAAGCGCGAATGCCGAACTTCGGATTCAAAGAGGACGAAGCGAAGGCGATCGCGGCGTACCTGCTCACCCTGCACGACTGGAAGCCTGCACACCAGTTCACTTACACGCCTTTGACCCCGGCGCAAATGGACAAGGCGGACAAACTTGTCGTCTCCATCGGGTGTACGGGGTGCCACGTGATCCAGGGCGAAGGCTCGCCGTTCGGGCCGGAACTGACGCACGTCGCGTCGAAGGCTTCGCCGAGTTGGCTCTACTCGTGGATCGAGAACCCGAAGGCGTACCTGCCGAACAGCAAAATGCCGGTCTTCGGCCTCGACGCCGACCAGATCGCACTGATCACCAACTATCTGATCCAGATCGAGACGCGGCCGAGAGCGAAGTTGGACGAGAGCCCGACCTTTGACCAGGCGCTGGTCGACAAGGGCAAGGAACTGATCATGAAGCGCGGGTGCGCCGGATGCCACGACATCGGCCAGATCCAGCGCATCGCCGCTCCCGACTTGACGGAGGTCGGTGCCAAGACGGTCGACGAACTGGAATATGGCAACGCGAAGAACGTCGGGCGCACGCTGTTCGACTGGATCCAGGCGAAGATCGACGACCCGAAGCAGTTCGAGACCGCGACGATCAAGGCGGCGATGCCGAAGTTCGGACTGACGAAGGATGAGACGCACGCGCTCGCGGTGTATCTGATCTCGCTCAAGCCCGAGGATCTTCCGAACGAGTACACGCCGGGGCTCTTTGCGAGCCAGTCCGTGCTGACGAAGGGACGGCTCTTGGTGCTGAGGAAGAACTGCCAGGCGTGCCACATGCTCAACGGCGTGGGTCACACTGTCGGGCCCGACCTCACTCGCGAAGGCGAGAAGGTCAAACCGAAGTGGCTGTTCAGTTTCCTGATGAAGCCGCACCGCATCAGGTGGTGGGAGCCCGCCCGGATGCCCAACTTCCATCTGACTGTGGAGGAGACGACGACGCTGGTCGAGTTCATCATGCAGATGTCGAACCAGACCGCGCCCTACGACTATGTCCCTGCTGACCAGCAGGTCTATCCGCTGGCGATGCAGGGCGCGACGTACTTTAAGAAACTCCAGTGCGAGAGTTGTCACCCGGTGGGCGGCAAGCAGTCCATCGCCGGTCAGGACACGGAGAAGATCGGCCCCGACCTGGCGGAGGTCACCTCGCGTTTGAAAGAGGACTGGGTGTTCCGGTTCCTGAAGAACCCGCAGGCGATCGACCCGGGGACGCAGATGCCGGACTTCCATCAACCAGACAAGGTCTACAAGTCATTGGTCGACTTTCTCATGTCTCCGAAGAAACCCGCGCCTTGACGCCGAGAGGCTAAGGCACGCGGAGGCTGAGGAACCATAGATCCGTGAAAGGCCGCCGCTCGTAGTTCCACTGGCTACGGCGGCGGCCGCCTCTACTGTGGAGACTGGCGCGTGACGATGGGCACGTAACCGACCTCCATGCCCTTCGGCGGCATCACCAGTAACGATGGATCGAGCGATGCGAGCGTGCCCTTCCCTGGCGATGGAAGGTACTGCCTCTCTTTCGTCCATTGCCGGTGGATCTTCTCCACGACCGACTGCAGCCTCGCCTTTTCTGCGTCGCTCAGGTCGGCGTCTTGCAGCGAGGGCTGGTCGATGAAGCGGTACCAGTAGTAGGTGACGACGCTGCCGTCGGAGAGATGCGCGGTGAAGGGGCCCGCCGCCGGGCCCGGTTTGTGCCAGACGTCGTCCTTTGTATCTGGCGAGACGTAAGACTGATCCGTGGCGGCTGGCGGAAACTTCTCGTCCGCGAGGCCGGTCTCCTTCGGGACGTCCTCTGGCTTGATAGCCAACCACTCGTCCTTGACTCGCTTGAAGAACTCGGGGAACGTGCCGCGCCCCAGGCCGTGTTCCCACGGCTGGATCGCTGCTGGCTTCCACGAAAGGCCAAAGGTCGTCGCGTCGAGCGTCGAGGTGCTGAGCCAGTTCTCACACCCTTTGATCAATGCTTGGTCGGGTCCCTGGTGCACCGTGAGCGGTTGGGCCTTGACAGGCGGCGTCCGTGCGGCGCTCATGTCGAACTGACCGGACGGCGCGGCGCCACCAGCGATCCACGCTTCGACCTGGTTCCACAGTGCACCTTTACCGTAGTGAGTCAAGTTGTGGATGAGCACGGTCTGTCCGTCTTCATCGACCGGGAACTGCAACTGCGGGATGCGCGTGTAGACGGTCCCGTCTTTGGCCTTTGCGACGAACCGCGGAACGGTGTTGATCTCGATCGCGCCGCCGGCCACCACTCCGGGTCGCGCGTCGAGGCCGCGACCGACCGCCGGTGGATGGATGCGCGAGATGCGCGACCACGTGACCGGAGTGTAGCAGGCGACCGGGCCGCGGAAGTTCTTCGCGTTGACGAACATGGTCCAGCACTCGTTGCCGGTTGGAACCGGCAGTCCTGCCGTCGTCTGCTTGGGCAGGGTGAGAGGGAGCGCCATCCACGCATAGCCGAACAACTCGCCGAGCGTGTCCTTTTCGAACGTGAGGCCGTCGGGCGGGACGAGCAGCCACGGGCTGAGTTGCGCGATGCCCATCTGGTCCGGCTTGAGCGCCTGCGTCCTGCCAAACCCCCAGCCTGGCGAGGAGATTTCGTGGTTGTAGCCGTTCGGCGTCCCGTTCATACGGAACTTGGCGGTGGTCGAACCGAAGCGCGTGCTCGCCCAAAATCCTAGTCCGCCTTCGATGGTCTCGAAGACCGTTCGGTAACTGGGGCCGCGCTCCGGCCAGTTGTCGCGCGCGACGGTGCCGTGCGGCAACAGCGGCTCATTGACGTCCCTGTTGTCGGGGATGATCCAGATGGACGCGAGGCCGATCTGGAAATCGCGGATCGGGCGGCTGACGAGCGGCCAGGCCGTAGCGTAGAGGCTCACGCCGTAGCCGTAGCCTTCATTCGGCGCGGGCACAGACATGCTGATGTAGCCGCTCAGCCCCTGCGACGCGAGTTGCGGCCGCTGTTGGACCTGTCCTGTCGTCGCCAAGAGTAGGAGGAGCCATGCCATCGCGCACAGCGAGTATGGCAGGCGTCAGTCCACTTTGGCTCCCACAGCATTCTCCAGGCGCGCGAGCGCGGTGTCGCGGTAGCGGGCGGCGTCGAGGACGTCGAGCCTTGCGCGGGTGAGCGCCGTCTGCGCATCGAGCAGTTCGGCGAGGATCGACTTGCCGCTCTCGAAGCGGATGCGTTCGACCTTGAACGACTCTTCGGCGGAGTCGAGCGCGGCGGTCGCGCTGTCTGTGATCTTTGCGGACGCCACCCACTCGGACCACGCCGACTCGATCTCGCGCGTCACTTTGAGACGGACGGTGTCGACTTGCGCGAGGAACGCGTCCTTTTGCGCGTCGGCCTGGTGAATCTTTGCGCTCCTCATTCCGCCGTCGGTGACGGGCACGCTGAAGACGACCCCGAACTTGGCGGTCGTGTCGGTCTGTCGCGCGGAGCCGGCCATCGGCCCGCCCATCGCCATGAGCGAGACCTCAGGGAGCAGCGAGCGACGCACCGCCGTCGCCTGGAGGCCCTCGGAGCGGGCCATCGCGGCGAGGAAGCCGATCTCCGGCCTATCGCTTCCCTGCTCGAGCGCCTCCTTTAATGTCTTGGGCGGGACGAAGGCGTTCTCCTGCAGTCCTCCCAGATCCATGATGGGGCCGCCCGCGGCCTCTTCAAGCGCGGCCTGCGCCTTTGCCAGAGCGCTCTCGGCGACGGCCACGCCTTGTTCGGACTTGCGCGCCGCAGCGGAGGCGCGCAGCGTGAAGGCCTTGGGCGCCTTGCCGGCGTCTTCCATCTCTTTGGCGACGCGCTCGGTCTCGTCGGCCGAGGTGGCTTCCTCCTGCGCGGTTCCCAGCGCTCCTTGCGCATAGAAGTAGTTGGCGTAGGCGGTGCGCAGATCGAGGGCGACTCCTTGTCGGACGCTCTCCAGCATCTGCTCCGCAGCCTCGATCTTTGCATCGCCGATGCCGCGCGCAGTGGAGTCGCGCCCACCCGTCCAGATCTTCCACATGAGCATGAGGTTTCCGACGGCGACGCCGTCGTGCTGGAGCATCGCGTAGTTGACCGGGTCGACGGTGCTCGCAAAGATCATCGAGCCGTCACCGCCCGCCGCGTAGCCGTTGAGGCTAAGCATCGGCTGGAACGGCGCAAGGAGGCCTGACTTCCCTGCTCGCGCGGACTGGACGATCGCCCTTGCGGCGACGACCTTTGGATGGCTTTCCAGCGCCCTCTGAAGAAGCGCGTCGTAGGACGTCTGCGCCGCCGCAAGCGACGGGGCGATCAGGAGCAGAGCGATGCTATGAGTTTTCATTGGATTCCTCTATTGGGTCGAGCGTGGCCGGGTCGCGGTGGAGCACTTTGACCTGGAGCCAACGGACGGCGTCGTCCACGACCGTGTGCATGATCGGGATGACGAGCAGGGAGAGCACGGTGCCGGCGATGAGTCCGCCGACGACGACCGTGCCGAGCGGCTGGTAGGCGTCCAGTCCGGTCTTGGGATGGAACGCGACGAGCGACATGACGACGATCGTGATGACGCTCGTCATGAGGATCGGACGGAGCCTCTGCGGGCTAGCGGCGACCACCGCCGCGTTGCGTGGCATGCCCGATCTCCTGTAGTCCATGATCAGGTCGATCATCAGGATTGCGGTGACGATGTCCATTCCGCTGAGCACGATGACGCCCATGATGGAGACCGTACTGAACGATTGGTGCATGAGCCAGAGCATGAAGAACACGCCAGAGAGTTCGAGCGGAAGGCTGAACATCATCTGCAGTGGCTGTAGGAACCCGCGGAACTGCGCGACAAGAATCAGATACATCATCACAAGCGCTATGGCAAGGCCGTAGAGCATTACGCGGAACGAGTCCATCATCTGCGTCATGTCGCCGCGCGCTTCGATGCCGTAGCCGACGGGCCAGTTGAGTCCTGCCTGCGCGCGCATCTGCAGATCCATCGTGACGTCCATGCTCGGTCGCCCGTCCTTGCGGTAGTAGCCGCCGAAACTGACGACGCGCCGCAACTGGTCGTGCTCGATGAGGCTCGGAGCGGAGCGCTTCTTCAGGCTCACGAGTTCTGTCAGCGGCACCTGCTCGCCCGACGAGCCGGTGAGGAACATCGTGTCGAGGTCCTTCAGGTTGTCGTATGCCCTCTCGTCGTACCGAACCTGGATCGAGACCGGCCTCTTGTTCGGAAGCCGGTAGTACTCGTCGGTCAGGCCGCCACGAAGACCGTAGTAGGCCTGCTGCGCGATCGATGCGGGAGACAGTCCGTGTGCTGCGGCCTTGTCCTCGTCGACGACCAGGGTGTAAGTCGGCTTGGTCATTTCCCAACTCAGGAACGGCTGGTAGATGTCGTGCTTGCCTGTGCGCGGGTCTTTGACGTCGTCCTTGGCCATCTTGAGGACACCCTGGCCGAGTTTGTTCAGCACCTGCAGGTCGTCGCCATAGACAATGAGCGCCACGGGAGCGTAGGCGGTCGCCATGACGTCCGCGCCCATCTCCTTGAGTTGGATGCGACGGATACCGGGGATCTCCTTCATCGCGCGGTCATGGATGCGATCCAGGATCGTGAACACGTCAGGGCGGCCCGTGTCCTTGTCGGCGAGCGTGATCATCGCGCTCGCCCCATTGACCTGGCGCATGCCGTAGCCTGTATAAGTGACCTGCTGTGGCATGCCTGGCCCGCGCTCGGCGCCGAGTTCGATGCTCGCCTGTTTGATCCAGCCCTGCCTACCACCCTCTTCGACCATGATCTGTTCGAGTTGGCGGGTCGCTCGCTTGGTGGCTGAGAAACTGGTGCCCGGCTGCATCTCCAGTTGCATGCTCGCCTGGCCGACGTCGGCCAGCGGCATCATTTCTGAGCCGATGAAGTAGTAGAAGCCGAAGCCGATGACGACCGTGATCACAGCGCGCGCCAAAGTGGAGAACCTGTGGTCGAGCAGATAGCGGATCAGTCTGCTATAGCCCGCCTCCAGGCGGCCCAGCCAACCGTCAAAGCGCTCCAAGAACAGCCTGCTGAACCAGGTGCGCTTGCGCTCGCTGGTCGTCTGCATGAATCGCGAGCACATGACGGCGGTGAGGGTCATCGAGACCATGTAACTGAACGCGACGCCGAAGATAATCGGCCAAGCCAGCCCTTCGAACATCAGTTGCGTGAGACCGCCGGAAACAAGCAGAGGGATGAGCGCGACGATGAGTACGATCGTGCCCGCGAGCACCGAACGTCTCACCTCGCTGATGCCATCGATGGTCGCCGTACGCCTGTCCTTGCCCATGCGCATGTGTCGCTCGACCGCGTGTATGTCGATGATGGCGTCGTCGACCAAGCGTCCAATGGCGATCAGAAGACCGACCAGGGTGCTGGAGTTGAGACTAAAGCCGAGAGGCGACATCGCAAGCAGCGTCATGGCCATGGAGACCGGAATCGCGGTGAGCGCGATGAGAGTGCCGCGGACTTCTCCGAGGAAGAACAGTACAGCGATCCCTGTGAGGACGATCGCGACGATCAGTTCCTCGATCATATTGTCGAACAGGATGTCGACGAAACTCGCATTGTTGTAGGCGACGTCGAGGTGGATTCCTGGGTACTCCTTTTCGAGTTGTTTGGCGACCTTCATCGCGTTCTCGATCGTGACCGGCGAGGACGCGTCTGGGTTTTGAAGAATGTTGACGGCGATCGCATCTTGGACGTGGTCGCCGGACATGTGGTGGTACGCGGACCGCTCCTCGACGAAAGTGTCAAGGACCTGCGCGACGTCTCCGACGTGGACTACTCGGTCGCCCTGCGCCCTGACCGGGTAGTGCTTGACCTGCTCCGCGCTCTTCGCGAGCGTATCGACGCGCAGGATCGGCTCTGCGTCGTCCTGTGTGATGAGTCCTGCGGGGCGCGCAACGTTGTAGCGGTCGATCGCGTTCTTCACGTCGAGGATCGAGAGGCCGTACTCTTTGATCTTGTCCCGGTTGACGCGGATCTGGAGCTGGCGCCTGTACCCTCCGAAGGTCGAGACAGAGTAGACGTTTCCGTGCGCTGTCTTGAATCTGTTCGTGAGTTTGTTGTCAGCGAGGTCGCGCAGGGCTGCCATGGTCCACCCCTTGTCCTTGTCGCCCGTCAGGCTGAACGTCAGGACGGGGAGGTTGAGCGGGTCCACTTTGACGATAAAACTCGGGACACGGTTTGCGTCCGCCTTTGGAAGTTCGCTCTGGACAACGTCCATGAGCGCCTGGACCTCGGTGTAGGCGCGTTGCATGTCGGTCCCATAGGGGAACTCGAGGGCTACGATGCTGAAACCGTCCTGGCTGGTTGAGCGGATGTAGCGCACGTTCTGGATCGAGACCATCTTCTGTTCGATGGGCGAACTGAAGTACGTCTCCATTTCTTCGGCGGATAGGCCGGGCATCTGCGAGACGATGCCGATGATCGGTGTCTCGACGTAGGGCATGAACCTCCTTGGCATCCAGTGGGTGACCGCCAGATATCCAAGAAACAGTGTTGCGATGAAGCCGGCCAGCACACCATAAGGGTGTTCGACCGACCATCGCACCATGTTGAAGCCGTTTCTATTGGCCACGGCCTAACTCCCCTTTAGTTCGATCGGCACGAGCGTCATGTTGCACTCGGGACACCGTCCGGGCTTATCGGTCCGGACCTGCGGGTGCATTTTGCACGTGTAGGCGACGTTCGTCATCGTGACTCCCGCCGTACCGCTGGGAGGCGGTGCCGCGCTGCCTTGTTTCATGTCCGGCGCATGCTGGCGGCCGTCGTCCGACGGCTTGTCCACCTTCTGGTCCCCGTTTGAAGGCATGTCCATTCCAGGCATCGAACTCTTGCCGCCGCCGGATGGAAGCGTCTTTGGACCGTCCGGCCCCCATTCAACGACTGCTACTGCGGCACCCGGGAAGATCTCCCCGTCGCCCGCATACGTCACCTGGTCTCCCGCCTTGAGCCCTTGCAGCACGATCGTGTATCGGGAGTCGCTCGGACCGACTTTGACCGGCTGTCTCTTGACGATGAACTTGCCGGTCGCGTCCATGGGGACGAGTTTCATGCCGCAGATCGGGCAGTCGCCGGGATGGTCCTCGTGCACCTGCGTGTGCATTGTGCAGGTGTAGTACACCTTCTCAGAGGCCGCGCCGGGCTTGACGCTGACGAGCCATACGTACTGGCTACCGTCGCTGGCCGTCTTGACAGCGTCGCGGTCGACGCTGAGCGCCTCGGTCGGCTGTGAGGTCGCGACCTCCATCTCGGCGTAGGAACCTGACTGGATCGCGTGGCCAGGGTTCTGGATGAGCGCCTCGACTCGGAAGGACCGCGTGTTGCCTTCCACGAACGCGAAGACGCTGGTGATCTTTGCGTCGTACGACTTGCCGTCGATGCTCAGCCGGACGGCCGAGCCTTCGGTCACGCTGCCGTTGAGCCTTTGTGGCAGGTCGGCCTGCACGCGCAGTTCGCGGTCTACCTTGATCTTGAGGACCTTGGTTCCTGGCGTTACTGCCGTTCCTGGACTGACGAGCCTGTCGGTGACGACTCCGGCGTCCGTTGCGCGCAGATGCGTGTAGGAACTCAGCGCGTTTGCTGAACTCGCGTGCGCCTTTGCCGAGAGTGCCTGGCTTGACGACGCCGTCGCATTGTCCTGTGCCTGTTTGACCGCAGCCTGCGCTTCGCTGACTGCCGAGACGGCCGCGTCGCGGCCGGCCTTTGCGCCTTCGAGCCGGCTTTCTGCGGCCCTCTGTTCGGCCTGACGCGCACCAAGTTGGTGCTCGACCTGCTCACGCACGGCGTCGGCCTCGTCGACCTTCGCTTGGGCGACGTCGATCGCACGCTGGGCCTTGTCGAGTTCGTCGCGGGAGATCGCACCTGCAGCGAAGAGTTGCTGCTCGCGCTTGTAGTCCAACTTGGCGTAGGCGAGGTCCGCCTGTGCCTGCTTTTGCTGCGCCTCGGCCGCCGCCGACTCGCCTTTGTAGTGACCAACGTGGTTGACCGCGGCGTCGAGTTCGGCTTGGGAGGCGCTGACGTTGGCGTCGGCGGCCTTGAGCCCGAGTTTGGCGCGTTCGAGAGAGGCCTGTTTTTGCGCGAGGGTCTGCTGCGCACCGCTGGCGCTGCTCTCCATGGCCTGCGCAGAGAGGGTCTGTGCGAGCGCTTGGGCGGTTATGTCGTCTGCCTCGAGCGTGGCGAGGAGTTGGCCCGCCGCAACGCGGTCGCCTGGGTAGACGAGCACGTCTTTGACAAGCCCGGGTACGCGCGCCACGACGTCTTCGTCGCTATAGGCGACGACGGTGGCGGGAAAGGTCTCGGTACCGCCGACCATTCGCACCTGTGCGGTATCTGCTCCGACCGGGAACGTACCGGTAGGCGCCTTCATCTGCGTCATGTCCATCGCCTGGGCTTCGACGACGGTCATCGAGCCAGGCGCGCGCCGGTTTGTGACGAACCAGTGCACGACGAACACTGCTATGACGAGAACGGAGAGGGTCAAGCCCTGCTTCCTGAAGAACCTGAATGTTCTGTCCATCTTTCTTCCAGTTGGGACACGTGGCCGCAGCGCGACGGCGGACGACTAACACGGAAGGACGCCGTGGAGGCGCGACTGGAGAAAGGCGCAAAGTCGCCCCAGCGCGCTCAGGCGCCGAGGACGGGGGGAGCCCGCAGGCTATAGGGGGAGACTTCCCTGATCGGTGGAGGGCTGGAGTCTGCGAGGAAGATCTCGGACTCGGCCATTGGGCCCGGCACATTGAAGTTCAACTCTGCCGGAAGGACGGCAACCGGGCTGAAAACGTGGATCAGTGCAGAAGCGGAGGCATTGCTGCCGTCGTGCCCAGGGCACCCGCAGGCGGCCATACAGACTTTGCCGCATTGCTGCGACTTAGCCGTGTCGGGCTTCTTCTTGGCGTGGTCGCCACAGCAAGAGTGCTGGGCTGCAGCCGAATGGAAGTTTGCGCAGGCCTGTACGCAGGTCGATGCCAACGGTGCCTGCACAAGGAGTGCGAACGCACCGAGCATCGCGAACAGGCTCTTGACGCTTCGGGCCATTGCGCATCATTACTGTACCCAACCGTCGGACGGTTCCTAGGTCGCAAGAATTGCCAGTATTGTTCCAGTACTGATCTCAGATTGAACGGGTTTGAGTGTGGACAAAATGCGGGCCCTTGGGAACGATGGCCCATATTCGGTGGTATATATAGATACGAAGGCGCGAGCCTTCAAGTCGAAATCGCCATCGTCCTGGGATTTGCTCTCCCCTTGCCCAGGTTCCGGTGGCGATTTGGACTTTAATTAGGTGGTGTCTGCGTCGAAGGCCGTCGTACTGCTCTCTGGAGGACTCGACTCCGCAACTTGTCTCGCGGTGGCGAAGAGCCGTGGGCTGGCGTGCTACTGCATGGGGTTTCTTTACGGCCAGCGGCACGCTTACGAACACGAGTGCGCGAAGCGCGTCGCAGATTCGTTGGGCGCTGAGGAGTTCAGAACGGTCACGATCGACCTGCGTGCGTTCGGCGGATCTGCCCTGACCGACGAAATCGAGGTGCCGAAGGTCGGGGTTGGAGAAGGGATCCCTCCGACCTACGTGCCGGCTCGGAACACGGTTTTCCTCTCCTATGCGCTGGCTTGGGCGGAGGTGCTGGGCGCTTCCTCTATCTATATAGGAGTCAACGCGCTGGACTACTCTGGCTATCCGGACTGCCGATTGGAGTTCATCGAGACCTACCAGAAGATGGCCGACCTGGCAACCAAGGCGGGGATCGAGGGGAGGGGCCCAAAGATCGAGACGCCGCTGATCGACAAGACCAAGGCGGAAATCATTTCGCTCGGCCTGTCGCTGGGTGTCGATTACTCGCTGACGTCCTCCTGCTATGACCCTTCGCCGGACGGTCGGCCGTGCGGCGAGTGCGACTCGTGCAGGTTGCGGTCAAAGGGCTTCACAGAACTCGGTATCGTAGACCCGTTGGTGCGATGAACCTTCGAATAGCGGAGATCTTCAAAAGCGTGCAGGGCGAGGGGCTGTGGGCAGGAACGCCCTCGGTGTTCGTGCGCGTGAGCGGCTGCAACCTGCGGTGCGCGTGGTGTGATACGCCGTACGCTTCGTGGTCGCCCGAGGGACCGGTCCTGCCGTTGGAGGAGATCGTGGAGAGGGCGCGCGAGGTGCGAGAGGAAGCGGAGCACGTCGTGCTGACCGGAGGAGAGCCGATGATGTTCGGTGCGATCGTGCCGCTTGCTTCACTGCTTAAGAAGGAGGGGTTTACGATCACCGTGGAGACTGCCGGGACTGTCTGGCAGTCGCTTCCCTGCGACCTGATGTCGGTCAGCCCGAAACTTGCAAACTCGGTCCCTGCGAACAGCATCTGGGCGGACCGCCACAACTATCTGCGGCACAACGCGGTCGTGCTTTCTCGGCTCGTGCACTCCTATCCGTACCAACTGAAGTTCGTTGTGGGCGACGACCCTGAACGCGACGCCGACGAGATCGCCGATCTGCTCATCGACCTCCCGCTGGTCGAGCCGGCGCGCGTCCTACTGATGCCGGAGGGCACGGACGTCGAGACGATACGGCGGCGCCTGCCCGAGATCGAGCGGGTCGCAAAGGGCCGAGGCTGGGGCGTGGGCCCGCGGCTCCACATCGAGATGTTCGGAAACGTGCGCGGCACCTAGCCAGGCGCAACTCCGTGCCCCCGACTACGTAGTTACAAGAAGATGCAAAGGGCAAAGCGGATTCACCCCGCCCTCTGGGTATTGATCGCCATCGCTGGCTTTGTCATGTTCAGCGGGCTCGGCTGTGGTGCGCTCATGTTTGCCTGTCAGAACTTCTTGAAGCCGCGCCCGGAGGACGTCATTGCAAAGGACGCCCACGAAACAGCGGTCAAGGCGGCAGATCTCGGTTTGCACGGCACACTGCTAGTAGATAAGATCAACCACTTGGACGTCGTGGACGTCGAAACAGGCGACACGTCTGAGGTGCTGCCGCTCAAGGGTGACGATACTGTCTTCGCGCTCGCCGGCCCTAACCGCAAAGGGATTGCAGCGGTCGTCGTGAACAACATGATGGCCAAGCGCCATAGGCTGATTCGGCTCGACCTCGCCACTGGCGAGGCAGAAACTGTATTTGAGCGCAAGGGCGACGCGTTGTGGCAGGACGCCATTGGTGAATCGATAAGCGTCGCGGCCGACGCTAACGTCGTCCTCGTACACGTCGGCAAGGGGCATACGCAATTGTACGACCCTCAAGCCTACATGGCGTCAGGTGAACTACAGATTGTGAATCTAGACACGGGAGAGGTCAGGGCCATCGCTGAGGACGCGTTCGACACGGACACTGCGTTGAGCAGTACGGGCGCAGAGGCTTGGTTCGTCAGGGCGTACAACCGAAATCGGGCAAGGAGTCTCCCAGGCGGCGCGCAACTGACCGCTTCCAACTCCCGCACACCGGTCGTGTTTCATTGGTCAGCCAGCGGTGAAACGCCTGTCGCTCCAGGATGGGGCGTCAGAGTATCTGCAGATGAAAAGACTCTTGTTATAGAAGAAAACGGTCAGTCGGAGCGGCTCCTTTCCGCCAGCGGACAAAGCTTGGAGCCCACAGGTCTTCCCGACTATACGTACGGTGTCGCCTACATCGAGTCCAATGGAATCATGGTCACGACCGCGCAACAAATAAGAACAAACGACGTGCAATTCACCAGGAACAACGGTATGCCGGGACCACGCCCGATGGCGCGCATAGTCGGCTTCGATGCGAAGACAGGTCGAGTTGCGAACCTGTACCCGGCGGTCGATCCACGGTGGGACTGGTCGTATGGTGAATGGAGCCAGTCGTTGGGCAAGAACAGATAGAAGAAGGCAATCGCGTGTAGGGCACCCTTCGCGCTCCAAATCTAGATGTTCTGCAACGCGCCGGGAACCTAGCCGAGTAACATCCACGCAATGCCACAGCGCGAGTTCGAGCGGGGTATCCACACCGACTTCAAGGACAGGCTGGACTACAGCAAGTACTTGCGGTTGGACAAGGTCCTTTCGGCGCAACGGCCGCTGAGCGAGCCGGAGCACCACGACGAGACGCTCTTTATCGTGCAGCACCAGACGAGCGAACTGTGGATGCTACTGATGATCCACGAACTGCGCGCGGCGATCAGGTGGATCAAAGACGGGAGGCTCGACCCGTGCTTCAAGATCCTGGCGCGCGTCAAGCAGGTGCAGCGGATGCTCTTCGAGCAATGGAGCGTGCTGGAGACGTTGACGCCGAGCGAGTACGTGCAGTTCCGGCACGTGCTCGGCAACGCGAGCGGGTTCCAGTCGTTCCAGTACCGGACGATCGAGTTCCTGTTCGGAAACAAGGACCGCGATGCGATCCGAGTCTTTGAGCACGACTCGGAGGTTCACGCGCAACTTCTGCGTGACTTGGAGTCGCCGAGCCTCTACGACGAGTTCCTGATCCACCTTGCACGCACAGGACTGCCAGTACCGACGCAGGCGACGGACCGCGACTGGTCGCTCCCTTATGAGCCGCACCCGGACTTGGCAGCGGTGTTCCTGCAGATCTATGAGAGCCCGAGCGACCACTGGGACGCCTACGAGATGTGCGAGAAACTGATCGACGTGGACGAAGGGATGGCGCTCTGGAGGTTCCGTCACATGAAGACGGTCGAGCGCGTGATCGGCTACAAGCGAGGCACAGGGGGATCGTCGGGCGTTTCGTTCTTGAAGCGCGCGGTCGACGTCCGGCTCTTTCCCGAGATCTGGGACGTGCGCACGGAGATCGGACGATGAAGCTGAGTGAAGCATATATTGAAAAGGAGGTGCGGCCGCAGTTCTCGCGCGTGCTCGCACGCGACGAGGTGTATCTCGCGAACCACTCGCTCGGGCGGCCGCCGGACCGTGCAGCGGAGTACGTCAAGCGTGCGATGGACCTGTGGTACGAGCGCATGGACTGGAACTGGTACCTCGACGACGGGTGGCTCGCGGAGACGGACAAATGGCGTGCAAACACTGCCAAGTTGATCGGGCTACCGAAGCACGACTGCATCGTGCCGAAGGTGAGCGCAGGCCAGGGTCTGCGCGCCGTGCTCAATGCGTTGATCGGCAAGAAGAAGATCAACGTCGTGACGACGACGGGCGAGTTCGACTCGATCGACTTCATTCTGCGGACGTACGCGATGCGCGGCGTCGCCGACGTGCGATTCGTCGAGCCGAGCGATTGCGACGGGCCGGTACCAATCTATGTCGCACGCGACATCGCCGATGCGATCGATGACGATACGGACCTCGTCGTTTTCTCTCGCGTGTTCTATACGACTGCGCAGATCCTCGATGGATTCGAGGAGATCGTGACGAAAGCGCACAAGCACGGCGCGCTCGTGTTGGCAGACCTCTTCCATGCGGCGGGAGTGATCCCGTTCAACATGGAGCAGGAAGGGTACGACTTCGCGATCGGCGGTTCCTACAAGTACCTGCGAGGCGGGCCGGGCGCTTGCTGGCTGGCGATCCACCCTGCGACTTTCGAGAAGGGGCTGCGCTCGCTTGACACCGGGTGGTTCGCGAAGGCCGACCACTTTGGGTTCCACCGGGGCGGCGGCTTGGAATTCAAGCCTCGGGGCGACGGTTGGCTGGAGTCGACGCCGATCGTCCTGGCGCCCTACCAGGCGATGGCGGGGCTGGAGTTCGTGCTCGAGACCGGGGTGGATAACCTGCGCGAGCAGAGTCTGCAAAGTCAGGAGACGATCCGCGATGTGTTCAAGTCCTACGGCCTTTCCCTGTACAGACCTAGCGACCCTACTCGGTTTGGAGGTTTCACCCTTTTTCCTCATCCTGACGCGGCCGCTTTGTGGAAAAGGCTCTCGAGCAACGGGGTCAACGTCGATGCCCGGCTGGGATTCGTCCGTTTCGGGCCGGACGTGCTCAATACCAAGGCGGAATTTGAGAAGGCCGCGCGGACCGTAAAATCACAGTTGTGAGGTGCGACCCGGAGAAGTGGCTTGAGGACCACGGCGAAGCCATGTACCGGTTCGCCCTGGCCCGCTTGCGCGATCCTTCGCAAGCCGAGGACGTGGTGCAGGAGGCGTTGCTCGGTGCCCTGCGAAACGCCAAGGACTTTGAAGGCCGTTCGCAGGAAAGAACCTGGCTCTTCGGCATCCTACGAAACAAGATCGCGGACGTCCTGCGCGCGAGAGTCGCGAAGCGCGAGGAGTTCACGGAGCCGGACTTCGACGAGAAGCGACAGTTCGCCGAACTCCCCGACATTTGGAGCAACCCGGAGAAGGCGATGGAGGCGGGCCTTTTCCGAGACCAGTTCCAGGACTGCGTGGGGCAACTGCCTGACGATTTCGCCGAGGCGTTCATTTTGCGGGAGGTAGAGGGCCTTTCCTATGACGAAGTCTGTGACACCCTCGGTATAACAACGACTAACCTCTCGACGAGGCTCTATCGAGCGAGGATGCTGTTGCGGAAGTGCCTTCAGAAGCACTGGTTCGATTCGACGAAATTCATGGACAGATGAAACGGAACTTTTGGCAGACGATATGGTTCGTGCTACGGCTCACGTGCGACGAGTCGGCCCGCCTGCTGTCGGACTCGATGGATCGGGACCTCACGCGGACTGAGCGCACCGCGCTTCGCCTGCACAACCTGACATGCAAGTCGTGCAAGCGGTTTGTTCGACAACTCCAGTTCTTGCGCGAGGCTGCGCCGAAGGTCGCCGTCGAGCCTGGAGTTTCAGGAATCCCCGATGATGCGAAGGAGAGGATCCGCAGGGCCCTGAAGGACGCTTCGTCTGACGAGCGCTGAGTCTTTTTGAGTTTCTTGTGACGAGGCGCGGCGTGCTGCGACTAAGGCAGCAGTCATGGGCCGCCACTCTCTCGCTACGAGGAAAACATGAAACTCATTACCAAAGCACTATTCGCCATCGCAGCACTCGCTGCCGCGACCTCCGGTTTTTCGGACGGCCGCGGATCGGGCCCTGTCGTATTCGTGACCGGCCAAGGGCTGTTCTACGACTCGATCGTGATCAGCAACAACCTGCCGATCCACGGTCCATTCCAGAAGTTGGAGATGGATGGCCCGACCGGGCTCCAGACGGAGTTCGGCCCCGGTGACCAAGGGTACGTCGGCGGGCGCTGGTGGGTCGACCTGAACGGCAACAACGAGATGGACTCGACCGACGGGTACTTCTCCTGCCCGCTCTTGGGCCCTGGACGCGTCAATCCGTAGTTGATTCGGAGCCAATCCCCTCCCCCGAGAAAGGGAGGGGGTCTTCGTGCTGTACGCGAGCCCGACAATGCGGCTAACGACATTGGAACCCGGGCGTAGCCGAAGTACTCTAACGGGGTGGAGTGCGGGTTTTGGATAACGTAGACGTTCGGCTGGACGCCGTGCGGTGGCTCAAGTACGAGCAGGCACGGAACGGGCGCGGCTTGGATCATCTCATTCCTGATTTGGACGCCTACTGTCGCAGATGTGCCCGGCAAGGATGCCGGGTTCGGCCCCAAGAGCCACGATCGGCCCCGATCCGCGTAAAATGGCCCGTATCATGCTCTCCTCTGGGCTCTTACTTGCGGCAATGTTGACTTCTTCTCAGGCGGCGCCCCAGCAGGACTCTCGTTTAGACTGGTGGCGAGAGGCACGGTTCGGGCTCTTCATCCATTGGGGGCTCTATGCGATCCCTGCCGGCGAGTACGGCGGAAAGACCGACTACGGGGAGTGGATCATGAACAACGCGCACATCCCCGTGCAGCAGTACGAGAAGTACAAGGACGAGTTCAACCCGACTAAGTTCGACGCCGACGCGTGGGTGAAGATGGCGAAGGACGCGGGGATGAAGTACATCGTCATCACCACGAAGCACCACGACGGGTTTGCGCTCTTCGACAGCAAGGTGAGCGACTACGACGTGATGGCGACGCCGTACCACCGAGACATCATGAAGGCGATGGCGGACGCGTGCCACAAGGCGGGGATCAAGATCTGCTGGTACCACTCGATCATGGACTGGCACAACCCGGACTATTTGCCGCGCAGGCCCTGGGAGGACCGTAGCGCCGAGGGCGCGGACTTCGACCGCTACGTCAAGTACCTGCACGACCAGGTGACCGAACTTCTCACTAACTACGGCGACATCGGGGTGATGTGGTTCGACGGAGAGTGGGAATCGACGTGGAACGCCAAGTACGGCGAAGACCTTTATCACCTTTGCCGGCGGCTGCAGCCGAACATCATCGTCAACAACCGCGTGACGGTCGGGCGAGCGGGGATGGAGGACGCGAACAAGGAGAAGATCGGCGACTTCGGCACGCCCGAGCAGTACATCCCGCCGGAGGGCATCCCCAACCTCGATTGGGAGACGTGCATGACGATGGGGCGGCACTGGGGATACAACAAGCGCGACACCTACAAGACGCCGAGAGAACTGGTGCGCAACCTGATCGACATCGCCAGCAAGGGCGGCAACTATCTGCTCAACGTCGGGCCGCGGCCGGACGGGACGTTCCCGCCGGAGGCCGTGGCGATCTTGAAGAACTACGCGCGGTGGATGGGCAAGAACAGCGAGGCGATCTATGGGACGCAAGCGTCGCCTCTCGGAGCGCTGCCCTGGGGACGGTGCACCGCGAAGCAGGTGGACGGAAAGTGGCGGCTGTACCTGAGCGTCTTCGACTGGCCGATTGACGGACGGCTGGTGGTGCCGCTGGTGGGCAATGAAAACTCCAAGGCTTGGATGCTGGACGGCGGAAAGCAACTCGACGCAAAGCGAAGTGGAAACGACATCGTGATCAGCGTGCCAAAGACGATGAAGGACGAGGACGCGACGGTGGTGGTGCTGGAACTGCCCACCAAGCCGATCGTCTACAAGGCGCCGACTATCGAGACGGCCGCGGACATCTTCGTCGACTCGGTCTCACTGACGATCAGCGGCGTCTCTGACGCGCTGGAAGTCCGCTACACGACTGACGGAAGCGATCCGACCGGCTCTTCCCCGCTTTACGAGGGGCCGGTGACGATGTCTGCGACGGGCGTGTTCAAGGCACGTGCGTTCCACAAGGGACGCGCAGTGAGCGACGTCGCTGAAAAGCGGGTGGAGAAGGTCGAACCGCACCCTGCGACGAAGGCGGGCAAGGGCAAGGGACTTCTGCGATCTGTGTTCGAAGGGGACTGGGACACGATGCCGGACTTCTCGACGATGACAGCGAAGGAGACGGGGACGATCCCGACGGTCGCGCTGGGGCAGGACAGGTTCCCCGAGTACACGGGGCTGCGGTTGGAAGGGACGATCGCCGTAACTGCGACCGGGGTGTACAGGTTTGAACTGACCTCCGACGACGGCTCACAACTGTGGATCGACGGCGAACTCGTGGTGGACAACGACGGTCTGCACAGTCCCTCTGCTAAGACGGGTGCCGTGGCGCTCGCCAAGGGTGCGCACAGTGTTCGCGTGGACTACTTCAACAAGACCGGCGGTTCGGCGCTGTCGCTTTCGATGGCGGGCGTTTCGGGTGACTTCGTAGATGTCCCAGCGGAAGCCTATCGGCACTAGGTTGGCAGGCACCCGCTAAACTCTGCGCGTGGGAAAGTTGAAGACCAGGGGCCTGTGGTGCGGCGCAAGCGAGGCTGGCAAGACGCCGCAGTCCGTCGACGAGTACGTCGAGCGGATGCACGACGCGGGATTCAACCTGATCCTGCCGAACCTCAAACAAGGACACGGCCGCGTCACGTGGCCGAGCGAGAAGTTTCCCGAACGGATCGCGGAGGGATACGAGCGGTTCGACCTTCCCAAGTACCTGCTCGAGTCATGCCGAAAGCGCGACGTGGAGGTCCACGCGTGGTTCATCGACTTCATGGACTCGCCCGACCATCCGCACCCGGAGTGGGCCATGCGCGACCGAAACGGAGAACCGACCGACGCCGAGGTCCTGCGTGGAAACAAGTTCCCGTTTCGATGGATGTGCCCGGCACAGAGGCCCGGCTACACCGACCAGTGGCTCGTGCCGATGTATCGGGAGTTCGCCGAGCGTTACGACTTTGACGCCGTCCACCACGACTACGTGCGCTATCCGGGCGACCTTGCTCCCGATCAGTACTGCTTTTGCGATTCGTGCCTCGACGAGATTCCGCGCTGGGCGCGGTTGGTTACTGACGCGATGCCGGAGAGAGCGTTCGAGCACCCTATGTACGACCGTGAATACTTGGAGGCTCACTGGGAGCCGAGTCCGCGCGTGCTGCCTGGCGACTGGAGCGATATGTCGAGGCAGGAGAAGTCGGACTTCTTGCTCGAAGGCCGTTTCTTCGAGGACGGCCGCAGAGACCTCGACTACTTCTTCTACGAGTACCGCATCAACTGGATCAACGAGTTCGTGCGGGAGTGCGCAGCGGCCGTGCGCGATGTGCGCCCAGGGATGAAGATCTCTGCCGCCGTGTTCAAGAACCCGATCCACAGCGGGCGGTTCATCGGGCAGGACTGGCGCAGGCATGCGCAGTATGTCGATGTGGCGATGCCGATGGACTATCGCGACCACTTCCCCGGCTCGTTCGACGACTATCTGGTGCTGCTCGCCGAGACGATCGATGACCAGAAGGTGTGGGCGCGCAACTTTAGGGAGTACTACCCCGGAGCGGCGATCAACTTCATGTTCTGGGAAGAGGAACTGCCGCTGAAGGCGCTGGCTCTGGCGGCAGAAATCGGCGACAGGAAGAACGCGACCGGCTTTTATCACTGCATCTCATCGCGTTTGTCGAAGGTGGATCCAGACCTGAGCGATACGGTCGCAAAGTGGATCGGGCTCGGTGGCGGCTATGACCTGCGCGACGCGCAGCGGTACCTATCGCACAGGCGCAGCGATTTCTTCGACGTCGTCGAGGGTGCGCCCGCGGGGTTTGCGACGGAGTTGCGCGTGTTTGCGGAAGACCCGCCGAAGGAGTATTGGCCGCACGAAAAGTTCGAGCGGCTCGTCGAAACTGTCGAGCAGTCCGGCGTCGACGGGATGGTCGTGTTCTGCGAGGGCCACCTGCACCAGTACGGCCTTTGGGAGACGGCTAAGAGTATCTTCACCTAGCCTGCGTGGGCAAACCCGGCGACGGGCACAGTCTGCAGTACAGTGCCGCGCATGCCCATGGCTAGACGAAGCGCCATGTCGCCGCCAGCCTGGAAGTAGACGATGCGCAAGCGGTGCCATCCTTTCTTGAGGCCGACGGGGCCCACTGCCGCAGAGGCCGAGTGGAGGCCGTCGTGGTCTACGACGAGCGCGCCGTCGATCCAGAGGCGAGCACCGTCGTCTGAATAGAGCGCAAAGTCGTAGACGCCGTCTTGATTTGCGTTGACGAGTCCTGTGAACTCTATTGCGAAGTCTTCGGCCGACCCCGCAGCGTTGGGCGTCGGCGTAGCAGCGATGCCGCCGCGGGTCGAGCGCGTGAAATCCAAACCGTCTACGCTTGTGAACTTGCCCTCTAGCACGCGGTATAGCAGGCCAGCGCTGAACGATCCTTCGGTGCTGTCGTAGAGCGCCTTTTGTGACCTGAAAGTTCGCATCGACGACGGGCCGACGGGCTGGCCTCCCATGAACGCCCGTGCGCGGATGGTGACCGCGCCATCTTCCACATGCACCGATTGCACGGCGGGCGAGTGTGGGCCGGGCACCGAACCATCTGTCGTCGTCCTGATCTCCGCACCTTCAGTGCGAACCGAGAGCGGCACGTCCGTAGCGCCGATGAAGAAGTCATCCTTGGCGCCGAACTTGACGGTGCCATCTTCGCTCGCCTGCTCCAGAGCCTTGCTGTCGATCCCTTTGAGTCCGACGGGGACGCCGTCCCAATCGACTTCGGGCCCGGGCTTGATTCCAAGAAATGCGAACACGGTGGGTGCGACGTCGGTCTGGTCAGGAACGATCGTGAAGGCGGCGGCGTCACGGCCGCTGACGATGAATGGGACGTTGACGTGTTCGGGGATGTTCTGTCCGTGGCTGGTGCCGGAGCCACCGTGGTCGGAAACGACGATTATGAGCCAGTCCTCCGTTTCGTAGGTCGCGCGTTGACGCACACCATCCAGCACGGCACCAATGCGTTCGTCGGTCGCCTCTATGCTCGCTAAATAGTCTTCGTTCTTCGGGTCGAAGCCGTAGGTGTGTCCCGCGTGGTCGACGTCGTCGAAGTGTAGGAACATGACGTCAGGGCTGTTTCGATCGAGTTCGTAGAGAGCCTGCTGCACGACCGCGTCGTCACCGGGCTCCAAGGGCCCTTTGTAGTCCGCGCTCTTAATAACGTTGTCGATGATCGGCTTCCAGGCGGTGATTGCGACCGTCCGCAGGTTTGGTCTGTGCCGCTTTAGGAGAGTTAGGAAATCGGGATAGTCCTTGTAGTCGCTCCCGGCGAAGCCGTTGTCCTTGACGCCGTGCTTATCGTCCCACACTCCGCACAGGATCGAACTCCAGCACGGGCCGGAGACGGTGATCGGGTCCGCCTTGGCGATCGACCAGGCTCCGTCGGCGACGAGGGAATCGATGTTGGGGGTCTTCGCGGCGATCAGCGCGTCAGGACGACAGCCGTCGATGCCGATAACGAGCACCTTCTTCACCGGAGTCTGAACGACCGCGAGAGCCAGCGCCATCGCCGCCAGAAGCATGGGTGGATGTTACCGTCGGGCACGTTCCAGTCTGGTGGTTCGTAGGTTCGGCAGAGGATAGAGGTCGCAGGTAGACTGACGTCGTCGATGCGGCTCGGAAAGAGCGACCCCAAGAGGGACCGGTTCGAGCGTATGGCCGAGGAGGTATTCCCTTCGCTATACGGTACGGCCATCCGCCTCACCAGGAACACAGAGGACGCCAGCGATCTTTCTCAAGAGGCGCTCGTCCGCGCCTACGAGGCGTTCGACCGCTTCGACGGACGGAACTTCAAGGCGTGGATGCTGCGCATCCTGACCAACCTTTATATCAATAGGTACAGGAAGATCCAGCGAACGGGCACGGCGAGCAGCCTGAGCGAGGAGGACGCAGCCGAGCCGATCGCGCCCGCCGAACAGTCTCCTGAGAGGCTAGTCTTTGACGAGATGCTGCCTGGGGAGGTGGAGCGGGCCCTGGCAGAAGTACCTGATGTTTTCCGCACTGCGGTGATCTTGAGCGACATCGAGGGGATGAGTTACGACGAGGTCGCCGAGGCCACGGACGTCCCCGTAGGGACCGTAAGGTCCCGACTTGCGCGCGGTAGGGCAATTTTGCGGGGCCTCTTGGAATCATATGCCCTCGAGCGTGGTTATCTTAAACACGGAACGACGAATGACTGACTGGCTTGAGAAGGTACACGCCTACGCCGACGGCGAACTCGACCCCGCCGAGAAGGCTGAGGTCGAGCGTCTGATCCAGGACGACCCTAGGGCCAGGGCCGAGCACGCCTGGGCAGTCCAGATCCGTCAGACCCTGCGCACCAAGACCGCTACCTACGACTCCTCGGAGGCCTGGAAGGCGTCGGTCGCGAGACTCGACGAGATCGACGCGGTGACCGGTGACAAGCGGGTCGAGTCGATCGTCGGCAGGTTCAGTTGGGGCATCGCGGCCATCCTGCTGGGTGTCATCGTTGTAGCCGGCGTGCTCAACCGTGGAAAGGCTGGGACGCTCTCCAACCAGGAACTGGCGGGGCTCGTCAGTGACACGCCTTTCAGCCAGCAGCAGGACATAGACTCCAGCAAGAAGATCGATGAGATCGCGCGCGAGAGGCTGGGCGCAGACATGCCCGACATTCAGCCGCTTTTGGCGGTGACGCACGTCTCAGTCGGCAAAATCGAGAACCGCCCGGTCATGAAGGTCGATCTGGCAGACATCACCGGACCGATGTCGCTTTACATCGTCAAAGGGGTGGACAACTTCGAGAACTTCCAGCGCATCCCCGGCAGCCGAGACTTCTTCGGTGGGACGCTGAACGGGCTTTCGTGCGTCTCGTGGACGGACTCTCAGTTCGGATACATGGTGATCGCCGATCGATCTCTCGACGAGACGCTCTCGATCGCCGACGACATGCGCGGCTCTCACTAACGATACGGTGGCGAGTATGAGCGTGGCTTCCTGAAGATCCACAGCCACCTGTCATTCGAACGCGGAACGCAAACAGCGTCGCTGAAATCGAAGTCGTTTCTAACTACATTAAGGGGGCCGCTTGAACGATGTCGGAGGTCGCATTAAGGTTCGCCATCAACGCCACAACCCTACTCGCCTCCGTTTGATCAACGTGCAGGTATTGGGGAAGAGGCCTTTGGTGTCCTCGAAAGAACTGCCACGAAACAACCTGGTCATTCACCAACCTATTGGTTTAGAAATAGGGCGGTGAACTGACA
>OBLQ010000011.1_pt1 | contig 52201 bp, 51 predicted proteins | sample 1519881 | NCBI WGS metagenome assembly OBLQ01 (sample SAMN01911456, study PRJEB22533) | soil metagenome | biome: Soil | place: Malaysia | collected 2012-04-30 | depth DG_metagenome m | reverse complement strand
CGTTGTCGCCTGCCTGACCCTGGTCCAGCAGCTTGCGGAACATTTCCACGCCGGTCACGGTCGTCTTCTGGGTCGGCTTGATACCGACAACCTCAACTTCGTCACCAACCTTCACGATGCCGGTCTCAATACGGCCGGTCACCACGGTACCGCGGCCGGAGATCGAGAACACGTCCTCGATCGGCATCAGGAATGCCTTGTCGATCGGACGCTCCGGGGTCGGAATGAAGGAGTCGACGGCTTCCATCAGCTTCATGATGGCCTGCGAACCGATCTCGGAGGTGTCGCCCTGCAGCGCCTTCAGTGCCGAACCCTTGATGATCGGGGTGTCGTCGCCCGGGAAGTCGTAGGAGGAGAGCAGCTCGCGCACTTCCATCTCCACCAGCTCCAGCAGCTCCTCGTCGTCAACCATGTCGGCCTTGTTCAGGAACACCACCAGGTACGGAACGTTCACCTGACGCGCCAGCAGCACGTGCTCGCGGGTCTGCGGCATCGGGCCGTCTGCAGCCGAAACCACCAGAATCGCGCCGTCCATCTGGGCAGCACCGGTGATCATGTTCTTCACGTAGTCGGCGTGACCCGGGCAGTCAACGTGAGCGTAGTGACGCGCGTCGGTCTCGTACTCAACGTGGGCGGTCGCGATCGTAATGCCGCGCTCGCGCTCTTCCGGCGCACCGTCGATGTCGCCGTAGTCCTTGAACTGGGCCTTGCCCTGCTCCGACAGTACCTTCGTGATCGCCGCGGTCAGCGTCGTCTTGCCATGGTCAACGTGACCAATCGTGCCAATGTTTACGTGCGGCTTCGTACGCTCAAATTTTGCCTTTGCCATTTGCTTCTCCTTCTCCTCAGCCCTTCACGCTCGCGACGATTTCCTGGGCAATGTTGTTCGGAACTTCTTCATAGTGCTTGAACTGCATGGTGTAGACGGCGCGACCCTGCGACATCGAGCGCAGGTTGGTCGAATAGCCGAACATCTCGGACAGCGGCACCTCAGCGTCGACAACCTTCGCGTTACCGCGGTCGCCCATGCCCAGCACCTTGCCGCGACGACGGTTCAGGTCGCCGACGATGTCGCCCATGTAGTCTTCCGGCGTAATTACCTCGACTTCCATGATCGGCTCGAGCAGCACCGGCTTGGCCAGTGCGGCTGCAGCGCGGAAGCCCATGGAGCCGGCCACCTTGAAGGCCATTTCGTTCGAGTCGACATCGTGGTAGGAGCCGTCGATGACGGTCACCTTGATGTCCACCATCGGGAAGCCTGCGACAACGCCGTTGCCCATCGCTTCCTCGGCACCCTTGCCAACGGCCGGGATGTATTCGCGCGGGATTGCGCCACCGACGACCGCGTCGACGAACTGGAAGCCGGCACCCGGCTCCTGCGGCTCGATCTCCAGCCAGCAGTGGCCGTACTGACCGCGACCGCCGGACTGGCGGACGAACTTGCCTTCGGCCTTGGCCTTGTTGCGGATGGTTTCGCGGTAGGCCACCTGCGGCTTGCCGACGTTGGCCTCGACCTTGAACTCGCGCTTCATGCGGTCAACGATGATTTCCAGGTGCAGCTCGCCCATGCCGGAGATGATGGTCTGGCCAGTCTCCTCGTCGGTACGCACGCGGAAGGACGGATCCTCGGCGGCCAGACGGCCCAGCGCGATACCCATCTTCTCCTGGTCGCCCTTGGTCTTCGGCTCGATCGCCACGGAGATCACCGGCTCCGGGAACTCCATGCGCTCGAGAATGATCGGCTTGTCTTCCACGCACAGCGTATCGCCGGTGGTGGTGACCTTCAGGCCGACGGCGGCAGCGATATCGCCGGCACGCACTTCCTTGATCTCGGAACGCTCGTTGGCATGCATCTGCAGCAGGCGGCCGATGCGCTCCTTCTTGTCCTTGGTGGAGTTGATCACGTAGGAGCCGGCCTCGAGCACGCCCGAATAGACGCGGATGAAGGTCAGCGAACCCACGAACGGATCGTTCATCACCTTGAAGGCGAGGGCCGCGAACGGCGCGTCGTCGGAAGACGGACGGCTGTCCTCAGCGTCGGTATCCGGATGCACGCCCTTGATGGCCGGCACGTCGATCGGAGCCGGCATGTAGTCGACGACGGCATCGAGCAGGGTCTGCACACCCTTGTTCTTGAAGGCGGTACCGCACAGCACCGGAATCATCTCGATGGCGATCACAGCCTTGCGGATGCAGGACTTCAGTTCGGCCTCGGTGATCTCCTCACCCTCGAGGTACTTCTCCATCAGTGCCTCGTCATAGACCAGCACGGAGTCGAGCAGCTTCTCGCGGTACTCGTTGGCATCGTCGACCAGGTCGGCCGGGATCTCCTCAACGGTGTACATGGCGCCCATGGCCTCGTCCTTCCAGACGATGGCCTTCATGGAAACGAGGTCGACGACACCCTTGAAATTCTCTTCGTTGCCGATCGGCAGGTTCAGCGCAACGGCGTTGTGGCCCAGACGCTCGCGGATCTCTTCGACCACTTCGAAGAAGCGGGCACCGGTACGGTCCATCTTGTTGACGAATGCAATACGGGGAACGTGGTACTTGTCGGCCTGGCGCCAGACGGTCTCGGACTGCGGCTGCACGCCGCCCACGGCGCAGAAAACGCCGACGGCGCCGTCGAGCACACGCAGTGAGCGCTCCACCTCGATGGTGAAGTCCACGTGGCCAGGGGTATCGATGATGTTGACCTGGTGATCTTTCCAGGTGCAGGTCGTGGCTGCCGAAGTAATGGTGATGCCGCGCTCCTGCTCCTGCGCCATCCAGTCCATGGTCGCAGCACCATCGTGCACCTCACCGATTTTGTGAGATACGCCGGTATAGAAAAGAATACGCTCGGTCGTCGTCGTCTTGCCAGCGTCAATATGGGCCATGATGCCGATATTGCGATAACGATCCAATGGGGTCTTACGGGCCACGTCCCTTACTCCTTCAATCCACTCAAATTCAAAAAGAACAAAAACTACAAATGAAACTTACAGCAACTTACCAGCGGAAGTGCGAGAACGCCTTGTTCGCCTCCGCCATGCGATGGGTCTCGTCGCGCTTGCGGAAGGCACCACCGCGCTCGGCGATCGCATCGGCGATCTCGTTGCCCAGACGCTCGGCCATGGTGTGCTCGGAACGCTTGCGGGCGAACTCGATCAGCCAGCGGATGGCCAGCGAGTTCTGGCGGCGCTCGGAAACTTCCATCGGCACCTGGTAGGTGGCACCACCGACACGGCGGGACTTCACTTCCACCAGCGGCTTCACGGCCTCCAGCGCCTGATGCATTGCCTTCAGCGGCTCCACGCCAGCCTTCTTGGAGGCAATTTCCATGGCGTCGTACACGATCGCCTCGGCGGTCGTCTTCTTGCCGTCCCACATGACCTTGCTGATCACGTTGGAAACGCGCACATCGCCATACTTGGCATCCGGGGTCACCGGGCGACGGGAAACTGGACCTTTACGCGGCATAACTCAAACTCCTCTTACTTCGGACGCTTGGCGCCGTACTTCGAACGGCCCTGCTTGCGGTCCTCCACGCCCGTCGTATCCAACACGCCACGCAGAATATGGTAACGAACACCCGGCAAGTCCTTCACACGGCCGCCGCGGATCAGCACCACCGAGTGCTCCTGCAGCTTGTGGCCTTCGCCCGGAATGTAAGCCGTCACTTCATGACCGTTGGTCAGGCGCACACGCGCCACCTTGCGCAGCGCGGAGTTCGGCTTCTTCGGGGTCGTGGTGTACACGCGGGTGCACACGCCACGACGCTGCGGACAAGCCTGCAGAGCCGGCACTTTGTTGATCTTGCGCTTGTCTTTGCGCGGCTTGCGAATCAACTGGTTGATTGTTGGCATCGTTACATTCTCCAAACTTTACTTCCCGGAACCGACAGCTCCGTCGAAGGGTCGCGAAACATAGTGGCGCGCCTTTCCACTGTCAACCGGTTTCAGGGACGAATGTGCAGGTTTGATTTCCACCCGCTTTTACAAGCAAACAGGCATGCCCTGCGGCATGCCTGTGCCCCTCCCCTCACAAACCGGATCGACTCAGTCGAGCGACTGCAGGATCGCCTCGCACGCCTTCTTGGCGTCGTCGAACAGCATCATGGTCTTGTCCATATAAAACAGGTCGTTGTCCAGCCCCGCATAACCCGCCGCCAGCGAGCGCTTCACGAACACCACATGCTGCGCCTTGGCCACATCCAGCACCGGCATGCCGTAGATGGGACTGGTGGGATCGGTCTTCGCCGCCGGGTTGGTGACGTCGTTGGCGCCGATCACCAGCGCCACGTCGGTATCGGCGAACTCGGCGTTGATCTCATCCATCTCGGCGACGATGTCGTACGGCACGTCGGCTTCGGCCAGCAGCACGTTCATGTGGCCCGGCATGCGGCCGGCCACCGGGTGGATGGCGAAGCGCACATGCACGCCCGCGGCCAAGAGCTTGTCGACCACCTCTTTCAGAGCGTGCTGGGCACGCGCCACGGCCAGGCCGTAGCCCGGAACGATGATGACGCTGCGCGCATTGGAGAGCAGGAAGGCGGCATCCTCGGCGGCACCGCTCTTCACCGGCCGCTCGGCGCCGCCCTTCGAGCTGCCGCCTGCTGCCGCCTCGCCGCCGAAGCCGCCGAGCAGCACATTGATCAGCGAGCGGTTCATCGCCCGGCACATGATATAGGAGAGGATCGCACCCGAAGAACCGACCAAGGCTCCCGCGATGATCAGCATGTTGTTGCCGAGCGTGAAACCGATACCGGCCGCCGCCCAGCCCGAGTAGGAGTTCAGCATCGAGACGATCACCGGCATGTCGGCGCCGCCGATCGGCACGATCAGCAGCACGCCCAGCACCAGCGCGATGGCCAGCATGATCAGGAACGGCAGCCACGCCTCGTTGACGGCGAACAGGATACCGGCGCCGATCATCGTGAGCCCCAGAATCAGGTTGAGCAGATGCTGCCCCTTGAAGACCAGCGGCCGGCCGGAGACCAGCCCCTGCAGCTTGGCGAAGGCGACCAGCGAGGCGGTGAAGGTGATCGCACCGATGAAGGTACCGAGGAAGAGCTCGATGCGGCTGGCGACGAACAGGCCACCGTGGGGTGCCGCGATGCCGTAGGCCACCGGGTTGTAGAAGGCGGAGACGGCGATCAGCACGGCAGCCAAACCGACCAGCGAGTGCATGAAGGCGACCGTCTGCGGCATATGGGTCATCGGTACCTTGCGCGCCGCCGTACCGCCGACCAGCGCACCGACGAGCACGGCACCGAATATCCAGCCGTAGTTCTGTACGCCGGCCAGCTGCAGCGTCACGGCGACCGCGATGGCCATGCCGACCATTCCGTAGAGATTGCCGCGCCGGGAGGACTCCGGGCTCGAAAGCCCCTTCAGGGCCAGGATCAGCAGAATGGACGCGCCCAGATAGAGGAGCGCCACCAGATTCGAAGAGAGCACGCTTCCCCCTTACTTGCGCTTGCGGAACATGGCCAGCATGCGCTGCGTTACCATGAAGCCGCCGAAGATATTCACCGACACGAGTGCGACGGCCACGAGTCCCAGCACGGTGGCAAGACTCAGGTCGGCCGGGCCGGCGGCCAGCAGCGCGCCGACGATGATGATACTGGAGATGGCGTTGGTCACACTCATCAGCGGCGTATGCAGCGCCGGGGTGACGTTCCATACCACGTGATAGCCGACGAAGATCGCCAGCACGAACACCGTGAACGAGAAGACGAACGGATCGACGGCAGCGTGGTGCGCCACGGGTGCGGCCACATTCACGGCAGCCTGCGCGTGTGCCGGATTCATGACTTGCCTCCTTCGAGGAACTGCGGCTTAAGAAACTCGCCGTCCCGGCAGAGCAGCGAGGCCGCGATGATCTCGTCTTCCATATTGATCTTCAGCCCGCCCGACTCCTTGTCGAGCATGAGGCTGATGAAATTGAACATGTTGCGCGCATAGAGACTGCTCGCATCGGCCGCCATCAGCGCCGGGATGTTGGAGACGCCGACCAGCGTCACGCCGTGTTTCTCCACCACCTTGTCCTTCTCGGAAAGCGGGCAGTTGCCGCCGGCCTCGACGGCCAGGTCGACGATCACCGACCCCGGCTTCATGCTCTTCACCATCTCCCCGGTGATCAGCACCGGGGCCGGCTTGCCCGGGATCAGGGCCGTGGTGATGATGATATCCGACTTCGCCGCATGCTGGGCGACCAGCTCGGACTGCCTGCGCTTGTAATCCTCGCTCATCTCCTTCGCATAGCCGCCGGCATCCTCACCGGCTTCGTCGGCCTGCACTTCGATGAACTTCGCACCCAGGCTCTGCACCTGCTCCCTGGCGGCAGGGCGCACGTCGAACGCCTCGACCATCGCACCGAGACGACGGGCCGTGGCGATCGCCTGCAGGCCGGCGACACCGGCACCCATCACCAGCACCTTCGCCGGCTGCACGGTGCCGGCAGCGGTCATCAGCATCGGGAAGAAGCGCTGGTAATGCTCGATGGCGAGGAACACCGCCTTGTAGCCGGCGATGTTCGCCTGGCTGGAGAGCACATCCATACTCTGGGCACGCGAAATGCGCGGGATCATCTCCATCGAGAAGCAGGAGATACCCTGCGCATTGTAATCTTTCAGCAGCGGATTGGTGAACGGCGCGAAGATGGCTGCGACCACCGCACCCTTCTTCAACGACTTCAGTTCGCCAGCTTCGGGAGCGCGCACTTTCAGCACCAGATCGGCATCGCCACAGGTGGCGGCAAAACCGTCGGCCAGCTCCGCGCCGGCCTCGGCATACATCGCATCCGGCAGGTTGGCTGCAGCACCGGCACCCTTCTGGATTCGCACCTTCCAGCCGGCAGCCACGAACTTCTTCACCGTCTCGGGTGTCGCCGCGACGCGCTTTTCATGGGCCAGAGTTTCGGCCGGAACCGCTATCAACATGTTGAATCATTCCCCCCGCTGGGATGGGCGCCCGCCCGGATCGAGCCGGGCATTGTAAAAGTCAGCGATGGTTTTACAAGCGCAAAGCGTGCCGGCGCACGCATCCCGCCTCATCGACCGGCAGTTCGAGATCCACCAGTTCGGCCGCCGGCACATAGGCGTGCGCATATCTGTACAGCTCGTCATCGACCACCTCGCCGCCGTACATCAGCACGTCGAGATCGAGCGTACGCGGCTTCCAGGAGCCCTGCGAACGATCGCGCTGCTGTGCATCCTCGAGCCGCTTGAGCAGCTGTTTCAGCTCATGCAGCGGCAGCTGCGAGCGCAGCAGGCAGCAGGCATTGAGAAAGTCGTCGCCCTGCATGCCGACCGCCGCCGAGCGGTAGACGGCCGAGAAGCGCACCTCGCCGAACAGCCGGCGCAGCGCTTCGGCTGCCCGGTGCAGATTCGCCTCCGGCTCGATGTTCGAGCCGAGCCCCAGCAATATCTCGGGCATCAGTTGCTCTCGCCGCGCTCGATCAGCACCGCCACATTCTCGCTGCCGCGCACCGCCCCCGGCTTGGAGAGCTTGAGCCGCAGCCACGGCACGGAAAACTCGTTCATGACGATCTTCGCGCACTCCTCGGCCAGCGCCTCGATCAGGCCGAAGCTGGACGTCTCGACGAACGCTATCAGTCGTTTCGAGACCGCCTTGTAGTCGAGCGCATCGGCGATATCGTCGCTCGCCGCCGCCTTCGAGGTATCCCAGGCCATCTCCAGATCGAGCCGCACCGTCTGGCGGATTTCCCGCTCCCAATCGTAGATGCCGATGACCGTGCGGACCTCCAGCCCCTCGATCAGAACCCTGTCGTTTGCCGCCATTCGCCCCCCCATTTCCGACGCAATCTGGTCGCAAAGCTTGACACACAGGCATGCAACCACACAATTCGCCGCCTTTCGACGGGGGGTAGAGTATGGGCAAAGACCCGATCAAGGTCACCGAAGACATCGTTTCCTGTTCCGACAACGGCCAGCATCCGCTGGTCTATATCTGCCTGAAAAACGGCCAGGGCCGCTGCCAGTACTGCGGCCAGCTTTTCGTCTACCTGCCCGTCGACAAGAACGGCGAGAAAGCCGCCGCCTGACCCCTTAACCGGCCTAACAGCCGACTTAACTGCCGACCTGGCTGCGCCGCTGGCGCACCGCCTCGAATAGTGCGACACCCGTCGCCACCGACACATTCAGCGACTCGACCGTGCCGGGCATCGGAATACCGACCAGCTCGTCGCACGCCTCGCGCACCAGTCTTCTCAGGCCTTCGCCCTCCGAGCCCATCACCAGGGCCATGGCTCCCGTGAGCTTTACATCGTAAAGCATGCGCTCCGACTCGCCGGCCAGCCCGATCACCCAGAAACCCTTCTTCTGCAGCGCCTCGATGCTGCGCGTCAGGTTGGTCACCCGCATGACCGGCAAGCGGGAGAGTGCCCCGCAGGCGCTCTTCGCCACCACCGGCGAATTCAGGTCGGCGGCATTGTCCTTCGGAATGATGACGCCGGCACATCCCGCCGCCTCGGCGGTACGCACGCAGGCGCCGAGGTTGTGCGGATCGGTCACCTGGTCGAGCAGCAGCACCAGCGGCCCTGCCGCCACATCGAGCGCTTCCAGCCACTGCTCGAAGCCCTGCGCCGGCACGCCGGCCGTGGCGAGTTCGGCGACCACCCCCTGATGCGGCACGCCGGCCGCCAGCCGCTGCAGCTGCTCCTTCGGCACGAAGGAGACGCGGATACCGGCCTTTCTGGCCAGATGGATCAGTTCGTTGAGGCGCGGATGCTGCTTGCCCTTCTCGATCAGCAGCTGATCGACGGCTTCGCCGGCTTCCAGCGCATGTTTGACGGCATGGATGCCGGCGAGTGTTCGTTGCATGGGCCGAAGCATAGCGGCAACGGTGCTCCCGCACACCCGGCTTGCAGGGGCCAGTCCGGTACGGTTGCCGGCCCGATTGTCACTCCGGGGGACATCCGGCAGGCTGACAGACATGGAGAAGATCAGCGGCCGCGGCGCCACCGTCGATACCCCGGGGCGTTTCGCCCGCCAGCACAGCGAAACCGTCGACGACGGCTGGTGGCAGGAGGAAGAGCCGGCCCCACGCACTCGGCTGCACATCGACACGGCGAAGAGCGTCATCAGCCGCAACCGCTCGCCGGATGTGCCGTTCGGCCAGTCGATCAACCCCTACCGCGGCTGCGAGCATGGCTGCCCCTACTGCTTCGCCCGTCCCAGCCACGCCTATCTCGACCTCTCCACCGGCATCGATTTCGAGACGGAGATCTTCTACAAGCCGGAGGCGCCGGCGCTGTTGCGCCGCGAGCTCGCGGCACCCGGCTACCGCCCGGAACCGATCGCGCTCGGTATCAATACCGATGCCTACCAGCCGGTGGAAAAAAAGCTGGGCCTGACCCGGCAGATCCTGTCGGTGCTGGCCGAGTTCGGCGCCCCGGTCTCCATCGTCACCAAGTCGGCGCTCGTCGTGCGCGATACCGATATCCTGGCGGAGATGGCGAGTCGCAACCTCGCCATGGCGATGTTCAGCCTCACGACACTGGACGGGGCACTCGCCCGGCGCATGGAGCCGCGCGCCGCGACACCCGCGAGAAGATTGCAGGCCATGCAGCGCCTGGCCGATGCCGGCATCCCGGTCGGCGTGCTGATCGCGCCGGTCATCCCGCATCTGAACGATCACGAGCTGGAGTCGATCCTCGAGGCGGCGCGCGATCACGGCGCCCGCGCGGCGGGCTACGGCCTGCTGCGCCTGCCGCACGAACTCGTCGAGGTGTTTCCGGCCTGGCTGCGGGAACATTTCCCGCAGCGTGCCGAGGCGGTGATGCGGCAGCTCGCCGAACTGCGTGGCGGCAAGATGTACGAAGCGGATTTCGGGGTGCGCATGACCGGCCGCGGCGTGCGCGCCGAGCTACTCGCCAGGCGCTTCAAACAGGCACGCCGCCGCTATGGGCTGGACAAACCGCTGCCGGAACTCACCACCGAACACTTCCACGTCCCCGGCCGCATGGCCCAACCGTCGCTGTTCTGAATGGTCCGATTGGCAGCCGCAGCTGTTTTGCCGTCCCGATCGTGCCTCGCGAATCCGGCAGCTATTCTGTAAACTAGGCTTGTCGATGAAAATCAATGAAACCGAGAAACCGATGACCGCAAGCACCGCTTCCCGACCAGGCATCCAAAGCAAGGAGGAACGTGCCGCCCTGCACGAGGCGCAGGTCAGGCTGCTCTATGCCAACCTGCCGACATCGATCATCGTCAACATGCTGCTGGCCCTGCTTCTCGCCGGCATCCAACGGCCGGCCATTGCTACTGGCACTTTAATTGGCTGGCTTGCAGTGCTCGGCGTCGTTCAGCTAGCCAGGGCCGTACAGCTGGTTGCCTGGAAACGCCGCGCCCCCGATGCCCGTGACGCTTCACACTGGTTGTTGCATTTCCGGGCCAGTGCCATTGCTACCGGCGTGACGTGGGGAACAGGCGCCATCCTGCTTTCCCCGCCTGACGACATGTCCCGGCAGGTTTATGTGGCCTTCGTACTGGCGGGCCTTACCGGCGGAGCCATCACATCGCTGGCGATCGACCGCATCTCCACCTTCGGCTTCGTACTGCCGGCACTGTTGCCATACGTCGCATTCTTTGCGACGGAAAACAGCGAGGTTGGCCTCGGCATGAGTGGAATGGTTGCATTGTTCCTGTTCTTCATTGCCGGCAGTGCCATACGTTCGCGGCGCAACCTCACCGAGAATGTGCTGCTGCGCATCAAGGCGGTGGAAGACGAGGAGGAACTGCGCCACAGCGCAGAGCGACTGAACCAGGCCCAACGCATCGCCCATATAGGCAACTGGGAGCTCGACCTGGTGCGCAACGAGCTTTACTGGTCGGACGAGATCTACCGCATCTTCGAAATCGAGCCGGACAAGTTCACTGCCTCCTACGAGGCATTTCTCAACGCCGTTCACCCGGACGACCGCGACATGGTGAACAAGGCCTACACCGATTCGCTTGTCAGTCGGAAACCTTACGACATCGATCATCGCCTGCTACTGGCGGACGGGCGGGTCAAATATGTCCACGAACATGGCGAAACGGACATCGACGAAGACGGCAAGGCCATCCGTTCGCGGGGCACGGTACAGGACATCACCGAGCGCAAGATGATGGAGGAGCAGGTGCAATTCCTTGCCGATCACGATCCCCTGACCCGCCTGCCAAACCGGAACCTGTTCGCCGACCGCCTTCTATACGTCCTTGCCATCGCCGACCGAGACAACACATCGCTGGCATTGATGTTCATCGACCTGGACGACTTCAAGCCCGTCAACGACGAATATGGCCACGATATCGGCGATCATATGCTGCAGGAGGTGGCGCAACGCATCCATGGATGTCTGCGCAAATCCGACACCGTTGCGCGCATCGGCGGCGACGAGTTCATCGTGCTATTGCCCAAGATAAGCGAGGAACAGGACGCGCTGGCGGTGGCGGAAAAGATTCACAGCGCCATCAAGGCGCCTTTCGAACTGGCCGGCCACAGCCTGGTCATCTCGTCCTGCATCGGCATTGCCATCTACCCCGAACATGCCCGCGAACAGCTGCAACTGATGAAATATGCCGACACGGCGATGTACCATGCCAAGGCCGAAGGCCGCAACAGTATCAGAATCTACCAGCCCGGCATGCGGGGAGCCGGAGCCAGGCTATCGATCATCAGCCCCGGAACTGCTGCCGGAAAGCAGCAATGAAGTCATCCAGCCGCGATGCCGGCAGCTCGTTGATGCCGGCTGCCGCCTTGCGGCCGCCGCCGGACGGGAACTTCATGCAGAGCTGGTCGGCGCCGGCCGGATCATTGAGTGGAGCACGTACGGAGACGCGATAGCCGCCGCCGGGCAGCGCCGTGAGCAACGCATGGGCGCGATTGGGAGCCGCACGCGCCAGCTCGTTGGCGAACACGCCCGAGACGCGCCGGCTCCAGGCGGTATCCGGCTGGATATGGACGGCGATCGCCGCCTCCTCGACCTCGGGCCCGAGCTTGCGCGCCTCGGCCATATCGGACTGGAAGCCGGCATCGAGCAACCTGTACGCCTCCGCCCCGGCGATGAAGGCGAACGGATCGGCGTAGGGCTCCACGGCCCGGTAGAGATCGGCCGGATGCATGTGCAGGTCGTCCAGCGTGACGCCGTAGCCGTTGTAGTTGATCAGTTCGCCGAGATAGCAGAGCTGCGCAAGCTGCTCATCATCCAGACCCAGCGGCCGGGCGGCAGCGCATGCCGACGCATGCAGGTTATCGCCGAAAGCGGCCGTCACCGCCCAGGGCAGGAAGCGCCCCTGCAGGCAGTCATTGACCAGCAGGCTGGTACAGACCTCGGCGCGGGTATCGATGTGGGCGACGAGCCTGGCATCGTCCGGGATGTCTCCGGCGAAGTGGTGGTCGAAATATTCCACCTGTGCACCTTCCGCGAGCAGGATCAGCAGATCGTCGCGGTTCTTGTCCATGGAGATATCGAGCACGGTCACCACATCGCCCTTGCCGGCCGGCACGCGGCCCAGCAGCGCGATGTCGCGTTTCACGCCGGTAACGAGCGTCGCCTCGCGCGGCGTAGCCAAGCGCAACTGGTGCAGTGCGCAGATACCGTCGGCATCGCCGTTGAATACGTCAAAGTAAGCCATGACCTACTCCGTCGCTGCATCCTGCAGGGTCGCCTGCATCCGCCGGCGGCCGCCCATGCGCCACAGCACGTACAGCCCCGGCAATGAGGAGAGCGCCAGCACGATCACCCACAGGGCGGCCATCGCCGCAGCGGCGGCCGAATCGCCACCGAAATAGCCGGCGAAGCCGACATAGCCGACCTCGCGCAGGCCGAAACCGTTCAGAGAAATCGGCAGCATGGTCACCACCGCCACCAGCCCCACCATCACGGCGAAGGCCGGCCAGGCCATGTGCAGGCCGACCGCGGCCCCCAGAAAGACATGCGCCTGCACGATCATCATCTGGAACACGAAGGAGACCGGCATGCTCCGCCACCACATGCGCCGGAACAACGGCTCGCGCAGCGGCAGCATCTTCAGCGCCGCCAGCCGCTCGGGCAGCCAGCCGACCAGGCGCGGCAACAGCGGCAGTACCGCCCACATGCCGGCCACCAAGGCGAGCCAGCCCCACCACCAGGCGGCGGGTACCTGCACCATGGCCAGGCAGATGGTCAGCAGGAGCAGCAGCGCATAGAGGCCGTTCACCCGGTCGAGGATGACGCTGGCCGCCGCCGCGAGACCGATACCCTCGCGCCCTTCGCCCCTCGCCAGCAGCACGCCGCGGATCACGTCGCCGCCGATAGTGGAGGGCAGGAAGAGGCTGGCGAACATGCCGAGGAAATAGAGGCGGATCTTGCGTGCCGGCGACACCTCGATGCCGAGCCCCTGCGACATCCAGGCCCAGCGCAGGCCGCACAGCACATAGCCCGTGGCGACCAGCAGCATGGCGGCGACCAGCCACAGCGGATTGATGCCGGCGATGCGCGCCCAGACGTCGTGCAAATCCACCGAGCGGAACAGGAAGACGAGCAGGCCGACGGTCAGCGACAGTTTGAGCAGGAAGAGCAGATGCGATCTTTTGACGGGCATGCCGCAAACGTATCACAGCCGGCAGGGAGCAAGAAGCCATTTTACCCTGAACTTCGCCCCGGATTTCACCCCCGAAATACAGGCATGCATCCGGGCCACATCCGCTCTAGATTGCGACGCATGCAGACCATCTCGAACGACCGCCTGCCCGCCTGGCTGCTATGGGCCTGGGGTATCCTGACGCTGGCCACGCTGGGGCTGGCACCGCTGTTCGACTACGACGAAACGATCTACGCGCAGACGGCCATCGACATGATGCATCACGGCCAGTGGGTGGTGCCGGTCGCCAACGGCATGCAGTTCTTCGAGAAGCCGCCGTTCACCTACTACATGATGGACCTCTGCTTCTCCATCTTCGGCGACAACGCCTTCGCCGCCCGCCTGCCGTCGGCGCTGTTCAGCTTCGCCACCGCGCTGTTGCTGCTGCACTTCGGCACCCGCCTGCACAGCCGCCGCTTCGGCTTCGCGGCAGCCGCCATCTTCCTCAGCATGCTGGAGGTCGGCTTCCTGGCGCACGCCGCCATCCTCGATGCAGTGCTCAACTTCTTCATTGCCGCCACATTGCTGAACTACGCGCTGTGGCTGCAGACCACCTCGCGCAAGCACGCCCTGTGGTGCGCGGCGATGATGGGTGCCGCGGTCAGCATCAAGGGGCCGGTCGGTGCGGTCGTGCCGGTGCTGGTGATCGTCATCGAGCGGCTGCTGTCCGGCAACTTCGGCCGGCTCATCAAGGACATCCCGTGGCTCACCGCCCTGCCGCTGTTCCTGCTCGTCGCCATCCCGTGGTACGTGATGATCCTGATCGACAACGGCCCGGAGTTCCTCTACGAGTTCATCTGGGTGCACAACATCGGCCGGGCGCTGAACCCGATGCAGGGGCACGGCGGCGCTTGGCATTACTACATCGTCGTCTTCGCTGTCTCCGTGCTGCCGTGGCTCGCCGCCATCCCGTGGGCCTTCCAGAAGGCCTGGCCGCTGCACCGCAACGACGACGTGCTCTCCGTGCTGGCGCGCCTCGCGCTGGTCTGGACGGCGCTGGTGATCGTGCTGTTCAGCTTCGCGCAGACCAAGCTGCCGCACTACATCTCCTGCATCTATCCGGGAGTGGCGATGCTGATCGCCGCCGCCTGGCTGCAGGATTCACCGGCCGGCAGCCGCGCCACACGGCTGGTGGGCGTGACGGCAGTACTGCTGCTGCCGATCGCCCTGCTGCTGCTCGCCTTCCCGGCGCTCTATCCCTGGCTGCAGACGATGGTCCACCATCCGCGCGCCGTCGCCATCCTCGCCCAGGATATCCATCCCACCCATGCCATCACCGCCTTCGGTGCGGTGCTGCTGGCCGCACTCGCCTGGCTGGTCCGCTACCGCCACTCGCGCCATCTGCTGGCCGGTTTCGTCGTCGTCGGCATGGTGCTGCAGTTCTCGCTGCTGGTGGGGCTGGGCACCTTCGCGGCCAGGATCATGCAGGCGCCGACCATGCAGATCGCCGACACCGTGCGCGCGCTGCCGGCCAACGTGGCGTTCTACAGCTACAACCTCAACGCCCCCTCCGCCTCCTTCTATGCCGGCCGCAACTACGCGCTGCAGCTCGATGCCAGGGGAGCGGCGGAACTGGCCGCCGCCAAGCCTCCCTATGCGCTGATGCTGCGCAGCGAATCGCTGCCGGAGCTTGAGAAGCAGCTGCCGTGGCTCGCCACGCAGACGCCGTCCGTCGACCGGGGCGGCTACTTGCTCTATGTGGTCACAACTGCGAGAAAGGCGGGGTCATGAATCTTTCGGTCATCATCCCCGCCTACAACGAAGAGGATCGCCTGCCGGCCACGCTCAGCGACGCTCATGCCTGGCTCGCCGCCTATTCCGGCAAGACGTTCGAGATTCTCGTCGTCGACGACGGCAGCACGGACAACACCTGCAACAAGGTGCGCGGCCTGATGTCCTACATGCCGGAACTGAAACTCGTGCAGCAGCCGGTCAACCGCGGCAAGGGTGCGGCGGTGCGGCGCGGCATGCTGGAGGCGCGCGGCGATGTGCGGCTGTTCATGGATGCCGACCACTCCACCCACATCAGCGAGATCGAGAAGGTGTTCCCGGCGATCCAGGCGGGAGCCGACGTGGTGGCCGCCTCGCGCCAGCATCCGGAGTCGAATATCCACCAGCACCAGTCGTGGCTGCGCGAGAACATGGGCAAGTCCTTCAATCTCCTGATGCGCACCATGGTGGGGCTCGACATGCAGGACACCCAGTGCGGCTTCAAGGCGTTCACCGCACCGGCTGCCGAGGCGATCTTCAACCGCCAGAAGCTCGACGGTTTCAGCTTTGATGTGGAGATCCTCTATCTGGCCCACAAGCTGGGCCTCAAGACGGTGGAGATTCCGGTGCGCTGGGTGAACGAGCCGAATTCGAAGGTGAGCATGCGGGCCGGTGCCGCAGCGTTCGCCGATATCCTGCGCATCCGGCGGATGCACTCCGGCGAGTTCTAACCGCTTATTTCGGGGCAGTTTCCCCGGCCGGCTGCAGCTCATCGCTGCGCACCAGCTCGACATCGCGGACTCCCTCGACACCGCCGACGAACTTCAAGATTGCCTGCCGTACGTGCTCGTCGACGACCTTGCCGCTCAGCAGCCCGTCGGCCGCCCTGTACTTGGTGATATCGAAGGCCTTGCGCGCCGAATCGCGCGCCTCCTTGCCGCTGATCGCATCGAGCCGCGCCCAGCCGACTTCGGTCTCGACCTCAAAGCCCTTCGCCTCGGTCTCGACGTTCAGCACGTCGACCTTGTCGATGGCCACCTTCACGATGCCATCGTTGACCGACACCAGATGCAGATGATTGGGGCGCACGCCGTAGAACACCTTGATCGGCGCCCTGATTTTCGCCTCGGTATAGCCGCGCGGCAGGGTCAGGCCAAACACGTGCACGAAGGCATAGCTGCCCCAGCGCTGCTCATGCATGGTGCTCACAAATCCCGCCTGCAAGGCGGCATCCGGCGCGATCTTGATGAACTGGTCGTTCACCTGCTGTTCGGTCTTCCAGCTCTGGTAAGGCGACATGAACATGATCGCGGCCAGAGCCACGAGCATTGCCGCCAGAAGGAATCGTGCAACCCATCGCATCATGTCCGCAGTCTATCACACCGCAGAAATGGCATTGTGATGCCGCCCACCCAAGCTCAAATCATTGCGTATAACTGATGAATTTGTTGTCTTTGAATACAAATCTATTGATCTGCTTAGATTTCACCACATCATCTTCTTTCACAACGTGTGTTTCGACCAGATCCTTCGCTCCATCACCATCTAAATCGACAAACTCCCAAGTCACATCATCCGAAGAAGAATGGAAATCCAGTCCGATATACCCCGAATCATTGCTGAATGATATTTCTCTCAAGATGACCGGCTCCCAGCCGTCGAACTGAACTATTCCCCTTTCACCCATTTCAGACCCTTGACCAGAACCGGAGCTCTTAACGATAACCTCCGAGACATTATCGTTGGCCAGATCAACAACATCCGCCACATCCTTTACGATCGTACCTTCAAGTGACCGCACTTCGGCAAGCGATGGTCTAACCAAGGCCGTCTGGAAGAAATCATTCCTCCCTCGATCAAAAACTGAAATCGATACCAAGTACGCCACTTCTCCATTTCTCAGATGGATAGCTCTTATATCTTGGTCAAGAAAGTTAATCTTCTCAGCCGAGTTCTTTTGCCACCAAGCCTGCATTTCATCCACTGTTGGAACATTGTCCCCAGCGTATGCAACCGAACTCATAGAAATTAGAAGCAGCCAGATGACCTTCCTCATGAAACCCCTCCTGTAAAAAGAAGGACTATAGATCAAGCAATATCAGACCGGCTAATAACCGACAGCGATAGTCCTCACTTCGTAGATTGTGGCGCTCGCTCCATCGCAGCGGCGAAGAAACCATCGGTGGCGTGGCGATGGGGATAGATATGCATCATATCGGCGTCCAATACAGGCGTGCCGAACCGGCACACCACCCCATTGACGGCCACATGGGGAAGCATACTGTGCGTCTCGACCCTGACGGGCCCATTCGGGTGCACTGCACCTTTTTCTCTGAGGAACATATGAAAAACATCCATGTGCTAGCCCTTGCCATGCTGGCGGCAGTCTCGCTGAGCCTGACCGCATGCGATCGCGACCAGGACGATCAGGCCGGTGACAACGCTGCTGTCACCACCCCGGCCGAGCAGTCCGCCGCTCCGGCTGAACAGGCCGAGCCGGCAGCCAAGCCTGCCGAGCAGGGCGAAGCATCGGAGCAGAACGAGTCGTCCGAGCCTGCCGAGCAACCGGCAGCCCCGGCATCCACGCCTGCCAACATGTAATCGGCTGATTGCCGGAAGAAGAGGCCCGCAAGGGCCTCTTTTTTTATTGCCGCGGCATGGCGACGGCGAGGAATGATCTGACCACGCACCATTCTCCTCCTCCAGGATGGCTACAGCCCCGCATCCGTTCACCAGCAAATAAATGTGTCTTTGCCCACAGATACATCACCGTGACGGCGAATAATCATCCCCTATAAGCACTCCGCTGTTTCGTTACGGGAGGTGGGTAATGGTTGATTCGGTTCTTGAGCTCTCCTGCAATACCAGTGGCCGCGATTACGTGGTCGGTGATATCCACGGGGATTACAAAACACTTAAAGATGCCTTGAAAAAGGTCGAGTTCGACAAATCCCGGGACCGCCTTTTCATGGTGGGAGACCTGGTCGACCGGGGACCGGACTCCCGCAAGGCTCTCGCCTTTCTGTCCAAGCCATGGGTTTATGCCGTACGCGGAAACCATGAAGAGATGCTGATCAAGTTCCATTCCAAATTCGGCTTCCGGGACTCCCCCTGGCTCAAGATGTTCTCAAAGATCAAGGGGCGCGGCTGGTGGGCCAAACTGACTCCCGAAGAGCGCAAGGAGCATGTCGAGGCCTATCGGAAATTGCCGGTCGCCATTGAAGTCGAGGAGGCGAGTGGCTACAGGATCGGGATCATTCACGCCGAGGTGCCACGTGGCATGGACTGGGGCACGTTCAAACGCGCCATTCGATCCAGTGATGCCAAAACAACCAAATCGGCAATATGGGGCAGAAAGAGAATCAATAGAGGTGACACCTCCGGAGTCTACGGCATACAGCGCATCTTCTGCGGCCACGCCCTTCGCAAACAGACAACCGAACTCGGCAATATCGTTTATCTGGATACGGGCACCGTATTACGCGCACTCAAGAAGAACAGCTCGGCCCATCTGTCGATCGCTGCCTTGTCCGCTCACATCGACATCCAGACGCTGAATCAGGCCATGAGCAGCAGCCGGGTACATGTGTTTGCCTGAAGGCTGAGCCTGACGTCATTCAGGTCGAAGATTTTTTGCTTGGTTTAATACCAAATCACATAGCTTCAATAGCAATGCAAAATAATGCATCCCCTCACCATTCAACTTTGGAAGAACTTGTGAAGCATCTTTGACGTAACCTTCCAATAATTGAATTTGCTGTTCACTTATCTTTCCTGATTTTCCAATAAATGTAGATACTACTGCTGCAGCATCTGCATCAAGCAATACCAGTTCGACACCATCAATTTCTTCCCCTCCGAGCTCTCTTGGAAATGGAGCATTACGAAATTGATCCCAGAGTTCTGTTATTTCATTCATATCAGATGTCATCACCTACAGATGGTAGACTCTGCCTGCTTTTGGCCGGAAGCAGCCGTACACCGGTTACGATCCGGTGCGTTCCATGGCGGCGGCGAAGAAGCCATCGGTGGCGTGGCGATGCGGATAGAGCTGCATCATCTCGTTATCGAGCGGCACATCGGCCCCCTGGCGAGCGAGGATTTCGCGCGCATCGAGCAATTTGAACTCGGGATGCGCGGCCAGGAATGCGCGGACCACGCCGCCGTTCTCCTCGTCCAGCAAACTGCAGGTGGCATAGACCAGCCGGCCCCCCGGCTTCACCAGCCGCGCCGCCGAATCGAGGATGCGGCCCTGCAGTTCGACCAGCTCCGCCACGTTGATATCGCGCCACTTGATATCCGGATTCCTGCGTAACGTCCCGGTGCCGCTGCAGGGTGCATCGACCAGCACGCGATCCATCTTGCCGGCCAGCCGTTTTACATGCGGATCGCGCTCGTTCTTGAGAAGAATTGAGCGCACGTTCGACAGCCCGGCGCGGGCCAGCCGCGGCTTCAGCGCCTTCAGCCGCCGCTCGGCGACATCGGCGGCGTAGAGCGTGCCGGAAGCCTGCATCATCGCACCCATCGCCAGCGTCTTGCCGCCGCCACCGGCGCAGAAATCCATCGCCATCTCGCGCCGGCCCGCCTCGGTGAGCAGTGCGATCAGCTGGCTGCCCTCGTCCTGCACCTCGAACAGGCCGTTCTCGAACGCGGCCGTGCGGAAGAGTGCCGCGCGTTCGTTGCTGCGCAGCCCCAGCGGCGAATACGGGGTCGGCGACAGCTCCGCCCCCTCCTCGGCCAGTGCCGCGATCAGACTGTCGCGGTCGCTCTTCAGCGTGTTGACGCGCAGATCGAGGGTGGCCGGCTGGTTCAGGGCTTCGGCCAATTCGAATGCCTCGGCCGCGCCGAGCTGGGCCTTGAGGCGTTCGAACAACCAGTCGGGCATGCTGGCACGCACCGCGGCCGGCATTTCATCGATGCGGGAGAGATGGCGGGCGAGCTCCTTGAGACTCCAGCCGTCGCCGCCGGTGAGGCGCGCGTTTTTCAGATCGTCGACGGAGTGCCCCTGCAACAGCAGTTCGCCGGCGACCAGTGCGGCGTAAGGGGCATTGTCGCCGGCGACGTGGCGCAGCAGCCTGAGGTGGCGCAAGCAGCCGTAAACCGTCTCGGCTGCGAAGCCGCGATCCTTCTTGCCCATCTTGCGGTTGTTCTTGAAGTAGCGCTCCATCTGCTTGTCAGCCGGCGGCGGCCCTTCGAGGATGATCCCGAGCAGCGCCTCGGCGTGATACCACAGGCGCAGGCGCATTTGCTGGTGCCGGTCGGCGGTTAGTCGCACAGTCGGTCGCATGAAAATCCCCCGGAAAAACCCGCATCCTGCCGGTTGATCCAGACCGGGTCACGCCATTGACAGCAAGCGTGCGCTGTTCCACCGTACTGTTTCAGAAACCTATGGTTCATCACACATGATTCGCCACGCCACCCTCGACGACGTTCCGGCCCTCGCGGAACTGGAAAATCGCTCCTTCGAGACCGACCGCATCTCACCGCGCAGCTTCCGCCACCTGCTGAAGAGCGGCCACTCGTCGCTCCTGGTCGACGAGGAGGATGGCCGTATCCGCGCCTATTCGCTGGTGCTGTTCCATCGCAACACCTCCATCGCCCGCCTCTACTCGTTCACCGTCGATGCCGCCTTCCGCGGCCAGGGTCTCGGCAGGAAGCTGCTCGCCGCCGCCGAGGACGATGCGCTGGCCAACGGCTCGGTTTCGATGCGGCTGGAGGTGCGCCCGGACAACCCGGCGGCGACCCATCTCTATCTTGCCAACGGTTACAAGCAGTTCGACGTCGCGCCCGACTACTACGAGGACCACATGGACGCGCTGCGCATGGAGAAGGCGCTCGCACCCCACCTCTCCGCCGAATCGAGCCGCGTGCCCTATTACCCCCAGACGCTGGAGTTCACCTGCGGCCCGGCGACGCTGATGATGGCGATGAAGGCGCTGCGCCCCGAGATGACGCTGGACCGCATGCTGGAGCTCAGGCTGTGGCGCGAGGCGACCACCATCTTCATGACCTCCGGCCACGGCGGCTGCGGGCCGCTGGGGCTGGCGCTGTCGGCGCACAACCGCGGCTTTGCGGTGGAGCTGTACGTCAGCTCGCGCTCCAACATGTTCGTCGATTCGGTGCGCAGCGAGGAGAAGAAAGAGGTGATCCGGCTGGTGCAGGCCGACCTCTTTCGCGAGATCAAGGAGACCGACATCGGCGTGCACCGCCGCATGCTCGCCCTCGCCGAAATGGAGAAGGCCTTCGAGAAAGGAGCCGTGCCGCTGGTGCTGGTCAGCGCCTATCGGCTGAGCGGTGACAAGTCGCCGCACTGGGTCGTGGTGACCGGCTTCGACAAGCGCTTCGTTTATGTGCACGAGCCCTACGTCGATATCGAGGAGGGAGTCACCGACACGCTCTGCATCGGTATACCGATCGCCCGCGAGGAGTTCGAGCGCATGACCCGCTACGGCAAAACACGGCAATTCGCTGCTATCCTTATCAGTAACCGGAGTAAATAATCGTTATGGCCAGATATGCCATCGTCGTTGACCGCCGTTCGGACTGGAAATGGAACATCGAGGAGATCGATGTCCTGACCGCCAACGACTATCTGGTGAACAAGGAACGTCCCACACGGCGGCCGTCGCGTATCATCAACCTTTGCCGCTTCTACACCTACCTTACCGCCGGCTACTACTGCTCGCTGCTGGCCGAGGCGCGCGGCGAGGTCCCGATGCCGACGGTGGCCGACATTCTCGACCTCTCCAAGCGCAGCCTCTACGCCTTCGCGCTTCCCGATCTCAACCGGCTGCTGGAGAGCACGCAAAAGCGGCTGGCCGAGCCGCCGCTCGGCGACTTCGAGCTCTATATCTTCTTCGGCATCGCCGACGACCGCCGCTTCAACCGCTTCGCTGCCGAGGTGTTCGACCTGTTCCGTTACCCGCTGCTGTCGGTGCAGATCAGGAAAGGCAAGGCGTGGCAGATCCGCTCGATCAAGCCGATGGGCCTGCACCAGGTGCCGGACTCCTACGCCGATTTCTTCGAATCGAGCCTCCGCGCCTACACCCGCCTGACCAAACGACGGCGAACCAGCCGCAAGCCGTCGGCGCTCTACGACCTGGCGATCCTGTACAACCCCAACGAGGGCATGTCGCCCTCCAACGAGGGGGCGCTGAAGCGCTTCATCCAGGCGGGCGAGGCGCTCAGGGTCGACGTCGAACTGCTGCAGGCGCGCGACTACCACCGCATCAGCGAATACGACGCGCTGTTCCTGCGCGAGACGACGGCACTGAACCACCACACCTTCCGTTTCGCCCGCAAGGCGGAGGCCGAGGGCATCCCGGTCATCGACGATTCGAAATCGATCCTGCGCTGCACCAACAAGGTCTACCTGGCCGAACTGCTGGCCAAGAACAAGCTGCCGGCCCCGAAGACGGTGATCCTGAACCGCCACAAGTTCGACAACAGCAAAATCGCCGAGGCCGAGGCGGTTCTCGGCTATCCGATGGTGCTGAAGATTCCCGACGGCTCCTTCTCGCGCGGCATGTACAAGGCCAACAACCGGGCCGAGGCGGTCGAGGCGGCCACCAAGCTGTTCGAGCATTCGCGCCTGATCCTGGCGCAGGAGTTCATGCCCACCGACTACGACTGGCGCATCGGCATCCTGAACGGCAAGCCGATTTTCGCTTGCCAGTACCTGATGGCCCGCAAGCACTGGCAGATCGTCAACCACAAGGCCGACGGCAAGGCGGTCGTCGGCGGCTTCCACACCTATCCGGTCTCGGAAGCGCCGGCGCAGGTGGTGGAGATCGCCACGAAGGCGGCTTCGCTGATCGGCAACAGCCTCTACGGCGTGGACCTGAAGCAGAACGAGCGCGGCATTTTCGTCATCGAGGTCAACGACAACCCGAACATCGACAACGGTGTCGAGGACAAGGTGCTGAAAGGCGAGCTCTACACCACCATCATCCAGGAGTTCATCCGCCGCATCGACATCTCCCGGACAGCCTGATTGTTTGGAACTGGATAAAGCGCTTATCTGCGCTTTATTCAGGATGCCATGCCGTTAAGGGCCTGGCGGATGAGCTGACGGGAACGGAACAGCACCATCTCCTTCCAGTCGTCGGTATCGGGATAGAACTGGCGACGGATCGCCGTCTTGATGCGCTTCGTTTCTGCGGATGACCAGTCGACAGCGCCCTGCGCGTGCAGCCAGTGGTCGGCCCTGAGCACCCGCTTCATTTCGTCGAACGAGTAGGTGCCGAACTCCAGCGCCACGTAGACCAGCGGCTCGCCGACCAGGTCCTGCCAGCCGAAATCGGCGAGCCCCGTCTTCGGCACCGAGGTGGAACTGCCGAGCGCCGGCTCGGTCACCGAATCGCCGTACCATTGCTTCGCCAGTGTCACGCCCGTGCTCCCCGGCGGGTGATCGCAGATCGGCTCGCCATAGCCGAACGGCCCGAGCCCGGTGTGGAAATCGATCAGCGCCACGCGCTGGCGCTCCGCCAGCCGGTGTCTGGCGACCAGCGCTTCGGTGGTCGTCCGCGACCAGGTCGGAGCGGTGCCGCCGTAGAACATGCCGTGCGGATGCCTGTACTGACCGCCGGACAGCGCGATCTCGAAGTCGCGCGCACCGTGCTTCTCGAAATAGGCGGCAAGCCGCGCATCGGCCTCCAGGATAGCCACCTCGGAGAGCGAATCCGGCACGATGGCATCGGCCAGCTCGTCGTAACCGGGATTCTCGGGTAGCGGCACACTGAAATCGACGAAATTGCGGTTCAGATCCACCCCTTCCATGGTCACACGCCTGAGCCAGGCGAAACCGTGCGGATTGATGGCATGGATGACGAGGGCGGCCGTGTCGCGCGGCAGCTCCGGCAGATTACGCAGGAAATCGATCTCGGCACCGGAGCCGCAGAAACCCTCGACGCCGTGGGTGGCCGAGATCAGCACCAGCACGTTGTCGGCATCCGCCGGCCCGATCCAGACACTGTCGGTGGCCAGCGCCTCGCCGTTCGGTCCCGAGCCCGGATGTGCATGGCTTTCGGCGTGCAGCCCGGCCTGCGCCACCGCCTCGAGAAATTTCGCCCGCGCCTCGGCATAGTCCGCCGAGAACGCCTGCAACAACCGGATCAGCTCCGACATAGATACTCCCTCATGCCACGAATCCGGCTGCGATTATGATACCGGAAGCGAACCCTTGAACAGACCTAGTACCACCCCATCTCCTTGAAGGAGAGCACTTCCTTGCCGGCGATCAGGAAGTGGTCGAGCACCTTGATGTCGAGCGGCTCGCAGGCCTCGGCCATGCGCTTGGTCAGCTCGATATCCTCGCGGCTGGCGCGCGTCGTGCCGCCCGGATGATTGTGGAACAGGATCAGCCCCTTGGCATCGAGCTCCAGCGCCCGCTTCATCAGGTTGCGCGGGTAGACGGCGGTGCGATCCACCGTTCCCTCGAACATGATCTGGGTGGCGACATGCCGGTGCTGCTGGTCGGTGAAGACAGCGCCGAAGCACTCCATGCCGCGCCCCTGCACCAGCAGCCGCAGGTGCGCCTTCACCTTGTCCGGCGCATCGAAGACCGTCTTGCCCGGCAGGTCGGAGGCGAGATAGCGGATCTCCACCTGCCGCACGAGTGTCAGGAACACCGCCCCCTTCTCGCCGATCCCCTCGATCACCTTCAGCTCCGAAACCGGCGCATCGAATACCCCGGCCAGCGTGCCGAATGCCTTCAAGAGCCGTTTTGCGATCGGCTTCACATCGACGCGCGGGATGGCGTAGGTGAGCAAGAGCTCCAGCACCTCGTAGTCGCGGAAGCCGTCGAAACCGTGCGCGGCGAAGCGCTTGCGCAGCCGGTCGCGGTGGCCCTGCACCAGTTCGTGCATGTCAGTCCTGTTTTAACTTCTTGTGGCTGCCGTCGCAGAAGGGAGGCGTGCCGGTCTGCTTGCAGCGGCAGAGCGCCACCTCGGTTTTCTCCTTCAGCAGCAGCTGCACCGGCATGAACTCCGTGCCGATATGCGAGTCGTCACAGAACGGCTGGTTCTGCGAACGGCCGCAGGCACACCACCAGTATTCGCCGGGTTCCAGCGTGAGCACCGCCGGGCCGATGGCAGCGATCTTTCCCTTCGGTCGTTTCGCGTCGGTCATGGGCACCTCCCGTTGAGTTCCATCAAAGCCGCCGCAGGCACTTTCGTCAACATGGCGGGCCGGATTTGGGGTTCGACATGCCGGCAACGCGATGGCTAAACTGGGCGACATGAGGCATCTGCGCCAGCAACTCATCCAATTGCTCGATCAGTCCCGCCGGGAGCAGAAGATCGGGCGGATGTCGACCCGCCTCACCGCCGCACTCGTACAGGACTTCCAGAAGCTGTTGCCGTTCAAGATGCCGCAGACGAAGGTCGAGATGGGCGACCGGCTGCTCTCCCACGGCGATCTGCACCGCCATATCATCACCATCCGCTGCCCCGACCAGGCCTTTTACCTCGATGCCATCAAGGGCTATCTGCTGCGCAAGGGCGTCCAGCCGCTGATGCAGCAGACCATGGTGATGGCCATCGAATGCGACGAGTTCGGCTGCTCGCTGGAGCTCAGGCAGCCGGGCGCCGACCCGGACAAGAATTTCATGTTCATCTCGCTGCACATCTCGGCGACGCTGGTGCCTGATCTCCGCCACATGGTCGCCGACATCCGCGCCATCCTGCACTCGGTGGAGCTGTCGGTGGCCGACTTCGGGCCGATGAACGAGACCGTCCGCGACTGCGTCGGCGCACTGGCCGGCCGGCTGCCGGAGGCGGCCGAGCTGCTCGCCTGGCTGAACGACAACCGCTACATCTACTTCGGCATGCAGCAGAACGGCGACCGCCTCGGGCTGTTGCGCAACAAGCGGACCTGCGCCCATATCGCGCCGGGCCTGCTGGAGGCGATCGATGCACTGCCGCCGCCCGAGCAGCCGGGCGTGGAATGGCTGCTGCTCGACGTCATGCACCGCTTCCTCTATGCCACCGGCTACGTCGAGATCTTCCGCATCGCCTGGCCGGAAAGGGCCGACGGTAGGCTGCACACGGTCTACGTGCTCGGCCATTTCTCGCGCAGCGCCCGTTACACCAACGCCGGCACGCTGCCAGTTCTCGGCCATGCCTGGCAGGAGCTGGCGGAGAGCCGCGAACTGCGCCACTCGGCCTTCTACCGGCGCGAGGTGCGGACCATCTTCGACCGCATGTCGAAGCCGGCCCTGCTGGCCACCCGCCCGCTGGACTGGCTGGCGCCGATGAAGGCGGTCATCGACATGTCCGGCCCGACCGAAACGGTCTGTCAGTTCGTCCGGCCGCGACTGGGCAATACGGTGATGCTGTTCGTCGCCATGGCCGCCGACCGCTTCGGACCGAACACGCTGAAGGCACTGCTGACCGACCTGACCGCACACGGGCTCGTCATCCACGGCCACGAGAACTTCGGCGTCGGCCCGCACCGGCTGCTGCTGATCTATGCCGACCGGCAGCTCGCCGATGGCAAGGACGTGGCGAGCCTCGATGAGACGGTGCTGCAGGAGACGGTGCACCGCAACGTGATCTTCTGGAAGGATTTGGCCAAGGCGGTGCTGTTCCGCCACTCGCGCAAGATCGACATGCCGGCCGCACTCGCCGAACTGGAGGCGCTTCCCAAGCTCTACGCCGACCTCTTCCCGCCCGAGCAATTCCTCGCCGACCTGTCGATCCGGCCGCAGGTGACGGAGGGCGGCCGCATCCATGTCCGCGCCAGCAATCACGGCGAGGCGGTGGAGCTGCACATCCTGTCGCCGCGGCCGCTGATGTTGGGCGAACTGGTCGACCTGATCCGAGCCTTCGGCCTGATCGCCGAGCGCGAGGCGGTGGTCGGCTTCGGCATCAGCGGGCCGGCCATGCAGATCAACTGCCTGCATTGCCAGAGCCCGGCCGGGCTCACCGACGATCGCCTGCAACAGCTGCGCCGCGGCGTCGAACATGTTTTCAACGCCGAGGCCGACCACGATGCGCTCAACCGGCTGCTGATCATGGCGGGGCTGACGATCGAACAGATCGCCATCGCCATCACGCTGCGCAACCACCTGGTACAGCTGATGCCCGACGCGGCCCCCTCGCCGCTCACCGACATGCTGCTCAGGCACCCGCAGGTCACCGCCGCCCTGCTCGAGCTGTTCGCCGCCCGTCACCATCCGGCCCGCCAATCGAACCCGGCCGTCGCCCTGCAGGCCTTCGAGCGGGCGCTCGAGTCGGTCGAGACGCTGACCGACGACCGCTGGTTCCGGGCGCTGGGCGAACTTGTGCAGGCCGGCCTGCGCACCAACGCCTATACCCGCCGCATCGACGAGCCGGTGGCGATCAAGATCGCCCCCGAACACCTCAGCTTCAACGGCGGCCCGCACCTGTGGCGGGAGATCTTCGTGCACGGCGTGCACCTGGAAGGGGTGCACCTGCGGGCCGGGCCGGTGGCGCGCGGCGGCATCCGCTATTCCGACCGGCCGGCCGATTTCCGCACCGAGATCATGGAGCTGATGGCCACCCAGACCATCAAGAACGGCCTGATCGTGCCGATCGGCGCCAAGGGCGGTTTCGTGATCCGCGGCGGCGACGGTCCGGAATTCGTGCTCCGGCAGTACCGTACCTTCATCCGCGCCCTTTTGGGGCTCACCGACAACCTGCTGCACGGCGTGGCCGTGCCGCCGGCCGGCATCCACGTGCCGGAGGAGGATGCGGCCGATCCCTATCTGGTGGTGGCCGCCGACAAGGGCACGGCCCGCTTCTCCGACGATGCCAACGAGGAGTCGCGGCTGGCCGGCTTCTGGCTCGACGACGCCTTCGCCAGCGGCGGCCGCCACGGCTACGACCACAAGGCGGTCGGCATCACGGCGCGCGGTGCCTGGACCTGTGTCGCCCACCATTTCGCCCGCCTCGGCCAGGATGCCTGGACGGCGCCGCTCTCCTGCATCGGTATCGGCGACATGAGTGGCGATGTGTTCGGCAACGGCATGCTGCTCAACCCGAACCTGCAGCTCGTCGGCGCCTTCAACCACCGGCATATCTTCCTCGACCCGGCACCGGACAGACGCAAGGCCTTTGCCGAACGGCAGCGGCTGTTCACCGAAGCGAAAGGCTGGGGCGACTACGACCCGCGTCGTATCAGCAAGGGCGGCGGCGTCTTCGAGCGCAGCGCCAAGTCGATCCCGCTCGCCGACGAGGCACGGCAGGTGCTGGGGGTGGAGGCCAAGCGGCTCTCCGGCGAGGCATTGATCCAGGCGATGCTGAAGGCCCCCGTCGACCTGCTCTACAACGGCGGTATCGGCACCTACGTGAAGGCGAGTGCCGAAACGCATGCCGAGGTGCGCGATCCGGCCAACAACAGCGTGCGTGTCGATGCCGCCGAACTGCGCTGCCGGGTGGTCGGCGAGGGCGGCAACCTCGGCTTCACGCAGCAGGCGCGACTCGAATATGCGGCAGCCGACGGCCGCATCAACACCGATGCGACGGACAACTCCGGCGGCGTCGACATGTCCGACCACGAGGTCAACCTGAAGATTCTCTTCTCGGCGACACCCGCCGGGCGCATCGGCATCGCCGAGCGCAACCGGTTGCTGAAGCGGCTGACCGGCGAGGTGACCGAACAGTGCCTCACAGACAACCTGCTGCAATCGCGCGCCCTGACGCTGGCCGAGCTGAATGCCGCCGAGCACCCGCACCGCCTCTCCCGGCTGGTCAGGGAGCTGGCCGAAGACGGCTGGCTGTCGGCCGACAACGCACCGGGCATGGAGCGGCAGGAACTGCATCGCCTGCGGCCGATGCTCTCGGTCCTGCTCGGGCAGGAGAAAAACCGCCTGCATGCCCGGCTGTCGGAGAGCAATTTCCGCCATTCGAGCCTCTTCGCCGACGATTTCCTGCGCGGTTATTTCCCGACGACCATCCACCGGCGTTTCACCGACGAGCTGGGCCGGCATCCGCTGGCCGCCGAAATCGTCGCCACCAGGGCCGTCAACCACATCGTCAACGACCTCGGACTGACGGCGGTGTTGCTGCTGCAAACGCTGCTGGAGCAGCCGGTGGAGGAGCTGGTCGAGGGGCTGCTGATCGCCGAGTCGCTGCTCGATATCCCCCTGTTGCGCGAGGCGATCTGGCAGCGGATCGCCGATGTCGAGGCCGCCGCCGGGCTGCAGCATGCCCTGCAGCTGCAGGTGCAGCGATTCACCGAGGAGCTGCTGCAACTGCAGCCGGTCGGCAACCTCGATGCGGGCTGGCTAACGCAGCAGCACAAGGCGTTCCGCCATTTCCGCCATTCGCTGGCCGCCCAGGGGATCGCCGGCAGTGAGAACAGCCGTTTCCTCGACCTGCTGAAGAACTATGCCCAGGCCGGCTTGGCCACAGACGAAGCAGCGCACCTCGCCTCCATGCCCGACCTGTCGCAGTTTGCAGCCGCCCTGCATCTGGCCACTGCACGGCAGCTGCCGCTCTCCCGCTGCCTGAAGGCCAGCCAGGCCTGCCTGCACCTGCTGCCGTTCGCCGAGATGGAAGCGCCGCTGCGCTCAACCGACTGGGGCGAGGAGGAGGCGCACCCGTTGCGGCGCGAATGGCTGCACCGGCTGGCGCATCTGAAAACCATGGCCATCGGCCAGTTGCTGGAAAGCCGAGCCGAGCCGCTGGCCGAGGGAGAGAAACGCTGGAGCCGGCATGCGCACTGGCAGGAGCTGCAGGCCTACCGGCAGGCCCAGGGACAGGAGGCGGAAACCACGCCGGAGAACCGGCGCATGCACCTGCTGTTGGCGCTCAGCCGGCTGGAAACGCTGATCGAGGAGAGCTAGCTGCTGCGTGGCCAGTGCGTCAGCAGGTAGCCGCCCTCGCGCAGGAACAACCACGTCGCTTTCAGGATCTGTTTCAGCCGTTTGCGGATGAAATTGCACTTCACGCAACCGCTCTGCACCACCTGCCGGCGCACCTCGTAGCGAGGCCAGATCGTTTCGCGCCAGAACTCGATGCGGTGTTTCATGTCCGGCTGCATGCGGGCGAACAGCCGCTCGGCCAGGAACGGGATCTGCACGTGCTGCATGTGGCGGGCGAACAGCCCTTGCTCGACGAAGCCCATCTCCGGCCGGATGTCGGCGAGCAGCGCTGCCGGCACGGGTGCGGCGAGATGCTGCGCCGCATAGGCCAGCGCGTAGTAGCAGGGTCTCTCAAGCCGGTATTCGCGAATGCCTTCCAGCACCTCGTCCCATCCCCCCCCGGCATCGATCTTGCGCGCCAAGAGCGCGATATCGACCAGCCAGATCAGCCGTTCGAAGGAGTGTTTCATGGCATGGAAACAGAGGTAGGGCAGCAGCACGCGCGGCGTAAGCTGCAGCGCCGGCCTGCCGCAGAGCTCACCCTGAATGCTGTGCCGGAAGAAATCCTCGGTGCGCAGCGGCGTCAGGTATTCCCAGGAACGGATGCGCTCGATGCCGAGCGGCTCGATGTGCGTGTCGAGCATCAGATCGCCACGCAGGAAGACATTCGGGTAGGCGGGCGACGGACGGAAACCGAGGTCCCACAACGCCTGTTTGACGGCCAGCGTCTGATTCGGCCGCATCAACAGATCGATATCGCTCTGCGGCCTGTTCACCGGATCGGCATAGAGCGCTTCGGCCAGTGCGCGGCCGCGCAGCGCGATGATCGGACAGCCCGTCCGGGCCACGGCGGTGAGAACCTGCTGCATCGCATGCGTCAGGCGCAGATGCCAGATGGAGCGCTCCTTGCGCAACTGGCGGATGCCGTTCGTCTCGTCAGCGACCGTTTCGGGCAGCAGCAACAGATCGACACCCTCCCTCAACGCCGCCTCCATCAGCTGCGCATCGTGAAGGTCGCCGGCGAGCGTCTGGCCGGAAGCCAGAAGCCGGCACAGGCGTTCACGGAAACGGGCAGCGGCATTCAGGGTGGCCATGGTAAGCAATGTACGGTAAAGTCGAAATTCGATCCAGCCACACCGGCCTCAGGAAGCCGTCTATGAAACCTGATTCCCCATCCGCACAAACCGACAAGCACACCGCCGAGCAGGGACGCCGCCAGCTATTGAAGATGACTGCTTATGTACCGCCGGTCATTCTCGGCGTCATGCTCACGGCAAGCGATACGGCCGAAGCGGCCACCATCAAGTGCGGCGGTACCACTTATACCGTCTCCGCCAGCGGCATCGCCTGTTGCCCCTGCGTGACGAACCCGGGGGGGAGCACGTGCCGCCGGAACCAGTGCCAGCAGGGCAACTGCAACTCCTGCATCTCGCTGGGCGGCAGAAGGTGCCGGCGAGATGCACCAGCCGCCTGCCGGCCCCTTTGCCCGTAACGCCGTGTCTTCGCGCCGCTAACGACAAACCGGAACACGGCAGGCCGGCAATCGCCATCCCCTAGTCAGAAAGCTCCCGATTGCTCTAAACTATCCCGTTAGCCGCGCACTTGTTGCGCAGAGCGGGAGCGACCTATGACACAGGACAACCATTCGCTGGATACGGAGCAACAGAGCCGCCGCGCGCTGCTGAAGATGACCGCCTATGTGCCGCCGGCCCTGCTCGGTGTCATGCTCACGGCGAACAATACGGCCGAAGCGGCTACCATCACCTGCAACGGTGTCCAGTACACAGTCTCCGCCAACGGCGTCGCCTGCTGCCCCTGCGTGACCAACCCGGGGGGAACCACATGCCGCCGCAACCAGTGCCAGCAGGGCAACTGCACGGCCTGCGTCTCGCTTGGCGGCAAGAGTTGCCGGAACACTGCACCGGCCTCCTGCCGGCCGCTTTGCCCGTAATCCAGAAACAGGCGAATATGTCGCCAGGATTGCCGTATCGCCACTTCCGTCGCTGAACGTCCCGTCTCCATCCTCCGGCTCGCCGGGGATACGCTGCTTAGCATCGAACATCACGGTGCCGCCTGCAGGCTCTCCGACGGCGGGCGACAGCTGGAGCTGGCCGGCAATTTCGCCCACGCCATCGACGAGCTGCTCGGCGGCCGTACCGACCATCCCCTGTTGCAGCGCATCGAGGCCGCCAACCCTTGGCTGGCTGGCTTGCGGCATGCCCGGATCATCGAGAAAGCCAATGCCGATATCCTGCTCGGCAACGGGCTCGGCATGCTGTTCGTCGAGCTGACCAGCCGCTGCAACGAGCGCTGCATCCACTGCTACGCCGACTCGTCACCGGAGCGCGAGGAGATGCTGCCGGAGACGCTGGCTAGACAGGCCATCGACCAGGCTTTCGAACTCGGCAACCCCTATATCCAGTTCACCGGCGGCGACCCGCTGCTACACCCCGAGCTTGTCGAGCTGGTCGGTTATGCCCGCGCCAAGGGCGGCCCCGGCATCGAGATCTACACCAACGGCCTGCTGCTGCATGCGTCGCTGTTGGCCAGGCTTGTGCCGCTCTCACCCCGTCTCTGCTTCTCGCTCTATTCGTGCGAAGCCGGTGTGCACGATGCCATCACGCAGGTACCCGGAAGCCATGCCCGCACGCTGGCCGCCATCCGCCGCACGCAAGAGGCGGGGCTCGAGGTACGCATCGGCATCGCGCTGATGCAGCAGAACGAGGCGACACTCCCGGCCACCCTCGATTTCCTGCAGCACGAGCTCGGCATCGGCGAGGAGAGCATCCGCATCGATCCCGTGCACGGCACCGGCCGCGGCAGTGGCGTCGAGCCGGCCCGCAACGTCCGCATCGTGCCGCGGACATCGCCGCACAACCCGGCGGCAGAGAACAACGGCCGAAGCGGCAAGCTGGCCGTGGCCGCCAGCGGTGACATCTATCCCTGCATCTTTTCGCGCCGAATCTTGCTCGGCAATCTGAATCGGGCATCCTTGCCGGAGATGCTGCAACGCCTGTCGCACAGAAAACCGGCTGCTGATCGCGCCACCATGCCGGACCTCGGCTGCCATGACTGCCGCATCATCGCCACCCTGCTTGGAGCCTGACGCCATGCGAGAGAACCCCGATTTCCCCGTCCCCGAATTCCCCCGCAAGCGGCAGGGGCTGGTCCGCGAAGAACTTCAGGAAAGCGACGACGTGATCTTCATCGACAATGCCAGCGGCTCCAACTTCGCCATGAACCGGATGGCGGCGATCATCCTGGAGCTCTGCGACGGTGCGCATACGCCGGAAGCCATCGCCTCCATCATCAGCGAATCGGTGCCGAAGAGCGACCCAGAGCAGGTGGCCTCGGACACGGCCGCCATCCTCAGCGAATTTTCCGCCTACGGCCTGATCGACGGCGACGGCTGATGCGACTCTGGCGGCTGGCCATCGGCCAGGTCGGCATCGACGTGCATTGCGATGTCCCCGATTGCATCCCGATCCTTGCGGCCATGCTGCGCCTCTATGTCGAACGCGGTGATGGCGAACCACGGCTCGTCTTCCGGATCGACCGCGACGGCGACGGCATGATACTGTCGATCAACGGCAACGAACTATGGCACGGTTTCGACGCTGCCGAGACCACCGCCGGCTTCGAGGTCTATTTCTATCTCCATACGCTGGACGCGCTGCAGCCCGCCTGCCTGTCGCTGCATGCGGCCACCGTCGGCGTGGGGCAACACGCCGTCTGCCTCGCCGGCATCTCGGGAGCCGGCAAGAGCAGCCTCTGCACCGCAGCCCTGCTGGACGGAGCCGTGTATCTGTCGGACGAATTCTCGCTGCTCGACAGACGGGGGTACATCGCCCCCTTCCCGCGGCCGCTGCAGTGGGGCAAGCAGCGCCACCCGGCTTTTACGCATGCCGCCATGCAGGCGGCCGGTTTCGCCAAATTCCGCTTTTACTTCAACGACTATCGCGGCAAACGCCTCGGCACGATGTTGTGGTTTCCGCCGCATACCGGCGGCCCCTCCCTGCCGCTGACCGCCGTCGTCCTTCCTACCTACCGGCCGGATGCCGGCAATACGCCGGTGCCGTTGCGCCGCAGCCAGGCGCTGATCGAGATCGCTGCCCATATGCACCAGCGGCTGGAACCGGCGCAACTGATCCGGGAGCTGAACCGGCGCATGCCGCCGGATACCCGTTTCCTGTCGCTGCCGTTCAGCGATGCCCGCCAAGCCTGGCAGGCGGTGAAAAGCGAATTACTGTCCGGCTAATGCCCTGCTTACGGGCGGATCCGCCACGCGACGAGGCCCGCGACAACCGCCACGCCGGCGCAGGCAAAAAAGGCCGGTGCAAAACCAGCCAGCTGGACGACCACCCCGCAGGCCATGATCCCCACCGTATTGCCGAGCCCGAAGCCGGTCGCCGAATACCAGCCCTGCGCTGCTGTCTGCCGGCCGGCCGGCGCCAGCCGCCGCACCCAGGCCACCGCCCCGACATGGAAGGCGGCGAAGCTCGCCGCATGCAGCAGTTGCAGCACGACCAGCAGCCAGGCGTCGGTAGTCAGGCCGATGCCCAGCCACCGTACGGCTGCCAGCAGCGAGCAGGCGGCAAACAGCCCGGCCGGCGCCAGCCGCTGGATACGTCCACTCCACAGCCACATCAGCAGGATCTCGGCCAGCACGCCGATCACCCAGAAGCTGCCGATCTGCCAGCCACTGTAGTCATGGGCGGCCAGATAGAGGCTGAAGAAGCCGTAATAGGCACCGTGCGAGGCCTGCATCAGGAAGGCGGTAAGCATCAGCAGCACGAAAGAGACCGGAAACTTGCGGCCAACAGCACCGGCATCGTGGCCGGCTTCCGGCGCCTGCAGCGGGAACCCCCAGGCGGCAACCGCGGTGACCAGCAACAGGCCGGCCAGCCAGAACGGGAAATCGGCGATATGGCGATCGGCCAGCCACAGGCCGCCGGCCAGCGAAGCGATGACGAAGCCGATCGATCCCCACAGGCGCAGCCGGCCATAATCGGCGATGCCGACCTCCGAAACGGCGATCGACAGGCCGTCGGTCAGCGGCAGGATCGCCGCCCACAGCAGTCCGAAAGCGAAGGTGCAGAGCGCCAGCGCGACAATGCCCTGCCCGGCGCCGATACCCCATGCCAGCAGCGCCGCGAGGATGGCGGCAGCGACCACGAAGCGTCGCGAATCCCTGAAATGGCTATCCAGCACGTGCCCGGCCAGCGGTGGTGCGATCACCTTGGCGGCGGCCAAGAGGCCCGTCATGACGCCGATCATCCCCGCATCCAGACCCTGCTGTTCGAGGAATACCGGAAAATACGGCAGGACGAGCCCCATCGCCGCGAAATAGGCCCCGTAGAACAGACGGATATGGTGCAGGGCGGCGGCGGTGATCATGCGGCAAGGCTAGCGGCGGGCCGGCGCCTGTCATCCGCGGCTTGCACCGATCCGGGTGGTCGGTCACATTTCATGGATGCGCCGTCTGCTTCTGCTGATCGCCTGGCTCCTGGCCTCCTGCTCGCTGGACGGAATCGGCATCGACCTGGCTCCCGGCTGGAGGGCGCAGTCGATGGCCGTCTGGCGCAACATGCGCCCCGACATGCTGGCTCTATCACCCAATGGCAAGTGGCTGTATCTCAGCTGCGAAACCAATGCCGGCCTGCTGACGCCGAGCCTGGCCGCCATCAATCTGCAGAACGGACGAACCGTGATTCTGCTGAACGGCCTGCACCGCGCCGACGGCCTGAAATTCGCACCGGACGGAAGCCTGTGGATCGGCGAGGAGTTCGATGCGGGCCTGATCTGGCGCGTCACCGAAGCCGACAAGCTGCCCGACGACCAGCGGGTGGATCGCAGCACACTGGAGGCCAGCGACCCGGCCATCACGCCGCTGCACGAAGCCGGTGCCTTTGCCCATGAGGGTTTCACTTTCTCCCTCGACAGCCGCTACGCCTATCTTGCTGATGAGTGGAAGGAGGGCTGCCTCTATCGCTACGACATGCACAGCCGCAAGCTCGAGGTGCTGCACCCCGAGAAGGGCTGGCTGGCCATCACGGAACCCGAGGATGCCCGCATCAATGCCGAGAAACTGCACGGCAGGCTGTTCAACCGCCTGGAGGATATGGAGACGCTGCCCGATGGCCGCATCCTGATGGCAGAGACCGGCACCGGCCGGATCCTGCTGCTGGACGATCGCGGGGAATCCCCTGCCATATCGGTCTATCTTGAAAAACCGGAACTGCGACATCCGGACAATCTGGCCTGGGATGCCCAGCGGCAATGGCTATGGATCACCGACGATGACGATCCGTCCCGCCTGTGGTCCTGGGATGGACGCAACCTCACGCAGATCGCCAAGCACGAACATGCCGAAATCACCGGTGTGCTGGTCGATCGCGGCACTGTCTATCTGAACCTGCAGCGGGAGATCGCCGGGCCGGAACTCACCGTAAAGCTGATGGAGAACCCCGATGGATAGCTGGCTGGAGATCGTCATCCGGCAGCTGATCCTCTACAGCCTGCCCACCCTCGTATCGCTCACCCTGATCGCCGCAGTCGAGGCGAACGCATTCAAAAAACCGCTACCGCATCCATTTTATGCCAGCAGCTGCTGGACGACATGGCTGCCGCTGCTCACAGCCATCGCCTTCCATCGCGGCATGATCGTCACCCTGCCGCGCACAATGGCGACAGGCGTTCCCGCCGCACTGTTACGACTGGGCATGCATCTGCTGGTCGGTGCCGTCGGCGTACTGCTCTATGCCTGGAGCCTGAAACACCAGTCCTCCGTCGGCCTGCCGCCGCTGCACCAGTGGTGGGCCAAGGTACTGATGTTCTTCAACCTCAGCATGGCGGGACTGCATTTGCTGCCGCTGCCGGGATTCGTGGTGGGAGAGATCGTGTGCCTGCGGTTTCCCGTCATCGGGCGATTGATGCCGAAACATGTCAGCCTGCTGCTGGCAGCCGTTGCGGCCACGCCACTGCTCGACAAGCTGCTCGGCGGCCTGGTGGTGTTTCCTGCCTATGCCTGGCTCAGTGACTTGGCTGCCTGAGCGGGATCGGACCGACCCCCTTCAGTCCTCAGCTCACCCAAAAACACCATCAGTCGAGAACAGCGATATCCCGGTGCATCGCCAGGGCAGCATTCAGGATCGGCACCACCAGCGTCGCACCCGCCCCCTCCCCCAGCTGCAGATCGAAATCGACCAGCGGTTCCAGCCCCAGTTCGGCCAGCGCCCGCCGGTGCCCCGGCTCCGCCGTCGTGTGGCTGGCCAGCATCCAGCCGCTGATACGCACATCCCAGGCTGTCGCGGCGATCGCCGCGGCGGTCGACGTGAAGCCGTCCAGCAATACTGGCACGCCCTTGCGCGCCGCAGCACGGTAGAAGCCGGCCATCGCCGCGATTTCCAGACCGCCAAGCTCACGCAGCAGGTCGTTGGACGGTGTCCCCTGGGCCCGGGTGATCGCCTGCTCGACCAGCGCCTGCTTGCGATAAACCTCGGCCTCTTCCATGTCGCCCCGCTGGCCGATAACGGCTTCCACGTCCAGACCAGCCAGTTCGCAGATCAGCGCCGCACTCGGCGTGCTGTTGCCGATACCGACATCGCCGGCGATCAACAGGTTGGCGCCATCGGCGATAGCCCGGTTGGCCATCTCCTCCCCGATACCGACCGCCTGCCAGTACTCCTCCTGAGTCATGGCCGGTTCGTGCACGATATTGCCGGAACCGTTCCGCACCTTGGCGTGTTCGATTCCCTGCAGGTCCGACAGGTCGGCAGCCACGCCGACATCGACGATACGCAGGCCGGCCCCGCACTGGCAGGCCAGCACATTGATGGCCGCATGACCGCCGGCCATGCAGCGCACCGCCTTTTCGGTCATCTCTGGCATATTGGGGGACACCCCCTCGACGACGACATTGTGATCGGAAGCGAATATCGTCACATGTGGCAGGAGCGTATCCGGAACAGCCTTTCCCTGTCGGGCTGCCAGCCAGCAGACCAGCTCCCCCAACTGACCGAGAGCACCAGACGGCATTGCCAGTTTTGCCTGCCGCTGCCGGGCCGCTTCGAACGCCTGCTGATCAATCGGTGGAATACTCATGACCTACCCCTACATCCTGTCAGGCCGGTGTGCGGCAAACCGGCGCCTCATGGAAAACCAGTTCCGACACCGCCTTGCCGCCCTTGAAATGCATCTCGATGATCCGGTCGATGTTCGCCTCGTTCAACCGGCAGTACCATACCCCTTCCGGATAGACGACCATGATCGGCCCCTGCTCGCAGACACCGAGGCAGCCCGCGCGATTGGCCCGTACCATATCCTCACCGGTATCGAGCCCCTCTTCCGTCAGCCGCTTTTTCAGGTACTGCATCAGTGCCCGATCCTGCGCCGGCTCGCATTTCTTGCCGGCGCACAGGATGGCATGCCGCCGGTAGCGCTCCAGCTTAGGCTTGTCCTGCATATCACCCCCCGTCAAAGCGACACATCATGATCAATATCGAGCCAGCGGGCCAGATCGAGCGGCTCTTCGGTCAGCAACGTGGCCCGGACCTGTTTATCCATGCTCTGGCTGACCAGGGTATAACCGCCGGCACCTTCTTTGACCTTGGCTCCCGCGGGGTTCTTTTTCAGCAAATCGGCATTCTGGTCGGCCAGCGACAGGCCATTGGCCGCTGCTGCCTTGAACAGCTTGCGCGCCTCTTCGGCATCCTCCGGCACACCGCGCCCCAATGCATACATGTAAGCCAGCGAATTCATCGCAGCCGCATCGCCCTGATCCGCTGCTTTCCGGTACCAGGCGGCAGCCTGGCGATCGTCCTGCGATACCCCGAGCCCCTTCCGATACAGGTTGCCGAGATTGAACTGCGCCATCGTATTGCCGCCTTCGGCTGCCTTGCGGTACCACTCGGCAGCCTTCGCCGGATCAAAAGCCACACCTTCGCCCGATGCGTACATCGCCCCGAGGTTATTGTCAGCGACCAAGTCGCCGGCCTGGCCGGCCTTGGCAAAATAGTCCGCCGCCTTGCCGAAATCCCTCTCGATACCGATGCCGTTGTAATACAGAACTCCAAGATTGAACAGCGCATCGGTATCGCCAAGTTTTGCGGCCTGCCCGAAATAGGTCACCGCATCCCTGACGTTCAGACCGACACCTCGCCCGGTATCGTACAGAAGCCCGAGCAGCAGACTGGCGCGGGCATTGCCGGCCGACTGCGATTTCTGCAACCACTTCGCGGCCGTATCCTCTTCCGGCATGATGCCGATACCACGCAGATAGATCAGCCCGAGATTGAACTGCGCTTTCGAATTATCGCCTGCTGCCTTTTGCAGCCAAATGACCATCTGATTGCGGTTTCTGGGAACCCCCCGCCCTACCGCATACATGGCCGCCAGATTGTTCTGAGCCTCGGACAGCCCCTGTTTCGCCGCCTTCAGTATCCACTCAGCAGCCTTCGCATTGTCCTGCGGCACACCCGGCATCCCCTCGGCATACATGATACCGAGATTGAATTGCGCCTTGGCGATCCCGGCCTCGGCAGCCTTGTTCAGCCAGGAAAGCGCCGTGGCATGATCGTGACGCACACCGCGTCCCAAGGCATACAGCACGCCGATAGCCGCCTCGGCCCGCACATGGCCAGCCTTGGCTGCCTTTTCGAACCAGCGTGCCGCTTCGGCGGTTTCCGCTGTGCCTCCCTGCCTGATCAACTTGTCGCCAAGATGGTAGGCCGCTTCGTCATTGCCGCCCACCGCGGACTGGCGCAGCCAGTACATTGCCTGGTTTTGATCAACCGGAACGCCCTGCCCCTCGTCGTAAATATTGGCCAGCAGATACTGCGCATCGGCGTCGCCACCCTTCGCCTTGCCCTCGATCCGGCTGACCAGTTGATTGAGGAAGTCTTTCGCATCGGGCACTTTCCTTTTCGCCGCCGTCAGCGCCCAGCGCATGGCCTCGACATCGCTGCGGGCCACACCGCGTCCCTCGGCATACATGATCGCCATGCGGTAGGCGGCTTCCGGATGTCCCTGCTCGGCCGCCTTCCGGTACCACTCTACCGCTTCGCTGTCGCTCGCCTTCTCGACACCGCGCCCCAGTTCCAAGAGGCGTCCCAACTGGAACTCTGCCTTGACGTGGCTGAGCTTGGCGGCCAGCCGGAACCAGCGTATGGCCTGCGCATCATCCCGATCCACTCCCTTGCCTTCGCGGTAGAGCATGCCAAGCCGGTACTGGGCTTCGGGATCGCCACGCCGGGCACCGATCTCATACCACTTGGCCGCCTCGTTAAACCGGCCGTCCTCATAAGCCGACTGGCCGAGCGGCACCACGTCGGCATCGGTAGCGCCATAATGGGATCCGGAAACGAGGAAATAGATGATGCTGGCGCTGACCAGCACAAAAACCGCTGCGATCGCCGCCATGCGGACCAGATTCATAGTCCCTCCACCATACCGCCGGATGATCGCCACCGGCACTCTGTCACTATAGCAGTTGCCAGGACGGGCGGCACGCTTTACAAGCCCAGCTCATCCCAGATGCTGTCGACCCTCGCCTTCACCGCTTCGCTCATCCGGATCGGCCGCCCCCATTCGCGGTCGGTCTCGCCAGCCCACTTGTTGGTGGCATCGACTCCGACCTTCGATCCCAAGCCCGCCACTGGCGAGGCAAAATCGAGGTAATCGATGGGGGTGTGCTCCACCAGCGTGAAATCGCGTACTGGATCGCACCGCGTCGATATCGCCCAGATCACCTCCGGCCAGGAGCGGCAATCAATATCGGCGTCGACCACGATGATGAACTTCGTGTACATGAACTGGCGCAGAAACGACCAGATGCCGAACATCACCCTTTTCGCGTGGCCCGCATATCCCTTGCGGATGGAGACCACGGCCACGCGGTAGGAGCAGCCTTCCATCGGCAGATAGAAGTCGACGATCTCCGGAAACTGTTTCTTGAGGATCGGTACGAACACCTCGTTGAAGGCGAGCCCCAGAACGGCCGGCTCGTCGGGCGGCTTGCCGGTATGGGTGGAGTGGTAGATGGCGTCCTTGCGCATGCTCATCGTTTCCACCGTAAACACCGGGAAACGCTCCACTTCGTTGTAGTAGCCGGTATGGTCGCCGAATGGCCCCTCCTCGGCGTACTCGTCGAGCGATACGTAACCCTCCAGAACAATCTCGCTGCTGGCCGGCACCTGCAGCGGCACCGACAGGCAATCGGCCAGCACGGTTTTCTCGCCGCGCAACAGCCCGGCGAACTGGTATTCGGAAAGGGTGTCGGGAATCGGCGTGACCGCTGCCAGAATCGTTGCCGGGTCAGCACCGATCACCACCGCGCAGGGAAACCGTTCCTGCCCGGCCTGCTTGGCCTCCTGGTGGTCCTGGGCACCGCCGCGATGCTTCAGCCAGCGCATGATCAGCTTGTTGCGACCAATCAGCTGTTGCCGGTAGATGCCCAGATTCTGGCGCTCCTTGTGCGGCCCCTTGGTGACCACCAGTCCCCAGGTGAGAAGCGGGGCGGCATCTTCCGGCCAGCAGGTCTGTATAGGCAGCCGCGTCAGGTCCACGTCATCGCCGCGCAGCACGATCTCCTGCCAGGGAGCCTTCCTGACCTCCTTGGGGCTCATGTGCATCACCTGCTTGAGTACCGGGAACTTCTCCCAGGCATCGCGGAAACCTTTCGGCGGTTCCGGCTCCTTCAGATAGGCCAGCAGCTCGCCAACCTCGCGCAATTCGTCGGCGGACTGACGACCCATGCCCATGGCGATCCGCTCGGGCGTGCCGAACAGGTTGGTCAGCACCGGCATGCTGTGACCCTTCACGTTCTCGAACAGCAGTGCCGGCCCGCCGGCCCGCAATACCCGATCGGATATTTCAGTGATTTCCAGTTCGCTGCTGATCTCCTGACGTATGCGCTTCAGCCAGCCCCGCTTTTCAAGCGCCTTCAGGAACGCGCGCATGTCGGCATAGCTCAACGCCTCCCTCCACCAGCATGTTGGTCGATGTCGAATACCTGGTCGAGCTTGGCAAGCTCCAGCACATCGGCGATCGGCTTGCTGAGGCCGGAAAGGACAAATCTACCCCCTGACCTCCTACTCCACTGCAACCCTTCGGACAACGTCGCAATACCCGAGGAGTCCATCTGCCTGACATCGTCCAGCTGCACCCGGATGGTCTGCAGCGATGAACCGAACAGCTTGGCCAGCTCCCTGCGCAACACCGGCGACGAATGGGCGTCGATATGGCCATCGATATAAACCACGGCCTCGCTTCCCACCTGCTTGCTGCTCACCTGGATGCTCATGCCTGCTCCACCAAACCTGTTCCTGATATCACGACCCGCCTCACTCGGATTCCGTCTTACCGGCGTCGCCGGGTGCCGGGAGCGCCTTCAGTTTCGCATCCAGACTTTCAGCCAGGGCTGTATCGCCGCCAGCCTGGGCAATACCGATCCAGACCTGCAACGCCTGCCGTTCCCCCTCAACATCGGCCAGCGCCTCGTAGATACTGTAAGCGCGCTCGACCTCATCACCGCGTTCGGCCGCCACCTCCGGCACCGAGGCGCGCAACAGCAGCAGATTCGCGGTAAGCCGCGGTGCACCGACCTGGCGGCAAAGTTCGAGTGCCTTGGCGGTTTCCACACGGATCCCCCCCACGTCGCCGGCATCCCGGGCCAGAAGTGCCAGCCCCATATGGGCTTCGGCCTGCATTTTCAGTCCGGCGGCATCCCTGCCGGCGGAGCGGGCCGCCTGCTGGTAGGCGCTCTGGGCTGCAGACCGGTCCTGCAGCTTCTGGGCCAGCCGCCCTCCCATCAGATAGACATCGACTGGCCAGCGCCCGGAAACATCGACCGGCTGGACCGTCTGGCCACGACCGAGCTGCCACAGCGCCAGCGACAGTCGTGCCCGCATTTTCATGTCGGGCATGTTATAACGGTCGGCAAGTTCCATCGCCTGGGCATATGCCGCTTCGGCGGATTGCTCGCCCTGTGCGGCCCGCACCGACGCGAGATTGTACCAGGCATGCACGACCATTTCGGACTCGTCGGCCAGCTGTGCCGCCTTCAACGACCGGCTGAAGGCGCGCTCGGCTGCCGACCAGCGTTCATAGCGCATCGCCTCCACTCCGTCGCGATTGAACTCGACGGCCTTGACGGCGTAGAGATTCTCGACCCTCTTCACATGCTTGCCGCCACATCCGCCGAGGACGAGCAGCGCCATACAGAGCATCGCCCAAAGCTTCACGGACGCATCTCCATCACCGGCGGTGCAACCTTGTCCGAGGTGCCGTCCGTCGGCTCGCCGCTACCGCCGAACAGCCAGGAGTCACGCATGCCGGCAATCAGCCCCCGGATCTCGGTGATCGTTTCCCGCGATTCGCGGGCCAGCCCCGGCAGTTCCGGTGTCAGCTCGGAAAGATCGGCAGCCACGATATCCAGCGACTGCGTGAGCTTGTCGACATGTTTCAACAGGGCATTCACCTGCGTAAAGGTCTCCGGCCCCTTCTTACCAATTGTTTCGGACAGAGGCTTCAGATCCTGCAGGATATCCGTCGTCATCTTCAGCGACGACGACAGGCGTGCAGCCACATGGGTCTTCTCCAGTTCGCCGGTCAGCGCCTGCATATTGGTCAGGATTTCAGTCAGGGTGGTCATCATCTTGTCGACCTGTTCACGATTCATGCCCTTCGTCGACTCGTTAAGCCGGGCCGTCATCTGGCGGAAGGAGCCGTTTGGATCGTTCAGCCACTTGGAAAGATCGGCCAGTTCGGCAAGCACGATATTGGCATTGGTCACCGCCGGCTTGGCATCCTGCAACAGCTGTTCGATGGAAGCAGCCGTTTCATATTTGATCTGTTGGCCGTCCTGCACCTCAGGATTGAGGGGGACACCGGAAGTCACCTCGACAACCTCTTCACCGATCAGGCCTTCCTTGCTGATCCGCGCCACGCCGCCGGCATGCAGCATGCCGCGATAGCGATCCAGAAGCTGTAGCGTAATGCGCACGCCGCCCTTTTCCATCAGCTCCATATCGCCGACCCGACCGATGGCAAAGCCCTGGAACTTGACCGGCTGCCCCACATAGAACCCGGAAGCCGAAGGTGGCGAGACATAGAGATAGAATTTCTTCGCAAACACATCCGTGCGCAGGCTGATCATCAACAGCACGAACAGGATCGCGCCGATGCCGATGATCACGAACCAGCCCACCTGCCTCTGCATTCCGCCAACGAAATCGCGCACCTGCTACTCCTCTCCGCCAGACAGCTTTCCAGCTTCGGGCTGCACGGTCAATGTTCTGGAAAAGATGACGCCCGAGCCCTCGTTCATCGACGAGGTGACATAAACCAGCCCCGATCCAAGTCTCTGCAGTGCCTGCACGCTCAACTCCCGGAAATGCGCCAGACGCTCGGGTGACATGCCGATATGCACCTCCTGCGCCACGATGATATCCGGCCTGGCCAGCAGGCAGCGCCCGAGGCTGACCAGCGCATGCGTATAGGCCGAGCGCTCGCCGGCCTGCTCGTGAAGCAGAGCCGTCAGGCCGACGAAATCCGCCACATCGCCGACCTCGTCGAAGGCCTCCTCAAGCCTATCCTTGTCTCCCTGATAGAGGAACGGCAACAGCAGGTTTTCCCGCATCGTGAGGTTGGCCATCAGGCCGCGGTGGCGAATCATGATACCGATCCGCTCGACGAACTCCTGCGTACCGGCCTGGAAACGGCCGGCACCGGACTCCAGCCACATCGGCCAATCGCCGGAACCATCTTCCGGCAGCGTCAGCATACGGTCCATGAACTGCACCTGGGAAACGCTCTCCAGTACCAGCCGCACGTGCTGCCCGCGCCCGACCTGACAGGCGTCGACCACCCCTGCGCCCAGATGCAGGTTGCGCCAATGCAGAACATCGCTCACAGCACGCTCTCCGCCAGCGCCAGAAGGGTATCCAGCAGCAATACCAGCATCAGCGAACCCAACACACCGTTGGTCGCCCGCACCGGAATACGGTTGGGATCACGCCCGACGCGGCAGCCCTGGTCCATCAGCATCAGCACGCAGAACACCGGGAACACCGCTCCCTTGCCAAACATCATCAGCATCTCGCCGAGGCTGGTGCCGCGCCGCACCTCGACCAGGAAGTCGATGAAGTTCAGTTCGTAGCTCCAGGAAACCACGAGGCCTCCAACCCAGACCGATATCAGTGTGAAAATGAAGGTCAGGATCAGGCCACAGACAGCAAACGCCAGCGCGCGCGGCAGGAAAAGGTATTCATGCGAATTGATCCCGAGGCTGCGCAGCAGCTGATCCTCGCCGCGCACATGCATCGTGCCGATCTCCGTCACCACCGCCACGCCCGAACGGGCCAGCAGGAAAATCGTCACCATCAGCGGCGCCGCCTCCTCCACCATCAGGCCCGAGACCATGCGCCCGATCAGCGACAGGTCCTCGACACTCTTGGCAAACACCACAATGTTGTAGACGGCCAGTACACCGACCGCCAGCGAGATGACGATTACCCACGGCAGGCTCTGCACGCCGGTGAAATAGATCTGGCGGATCAGCACGTTGATCACCGCCGGTCGGCGCAGCCAGTGCCCGCGAATGACGAAACCGAGTACCGAGAGCAGCAGCCGGAAAAAACGGCCGACACCGCTGGCCAGCCGCACGGTGACGCTGCCCACCGCATCGGCGCGCCGATTCATCTGCCGCATCACGAAACCGAGTGACTGCATACCGCCTTTATAGGCTTCGGCGGGCGAAACTCAAGCACCATTTCGAGCCTCTGCCACCCGGGCAATCCTGCCTTGCGCCCATACCCCCCCTTGGGTAGCGTCCCGCTTCCTCTAGAAACAAGGGATTCATAAGCTATTTGGGGGCTTTATGCTCGAAAGCATGCGCAATCAGGCACAATCATGGATTGCCAAATTCATCCTCGGCGGTATCGCCCTGTCGTTCGCCCTGTGGGGTATCGGCGACTACTTCATGGGCGGCCGTATCGAACCGGTGGCCGAAGTCGATGGCAGCCCGATCGGCCAGGCCGAATTCGCCCAAGTGTACGAGCGCCAGCTCAATGCTTACCGCAGCCTGCTCGGCAAGAACTATTCGAAGTCGATGGTGGAAGCGCTGGGAATCAAGGATGAGACGCTGCAAACCTTGATCAACCGTCGCCTGATGCTGGACGAGGCCCACCAGCTCGGCCTGGTCGCTCCCGAACAGATGGTCGTCGCCAGCGTGCGCGGCAATCCGGCCTTCCTCACCGCCGGCAACTTCGATCCGCAGCGCTACCACATCCTGACCCGCAACATGGGCTTCGCCACGCCGCAGGACTACGAGAACGACCTGCGCCTGAACCTGATGGTCCAGGCCCTGCAGGCTGCAATCATCGATTCCGCCCGCGTCACCGAGGATGAAGTCCGCGCCCGTTTCAACCACGACTACGAACAGCGCGTCCTGGCCGCCATCATCGTCGATCCGCTGCACCTGGTCGACAAGGTGAAGATCGGCGATACCGAGGCCAAGGCCTGGTACGAGGCGAACAAGCAACATTACCTGTCGCCGTTGCGCGTCAAGCTCTCCGTGGTCGACATCGATCCGGCCAAGGTTGCCGCCGACATCAATATCGACGACAAGGATATCGCCCAGGCCTACGAGGCGCGCAAGCAGGAGTTCATGCAGCCGGAAGAGCGCCGTGCCCGCCACATCCTGATCAAGGTGCCGGCCGATGCCGGCGCCGAGGCCAAAACCAAGGCACACCAGCTGGCCGAAAAAGCGCTGGCCCGCATCAAGACCGGCGAGGATTTCGGCAAGGTGGCCAAGGATATCTCCGAAGATGCCTCTGCCGGCAAGGGTGGGGAACTGGGATGGTTCAAGCAGGGTGACATGGTGCCGGCCTTCGATACTGCGGTGTTCGCCATGAAAAAGGGCGAGACCAGCGACATCGTCGAATCCCCGTTCGGCTACCACATCATCCAGCTCGAAGATATCCGGCCGGCTACGCAGAAATCGCTGGCCGAAGTCCACGATACCCTGCTGCAGCAGCTGCGCATGAAGCGTGCGGCCGACGAGGCCTACAAGCTGTCGCAGGATCTCGACGACGCGCTCGGCATGGAAAGCACACTGGCCAAGGCGGCTGCCGACGTGAACCTGCCGGTGAAAGAGCTCGGCCCGATCAGCCAGAGCGAAGCGCTGGCCGAGCCGCTGCTGGCCGACCCGAACATCAGGAACAAGGCATTCTCGACGATGCCGGGCCAGCCGGTGGACATCATCGAGACGGGCAGCGGCCACTATATCGCTGTCGAGGTCACCCAGCGCCTCGAGCCGGAAGTGCTGCCGTATGCCCAGGTGACCGGTCAGGTGCTGGCCGATGCGAAAAAATCCGAAGCGGATAACCAGGCCAGGAAGCTGGCCGAGCAGATTCGTGCCGCCGCTGCAGCGGGCAAGTCCGTCGACCAGCTGGTGCAGGAGTTCGGTCAGCCGAAGTTCATCTCCAAGCCGGTACGCGTCAACGGCAGTGGCGATGCAGCCGGCTGGCTGACGGCGCCGCTGCTGAACGCAGCCTTCGTCACAACGAAAGGTCAGTGGCTGAACAAGGTGATCGACGTGCCGGAAGGGCTGGCGATCGTGCAGGTCCAGGATGTCATCGCACCGTCCGATGCCGACTACACGGCACAGCACGATGCCATCGCCGCCGAGGTCGAGAAGGCCAAGGGCGCAGTGCGTTTCGCCCGCTGGATGACGACGGTACGCGACCAGCACGAGATCAAGATGCACCCGGAAGCGCTGGCGCGCTTCTGATGCCGGGTATGCTGTCGATAGCGCAAAAAAAAACCGGGCGTAAAACGCCCGGTTTCTGTTTTGGTTTCCGCAGGGAAACTGGTGGAGCCAGACGGGATCGAACCGACGGCCTCTACAATGCCATTGTAGCGCTCTCCCAGCTGAGCTATGGCCCCATCTCCGTTTCCGGAGGCGGCGAATTAAGCCGTGCAACCTTGCCTATGTCAACCACCGAGTGAGCAAAAAAACGATGAGCAAAACCCTGCATATCCGCCGCCGTTCCGCCGATTGCGAGACACCGCTGTCGGCCTACGCTGCGCTGCGCGACAACCATCCCGACAGCTTCCTGTTCGAGAGCGCCGAGGGCGGCGAACACTGGGGCCGCTACAGCATCATCGGCTTCGACCCGGCCTGTGTGGCCAGCGAAAACGATGGCCGGGTCGAGGTGCGCCACCGCAGTGGCGGGCGAGAGCTTCTCGACACCGACATCATGGCCTGGCTGCGGCAGAACGTCGTCGGCGAAGCGGCCGTGACCAGTGCCGACGAGCTGCCTTTTTCCGGTGGTGCCGTCGGTTTTTTCTCCTACGACATCGTCTCCCGCTTCGAACCCGCGGCTACCAGCAGCAAGCTGCAGACCGGACCGCTGGCCGCATTCATGCTGATCGACCGTTTCGTCGTCTTCGATAATCTCAGGGGCAGCATGGACCTGTGCGTTCTGGCCGAGTCCGGCGCCGACGTCGAGTCGGTCCTCGATGCCATGGAGAAACAGCTGAACACGGCACCGCGCCCGGCACCGATGCGCCTGGACACGCCGGAAACCGCCCATGTCACGCCCAAGGCGCACATCAGCCAGCGCGACTACGAGACGATGGTCGAGAAGGCCAAAGAGTACATTCTGGCTGGCGACATCTTCCAGGTCGTGTTGTCGCAGCGCTTCTCGGCGCCGCTCTCCTGCGATCCGCTGCTGATCTATCGCGCCGTGCGCCATATCAATCCGTCGCCCTACCTGTTCCACCTTTCTATCGGCGACACCACGCTGATCGGCTCGTCACCCGAAATCCTGGTACGCAAGGAGGGCGACCGTGCCATCGTGCGCCCCATCGCCGGCACGCGTCCTCGCGGCAAGACCGACGACGAGGACAAGGCGCTGGAGACCGAACTGCTGGCCGACACCAAGGAGCTGGCCGAACACGTCATGCTGGTCGACCTCGGCCGCAACGATCTCGGCCGTGTCTGCGACTTTGGCTCGGTGAAACTGACCGAATCGATGACCATCGAACGCTATTCGCATGTCATGCACATCGTTTCGCAGGTCGAGGGAACCCTGCGCCATGACGTCGATGCGCTCGACCTGCTCGCCGCCACCTTCCCGGCCGGCACCGTTTCCGGTGCCCCGAAGGTGCGGGCCATGCAGATCATCGACGAACTGGAGAAGGAAGCGCGCGGCCCGTATGCCGGCTGCATCGGCTATATCTCCTTCGGTGGCGAGCAGATGGACACCGCCATCGCCATCCGCACCGCCGTCATCCGCAACGGTACCATCGAGGTGCAGGCCGGCGCCGGCCTGGTTGCCGATTCGGTGCCGGCCAGCGAGCATCGCGAATGCGTGAACAAGGCGAGCGCGATGTTCCGTGCTGTCGAGCTAGCCCACGCCCAGGAACAACGCTCATGACAACATTGGTTATCGACAACTACGATTCATTCACCTTCAACCTGGTGCAATACCTGGGCGAACTCGGCGACCACCCCGTGGTGCACCGCAACGACACCATCACGCTCGACGAGATCGCCATCATGCGCCCGGCGCATATCCTGATCTCGCCCGGCCCCTGCACTCCGAACGAGGCAGGCATCTCGGTACCACTGATCAAGCGCTTTTCGGGCGAAATCCCCATCCTTGGCGTCTGCCTCGGCCACCAGTCGATCGGCGCAGCCTTCGGCGGCAATGTCATCCGGGCACCGCGCCTGATGCACGGCAAGACCAGTCCGATCGAGCATACCGGCAAGGGCATCTTCGCCGGCATCCCGTCGCCGTTTACCGCCACCCGCTATCACTCGCTGATCGTCGAGGAGCCACTGCCGGAGATGCTCGAAGCCACTGCCTGGACACCGGAAGGCGAGTTGATGGGACTGCAGCACAGGAGCCATCCCACCTTCGGCGTACAGTTCCATCCGGAGTCGATTCTCACTGAGCACGGCCATCAGCTGCTGAAGAACTTCCTGGAGGCCAGGGTATGAGTGATGCCGCCATCCGCCAGGCGCTGCGCGACCTGCAAGCCGGCAAATTGCCGGACGAGACTTCCTCCGAAATCGTCTTCGAAAGCATCATGCGCGGCGACGCCACGCCGTCCCAGATCGGCGCCCTACTGATGGGGCTTTCGATCCGCGGCGAGACCGCCGAGGTGGTGGCGGGCGCCGCCCGCGCCATGCGTGCTGCGGCCAGCCGTATCGAGCCCAAAGCGCAAGGGCTTCTCGATACCTGCGGCACCGGCGGCAGCGGAGTCAGCACCCTGAACATCTCCACCACCGTCGCCTTCGTCGTAGCGGCATGCGGCGTGCCGGTGGCCAAGCACGGCAACCGCGCCATCTCCTCCAGATCCGGCAGTGCCGACGTCCTCGAGGCGCTCGGCGTCGACCTGTCGTTGAGCCCGCAGCAGGTCGCCGACTGTATCGATGCGGTCGGTATCGGCTTCCTGTTTGCACCCGCCCATCACCCGGCGATGAAGCATGCCTCTGCCCCCCGCCGCGAGCTGGGGATTCGCAGCATCTTCAACCTGCTCGGCCCGCTCACCAATCCGGCCGGCGCCGAATTCCAGGTGCTCGGCGTCTATGCCGAGGATCGCCTGGAACTGGTCGCAGGTGCGCTCTCCCGGCTGGGCGCCGAACGCGCCCTTGTGGTGCACGGCCGCGACGGCATGGACGAGATCACCACCACCACCATCACCGATGCCGTACTGGTGCAGAAGGGCCATTCACCCGAACGCTTCGAGATCGACCCCGCCGCCTTCGGCATCCCCTATTCGGCCGCTACCGCCCTGCAAGGCGGCGATGCAGCTCAGAATGCCGCCATCATCCGTCATATCCTTGCCGGTCAGAAGGGTGCCGGCCGCGACATCGTGCTGCTCAACGCCGCCGCCTGTTTGTGGGTAGCCGGCAAGGCCGACGGCATCCCGCAGGGACTCAAACTGGCTGCCGAATCAATCGATTCCGGCAGGGCCGAGGCAAAACTCGAGGCGCTGATTGCCCAGTCCCGGAAGGCATGAGATGAGCTCGATCCTGAACGAAATCGCCGCCTACAAACGCGGCTGGGTCTCCGAGTGCAAGGCCAGAACCAGCGAAGCCGAACTGTTGCAGCGCGCTGCCACACATACGCCGCGCGGCTTCGCTGAGGCACTGGTGACGTCGATTGCTGCGAAGCGAAATGCCGTTATCGCCGAGGTCAAGAAGGCGAGCCCGTCGAAGGGGGTCATCCGCCCCGATTTCGATCCGGTCGGCATCGCCCGCGCCTATGAAACCGGTGGCGCCACCTGCCTGTCGGTGCTGACCGACGTCAAGTATTTCCAGGGTGCTGATGCCTATGTCACATCCATCCATGAGGCGGTCCGGCTGCCGATCCTGCGCAAGGATTTCATGCTCGACCCCTATCAGGTGGTGGAGGCACGCGCCATCGGTGCCGATGCGATCCTGATCATCCTGGCTATGGTTGACGACGTACTGGCTGCCGAGCTCTCGGCTACCGCTGCTGAGCAGGGACTTGCCGTGCTGCCGGAAGTGCACAATGCCGCCGAGCTCGAGCGGGCGCTGAAGCTCGACACGCCGCTCATCGGCATCAACAACCGCGACCTGCACACTTTCAACACGACATTGCAAACGACGCTGGACCTTCTGCCTGCCCTACCGGCTGGCAAAGCCGTCATCACCGAATCCGGCATCTTCACGGCCGACGATATCCGCCGGATGAACGATGCGGGTGTCTACGGTTTCCTGGTCGGCGAATCGCTGATGCGTCAGCCAGATCCGGGCCTGGCCTTGCAACAACTGATCGGGCAATAAAAAGGGGCCGCATCGCGGCCCCTTTTTATCATGCAATCCGACTTCGCTATCAGTAGCCGGGCAGCTTGGCCGGCACATCGGCTGGTGTCGCATTCGGCGCCACTGGCTGATCCGGCTGCGTCTTCATGCGGGTAAGCTGTTCATCGACTGCGGCGAAGAGCTCGTTCGTCACCTGCACCCTCACCGGCGCATTCACCCAATGGCTGCTCTCAACCTTCTGTCCAAGCAC
>OBLQ010000010.1_pt1 | contig 52504 bp, 52 predicted proteins | sample 1519881 | NCBI WGS metagenome assembly OBLQ01 (sample SAMN01911456, study PRJEB22533) | soil metagenome | biome: Soil | place: Malaysia | collected 2012-04-30 | depth DG_metagenome m | reverse complement strand
GTGGCTACCCTCGATGCGCTCTGCTCCTTCGCGACCCTTGCCCGCGAGCACCGCTACGTGCGGCCGCAGGTGCACAGCGGCCGGCAGCTTTCCATCGAGGGTGGCCGCCATCCGCTGGTCGAGCAGCGCATGGGCGCGACCCCCTTCGTCGCCAACGATGCGAACATGGATATGAAATCGCGCCGCTTCATGCTGCTGACCGGCCCGAACATGGGCGGCAAGTCGACCTACATGCGGCAGGTGGCGTGGATCGTCTGGCTTGCGCACACCGGCTGCTTCGTGCCGGCCGATTCGGCGCGCATCCCGCTGACCCGCCGCATTTTCACCCGTGTCGGCGCCGGCGACGAGCTGGCTTCCGGCCGCTCCACCTTCATGGTCGAGATGATGGAGACGGCGACGATCCTCAACCAGCTGGGGCCCAGGGCGCTGGTGATCGTCGACGAGATCGGCCGCGGCACCAGCACCTGGGACGGCATGGCCATCGCCTGGGCGGTGGCCGAGAAACTGATTGCCTCCGACGATGTGCTGACCCTGTTCGCCACCCATTACCATGAACTGACCGAGCTGCCCGATGCGCACAAGGAGGCGTTCAACGCCTCGGTGACTGTGCGTGAGTGGAACGGCCAGGTGATCTTCCTGCACCGCGTGGTCGAGGATGCTGCCGACCAGTCCTACGGCATTGCCGTGGCCCAGCTGGCCGGCCTGCCGCGCGACGTGATCAAGCGGGCCCGCGAACACCTCTACCGGCTGGAGCACGGCTCGGAGCTCGCCGCCGAGCGCGGCAAGCCGCAGCTGGGGCTGTTCGCCGAGGCCGAGAAGAAGCGGCAGGAGAAGGAGCTGGCACGACTGCGAGAACTGCAGGCGGCCATCGCCGCACTCGATGTCGACGGCATGCGTCCGATCGATGCGCTGAATGCGCTGGCTGCCTTGCACGACAGGTTCGGCGAAAAGCGGGGTGACGATGCTGGTCGCTGAGACGAAACAGGGATTGCAGGCAATCCTGCAGCAGATCGGTGCCGAACTCGATGCCGGCGCTTCCGGCAACCAGTTGGCGAGCCGCATGTGCCGCGAAGTGGATACGCTGCTCACCGGCCTGTGGCGGGAGAAGGCGCCGCAGGCTGCGGAGGTGGTCGATCTGGTGGCGGTGGGCGGCTATGGCCGCGGCGAGCTCGCACCCTATTCGGACTGGGACCTGTGGTTCCTCGTGCCCGAATCCTGCCCGAAGCAGGTCGAGGAGGAGATCCAGGCATTTCTTTACACATTGTGGGACATGAAGGTGAAGGTGGGCTACGCCGTGCGTACGGTGGCCGAGACACTGGAGCATCTGGAAGCCGACTGGACCTCCGCGACGGCCGGGCTGGAGTCGCGGCTGCTGGCGGGCAGCGGCAACTATTTCGCTGCCATGCAGAAGAAGTTCGCCGCCTTCCTGAAACGGCGCCGCAAGGCATTCGTCGCGGCGAAGCTCGCCGAACTCGACGTGCGGCAGGCGAAGACCGGCGGCACGGCCTTTCTGATGGAGCCGGACATCAAGGAGGGCAAGGGCGGTCTGCGCGACGTGCAGGCGATCTTCTGGATGGCCAAGGCATGGTACGACGTGCCGCGGATCGGTGATCTGGTCTCGCAGGGGGCGATCTCGCCGACCGAGTACGCCTACCTGCAGGCAGCGCAGGATTTCCTGTGGCGCTGCCGGGTGGCATTGCACCTGGAGGTGAAGCGGGCCAGCGACCGGCTCGGTTTCGAGCAGCAGGTGGCACTGGCCGAGCGCATGGGTTACCAGGCAGACGGTCACCGGCCGGCGGTGGAAGTGTTCATGAAGGACTATTTCCGGGCGGCGGGCCGTATCGCACGTGTCACCGGCATGCTGCTGCTGCATTTCCGGGAGCAGCTCAATCCGCAGCGCTTCGTGCGAACGCGCGACATCGGCGACGGCTTCACGCTGGAAGGGCAGAAGGTCGGCGTGAAGAACGACAAGGTGTTCCGCGACGACAAGCTCAGGCTGCTGCGCATCTTTCATGTCGCGCAGCAGGATCACCGGCGGCTCTCCAGCCAGGCGCTCAGGCAGATTCGCGCCGACATGCTGCTGATCGACGACGAGTTCCGGGCCGATCCCGAGGCGCAGCAGCTTTTCCTGCGCATCCTGCGCTCGAAACGCAACGTGCACTGGGCGCTGAAGGAGATGAACGATACCGGCGTGCTGGGCCGCTTCATCCCCGAATTCCGCGACGTGGTGGGGCTGGGGCAATTCAACCGCTACCACGCCTATGCGGTGGACGAGCACACCATCCGCGCCGTCGGCGAGGCGCGCAATTTCTGGCATGGCGAACGGGAGTGCCGGCTGTCGCTGGCCCGCGATGTCTGCCAGAAGCTCCACCGGCCGGAGCTGCTGTATGTCGCGCTGCTGTTCCACGATATCGCCAAGGGGGTGCCGGGCGACCACTCGGTGAATGGTGCAGCCATGGCGCGCCGTTTCTGCGAACGGCTGGGGCTCAACGAGGACGATACCAGCCTCGTCGAATGGCTGGTGCGCGAGCATCTCTACATGGCGGTGACCAGCCAGCGCAGCGATATCTCCGATCCGGAGGTGGTGCGTAATTTCGCCCGGCACGTCAGCGATATCGGCCGGCTCAACTACCTGTTCCTGCTGACCATCGCCGATATCGCGGCGGTGGGACCGAATGTCTGGAACGACTGGAAGGGGATGCTGCTGCGCGAGCTCTACCAGTCGACGCAGCGGCTGTTCCTGGGCGAAAGCATGCAGGGCGAGGCGGTCGAGAAACGACTGGCTACCCGCCTGGCTTCGGCGCTCGATCTGGCACAGGGAGAGCGGGCTCGACTCGCGCACGAAATGTCCCTGCTGCCGCGTCGCTGCATCATGCACTTCCCGCCGCGCCAGCTCAGCCGGATCGGCGAGCTGCTGGTTGAATCGAATGGCGGTGAGGTCGTGCGCGTGCTCTTCGACGAGGAACGTTCCGACACCTTGGCACTGATCATCGGCCGCGAGCGGCCGGCGCTGTTCACCTCGCTGACTGCGACGCTCACCTCCGGCCACACCAATATCGTCGCCGCACAGGCCTTCGAGCTGGACGACGGCCGCGTGCTCGATGTTTTCCACATCCAGGCGGTCGGCGGTGGTCCGCTGGACGTGGCCAGCGACCTGCAACGGCTGCAGAAACGGCTGGCCGACACGCTGGCGGCGGAAAAACCGGTCGTGCCGTCGATGGAGAAGCCGAAGAAGGCCTCCATCCTGATGCGCCGCGTGGCGGTGAGCGTTGCCGAGCTGCCGCTCGCTTCATCGCGCCATACGGCGATCGAGGTGGTGGCCGCCGACCGGCCGGGTCTCCTGGCACAGATGGCCTATGTGATCAGCCAGAGCGGTTATCATATCCGCAATGCCAACATCACCACCTTCGGCGAGCGCGTCGTCGATGTCTTTTTCCTGACCGGCGCGAACTGGGAGAAACTGGCTCCGGAACAGGTGGCCGGGCTGTGCGATAGCCTGGCCGAGGTGGCCAAACTGCCGGAGGAGTCGTGAGCCTTCTGAATCTCCTGCTGGGCAGGCGCCGGAAAGGGTTCGTGCTGGCACTCGGCGGTGGCGGTGGCCGGGGGCTGGCGCATGTCGGTGTTTTCGAGGTGCTGGAGGAGCACGGCCTGCGTCCGTCGGCCATCGTCGGCACCAGCATCGGTGCGCTGTTCGGGGCACTCTATGCGCTCAACCCCGATGCCAGGGCGACCAAGGCGAGCATCATGCGCGTGCTTGCTTCCGACCTGTTCCTCAATCTCGGGCTGCCCAATCTCGAGTCCCCGGAGATGGCGGACCAGAGCTGGCTCTCCAAGCTGTCGGCCATCGCGCGCCAGTCGGTACTCTACACACGCGCTGCATTCGATGTGGGGGTGCTCTCCAGTGAACCGCTCATTCAGGTGGCGCGCGAATTCTGCGACGAACACAGCTTCGCCGATTGCCAGATCCCGCTCTACGTGACGGCGGTCGAGTTCCCGAGCGGTGAGTGCCACCTCTTCTCGGCGGCGACCGATACCGATCTGCGGCTGTCGCTGGCGGCCAGTACGGCGGTGCCGGGAGCGTTCGATCCGGTCAGGATCGGTGACAAGCGCTTCGTCGACGGCGGCATCGCCGCCGAACTGCCGAGCCGGGAAGCCCAGATGATCGCCCGCAGCAACCAGATCGTCGTGGCGGTGAACGTCGGTGCCCGGCCCGACCCCGAACGGGAGCCCCGGCATGTGATCGCCATGCTCGACTGGACGACACAGATCAAGTCGCTCTATCTGAGGCGTCACAAGAGGGAGCTGGCCGACGTGCTGATCGAGCCGCTGGTGGGTTTCCGGCAGTGGCAGGATTTCTCCAGCCCGGAGGCGGAGATCGAGCGCGGCCGGCAGGCGGCGCTGGAGAAGATGCCCGAACTGATGCGGCTGTTGCGCGCATGATGCTGCCGGATCGCGCCGTGATCCTCGCCGCCGGCCTCGGCACCCGGCTGAAATGGCTGACGCACGGCAAGCCGAAGGCGCTGATGAATGTGGGCGGGGTGCCGGCCATCGTGCAGGTGATCCGCCGGCTGGCTGGCTTCGGCATCCGCGATATCGCCGTCAATGTCCACCATCATGCCGGCTTGCTTATGGATGAACTGGGCGACGGCTCGCGGTTTGGTGTGAATCTATTCTACAGCCCCGAGAAGACACTGCTCGATTCCGGCGGCGGTGTGCGCACGGCGCTGGAGCGGCTGCCGGGAGAGGGGCCGTTCGTCGTGCACAATGCCGACGTGCTGGCCGATATCGATCTCGACCGGCTGGCCGGCCTTTGTCCGGCCGGCGGTTGTGCCCTGGCACTGGTTCCCAACCCGGCGCACCATCCCGCGGGGGATTTCGCGTTAGCGGGCCAGCAGGTTTGCGACAGCGGCGAGCCACGTTTCACCTATGCCGGCGTGTCGGTGTGGGACGATGCCGTATTCCGCAGCCTGCCGGCCAACGAAGCCTGGCCGCTTGTGCAGCCGATCCGGCAGTTGCAGGGGCAGGGGCTGTGCCACGGCATGCTGCATCGCGGCGTCTGGCTCGATATCGGCCGGCCGCAGGATCTGATGCGGGCGCGCAGGCTGTTAACCATCGGCTATAATGCGGTCGGATGACGGGAGGACGAGGGGAAATGCGTGGCGGATATCCGGAGGTCGTGATGCGTGCTCTGCTTGGTGTGCTGATGCTGGTGGGCTGGATGAATGCCGCTGCGGCGGCCGATATGCAGGTCGAGGTCAGTTTTCCGGCGGATTTCTCCGCCGCTCCCGACGGCAAGGGGGATGTTGCGTTGAAGGTCGAGGATGCGCGGGACGACGACCAGCTGGGCAAGAGTGCCGACGGCGAGCCCCTGCAGCCGACGCAGGATCTGGCGAAGTCGCTGTATGATTTGATCGCCGCCGACCTGAAACAGGCCGGCTTCAACGTGGTGTCGTATGCCCCGGGCTCGCCGCAGGGGCTGATCATCCGGATCGACAGCCTCAAATACAGCGAGAACCGCAACATGTTCAAGACCCGGGCCGAGGTGAAGTGCGCGCTGGTCGTCGATATGGCCAGCGTCGATACGACCTACACCTTCCGTTCCAGCGTCTCCGACGAATATGCCTGGAAGCCGACCGCCGACAAGCGCGGTGCGCTGATCGGCAAGGCCCTGGCCGGGGCCTTGCAGGCGGCATTCGACGAACCCGATATCGACGAGGCGCTCGGCGTTTCCCAATAACACCTCCCAACCGCCTTGCCGTTCCGGCGGCCATGGACTTAACTGCAATGGGTATCCCTGCGGCAGGAGGCGATCCATGGCCAAGGTTCTGGTGCTCGACTACAGCATGTACGGACATATCGAAACGATGGCGGGGGCGGTGGCCGAAGGTCCCCGCTCGGCGGATGGTGTGAACGTGACGGTCAAACGCGTGCCGGAGCTGATGTCGCCGCAAGCGGCGAAGCTCACCAGGAAACTCTGCGTATGAGTCAGCGTTACCTGTTCGGTTTCGTCGCCGGTTTCTTCGCCACGCTGATCTTCCACCAGTTCGCACTGGCCGGGCTGTGGCATCTCGGCTTCGCTCCCTTCGCACCGTTCTCGATGAAACCAACCTGGCCATTCGGCGTGCCGGCGATGCTGTCGCTCGCCTTCTGGGGCGGTGTCTGGGGCATCGTTTTCGTCATGGTGCACGGCTGGTTTCCGCGCCGCGCCGGTTACTGGTGGGCGGCATTTCTGTTCGGCGCCATCGCGCCGACGCTTGTGGCGCTGCTGGTGGTGATTCCGCTGAAGGGCGGCGCGGTCGGCGGCGGCTGGCACTGGCATCTGCTCGTCACCGCCTTCCTGGTCAACGGCGCCTGGGGTGTGGGCACAGGCCTGATCTACAAGATGCTGCCGGGGCGCACATGAGCCTGACCGAGTCGCAACTGCAATCGATCATGCCGCGCTGCGACACGGCCGCCTGGTGCGGGTCGCTGAACACGGCCATGGAGCGCTTCGAGATTACGTCGCCACAGCGCATGGCTGCCTTCCTGGCGCAGGTGGCGCACGAGTCGTCCGAGACCACGCGGCTCACCGAAAATCTCAATTACCGGGCCGAGCGGCTGGTCGCCGTCTGGCCGCGGCGTTTCCCGACCGTCGGGGCAGCCGCACCCTATGCCGGCAACCCAGAGAAGCTGGCCAACCGTGTCTATGCCGGGCGCGGCGGCAACGGCGACGAGGCCAGCGGCGACGGCTGGCGTTACCGGGGCCGTGGCCTGTTCCAGCTGACCTTCAGGGACAATTACCGTCTGGCGGCCGATGCACTCGGGTTGTCGCTGCTGGAACAGCCCGATCTGGTTGCCGCGCCCGAGGCCGCGTCGTTGACGGCGGCGCATTACTGGCACCGGCTGGGTCTGAATGCGCTGGCCGATCACCAGCCGGGCGACGACGATGAAAAGGATTTCGAGCAGATCTCGATCCGCATCAACGGCGGCCGCGTGGGGCTGGCCGAGCGCAAACGTTATTGGGGTAAGGCGAGGGATATTCTTGGCGGTTGAAGGTCGGTTTCACGAAGTCGCGATGACCGACCAACTCGGATCCGGCCGGCAACGCGCCGGCTTTGTTATTTCTCGATCGGCAGCAGGTACTTGCCATTGTCGGTAACCTTGATGGAGAGAACCTTGCAGCCCTGCTTCTCGCAGGAGCGCAGCGCGCACACCCTTCTATGATCGGCTCCGGGAATATATCGTTCGGAGAGAGACCGGCCGGGTGGGGACGTGCGACAAGACAACCTGCAACCTATCGAAGTCAGAAAGCAGCAGGTCAGGCTGCTGTACGAAGCGCTGCCCAGAACACTGGTCGCCGGCACCGTGGTGGCGCTGGTGCTCAGTTATGTGCAGCTGGACGTTATCGGGACGGCGCATGTAGCCCTCTGGCTTTCGTTACATCTGCTGGTGACGCTGGCGCGTTTCCTTGTCTGGCGCTGGTATCGCAACAACCCGGATGCCGAAGTGGCACGACTCGATCGCATCTCCATGGCCGGTGCGCTTGCCTCGGGTCTGGTCTGGGGCAGTGCCGGCATCCTGCTGTTTTCCGAAACCAGCCGGGAGCACCAGTTCTTCCTGGCCTTCGCGATGGCCGGCATGGCCGCCGGTTCGGTGGCGGTCCTGTCGTACCGTCGCGAACAGGCCTGGGGGTTCATCACGCTGACCCTGGTGCCCATTACCTTGCAATGGATCATCGCCGGCGATGCGATGTCGGTGGCGGAAGCCGTCATGACCTTGGCATTTGCGGCCGTGCTTTTCTCGATGGCCGCGGTGACATCCCGCCACTCGGTGCTGGCTCTCACCGCCGAGGTCGAAGCCAAAGAGACGGCACGCAGGGCGGCGCATGACCGCGATTTCCTGCGCCTGTTGCTCGATACCATCCCGGCACGCGTATTCTGGAAGGACCGGCAGTCGCGCTATCTGGGCGGCAACGAACTGTTTGCCAGGGATGCCGGCCTGGATTCAGCGGCGGAGCTGATCGGCAAAAGCGATGAAGAGCTGCGCTGGAAGAGCCGGGCCGCCGATTTCCGAGATACCGACGAGAAGGTCATGCAGACAGGCCAGCCAATGTTGCGTGCCGAGGAGAAGGGGATCCGGGAAAACGACGAGGTTTTCTGGCGTGAGGTCAGCAAGGCGCCGATCCGCGATCCGGAAGGCCATGTGATCGGTGTGCTGGGCACCTATCATGACATCACCGAGAAGCTGGAGATCGAGGCGCAACTGCGGCAGGCGCAGAAAATGGAGGCCGTAGGCACCCTGGTTGCCGGGATCGCGCATGAATTCAACAACATGCTGGCCGGTATCACCGGCAATCTCTTCCTGGCCAGAAACAAGATCGAAGCGGGCAACGCGGAGTCGGCACTCGAAAAGCTGAAGGCTGCCGATCAGTCCGCATTCAAGGCGGCCAGGATGATCCGTCAGATGATGACCCTGTCGCGCAAGGACCAGTCGCTTCTCAATCTTCTGCCGGTCGATCTGGGAAAATGGATTCATGAGGCGATCGATCTGCCGAAAGCCACCGTGCCGGCGAATATCGCGCTCACCGTCCAATGCGAGGACAAGCCGATGGTCGTCAGTGCCGACACGACGCTGTTGTTGCAGGTGCTGGTGAACCTGATCAACAATGCCTGTGACGCCTGTGCCAGCCGTCCCAGGCCGGAGATCCGCATCGCATTGGGGGTGATACCCGCAAAATCGGAATTCCTGCGTCGGCACCCGGGTTTTGCCACCACCGAGTGCGTGAAGCTGTCGGTTTCCGACAACGGCACCGGTATCCCGGCCTCGAAGCTGTCGCGTATCTTCGAGCCCTTCTATACGACCAAGGAGGTTGGCAAGGGAACCGGTCTCGGACTCTCCATCGTGCAGGGCGCCATGCAGAGCCATCGGGGCTGCATCGAAGTGGAAAGCAAGATCGGGCAGGGATCTACCTTCAGTCTCTTCTTTCCCCTCCTCGACGAGATGGCGGCCGAGCCAGTGGCCAAGGTCGAACAGGCCGTGCCGGTACCGCACGGCCATGGCGAAACGATCCTGGTTGCCGACGATGAGCCGGAAGTTCTGTCGATGATATCCGAAATCCTGTCCAATCTCGGGTATCGGGTGCTGGCCGCCAGCGATGGACAGCGGGCTCTCGCCCTCTTCGAGCAGAAGCCGGAGGCTGTCGATCTGGTGCTGCTGGATATCGTCATGCCGAACATGCTCGGGCCGACGGTTGCCAAGCGTATCCGTGCCATGCGGCCGGAAATTCCACTGGCATTCTGCACTGGCTACAGCCAGGAGGAGATGCGGGACGAGCTGAAGGATGTCGGGAATTTCCGGATGATCGGCAAGCCATTCCAGGTGGTGGAAATCGGCCGCGTGATCCACACGCTACTACGCGGCAGCTGAATCAGCCGCGGCTAGTCCAGCTTCATCCGGTTCCGGGATTACTTTTCGATCAGCAGCAGGTGCTTGCCGTTGTCGGTTTCCTCGATGGAGAGCACCTTGTAGCCCTGCTCCTCGCAGGAGCGCGGCACGTTCTGCAACGGCTCGCCGTCGTTCAGCAGCACCTCGAGATGCTCGCCCTTGTTGATCCTGGCCAGCATCAGCTTCACCTTCACGAAGGTCATCGGGCAGGTTTCCTTGGTGATATCCAGAAAGTGCTTCATGGTTCTCCATTCCTTCGGGGGTGGTCATCTCCCCAGGTCATCCGGCCCCATGGACGGGGCGGCAAAATTATGCGCGCAGCGCAAAATTTTGTAAGCGAAGGCAAAACGACGCTTTTGCCTTCGCGTCAAAGGGCAAATCCACGGATGGTATTTGCCCGTATCTGAACAATCAGATGAAAATGATGTGGGCGTCTTCCGATTCGTTCAGGAACGTGGCCACGCCGACGACCTCCTGAACGTCGTCGATCAGGTCGTCCTTGCTGACACCCAGGATATGCATCGACATCTCGCAGGCGAACATCCGGATGCCGAGTGCCGAGGCAGCCTCCATCAGTTCATCCAGCGTGGCGACATTGTTCTTCTTCATCATGCCGGTCATCAGTTTCGGGCTGGCACCGCCGAAGTTCAGGCGCGACAGCGGCAGGTTCTTCCTGCCGCCCATCAGCCAGTTGAAAACGCGTGACAGGAAATCCTTGCCGATGCCCTTGCGGCCCTGCTGTTTCTTCAGTGCGTTCAGGCCCCAGAAGGTGAAGAACATCGTCACGTCACGGTTGGTGGCGGCTGCCCCCGTGGCGATCGTGTAGGCGGCGACCAGCTTGTCGAACTCGCCGGAGAAACAGACGATGGAGATTTTCTTCTTGTCGTTTACAACCTTGTCGCTCATGTCTTACTCCTGACGGAATCTCGATCGATTTGATCCGGCAATCGATTTGGTCCGGCCTAACCCGCATTTCTTACGGCCTGCGGGCTCAAGCGGGCGCGAATTGTAGCGCCGGCAGCAAACTTTGCGACAGGCAGGCTGACGGCCGCCGCATGAGCGCCATGTAAAGTGCGTGTCGTTTACGCGGCCGCGATCCGCAGGCAGGCTGGGCGGATGGAGCGGATACGTGAAAACGCCCTGCTGTGGGCAATGCTTATCGGCATTGTCGCCGGCGGCATCTCCGGCTACTTCTGGGGGCCAGAGATGCAGTCGGTCGCCTGGCTGGGCACGCTGTTTCTCACCACGCTGAAGATGCTGATCGTGCCTCTGGTGGCGGCGAGCGTCATCACCGGTGTCGCCGGACTCGGCGATGTGCGCCGGCTGGGCCGGCTAGGCGGCATCACCATCGCCTATTACCTCTGCACGACGCTGATAGCGGTAAGTATCGGGCTGGTGATGGCCAATCTCTGGCAGCCGGGGGTCGGTGTGCCGCTCGGCGAAGGGTTTGCAGTACCGAAGCCGGCGGCCGGCGACGTCGGCATTACCGATCTGATCCTGTCGCTGGTCAGTCCTAACATCATCGGTGCGGCGGCCGAAATGAAGCTGCTGCCCGTCATCGTCTTCTGCATCGCTTTTGCCGCCGCCCTCTCCACGCTCGGCGAGCGTGGCCGGCCAGTGTTCGATTTTTTCGACGGGCTGAACGAGGCGATGATGCGGCTGGTGGAGTGGGTGATGTACTTCGCGCCGGTCGGCGTTTTCGCACTGATCGCCGCGAAACTCGGTGCGGCGGGCGGCGGCGCGGCCTTCTCCGCCGAACTGGCAGGACTTGGCAAATATGCGCTGGCGGTGATCTCGGGGCTCTTCACGCATGCCGTGGTGCTCTGCCTGTTGCTGTGGCTTCTGGCCCGCCGGCCGGTGCTCGAATACCTGCGGCATCTGGCGACCGCGCTGATGACCGCCTTCTCCACCGCCTCCAGCAGTGCCACGCTGCCGCTGACCCTGGAGGCCGTGCAGAACGCCGGAGTACCGGAGAATGCCCGCCGCTTCGTGCTGCCGCTCGGTGCCACCATCAACATGGATGGTACCGCGCTTTATGAAGCGGTGGCGGCGCTGTTCATCGCGCAGGCCTACGGGATCGACCTCTCCTTCGGCCAGCAGCTGCTGGTACTGCTCACCGCCACCATGGCGGCCATCGGTGCGGCAGGGATTCCGGAAGCCGGGCTGGTGACCATGCTGATCGTGCTCAATGCGGTCGGCCTGCCGCAGGAGGGGATAGGGCTGATCCTGGCCATCGACTGGTTCCTCGACCGCTGCCGCACTACCATCAACGTTTTCGGCGATACGGTGGGTGCAGCCGTGGTCGGGCGGCACGTACCCTGATGCGAACCTGCATCGCTGCTTTTAGGATTTCCGGTCATGCGTTAAGATGCGCCGCTTTCATCAGGAGGTAATCGCAGCATGAGCGACCGCATACTCGAGGAAGGACTGACATTCGATGATGTGCTTCTGGTCCCGCAGGCGAGCTCGGTGCTGCCGAAGACGGTGCAGACCGTTTCCCGCTTCACCAGGAAAATCACCCTGAATATCCCGGTGGTTTCCGCCGCCATGGATACCGTGACCGAATCGAAGACGGCGATTGCGCTGGCCCAGGAGGGCGGCATCGGCGTCATCCACAAGAACCTGACGCCGGCCGAGCAGGCTGCCGAGGTGCGCCGCGTGAAACGTTACGAGGCCGGTGTGGTGCAGGAGCCATTGACCGTGACGCCGGAGATGACGCTTTCCGAGGTGCGCAAACTTTCCGCCGAGCATGGCTTTTCCGGTTTCCCGGTGCTCGATGCCCATGGCAAGGTGGCCGGCATCGTCACCAACCGCGACATCCGTTTCGAAACCGACAGCAAGCGCCCGGTATCGGCGATGATGACGCCGCGCGAGCGTCTGGTGACGGTCGAGCAGGGCGCCGACCTTGCCTTCTGCAAGAACCTGTTCCGCGAACACCGTATCGAGAAGCTGCCGGTGCTTGATGGCTCCGGTGGCCTGGTTGGCATGATGACCGTGCGCGACATCGAGAAAGCACAGGCCTTTCCGCAGGCGGTACGCGACAGCCTTGGCCGGCTTCTGGCTGCCGCCGCCATCGGCGTCGGCGAGAAGGAGCTGCAGCGCTTCGAGGCGCTGCTCGCCGCCGGTGTCGATGCGGTGATCGTCGATACCGCTCACGGCCATTCGGCCGGTGTGATCCAGCAGGTGCGCGACATCAAGCGCCAGTACGGCGACCGTGTCCAGGTGGTGGGCGGCAACGTCGCCACCGCCGAGGCGGTGCGCGATCTGGCCGAAGCGGGTGCCGATGCGGTGAAGGTCGGTATCGGGCCGGGCTCGATCTGCACGACCCGTATCGTTGCCGGCGTCGGCGTGCCCCAGCTGACCGCGGTGATGAATTGCGCCAAGGCGGGCCGGGATGCCGGTGTGCCGATCATTGCCGACGGCGGCATCAAGTTCTCGGGTGACTTCGCCAAGGCGATGGCGGCCGGGGCCTCGACCTGCATGTTCGGCTCGATGTTCGCCGGTACGGAGGAGGCGCCGGGAGAGAAGATTCTCTTCCAGGGCCGCACCTACAAGGCCTATCGCGGCATGGGTTCGATCGGCGCCATGAAGAAGGGCAGCAAGGATCGTTATTTCCAGGGTGACGTCGACGAGGCGATGAAGCTGGTTCCGGAAGGTATCGAGGGGCGTGTCGCCTACAAGGGCCCGCTGACCGATATCCTGCACCAGCTGGTCGGCGGTCTGCGCGCCGCCATGGGCTATGTCGGCGCAGCGAGCATCGAGGAGATGCACGCGCGGGCGAAGTTCGTGAAGATCACCGGTGCCGGCCTGCGCGAGTCGCACGTGCACGATGTGACGATCACCGAGGAAGCGCCGAACTACCGGCTGGATGTCTGACGGCAGCTGATCGTCTGCTGCAAGGGTTGAGGTTCGTCGATGGCGGACAGTCTGGTCCTGGTTCTCGACTTCGGTTCGGATTATCTGCCGCAGCTGGTCGAGCGGTTGCGCGATTCGCAGGTGAATTACATGCTGCGGCCGGGGTCATTGGGCAGCGACGATATCCTGGCCCTGCAACCGGATCGCATCATCATCGCCGGCACGCCTGGATGCGCCGAGGAGGGCGAGCTCTGTTCGCCCGGTTGCGATCCGATGAAGCTGGGTTTGCCGACGCAATGCATTCGCTGAGCGGCCGGCGAGGTTTTGAAGGATTTTGAGGTAAACGTGGACAAGATTCTGATTCTCGACTTCGGTTCGCAATATACGCAGCTGATCGCGCGCCGGGTGCGCGAGGCGAAGGTATACAGCGAGCTGCATCCGTGGGATATGACAGAAGCGGAGATTCGCGCCTTCAATCCCTCCGGCATCATCCTCTCCGGCGGCCCCAACTCGGTGTACGAGGAAGAGACTCCGAAGGCGCCGCAGGCGGTCTTCGAGCTCGGGGTGCCGGTGCTGGGCATCTGTTACGGCATGCAGACGATGGCCGCGCAACTGGGCGGCATGGTCGAGACCGGCGATGTGCGCGAGTTCGGCTATGCCGAGATTTTTGCATCGGGAGACTCCGCGCTGTTGCGCGGTATCGAGGACAAGGCGGACGGCGTGCTCGACGTCTGGATGAGCCACGGCGACAAGGTGACCGGCCTGCCGAAAGGCTTCCATGTGATCGCCTCCAACGACTCCACACCGATCGCCGGCATGGCCGACGAGGCGCGCCGTTTCTATGCGGTACAGTTTCACCCCGAGGTGACGCATACCAAGCAGGGCAAGGCGATCCTGTCGCGCTTCGTGCACGAGATCTGCGGCTGCGGCAGCGAATGGACGATGCCGCACTTCATCGACGAGGCGGTGGCACATATCCGCCAGCAGGTGGGCGACGAGGAGGTGATCCTCGGCCTCTCCGGCGGTGTCGATTCATCGGTGGCGGCGGCCCTGCTGCAACGCGCCATCGGAGACCAGCTGACCTGTATCTTCGTCGACAACGGTCTGCTGCGCCTCAACGAGGCGGAGCAGGTGATGCAGACCTTTGCCGAGAACCTGGGCGTGAAGGTCGATCATGTCGACGCTTCCGACCGCTTCCTCGGCCATCTGGCCGGCGTCAGCGATCCGGAAGCGAAGCGCAAGATCATCGGCCGCGAGTTCGTACACATCTTCCAGGAAGAAGCCGAGAAGATGCCCAACGCCAAATGGCTGGCGCAGGGCACCATCTATCCCGACGTCATCGAGTCGGCCGGATCGAAAACCAAGAAGGCGCACACCATCAAGAGCCATCACAATGTCGGTGGTCTGCCGGAGACGCTGCACCTGAAGCTTCTGGAGCCGCTTCGCGACCTGTTCAAGGACGAGGTGCGCGAGTTGGGCGTGGCGCTTGGACTGCCACGCGACATGGTCTATCGCCATCCGTTCCCGGGGCCTGGGCTGGGCGTGCGCATTCTGGGCGAGGTGAAGAAGGAGTATGCCGACCTGCTGCGCCAGGCCGATGCCATTTTCATCGAGGAGCTCCGGGCCTCCGGCTGGTACGACAAGACCAGCCAGGCCTTCGTCGTCTTCCTGCCGGTAAAATCGGTGGGGGTGATGGGTGACGGGCGCACCTACGAATGGGTTGTCGCGCTGAGAGCAGTCCAGACGCAGGATTTCATGACCGCCCACTGGGCCGAGCTGCCGCACGCATTGCTGGCCAGGGTCTCCAACCGTATCATCAACGAAGTTCGCGGTATCAACCGCGTGGTTTACGACATCTCCGGCAAGCCGCCGGCAACGATCGAATGGGAGTAAATATGAAAAAGACAGTTCTGGCCGTGGTCCTGCTCGGCCTTGCCGCCTGCAATCAGCAGGCTGCCAACAAGCCGGCCGAAGTGAAGCTCGACAGCGAAACGGCGAAATTCAGCTACGCCATCGGCCTGGATGTCGCCAAATCGCTGCAGGGTCTCGGTAATGATTTCGACCGCGCCGCCTTCCTCGAGGCGCTGAACGCACGGCTGGACGGTAAGGAGCTGCGGCTTTCCGAGCAGGATGCGGCGGGCATCAAGCAGCAGGTGTTCATGCGGAGGGCGCAGGCCCAGATGGCCGAACGGCAGGCCCAGGGCGAGAAGAACAAGGCGGCAGGCGAGAAGTTCCTGGCCGAGAACGCCAAGAAGCCGGGTGTGCACGTCACCGCCAGTGGCCTGCAGTACGAAGTTCTGACCGAGGGCAAGGGGGCGAAGCCGAAAGAGACCGACCACGTGAAGGTGAACTATCGCGGCACGCTGCTCGACGGTACCGAGTTCGACTCCTCCTACAAGCGCGGCGAGCCGGTGAGCTTCGGTCTCAACCAGGTGATCCCGGGCTGGACCGAGGGTCTGCAGCTGATGCCGGTCGGTTCGAAGTACCGTCTCTTCATCCCGGCTAACCTCGCTTATGGTGAGCGCGGTGCCGGCAACCGCATCGGACCGGACGAGACGCTGATCTTCGAGGTCGAGCTGCTCGACATCGAGAAGTAAGCCGCCATGTTCAGCCGCCTGACCGAAAAACTCGGCGATATCGCGCACAAGCTCAGGGGGGCGGCGCGTATCTCCGAGGCCGATCTCGACGCAACGTTGCGCGAGATGCGGCTGGCACTGCTGGAGGCGGACGTGGCGCTGCCGGTGGCGCGCCAGCTGATTTCCGACGTGCGCGAGCGGGCGCTGGGTGCCGAGGTGGCGAAGAGCCTGCAACCGGGCCAGGTGGTCATCAAGATCCTGAACGATGCGCTGGCCGACGTGCTGGGCGGCCAGCGCCGCGAGCTCGATACTTCGCGCATCCCGTCGGTGATCCTGCTCTGCGGCCTTCAGGGTGCGGGCAAGACGACGACGGCCGGCAAGCTGGCGAGGTTGCTCGCCGGCAAGGGCCGCAAAGTGGCGCTGACCAGTGTGGACGCCACCCGGCCTGCGGCACGCGAACAGCTGCAGGTGCTGGCCGGGCAGGTGGATGTACCGTATCTCACCGGCGAAGGCGATTCGGCCGTGGAGATGGCGAAATCGGCGCTGCAGCAGGCACGGCTCGGCGGCCACCATGTGCTGATTCTCGACACTGCCGGACGGCAGGTGGTCGAGGAGTCGCTGATGGCCGAGATCCGCGAGGTCGAGGCAGCGGTGAATCCGACCGAGCGGCTGTTGGTACTCGACTCGATGACCGGTCAGACGGCACTGGCGATTGCCGAGCAGTTCCATGCCGCGGTCGATCTCTCCGGCTGCATCCTGACCAAGACCGATGCTGACGTGCGCGGTGGTGCCGCGCTCTCCGTGGCACGCAGCACCGGCGTGCCGGTGCGCTTCGTCGGTACCGGCGAGAAGATCGATGCCTTCGAGCTGTTCGACCCGCAGCGTTTCGCCGGCCGCATCCTTGGCCAGGGCGACGTTGTCGGGCTGGTGGAGAAGATCCAGGCCACTGTCGACAAGGAGAAGGCTGCCGAGGTGGCCAAAAAGGTCAGCAAGGGCAAGTTCGATCTGATGGATTTCGCCGAACAGCTGACGCAGATGCAGAAGATGGGTGGCATGGCCGGCATGCTGAAGATGCTGCCGGGCGTGAAGCTGCCGCAGGAGGCGATGGCGCAGGTCGACGACAAGCCGATCAAGCGCATGCAGGCGATGATCTATTCGATGACACCGAAGGAACGGGCGCGCCCCGAGATCATCAACGGCAGCCGCAAGAAGCGCATCGCCGCCGGTTCCGGAACCTCAGTGCCGGAGCTGAACCGCATGCTGAAGCAGTTCAGCGAAATGCAGCGCATGATGAAGAAGATGAAGGGCGGTATGGGCAAGCAGATGATGCGCTCTCTCGCCGGCCGCTTCGGCGGTGGCATGGGCGGCATGCCGAAGATGTAGGTGGGCCGCGGGCCGTTTGCGGCTTGCGGCGGCGGTGTCGGCCCACTATAGTGCGGCGCCCTGAGATTGGATTAGAGGTATTTGAAACATGGCGACAGTTATTCGTTTGCAGCGTGGCGGCCGGAAGAAGCGTCCGTTTTATTCCGTGGTAGTCATGGATTCCCGCACCCGCCGCGATGGTGCATTCATCGAGAAACTCGGTTACTACGATCCGTGCAAGGAGCCGGAGATCATCGAGCTCGATCTGGATCGCGTGAAGTCCTGGACCGATCAGGGTGCGCAGGTTTCCGATCGCGTGGCCAGCCTGATTACGCTGGCGGGCGACCCGGATCGCGAGGCCAAGGCGAAGGCCAAGGTCGAGGCGAAGAAGGCTGCTGAAGAGGCCAAGAAGAAGGCTGCTGAAGCTGCCGCCAAGAAGGCCGCTGAAGAGGCTGCTGCGGCTAAGGCTGCCGAGGAAGCTGCCGCCGCCAAGGCTGCCGAGGAGGACGCTGCTGCTGAAGCCGCCGCATCTGAGGAAGTTGCTGCGGAAGAGACCGTTTCCGGCGAGGAGCAGTCCGACGCCTGAGCGTTTGCTTGAAGTCGGCACCATCCAGTCACCACATGGACTGAAAGGTGCCCTAAGCGTTTATTCGTATACCCGGCCTGCCATCGGCATCGCCGGGTATTCTTTTTGGTACCTTGGCACCACTCCCGAAACTGCGAAAAAGATTGCTGTCGAGCGTTGCTGGCAGCATGGCAAGCGTCTGCTCGCCGAGTTCACCGGCGTCAATGATGTCGATGCAGCCGCTGCACTGAAGGGGTTGACCATCTGGGTTGATGTCGCCGAGGTCGAGCTAGACAAGGACGAATATCTCTGGGATGACCTGATCGGCTGCGAGGTGGTCGATGAAAGCGGCCGCCTGCTGGGCGAGGTTGTGGCGCTGGAGGAGTACGGCGCCCAGGATATCCTGACCGTGCGCACGCCGGAGGATGCCGAGCTTCGTGGTGAATGGATGATTCCGTTCACCGAAGAGATCGTCACCGGTGTCGATATCGAAGCGCGCCGCATTGAGGTGGCGCTGCCGGAAGGGATGGACGCATGTTTCACGCCCAGCTCCTGACGCTGTTTCCCGAATTCTTCACATCGCCGCTCTCCTGCTCGATCCCCAAACGCGCCATCGAGGCGGGTATCGCCACGGTGGATTGCATCCAGATCCGCGATTTCGCCACCGACAAGCATCGCAAGGTGGACGATGTGCCTTACGGCGGCGGCCCCGGCATGCTGATGAAGCCGGAGCCGGTAGTGGCGGCAATCCGCGAGGCGAGAAAACGTCAGCCTGATACCCGTGTGGTGATGCTGACCCCGTCTGGGGTGCCGTTCACGCAGGAGAAGGCACTCGAATACGCCGCAAACCCAAGCCTGACGCTGCTCTGCGGTCGCTACGAAGGTTTCGACGAGCGTATCGTCGACTATGTCGACGAGGAGCTTTCGCTCGGCAATTACGTGCTTTCGGGCGGGGAGCCTGCGGCACTCTGCGTGCTCGATGCGGTGATCCGGCTGCTGCCCGGCGTGCTCGGCAGCCCTGAGTCGGCGGTGCTCGACTCCTTCACCGAGGAGGGGATCCTCGACTGGCCGCACTACACGCGCCCCGAAGTGTTCGAGGGGAAACGGGTGCCGGAGGTGCTGCTTTCCGGTAATCACGCCGAGATCGAGAAGTGGCGCCGCGCCGAGGCACGGGAGCGCTCCCGCAAGCGCCGTGGCTGATTCTCAGATCGGTTCGCAGGTCGCCGTGGCACTGGTGCATCATCCGGTACTCAACCGTTTCGGCGAGACCAGCACCACCGCCATCACCTCGATCGATATTCACGATTTCGTGCGTACATGTGCTTTCTATGATGCCGGGCCGGTTTACATCGTGCATCCGGCCGATGGCATGCACGCGCTGGTCGCCGACATGACGCGCTACTGGCAGGAAGGAGCGGGCGGGGCGCGTAACCCCGGGCGCACCGAGTCTCTGGCCGCGCTGCGCATGGCGCGTGGCCTTGAAGATGTGCTGACCGGCGATACGTGGCAGCTCTGGTACACCTCGGCGCAGCCACCGGCCGATGCGCGGGTCGTGGATGTCGGTGAATTGCGGTCGATACCCGGCAAGCATCTGCTGGTTTTCGGGACCGGCTCGGGGCTCGATGTGAAAAGGCTGCCGACCCCAAATGGGTGGTTGTCACCGGTCGAAGGTATAGGTAAAGTGCGCCACCTTTCGGTAAGGGCAGCGCTGGCCATCTATCTGGATCGCCTCTGCCGGTAGCCGAAAGCCGTTGAATTTGGAGGCAGGTATGCGTGCACTGGATGATGTAACCAAAGATCAGATTCGGGAAGATATCCCGGCATTCCGCGAGGGCGATACCGTGCGCGTGAATGTGCGCGTGGTCGACTTCAAGGACACCAAGAAGGGCGTGGAGCGTCGCGAGCGTATCCAGGCATACGAGGGCGTGGTGATCGCCCGCCATAACAACGGCATTTCGAGCAGCTTCACGGTGCGCAAGATCTCCAACGGTGTCGGTGTGGAGCGTGTGTTCCCGCTGCATTCGCCGATGATCGAGAGTGTTGCGGTGATCCGTCATGGCCGTGTGCGCCGTGCCAAGCTCTACTATCTGCGCGACCTGCGCGGCAAGGCAGCCCGTATCAGCGAGCGCCGCTTCTGATTTGCTGCGTTCGTCGCTGCGTGCGTACGGGCGCGGTTTAGGTATCATGAGGGCCCCGATCGGGGCCCTCATTGCATTTTCTGATCAAGGATTGAGGTAAACATGAGTAAACGTAGCGACTTTTTCCAGGCAGACCTTGCGGACAGTGGTGTCGTCGACGCCATCGCTGCCGAGCTGGGCCGCCAGCAGCACACGCTGGAGCTGATCGCCAGCGAGAACATCGTCTCCAAGGCGGTGATGCAGGCACAGGGCTCGGTGATGACCAACAAGTATGCCGAAGGCTACCCTGGCAAGCGCTACTACGGCGGCTGCGAGCATGTCGACAAGGTCGAGATCCTCGCCCAGGAGCGCGCCAAGGAGCTGTTCGGCGTCAAGCATGCCAACGTGCAGCCGCACTCCGGCTCGCAGGCCAATATGGCTGTCTACATGGCGGTGCTGAAGCCCGGCGACACCATCATGGGCATGGACCTGTCGCACGGCGGTCACCTGACCCACGGTTCGCCAGTCAACTTCTCAGGCCGCCTGTACAACGTCGTCGCCTACGGCGTGCGCCAGGACAACGAGCTGATCGACTACAACGTCATGCAGAAGATGGCGGAGGTGCATCGTCCGAAGATGATCATCGGCGGTGCCTCGGCCTATGAGCGTCACATCGATTTCAAGCGCATGCGTGAGATCGCAGATTCGGTCGGTGCTGTGCTGATGGTCGATATGGCCCACTATGCGGGCCTGATCGCTGCGGGCGTCTATCCAAGCCCGGTCGGCTATGCGCACGTGATCACCACCACCACCCACAAGACCCTGCGTGGCCCGCGTGGCGGCATGATCCTGACCGACGACGACGAGATGGCGAAGAAGCTCAATTCCCGCATCTTCCCGGGCATCCAGGGCGGTCCGCTGATGCATGTCATCGCCGCCAAGGCGGTGGCCTTCGGTGAGGCGCTGACGGAGGGTTTCCGTGACGACCAGAAGCAGGTGATCGCCAATGCCCGCATGCTGGCCAAGACGCTGGTCGACGGTGGCCTGCGTATCGTCTCCGGCGGCACCGACTGCCACATGTTCCGTGTGGACGTTCGTCCGCAGGGTATCTCCGGCAAGCAGGCCGAGGAGGCACTGGAAGCAGCCGGCATCACCACCAACAAGAATACGATTCCGTTCGATCCGGAATCTCCGTTCGTGACCAGCGGTATCCGCATCGGCACTGCAGCGATCACGACGCGCGGCATGAAGGATGCCGAGGCGAAGCTGGTCGGCGAGCTGATCCTGCGCGTGCTGTCGGCGCCGGAAGACAAGTCGGTGCAGGCCGCGGTGCGCGAGGAAGTGATCAAGCTGACCAACCGCTTCCCGATCTACGAGAGCTGAGGCTACCAAGGCACCGTGCACTGCCCGTTCTGCAGCAACAGCGATACGCGGGTCATCGATTCGCGGCTGGCCGAGGAGGGGGCGACGGTTCGCCGCCGGCGCCTTTGCGAGGCATGTGGCAAGCGTTTCTCCACCTACGAGAGGGCCGAGCTGCGTCTGCCGCTAGTGGTCAAGAAGGATGGCACGCGGCAACCGTTCGACGTCGAGAAGCTGCGCGGCGGCCTGGCCAAGGCGCTGGAGAAGCGACCGGTATCGGCCGAACAGCTGGAGCACGGTGTCAATGCTGTGCTGAGAGCGGTGCAGGAGCTGGGTGAGTCGGAGATTCCATCGGCCACACTCGGTGCCTTTGTGATGGAGGAGCTCCGCAAACTCGACGGAGTGGCGTATGTGCGCTTTGCTTCGGTCTATCGTGAGTTCAAGGACGTGGATGATTTCCTGGCTGCCGTGAAGGCGGTCGTGGTGAAAAAGGAGTAGGGAATGGCTGTGAAGATTGCTGTATTGCCCGGCGACGGTATCGGGCCCGAGATCGTGACCGAAGCGCTGAAGGTGCTGCAGGTACTGAACAAGCGTTTCGATCTCGGTGCAAGCTGGGAGGAAGCGGCGATCGGCGGCGTCGGATACGATGTGGCCGGCGATCCCTACCCGGAAGCGACGCAAAAGCTCGCGAAAGCATCGGATGCCGTACTGCTCGGTGCGGTCGGCGGGCCGAAGTGGGAGAAACTCGCCAAGCCGCTGCGTCCGGAAGCAGGCCTCCTGCGAATCCGCGAGGATCTCGGTCTGTTCGCCAACTACCGGCCGGCCAAGGTGCACGATCAGCTGATCGATGCCTCGACCCTGAAGCCGGAAGTGGTGCAGGGGGTCGATATCCTGGTAGTGCGCGAGCTGGTTTCCGGCATCTATTTCGGCAAGCCGCGCGGCATCGAGGAGCTGCCAAACGGCGAGAAGCGCGGTTACAACACCCTGGCCTATACCACTTCCGAGATCGAGCGCATTGCCCGCAAGGCCTTCGAAGCGGCGCGCCTGCGCAGTAACCGGGTCTGTTCGGTGGACAAGGCAAATGTGCTGGAGGCGACCGAGTACTGGCGCGAGGTGGTGACGCGCGTGCATGCCCAGGAGTTCGCCGATGTCGAGCTGTCGCACATGTATGTCGACAACGCTTCCATGCAGCTGATCCGCAATCCGAAGCAGTTTGACGTCATCGTCACGACCAATATGTTCGGCGACATCCTCTCCGACGAAGCGTCGATGCTGACCGGATCGATCGGCATGCTGCCGTCGGCATCGATCGGCGAGAAATATGCGCTCTATGAGCCGATCCATGGGTCGGCGCCGGACATCGCCGGCCAGAACAAGGCGAATCCGCTGGCGACGATCCTGTCGGCAGCGATGATGCTGCGCTTTTCGCTGGGGCGCGCAGATCTCGCGGACAAGGTTGAAGCGGCGGTGGAGAAGACGCTGGATGACGGTGTCCGGACTGGTGATCTCGGCAAGGGATCCCGCATGGTTTCCTGTTCCGGTATGGGCGATGCAGTATGTGAGCGATTGGAGGCGTTGGCGTGAGTAAGGCATTTCTTCCGAAAAAAGATGGTTATCGCGTGGCTGTGGTCGGCGCGACCGGCGCGGTCGGCCAGACCATGCTGGAGATTCTCGAGGAGCGCAATTTCCCGGTCTCCGAGATCGTGCCTGTGGCCTCAAGCCGCAGTGCCGGCAGCAAGATCGAGTTCAAGGGGCGCGAATACGTCGTGCAGGATCTGGAGACCTTCGATCCGGCAGGGCTCGACATTGCACTGTTTTCGGCCGGTGGCGGCACTTCGAAACAACATGCGCCGCGTTTTGCAGCCGCGGGCTGCTATGTGATCGACAACTCCAGCGCCTGGCGCATGGATGGGGATGTTTGTCTGGTGGTGCCCGAAGTGAATCCGCACGCCCTGGAGATGGCTCGCAACAATCACATCATCGCTAACCCGAACTGCTCGACCATCCAGATGGTGGTGGCGCTGAAACCGCTGCACGATGCGGTACCGATCAAGCGTGTGGTGGTCTCCACCTACCAGGCGGTCAGCGGCGCCGGTGGCAGGGCTATCGAGGAGCTGGCCCGCCAGACCGGTCAGCTTCTGAATGCCCGCGAACCCGAAGTCGATGTGTTTCCGGCCCGTATCGCCTTCAACGTGATCCCGCAGATCGATGTTTTCCTGGATGACGGTTACACCAAGGAAGAGCGCAAGATGATGGACGAGACCCGCAAGATCATGGAGGCGGATATCGCCGTGACCGCTACCACCGTGCGCGTGCCGGTCTTCTACGGTCATTCGGAGTCGGTCAACGTGACCTTCGATGGGGCGATGAACGCCGAGCAGGCTCGGAATATCCTTGCTGATGCCGAAGGGATTTGCGTTGTCGATGATCCGAAGAGCGGCGATTATCCGATGCCGTCGGAGGCTGCTGGCTCCGATCCGGTATGGGTCGGACGTATCCGCGACGATAAATCTTGCCCCAATTCCTTGCATTTATGGATTGTCGCTGATAATGTACGTAAAGGTGCGGCCCTAAATGCCGTGCAGATAGCAGAAATTCTGACTCGCCAAACCTGACCGTAGGCGGGCTCAGAGGAGGGAGCAATGCTTCAGCATTTGGCGCGTTTGATATTGGCGGTGGCGGTCTGGGGTTTTTCCACCGGAATCGCGCAGGCCGTATCGCTAGGCAAAATCGAGGTCACGAGCAGTCTCGGCGAACCCTTCTATGCCGAAGTGCCGCTGATGGTTGATGCCGGCGAGAACCTTTCCTCGGTGCAGGTCGGAATCGCGACCGGCGACGACTATCGCATTCTCGAGGTCTATCGCGACCCTGCTCTGAACGCGATCCGCGTCGAGCTTACCAGCGACAGTCGCGGCACCCGCATCGAGATGAAGTCCAAAGGCACCATCGATGCGCCGTTCTTCAATCTGGTGCTGAAGGTTCAGTACGATCGCGCCACCCAGTTCAAGAAATTCCCGATTTTCCTGGATCTTCCGAAGGCGGCCCGTGCTCCGGCCGCCGCCAAGCCGTTGCCGACCGTCAAGGCGGTGGAAGGCATGGCTCCGGCTGTCGAAGCCGCACCGGCGGTCGAGGCGCCGGCGACGATGGCGACGACCACTGTCCAGCCTGAAGCGCAGCCTGCCACGCCGGCGGGCTTTCAGCCGTTTGACGGCTGGGCACGTATCGGCCGATATGGCCCGATGGTTTACGGCGACACGATTACGACCGTGGCCGAGCGCCTGCGTATCGATGATCGCTTTAGCCGCCAGCAGGTTATGGTGGCACTGTTCGAAAAGAACCGTCAGAAGTTTGACCAGGATAACATCAACCTGATCAAGGCAGGGACCTATCTGGATGTCCCGACGGCTGCCGAGGTCAGCCGCATCTCCCCGGCAGATGCGCGGCAGGTCATTGCCGATAACGAGAAGCGTTGGAAGGAACTGACCAAGCAGCCGCACTATGCCGCGATTGAGGAGGCGCAGCGCACGCGTTACAGCAAGCGCATCCGTATCGGCGAACAGGCGAGTGGCTCGGCCGCTGCTCCGATGGCAGGTGAAGCTCAGGCACAGCCGGCGGCAACCACTGGAGCTATGGCTCCGACTACCGCAGCTGTTCCCGCCGTAGCCGCGCAAGCCACGGCGGAAGCCGAGCAGGCCAAAACGCAGATCGAGCAGCTGAACCAGCAGAATCAGGAGCTGCAGGCCAAACTGGCCGAGAGCGAAAAGAAGATCAGCGAACTGTCCGCCAGCCAGGCTGCTGCGCCGCAGGCTGATGCGGCTGCTGCCGCCCAGGAGCAGGCCAGGAAGAAACTGGAGCTGCAGGTGGCTCGCCTGCAGGCGGAACTCGACCAGGCACGCGATCAGGCCAAGACGGCCGAAGCGCCGTCAGTTGGCTGGCTGACCTGGGTGCTCGGTGGCGTGATCATCGTACTGCTGGGTGCCATGGCTTTCCTGCTGCGTCGCGAACCGAAGCATCCGGCCATGATGGATGAGGAGGCTGTCCCACCTTCCCCTTTTGATCGTCGTTCGGTTTCTGCCGAACCGTCACCGGCGGCAGAGGAGGTTCCGGAGATCGATGTCGAGGAAGCTGATATCGAAGCCGCTGCAAGTGGCATCGATTTCGGCGAATCGACCATGCGGATCAGCCCGGAAGAGGCAGGCGAATACAGCAATTCGATTCCTGATCTGACCGACGAAGACACCTCGGAGATGGAGGCGTTCCAGGAAGAGGTCGAAGAGGAACCGGATCCGAATGTCGACTATCTTTCTGAAGCCGACGTTTACCTGCGCTACGGCATGGAGGACGAAGCGCTGCAACAGGCCCGCATGGCGCTGAAGCAGAACCAGTTCAATCCCGAAGCGCACATCAAGATGGCGCAGATCCAGCGCCAGAAAGGCGACGAGCAGGCATTCGAGGCGACCATCAGTACGGCTTCCGGCCTGCTGACCGGCGATGCGCTGGCCAGTTTCAATGATGCTGTTGCCGAAATGCAGACTGGCGAGGCCGAAGCGACTTCGCTGGAAGACACTATGCCGCCTACCGAGGCCGCGGATCTGATCGGCGAGGATGCCGAACGTTCGGCTGGCGAGGCTGGCATCGATCTGGAGAGCACTCTTTCCGAGCTCGACAATATCGATTTCGGTGACATGGGCGCAGCCGAGACCGAAACCGTCGTGGAAGAGGAACCGCTTGCCCAAGCCGCGCCGGAGGCAGCGGAAGACCTTTCCTTCGACCTGTCGGATGTCGACATGGGTGGGGAAGAGGCTTCGGTCGAGGAAGTTGTCGGCAAGACTCCGGAGACGACTAGCGGCGGACTGGATTTCGATCTTTCGGATATCGAAATGCCGGAGTCGGCCAAGCCGGCGCCAAAGGAGATCGCCCCCGAGGTGATGACGGCTGATCTGGACAAGACCGTGGCGATCGACTGGTCGCAGGACACCTCCATCGATTCCGGTGAGATGCTCATTACCGGTGAAAGTGGCGCCACCGATATGTTCGAGGAGGAATCAGGCGGGGTCGAAGAGGAAGCTGCCGAATTCGCTGCGGCCGAAGAGACTGAAGAGCCGGCCGGCATGGGTGAGCTTGATTTCGATCTGGAAACGCTTGGTGAGGAACCGACCGAAGAGGAGTCGGTTGCCGAAATCGAGACACCGACCGTCACGCCGGAATCGGATGACAGCGTCACGACGCTGGATCTGGATGCCGGCGACCTTGATGCGGGAGTCGACCTGTCGGAAATCGAGGTCGAGGCGGCGGATGATTTTACCAGTACGATCCGTACTTCGCTGGAGGCTGTGTCTGAATCCGAGGTCGATTTTACCGCCACCGGCGAACACGATCTGCGCATGACCGAAGAGGCGGCACGTTCCGGCAAGAAGGGCAAGGAGAGCTCCGATGAGGGAATGCTCGATCTTGATTTCGGTTCGGACGACGCGGATGCAACCCAGCAGCTCGAGGATCTGCTGAGCGAATTCTCCGACGAAGAAGAGAAGAAGAAGGACAAGTAATCCTTTACCCTGGCTTGCAGCTCCGCTGCCAGGATGAGTACGGATACAGTCGTGCATGCATTGTTCTATGACAGTCATCCGCTGAGCCGGCTGTTGCTGGGCATGGCCGTTGTAGTTCTGCTTGCGAGCGGTTCGGTGGCGATATTGCTTGCGGTTTCCGGTGCCATGGTGGTCATGATCGACGGTGGCTGGCGCAATGTTCGTCGCTCTCTGGCCGTGCTGCGCTGGCTGATCGTACCGATTATCCTGCTGCATCTGCTGTTGACGGGAGGCGAACGTCTGTGGCCGCAATCCGGCCTGCCTTTGAGTCTGGATGGACTTCGGACTGGCGCGATCCTTAGCCTTAACCTGCTGACCTTCTATATTGTGGCGATGCTGTTTTCCCGCCTGTGGCGACAGGAGGAGCTGCTGGCATACGCATCGAAAATTCCTCTCGCGGGTCGACGGATGTTCCCCTACCTGTTGGCCATGCCGGCGGTACGCGGCGCCGTACAGGGGGCGCTACAGGGATACAGGCGGCAGTTCGATCTCCGCCGGGCATGGAGCCAGTCGGGCGTTCTGCTGGCGTCCATGCTGCGGCATATGTCCGACGTTTCCATCGTCTGTTCGCAGAATGTCTGGCTTCGCTGGCATGCAGTCTTGTCAGCACCGCGGAAGCAGTGGTCGTTGCGGGCCGACATGCCTGTGGTGGTACTGGCAATCGCCCTGTTGGGAGGCGCATGGCTGAAATGAACCCGGACAGGCAACGTATCGCGCTGGTACTGGAATTCGACGGCAGTCCATTCAGCGGCTGGCAGCAGCAGGACAATGCGGCAAGTGTCCAGGATGTGCTGCAGCAGGCATTGGCACGGATCGAGGGGCATGAGGTCCAAGCCGTGGCGGCGGGGCGTACGGACGCGGGTGTGCATGCCGAGGCCATGCTGGTGCATGCGGATGTGAGTAGCGCACGCTGGCAGCGTTCGCCGATGGCCTATGTGCATGGCTTGAACAGCCAGTTGCCGGGATCGGTGCGCGCGGTAGCCGTGCGTGCCGTGGCACCGTACTTTCACGCGCGCTTCGATTGCAGGGAACGAGCCTACACTTATCGAATCTGGAACCGGACGACTGCCTCTGCACTGCATGCCTGGCGTCACTGGTGGATGCCGCGCCGGCTCGATGAAGCTCGGATGCGGGAGGCGGCTGCCTTCGCCAGGGGGAAACAGGACTTCAGCGCGCTACGCGCCGCCGGATGCCAGGCTTCGGGGGCGGTACGCACGATCCGGGAGCTGTCGATATGGCGCGACGGTTTCGTTGTCGGGATCGACGTCAGGGCTGACGCATTTCTCTATCACATGGTGCGGAATCTGGTCGGGAACCTGGTGGATGTCGGGATTGGCCGCACATCAGCGGACGATTTCGCCCGCCTGCTCGAGGGCGGCGATCGCAGCAAGGGGGGGGCGACCGCACCCGCCCACGGTCTCTATTTCACCGATGCCGTATACGACGATTTTTCCGCGCGTTCGCTGTTGGCAATTCCGGGAGACAGTCGCGGCTAGCTTCTCATGATATCGCGGATGGTCTGACCGAGCTTGGCAAGGCTGACCGGTTTGTTCAGCAGCCGGATACCCTGCGTGCCGGCTTTCTGAAGCTGTTCCTCCTCGCCGTAGGCCGTGATGATCAGGATCGGAATGTCGGGGCTTTCGGAACGAATGGCCGTGGCGAGTTCCAGACCCGACATTCTGGGCATGCGGTAATCAGTAATGACCAGGTCGAACGGGTTGGAACTCTTCTGAAAGATCTCCAGCGCCTGCTGGCCGTTCAGCGCAGTCTCGACCTCATGCTTCAGACGCTTGAGCAGGGCCTGGTGGATGCTCAGCACGTCCGGAGCATCATCGACGAGCAGGATCCGACAGGGCCGCACAGCCACTTCTTCCTGTGTTGTTGCTGCGGCGGCCGTGGGTTCCGGTTTGGCCGCAGGTAAAGGACGGGCCGTTTCGCTTCCAGCGGCGGGTAACTGAACGGTGATGCTGGTTCCTCGTTTGGGAGAGGACTGCACATCGATGCGGCCGCCGCACCTGTCGACCATCCGCTTGATCACGGCGAGCCCCAGTCCGGAACCTCCCGCATCCGGTTCCGAGGACCAGAATGGCTCGAAAATATGGGGGAGATCCTCTTCGCTGATGCCGTGGCCGTTGTCCGCGACGCGAATGCCGAGGCTCGGTTTGCCAGGTTTGGCAAGTGCATCGCGGGTATCCCGCCAGATAGCGACCTCGATCAGCCCCGATTTCTGAACGGCATGAATCGAATTCTGGACAAGGTTCAGTAACATGTCCCCGATTTCCACCGGGCTGACCGATGTCGCCGGCAGGTGTTCCTCGATATTGCAGTGCAACTGGACATCGGGCTTCAATTGCATGCGGGCCACGCCAATGGTGCTTTCAAGCATGCTGCGGCTCAGTTTTTCCGGCTCTTTGCTGCCCGGCTGATTCCACCTTTTGGCCAGTTGCGGCAGGCGGTTCAGCATATCGGAGCCACGTTCGCCGGTGGCGATGATGGCATCGAGCTTGGCCTTCTCGTCGGCGTTGTCGCTTTCCATCTGCATAACTTCGGCGAAACCGATGATGTTGGTCAGCACATTGCGGAAATCGTGGACCATGGTGGAGATCAGTGTCGACATGTAGCCCCGCATGCGAGCCTCCTCGAGCCAGCTGCGCATGGACTCCAGGCGGGTGATGTCGAGCACGAAGCAGATGCCGAGCCAGCGGTTGCGCCAGCGCATGCGCGAGGCATTGCACATCAGCTGCAGGATCTCTCCCTGTTTGTTTTTGCCGCGGACATAGACGACATGTGGTTCTTTCGAGACTGACAACATGGCGCGACGGCAGAAATCGACCATCTCATGGCCATCTTCCAGGATCGTCAGGATATCCGGCCGTTCCCCAACCAGATGGGTCAAATCATCGCGGAAGACCTGGTTGATGGCGGCATTGGCATAATGGATGCGGGGCATTTCATGTTCGTCGAGATCGAAGGTGAAGACGGGAATCGGCCCTTGATCGAGAAGCTTGAAAGAGGTTTCGCCGCTCTGCTGCTGTTCATGCTTGACCCGTTCGGCCTTGTCGGCGATCAGGTAGACATACATGGGGACCGCAACCAGCGTCATGATTTGCCAGAACAGCAGTGAGCGATCGATATCGAGCTGCATGTGGATCAGCGTCACGATACTGACCGTGATCAGGCCAAGGATGCTCAGTGCCTGGCAGTAGACCAGCAGCGCGTTGCCCCAGCGCAGGCCATTGCTGAAGATGATGACGAGCAGCAGGAAGTAGAGACCGCTCGTATGGCCACCGTCGATCAGCATCGCGAAACTGACAAGGGCGATGTCGATCAGTGGATAGGAAAGGTTGCGAAGGGCCGATAGTGGATAGCGCCGTATGGCAGGAATGCTGATCAGCGAACCCAGCAGATAAAGTCCGGCAAGAGGCAGCAGATAAGGCTGGTAGATATCGAAGTGGGGGCCGAACAGATAGAGGTAGGCGACGACAGCAACGCCGACGATGATCCTCGCCGCGGCCTGCTGGATTTGCGACTGGACGATGGAGATGCCGCTGGAGCGCCCCTTGTTGATCAGCCAGCGTTTAAGGGTGGTGTTAATCGCGATTTCTCCTCCCTGACTTCCCATCAAAGCTTAGCCGCTTTGCAAGGTACTGCAACCGGCAGTTCAATGGGCACGACGTCCGCCTTTGGGCATGTTATCATGCCGCGGATCGCTGATTCTGCAGGAGTTTCATTCAAGTGTTATACGTTGCTGTTCGTGCTGCACGCCGGGCCGGAGACATGATCGCCCGCGCGTTTGATGATCGTGATGGGCTGAAAGTCCAGCAGAAGAGCGATCGCGATTTCGTCACCGATATCGATCAGCGCGCCGAAGCGATGATTATCCGGGAAATCGAGCAGCACTACCCGGACCACGGTATCGTTGCCGAAGAGGCCGCGAAGCGGAAAAATCCTGCAGCACCCGTCCAGTGGTATATCGATCCGCTCGACGGCACCACCAACTTCATTCACGGCTATCCGCATTTCGCCGTATCCATCGCCGCCTGGAAGCAGGGAAAACCGTTACTGGCCGTGGTCCACGATCCGATCCGTAACGAAACGTTCGAGGCCAGGAGCGGTTCCGGCGCATTCCTGAACCGCCGTCGCCTGCGGGTGGGTAACGAAAGCCAGCTGGAGAATGCGCTGTTCGCTTCCGGTCTGCCCTCCTACCAGCGGGAATCGATCGACGCTTTCCAGCAGCGCATGGATCGCTGCATGCGCTATTCGGACAGCTATCGCCGTGGCGGTTCGGCTGCTCTCGACCTCGCCTATGTCGCGGCCGGCCGTCTGGATGCCTATTGGGAGGCGGGTCTGCAGCCCTGGGATATCGCGGCCGGTATCTTGCTGGTCCAGGAGGCCGGCGGCATGGTCACGGGGATGGATGGTGCCAGTGTCGATCTTGCGGTCGGCGATGTGCTGGCCGCCAACGGCAAGCTGCATGCGGAGTACGTCAAGCTTCTGAAAATTTAATGATCTAAGGGGCTAGTGCCCTTCCCGGTGCAGCAGCAGAAAAATGCCGGCACCGCCGAACACCAGGTTCGGCAGCCAGGCCGCGTAGGCGGCCGGTAACTGGCTGCCGCCGGCCAGCAGGCCGCTGGCATTGCCGAAAAGATAGTACAGCAGACCGGTGGAGATGGCTGCAGCCAGGCCCCATGACGCGGCACCGCTGCGCGTGCTGGCATGCAGGCAGAGGCCGGCGGCCAGAATGGCCATGAACAGGCAGGCCAGGGGGGCTGCCAGTTTGCGCTGCAGGGTGAAGGCGTAAGTGGTCGCATTCAGGCCCGCCTTCTTCAAGTCGTTGACATAGCGGTTCAGTTCCAGCAATTGCATGTGCGACGGATTCGGCAGCTCGGCGGTTTTCGGTCCGACAGCTGCGGCCATATCCATAACCGGTTTCTGATCGACACTCATGCCTTCCTTGTCCGGCGCACTGACATAGACGTCATGCATCTCCCAAAGTCCATCGGCATAGGTGGCCCAGGCGGCATCCAGGCGCTGCGTCCAGGCGCCAGCAGCATCGGTTTCCAGCACGATCAGGGCGAAGCGGTTGTCGGAGAGCGGCGTCAGCCGGAAGAAGCGCTGTCCGTCGCGCAGCCACTGGATGCCCTGCTCGTCCTGCGGCTGATGCTGGATGTGCACCCTCTCGATGACGTCGAGCCGCTGATTGGTGACCGGCGTAACCCATTCGCCGATGGCGAAGGTGGTTGCCGCCGCCAGCATGGCGACGGCGAGGACGGGGATGACGATCTTGTTGATGCCGAGACCGGCAGCCCGGATGGCAGCCAGTTCGCGGTGTGTCGACAGCTCGACGAGGAAGATGCTGGTGGCGACCAGTACGACGATCGGCATGAATTCGCTGATCAGGAAGGGCGCCTTCAGCGCCAGGTATTCGATCAGCAGCCCGGTATTGAGTCCCTTGCCGAGGTAGCGTGCCTTGTCGAACGCCTCGATGATGAAGTAGATGGCCAGCATGACGGCGAGCGTGCTGGCGGCACGCATCAGGCAGGTATGGAATATCCAGCGGAAGAGGATCGGCATGCTGCAAGGCTAGCATCGCAGGTGCTCCCGTGCGAAGCGGTGGGTGCATTGGCCCGCCGAGCTGTTAAACTCCGGCGCTCGACAGCTTACTGGAGGTTGCAATGCCCTGGAGTGACCCGAATCAGTCCAACAACCCATGGGGAAATCGCGGCGGTGGCGCCGGCGGCCAGACGCCGCCGGATCTGGACGAGGTGATCCGCAGGCTGCAGGAGCGTTTCGGCGGCCTGTTCGGCAAGCCCGGCGGTCCGAAGGGGCCGGGGGGAATCAGCAAGGGCGGCGTGGCCGGCCTGATCGCCGTGCTGTTCGTATTGTGGGCCAGCTCGGGTTTTTACATCGTTGCCGCCGATGAAGAGGCGGTAGTGTTGCGTTTCGGCAAGGCCGTGGCGACCAACGGACCTGGCCTGAAATGGCACCTTCCGTATCCGATCGAGACGGTCGAGAAGCTGCCGGTGACCCGTGTGCAGCGTGTGGAGATCGGTTTCCAGCAGTTCCCCGATGGCACCATCCGCAAGCGGACGAACGAATCGCTGATGCTGACCAGCGACGAGAACATCGTCGATATCTCCTTCATTGTGCAGTACAAGATCAAGAACATCGAGAACTACCTGTTCGATATCGACAATCCCGAGAAGACCGTGCGCGATGCCTCCGAGTCGGCCATCCGCGAGGTGATCGGACGTACCCTGATCGACGATGTGCTGACCACCAAGAAGGCTGAGGTGGAAGTGGAAACGCAGGACCTGATCCAGTCCATTCTCGATGGCTACAAGGCGGGTATTTCTGTGACGACCGTGAAGCTGCGCGACGTGCAGCCGCCCGAGCGTGTGATCAAGGAGTTCAAGGATGTGGCCTCGGCGCGTGAGGATCGCGAGCGCGCCAAGAACGAGGCACAGGCCTATGCCAACGACATCATACCGAAGGCGCGCGGCGAGGCCAAGAAGATGGTGCTCGATGCCGAGGCCTACGAGCAGTCGCTGGTCGACCGCGCCAAGGGCGAGGCGAAGCGTTTCGAGAGCATCCTGGCTGCTTACCAGAAGGCACCGGAGGTGACACGTAAGCGACTCTATCTGGAGACCATGCAGGAAGTGCTGTCCAAGGCCGACAAGGTCATTGTTGAAGGCAAGGTGGCCGATCGTGTGCTGCCGTATCTGCCGCTCGATCGGGCGGCCGGCAAGGTGGAGGTGCAGAAATGAGCCCGAAGCAGATGTTGATCGCAATCATTATTGCCGCCCTGCTGGGGGTGACCGGGGCCAGCACCTTCATTGTCGACCAGCGCCAGCAGGCCCTGGTGCTGCAGCTCGGTGAACCGCTGCGGGTGGTGACCGATGCCGGCCTGCATTTCAAGTTGCCCTGGCCGGTCAATAACGTGGTGACCTTCGATCGCCGCCTGCTGGAAGATGATGCGGCGGCCAACGAGGTGATCACCAAGGACAAGAAGACCATCCTGGTGGACAACTATACGCGCTGGCGTATCAGTGATCCGCTGAAGGTGTTTCAGGTGGCCCGCAACCAGCGCGAGGTCGCAGCGCGCATGGAAGACGTGGTGCGTGGCAAGGTGCGCGAGGTACTGGGCCAGCACACGCTGCAGGAGATCGTGTCCGGTGGCGAGGAGGCCAACCTGCGTGCACAGCTGATGCAGATGATCCGTGACCGCGCCGACAAGGATGTGCGCGATCTCGGCATTCAGGTGGTGGATGTGCGTATCAAGCGCGCCGATCTGCCGTCGGAGAACTCCGATGCCGTGTTCGAGCGTATGAAGGCCGAGCGCCAGCGCATCGCCAAGGAGTACCGCTCGGAGGGCGAGGAGGCCGCCAAGGAGATTCGTGCCGAGGCGGAGAAACAGCGCCAGGTGATGCTGGCCGACGCCTATCGCCAGTCGGAGATCATTCGCGGCCAGGCCGAGGCCGAGGCCACGGCCATCTACGCCAAGGCGCATGAGCGCGATCCGAAATTCTATGCCTTCATGCGTTCACTGGAGGCATACCGGAATTCGATCCAGCCCGGTACCCGGCTGGTGATCTCTCCCGATTCCGAATTCTTCCAGTACTTCGAGAGGTCGACGGGAACGGGTAAATAGGAGACGGCCGTGAACGACCTGTGGGCGGCGCTCGGCCTGGTGCTGGTGCTGGAAGGGGCGCTGTATGCGCTGTTTCCGGCCCAGATGATCGAGATGATGCGCAAGCTGCCCGAGCTGCCGGTACCGGCCCTGCGATTTCTGGGTCTGACGGCGGTGGGGATCGGCTGGCTGGTGGTCTGGCTGGTTCGGGGCTGAACGGCGGGTCGTCGCCCGTAAGTTTACAATGACTCCGGTTTTTCCTGCTCGTCCTTTTTCGCATCCGTGGCGGGAATCTGTTCGGGCGGCGGCAGGGTGTCGGTCGTCATCGCCTTGGCGGCTTCGTCACCCATGATATTGCGGACCGCTTCCAGAGAATGCTGCAGCTTGCGCTGCACACAGGCATAGAGCGAAAAGCCGAAATCCGAATAGCGCTTGCGCCATGCCTGTACCGAATCGTTGCTGATCATCAGCAGTCGCAGCGGCGTGATGGCGGTAACCGAGGCGGCATGCGGCTTGCCGGTGATCACCGAGATCTCGCCGACCTCATCGCCGGATGAAATGCGTGCGAAGACGATGCGCTTGCGCTGGTCATGCGGATGTACCATCGAGGCCTCGGCCTCGCCGCCCAGTACCAGGTACATGAAGCGGGTGTCGGTATCGCCTTCGCGGATCAGCGTTTCGCCGGCATCCAGCGATACGAAGCGGCCGTTATAGAGCACGATCTCTCGAACCGCCTGCGGCAGGCTGGCAAAGACCGGATTGACAGCCAGGGCACTGGCGGCCGAGCGGCGTTCGGCGAGCTGGGTCAGCGAGCGCATGAAGCGTTCGTTGGAGTTCAGGATATCGCGGATATGCTCGCCGGGGATCGTATACAGCACCGTCGGTTCGATGGTGCGCACACCCGCACCGGCCGGGGCGTTGTAGAGCAGCGAGGCCTCACCGAAGATTTCGCCGGGGGTGATTGAGCCGACCTGGAATACCTCGTCGGCGTGCCGTTTGTTGACCATCAACAGGCCGGATTTGACGAGATAAAGGTCGCGCGGTTGCTGACCTTCGGTGATCACCGGTACGTCGGCCGCCAGTTCCATGATCGTCGCGGTGGAGCGGAGGAAGTGCAACTCGTCGGGGAACAGGACTGCCAGCGACGGAAACTGCCGGCCATCAAAATTCAGGTTCGTTTCTTCTTCAAACTGTGATTCCATTAGGGCCAGTATGGATGCAGCAGGAATAAGCTGCAAGTGCGCAGATTACAGGGGGAAATGCCTTTATGCCCGAGTTGCCGGAGGTCGAAATCGTACGCCGGGGTCTGGCACCGCACCTGACCGGCAGGCGATTGGCCGCCACCTCCCACAGCGGCGCACCGCTGCGTTTTCCGCTCCCCGATTTCTCGCCGCTCTACGGCCGGCGTCTGCTGGCGGTCGACCGGCGCTCCAAATACCTGCTTTTCCGCTTCGAAGGCGGTCTGACACTGGTCTGGCATCTGGGGATGACCGGCCAGTTCCATGCACTGGCAATGGTTGCTCCACCCGGCCCGTTCGAACATGTGCGCCTCGACTTCGACGGTGGCGTCAGCCTGCGCTACCGGGATGTGCGCCGCTTCGGCTATGCGGGGCTGTTGCGGGAGAACAAACTCATGGCGCATCCGTGGTTCGCGTCTCTGGGGCCGGAGCCGCTGGAGACGTCGTTCGATGCCGACTGGCTGCGACAGGTCTGCAGCGGGCGCCGGGCACCGATCAAAAGCCTGCTGATGGATGCCCGTTGCGTCGTCGGGGTCGGCAACATCTACGCTTCCGAGTCGCTGTTCCGGGCCGGCATCCATCCGGCCAGGGCCGCCGGGCGGATTTCGGCGGCGCGCCTTGCTGCACTGGTGGCGGCGGTGAAGGAGGTGCTTGCCGAGGCGATCGAGGCGGGCGGAAGCTCGATCCGTGATTTCGTCCATGCCGACGGCAAGCCGGGTTATTTTGCGCACCATTTTGCCGTTTACGGTCGCGAGGGCAGGCCATGCCCGAACTGTGGCGAGCCGGTCCGCCGGCTCGTGCAGGCCGGACGCAGCAGCTTTTACTGTCCGAGCTGTCAGCATTAGCACGGATATGTAGGATGCGGCCAGTTTCGTTTCTGGAGGCAATGTGAAACAGGCACTGGAAGGCGCATTGCAGCAGGCCGTGGAGTCGCTGCTGACCGATCATCCGCATGCGGCGCATATCCGCGTGCAGCTGACCCGAACCAAGACGCGCGAACATGGCGACTATGCCTGCAATGTCGCCATGCCGCTGGCCGGGCTCTTGCAGCAGAAACCTCACGAGGTTGCCAGCCGCATTCTTGCCACCGTCAAGTGGCCGGCTGCCGTTGCCGGTGCCGAGATCGCCGGTCCGGGGTTCATCAATATCCGGTTGCATGAGGCCAGCGAGGCCGACGCCATCAAGAATATCCTGCGCTTGGGCGAAAATTACGGGAAAGCTGCGCATGCGGCGGCGGCCGGCCGCATCTGCCTGGAGTTCGTCTCCGCCAATCCGACCGGGCCGATGCATGTCGGGCATGGCCGCGGGGCGGTAGTCGGCGATTCGCTGGCGCGTCTGTTGGCGGCGGTAGGCCATGATGTGCACCGCGAGTACTACATCAACGATGCCGGTGCACAGATCGGCGTGCTGGCCGAATCGGTCTGGCTGCGTATCCGCGAATTGCAGGGCGAAGCCGTCGAGTTCCCCGATTCCGCCTATCCGGGGGACTACGTGATCGATATCGCCCGCGACATTCTGGCCCGCCACAGCTATGCCGAGCTCGCCGCCATGGGCGACGAAGCACGCCGCGAGCTGGTCGGCAGCGAATCGGTGGCCGCCAACATGGCGACGATCAAGGGCGATCTGGCCGCACTCGGTATCGGATTCGACCAGTTCTTCTCCGAGCGTGAGCTGCACGCCTCCGGCCGGGTCGGCGAGCTCATCGAGCGGCTGAAGCAGCAGGGGGTGATCTACACCGGTACGCTGCCGCCGCCGAAAGGCAAGGAGGTGGAGGATTACTCACCGGTCGAGCAGTTGCTGTTCCGCACCACCGAGTTCGGTGACGACGTCGACCGTCCGGTCGGGAAGCAGGACGGCACGCCGACCTATTTTGCTGCCGACATCGCTTACCACTTCGACAAGCACCAGCGCGGCTTCGCCCGCATGATCGACGTCTGGGGTGCCGACCATGGCGGCTATGTGGCGCGCGTGCAGGCGGCGATGAAGGCGCTGACCGGCCGTGACAAGCAGCCCGACGTGCTGCTGGTGCAGATGGTGAACCTGACCCGCAACGGCAAGCCGGTGCGGATGTCCAAGCGTGCCGGCACCTTTGTGACGCTGCGCGAGGTGACCGACGAGGTGGGCAGTGACGCGGTGCGCTTCAACTTCATGACCCGTCGCGTGGAGAGCCAGCTCGACTTTGACCTCGAGGTCGCCAAGCAGAAGAACGACGAGAATCCGGTCTATTATGTGCAGTACGCCCACGCCCGGGTGTCGGCGATCCTGCGCAAGGCGGCCGAGGAGGGAGTGGTGCTGGCCGATCCGGAATCGGTCGATCTCTCCTGCCTGACGGCCGAGGAGGAGCGGCTCCTGATCGCCAATCTGCTCGGCTATCCGGAAATGCTTTCCAAGGCGGCCGAGTGGCTGGAGCCTTACCGTGTGGCCACCTACATCATGAAGCTTGCCGCCGATCTGCACGGGTTCTATCACAAGCACCGGGTGATCACCGACGATGCAGGGCTCACCCAGGCACGCCTCCTGCTCGTGCGGGCGGTGGGGCAGGTGATCCGCAACGCGCTCGGCATCCTCGGTGTATCGGCACCGGAGCGGATGTAAGTGGCCGGCAGCGATTTCGCCAAGCTGGAGGCGCCCGGCCGGGCGGTGGCACCGAAGTCGTCTGGATTTTCCTCCTTCGTGCTGGTAGCCGGCATCCTGCTGGTGGTGGCGCTGGCATTTTCCGGCGGCTACTGGCTGGGCAAGGAACATGGCGCCCAGATCGCCGAGTCGGCCGAGAAGGCGAGGCTGGTCGAGCAGATCAAGCAACAGCAGGAGGAGATGGCCAAGCTGCGGCAGGAGGCCCAGCAGCAGCGCCGTGATGCCGATGTATCGACCAGCCGGATCGGCGATCTGACCTTCTACAACGATCTCCCCAAGCAATCGGTGACCCCGGCGCCGCTTTCCGGCACCGGCGTGGCGCCACCCGATGAAATGGTATCGCCCGCCGGGCAGCCCGCACCGCAGCCCAATTCGCAGACCACGGCCAAGGCGGCAGGCGATGATCTGCTGCGCAATATCATCCAGCGCGAAATGACGGGAGGAGCTGCCAGCGCTGCCTATGTCGTGCAGGTCGGTTCGTTTCGCAGCAGTCCCGAGACGGCGCCGCTCCTGAAGAGTCTTGCCGGCCTGGGGGTGCACGCCTCGGTACGCCAGGTCGATCTGAAGGAGAAGGGGCAGTGGTACCGCGTCTATGCCGGCCCGTATCCGAGCCGCGACGAGGCGGACAAGGCGCGCCTGCAAATCCGGAAAAATCTGAAAATCGACGGCCTGGTGCTGCGTGACCGCTGATCGCGCCGTGATTCGCGAGCAGTGGGTGCATGCGCATCTGGGATCAGAGGCCGGCATCGAGAAGCTGGCCGGCGATGCATCGTTCCGCTCCTACTATCGGGTACGCCTGAATGGCGTCACCTACGTGCTGATGGATGCGCCGCCGGAGCATGAGGATGTGAAGCCGTTCCTGGCCGTCCGGGAGTGGTTCGAACGGACCGGCATCCGCGTTTCGCACCTGGTGGCGGAGGATGTCGTGCAGGGATTTCTGCTGCTCGAGGATTTTGGTGACCACACCTGGGCATCGCATCTGCGGCAGGGTGGCGATGTCGAGCCGCTGTTTGCCGATGCACTGCGGCAGCTGCACCTACTGCAGGCGTCGGGGCCGGGAATCGAACTGCCGCTGTTCGACATGGCGCGCATGCGGCGTGAATGCGATCTCTATCTCGACTGGTATCTGCCGCGGGTGGCCGGCCATACGCCGACGCCAGGCGAGCGGCAGGCCTATCATGATGCGCTGTCGCCACTGTTGGCCGAGATCGAGGCATTGCCGCGCGTGCCGGTGCACCTCGATTTCCACAGCCGCAACCTGATGCTGCCGGCAGGTCGACTGCCGCTCGGCATGATCGATTATCAGGATGCGGTGACGGGGCCGGTCACCTACGATCTGGCCTCGCTGCTCTACGACTGCTACCAGGACTATCCGGAAATGCTCAGGTGCGACTGGAGCCGGCGTTTCTTCGAGGCGCTGCCGGTTCCGCTGCGGGATGGCTTCGATGGCTTCGGGGCATGGCACCGGCTGCTCAGGCTTACCGCCATGCAGCGCCATCTGAAGGCGATCGGTATTTTTGCCCGCCTGGCGCATCGCGACGGCAAGCTGCAGTTCCTTGGCGAGATTCCGCTGACCCGCAAGCATCTGTGTGAGGAGATGCTTGCGCTGGGCCTGGCGGCTACCGATTTTCCGCTGCTGGCCATCGGGCCGGCCGAGAAAGTTTCCGCTTGTTCATCCTGAGGATATCCGTAGGGTGGCCGCCCCACCAAGGAGGGCGCCATGCAGATCGCCAAGGATAAAGTCGTCTATTTTCATTACACCCTGACCAATGATGCCGGCGAGGTGCTGGATTCGTCGGAGGGTGCCGAGCCGATGGCTTACCTGCACGGTGCCGCGAATATCATCCCGGGGCTCGAGAAGGCGCTAGAGGGCAAGTCGCCGGGCGATAGCCTGAAGGTGACCGTGGAGCCTGCCGACGGTTATGGCGAGATCGACGAGGATCTGCTGCAGGTGGTGCCGAGTTCGCTGTTCCAGGGTGTCGATGCCCTGGAGGTCGGCATGCAGTTCCAGGCACAGACCAGCGAAGGCGTGCAGGTTGTGACGATCACTAAGGTGGACGGGGACGACATCACCATCGACGGCAACCATCCGCTGGCCGGCGAACGGCTGCATTTTGACGTGCAGGTCGACAGTGTGCGCGACGCCACCGCCGAGGAACTGGATCACGGGCATGTGCATGACGGAGGGCACGCTCACCACTGAGCGGCCCTGGGCCTGCAATCACATGCAGGCTTTCAGATTGGTGTCGATCTTCAGGATATGATTGGTCAGCCAGCTCAGCAGGAACGAATGCAGCTTGTTGAGCAGGTCCGAGCTGACGCCTTCGATCTCAAAACGTTCGCGATAATGGGTGTAGGCCTGTAGCAACTTGTCGTGCTGCTCCTGGTTCTGCTTGGCGACGGGGCACTTGCGCTGCCGCATGCAGATCTCCTCATAGCAGAAGTGGCTGCGGGTGTAGAGGCCGAGATAGTCGAGGAACTGCTTCATGTATTCGTCGGTCACGCCGCTGGCGATATGCTCTTCCAGATCGGCGAGGTACTTGAACAGCTGCTTGTGCTGCTTGTCGATCTCCGGTTCTCCCGTCGAGTACTCCTCACTCCATACGATACTCATCACGCTTCTCCTGCTTCCGCTTCCGAGCCTGCCATGATAACCGCAAGTTGGTGGCGGTCAAAGGTGTCGATATACCCCTGCCCGCAGATGGCCGGCCAGGTCCCGGATTCGGGACTCTTCCAAGAGGCCTGCCGGAGCTTCCGGAAGGCCGCAGCTGCCGGTTTCGACGATGATGCGGCCGTCGGGCTTCAGGTGTTTTAGGCCCCGTTCGAGGATTTCACGCAACAGCTGCAGGCCGTCTGACTCGTCGGTGAGAGCCGTGCGCGGTTCAAAGGCCAGTTCCGGCGCAAGCCCCTCCATCTCGCCGGCGGCGACATAGGGCGGGTTGGAGACGATCAGCTCGAATGGCCCGTCTCCCTGTTGCAGCGCATCCAGCAGGCTGCCGAGCCGGAATGTTATCCGGTCCGCGACCCCATGCCGAGTCGCATTCGCCTGCGCTGTTTCGAGTGCGGCAGCGGAGATGTCGGTGGCGACTACGCGAGCATCGGGGTATTCGCAAGCCAGCGTCACCGCGATGCAGCCGGAACCGGTACCGATATCGCAGATAGCAAGCGGTATCTGCCGGTCGGGGAAGGTGGCGAGGCACGCCTCGATCAGGTGCTCGGTCTCAGGCCGCGGGATCAGCACCGAAGGATCGACACTGAAACTGCGCGACCAGAACTCCTTCTCGCCGGTGAGGTAGGCGAGCGGTTCGCGCCGTACGCGGCGCTCGATCAGGGCAAAGAAATCGCGAGTGATTGCTTCGGGAACCTCGTCGGTAGCGCGGGCAATCAGGCCGGCGCGGTTGTTGGACCAGGCGTGCGCCAGCAGGCACTCGGCATCCAGCCGGGGTGAGTCGCAACCGGCCGTGGTGAGCTCGGCTGTCGCCTGGCGCAGCAGTTCGCGAGTGATCATCCGCCGAGGCTGGCGAGCAGTTCGGCCTGGTGGTGGGTCAGGAGAGCGTCGATCAACTCCTCCATATCGCCGTTGAGAATCTGTTCGAGCTTGTAGAGCGTCAGATTGATGCGGTGGTCGGTGATGCGCCCCTGCGGATAGTTGTAGGTGCGGATGCGCTCGGAACGGTCACCGCTGCCGACCATGCCGCGCCGCGCTTCGGCACGCTCGGCATGGGCCTCCGACTGCAGCTTGTCGTAGAGGCGCGCCTGCAGCACTTTCATCGCCTTGGCCTTGTTCTTGTGCTGGCTCTTCTCGTCCTGGCAGCTGACCACGATGCCGGTTGGCAGGTGCGTGATGCGTACAGCCGATTCGGTGGTGTTGACGTGCTGACCGCCGGCACCCTGGGAACGGAAGACGTCAATGCGGAGGTCGTCCGGCCGGATATCGATCTCCACCTCCTCGACCTCCGGCAGGATAGCGACGGTAACCGCCGAGGTGTGGATGCGCCCGCCGGCCTCGGTCTCCGGAACACGCTGCACCCGGTGTACGCCCGATTCGAACTTGAAGCGTGAATAGGCGCCGTGGCCGGCAATCTGCGCGACGATCTCCTTGTAGCCGCCGATGCCGGTCTCGTTGGTGGAGAGAATCTCGACCTTGAAGCCGGAAACCTCGGCATAGCGGCTGTACATGCGGAACAGGTTGGCGGCAAAGAGCGCGGCCTCCTCGCCGCCGGTGCCGGCGCGAATCTCGAGAATGACGTTGCGGTCGTCGTTGGGGTCCTTCGGCAGCAGCATCACCTTCAGCTGCGCTTCCAGGGTTTCCAGCCGCTGCTTCAGCTCCTGTGTCTCCTGCCGGGCCATCTCCCTGAGCTCGGCGTCGCAGGCCGGGTCGTTCAGCAGATCCTGGCTGTCGGCGAGGTTGTGGCGGGTCGCGGCCAGCTGGCCGGCGATATCGGCGACGGGTTCGATTTCGGCATATTCACGCGACAGGCGGGTGAATTGGCTGGGGTTGGTGGCGATGTCAGGGTCGGCGAGCATCCGGGTGAGTTCGTCCCGGCGACGGAGGATGTCATCCAGACGTGTGTTCATCCGACTCCTTGAGGGTGGTCCGGTTCCCGCGCGGTGCGAGATCGAGGCCGAACAGGCGACGGGCGGCACCCATCAGCAGGTCCCCCTCGATGTCGTCCGGCAGGCTCTTCAGGGTCTGCAGAGACGGGTGCATGAAACGCTTCATCAGTGCCCGGCTGAAGCGCTCCACGGCTTCAAGCTGTTCGGCATTGAAATCCTTAAGGTAGCGGCCGGCCTTGACGAGCTCATCCTCGCGCATTGTCTCCATCTGCTGCTGGATGCCGCGGATCAGCGGTACCGACTCGAGCGATTTCAGCCAGCCGATGAACTGCCGCGCCTCGTCGCGCAGGATGTCGCGGGCCTTGCCGGCCTCCTGCTCGCGCTGTTCGCGGTTGCCCTGCACGACCTGCTGCAGGTCGTCGATATCGTAGAGGTAGACGTCGCCCAGGTCGCCGATACGCGGATCGATGTCGCGCGGCACGGCGATGTCGACGAGGAACATCGGTGCGCCGCGGCGCTTCTTCATCGCCCGGCTGACGATATCCGGCAGCAGCACGAAGGTGTTGGCACCGGTGCTGGAGAGCACGATGTCGGCGGCGTCGAGGTAATCATCGAGCTGGTCGAGGGTGAGGGCGTGGCCCTCGAACTCCTTGGCCAGCTTCTCGGCACGCTCCAGCGTGCGGTTGGCGACCAGGATGTCGGAGCAGCCGTTGCCACGCAGGTGGCGGGCGGCGAGTTCTGCCATTTCGCCGGCACCGATCAGCATGACGGTCTTGCCGGAAAGGTCGCCGAAAATGTGCTTGGCGAGTTCGACGGCACAGGAAGAGATATTGACCGCCTGCTTGCCGATGGCGGTTTCGCTTCGCGCCCGCTTGGCGGCCGCAAAGGTGGACTGGTAGAGGCGGTGCAGCACATGGCCGGCGGTTTCGGCGGCCAGTGCATGCTCGTAGGAGGTCTTGACCTGGCCGAGGATCTGCGGCTCGCCGAGCACCAGCGAGTCGAGCCCCGAGGCGACCGAGAAGAGATGCAGGATCGCATCATCCGTCGTGTGCGAGTAGAGGTGTTCGCAGACCTGATCCATCTCGAGGCCGGATTTTCCTGCGAACCATTCGTGGATCGCGGCGATCGCCGCATCCGGGTTGTGGGTGACGGCGGTGACCTCGACGCGGTTGCAGGTGGAGAGCAGGGCTGCCTCGCGGATCGCCGGATGGGCGATCAGGCCCACCAGGATGCCGGCGATATCGTGCTCCGGCACGGCCAGGCGCTCGCGCAGCTCAACCGGTGCTGTCTTGTGATTCAGGCCTACGTGGCAGATCCGCATCCGGCAAGACTAGCGGCTTGCCCCGGTGGCGGACAAGGCATGATCTTCCGTCATCTCCAGCGCGAGCGGCGTGAATGTCTCGCCATCGAACCGGTAGGCCAGTGCCTCCATGCGTCCCTCGGTATCCAGGGCGAGCAGGATGCAGCGGGCGGGACGGGTGAGACGCAGTTCGGCTGCGATGTGCCGGATGGTCTCCGCATCGGGCCGGTGGTCGCTGTGGCTGGAGTAGTAGATGCCCAGGCTGTCGGGCTGCGAATGCTCCAGGATGGCCATGGCTTCGTCTTCGTCCGAACTGGCGGCATGCGTGATGCGTCCGGCTTCGGCGCCTCCGAAGATACCGCGACAGCCTTGCGGGCGAGTGCGCAGCGCTTCTCGCAGCATGTGTTGCATCGGATGGCGATCGACGCTCAGTCGGTCCGGACGGTTTGCTTCTGGCATGACGGAAGCATAAGGTGCCGTGCCGGGTGGTCAATCGAGGGTGGCCAGCCGACATGAATCTTCACCTTATATGGCGATTGGTGACCGCAGTCACGGACCGGCAACGGTTCGTCCGCTGGTATTTGCCACGTTTTGCTTGACGAAAGTCTGAACAATCGATAGTAAGTGTCGATTCTGGAGGAGAGTTTTGGGGATGAAGCACTACTCACTGATGCTGGTACCCGATCAGGGACCGATTCGCAGTTTCGCTATCAGCAGCCGTTCCCTGCTGGTTGCCGCTTCGGTTTTCTTCCTGCTGGTTGTTTTTGGATGCTGGGGAATTTACGGCCTTTCCAGGGTCGGTCAGCAGGCCAATGCCCTGGATCTGGCCAAGCAGATGCTGGCGGCCGAGAAGGCCCAGAATGCTGCCGAGGTTGACCAGCTGCGCGAGCGACTGCTTGCCGAGCAGAAGAAGATGACCGTCTATGCCCGTTCGCTGGGCCAGATCCAGGCCCGCCTGTCGCGTCTGGATTCGCTGGGTTCCAAGCTGGTGGATGTGGCGGCGCTCAACAAATCCGAGTTCGATTTTGGTCTGCAGCCGGCCTTCGGTGGTCCGCGCATCGTGCAGCCGTCGCTCTCCGGCCTTGAGGACCACATGTCCGACAATCTGCGCTTCCTCGACCAGCGCCTCGGCCGGCTGGATGCGCAGCTGAGTGTGATCAACTACAGCCTGCAGGAGAAACGCAGCGAGGCGAATGCGAAGCCTCATGCCTGGCCGACCGAGGGTGGCTGGATCAGCTCCCACTACGGTCAGCGTATGGATCCGTTCACCGGCGAACCGGCCCGTCATGAGGGCGTCGACATCGCCAACCGTTTCGGTGCGCCGGTGCTGGCGGCCGGCCGCGGTGTCGTGACCTTTGCCGGCAAGATGACCGATTTCGGTTACATGGTGGATATCGATCACGGCTACGGCTACGCGACGCGTTACGGCCATCTCTCCGGCATCACCGTGAAGCCGGGCGATATCGTCGAGGATGGCCAGCTGATCGGCCGTATCGGTTCGACCGGCCGCTCCACGGGTCCGCACCTGCATTACGAGGTGCATCGCTACGGCCAGCACATCGATCCGGCAAGCTTCCTGCCGCGCAGCTGATCCTGTAAAAAGTGTGTTGTTGAAACGGCCCCGGACAGGGGCCGTTTCGTTTTGGGGCTGGGATTATTGCTTGCTGTCAGCGGCGCGGGCGGCGGCGATGGCGGCCATATGGACGATGTCGTCGACGCTGGCGCCGGTCTGCAGCACATGCACCTGATGCGGCAGGCCGAGCAGGATCGGGCCGAAGGCGCGCCCGCCGCCCAGCTCCTTGAGCAGCTTGTAGCTGATGTTACCCGCCTGCATGGTCGGGAAGATCAGTACGTTGGCCGGTTCCTTCAGCTTGCTGAACGGATAGTGGGCGAGGAACTCGGGATTGACCGCCGTATCGGCCTGCATTTCGCCGTCGACGACCAGGTCCGGGCGGCGTTCGTGCAGCAGGCGGGTGGCTTCGGCGACCTTCAGTGTTTCCGGATGCTCGACGCTGCCGAAATTCGAGAAGGAAAGCATCGCCAGACGCGCTTCGTTGCCCAGCGATACGGCGGTGGCGGCGGCAAGTTCGGCGAGCTCGGCCAGCTGCTCGGCGCTCATCTCCACGTTGACGGTGCAGTCGCCGAGGAAATAGGCGTGGTTTTCCATCACCATGATGTACATGCCGTAGACGTGATGGTGCTTGCCGGTCGTATCATGCCCCAGCACCTTCAGCACCGGCCGCAGCACGTTCGGATAGTGGGCCGTGCGGCCGGAAAGCATGCCGTCGGCGAAACCCTGACGGACCATCATGGCACCCAGCAGGTTGATGTCGTTGCGTAGTGCCTTGCTGGCGTCGTTACGCAGGATGCCGTGGCGGTTGCGGTCGAAATAGTAGGCGTCGGTCAGGCTGGAGAGGCGCGCGTCCTCGACATGCGGATCGACCAGCTCGATGCCGGAGATATCGAGCCTGGCCTCGGTACAAACCGCCTGCATATGGTCGTGCCGGCCGATCAGGATCGGCTTGGCGATGCCGGCCTCCTTCATCTCGATGGCGGCGCGGATGACGGTTTCGTCCTCGCCCTCCGGCAGCACCAGGCGGATCGGATTGTTGCGGGCCTTCTCCATGATCAGGCGCATGAAGACGCGCGAGCGGTCAATGCGTCCGGCCAGCTGGTGCTGGTAGCTCTCCAGGTCGGTGATCGGCTTGCGCGCCACGCCGCTGTCGGTTGCCGCCCTGGCGACGGCCGCCGGTACCACCTCGATCAGACGCGGATCGAAGGGCTTCGGCAGGATGTATTCGGGGCCGAAGCGCAGCTTCTTCTGGCCATAAGCCTTCAGCACGGAGTCCGGCACATCGGCGCGTGCCAGCTCGGCCAGCGCATGGACGGCGGCACGCTTCATCTCCTCGTTGAAGGCGGTGGCGCGGGCATCGAGTGCGCCGCGGAACAGGAACGGGAAGCCGAGTACGTTGTTGACCTGGTTCGGATGGTCGGAGCGGCCGGTGGCCATGATCAGGTCGCGGCGCGTCTTCATGGCGAGGTCGTAGGCGATCTCCGGTTCGGGGTTGGCCATGGCGAAGACGATCGGCTTGTCGGCCATCGACAGCAGCATCTCCGGGGTGACGACATTGCCCTTGGAGAGGCCGACGAAAACATCGGCACCGGCCATCGCCTCCTCGAGCGTGCGCTCGGGACGTTCGGTGGCGAAATAGGCCTTATGCGGCGGCAGCTCCTCGTCGCGTCCCTTGTGAATGACGCCCTGGGTGTCGAGGAAGAGGATGTTCTCGCGCTTCGCTCCCAGCTCCTCGATCAGCTTCATGCAAGCAAAACCGGCAGCTCCCGCGCCGAGGCAGACGATCCTGACCTCGTCGATCTTCTTCTCCTGGATCAGCAGCGCGTTGATCAGGCCGGCCGCGGTGATCACTGCCGTGCCATGCTGGTCATCGTGCAGTACCGGGATGTTGACCCGCTTCTTCAGCTCCTCCTCGACGATGAAACACTCCGGTGCCTTGATGTCCTCGAGGTTGATGCCGCCGAAGGTCGGCTCCAGCCGGGCGATGGTCTCGACCAGCTTCATCGGGTCTTTCTCGTCGACCTCCAGATCGAAGACGTCGATATCGGCAAAGCGCTTGAACAGCACACCCTTGCCCTCCATCACCGGCTTGCCGGCCAGGGCGCCGATATTGCCGAGCCCAAGCACTGCTGTACCGTTGCTGATCACAGCCACGAGGTTTGCACGCGAGGTGTATTCGTCGGCAAGCTCCGGGTTGGCGGCGATCTCCAGGCAGGGTTCGGCGACGCCGGGCGAATAGGCCAGCGCCAGGTCGCGCTGGGTCAGGCACGGCTTCGTCGGTCGGACGCTGATTTTTCCCGGCGTCGGGGAACGGTGGTATTCGAGGGCATCGCGGCGCAGCGTCTCTTTTGGCATAGGGGCTCCTTGCGGGCTACATTGTAGAGGGCGCGCTAGCATAACGTCTGTTTTCGTTCCGGTCATGGAGGTGTCGATGAATTTTCTGATTGCCGGTGCCGGTGCCGTCGGCAGCCACTACGGCAGCCTGCTGCAGCAGGCCGGTTTCGAAGTGCAACTGCTGGCCCGCGGCGCGCATCTCAAGGCTCTGCAGGCCGGCGGACTCAGGCACGAGACGGATGGCAAAACGGTCGATCTCGAGCTGCCGGCCGGCGATGACCCCAAACTTGCCCTCGATGCCGACGTCATCATCTTCTGCTGCAAAACCACGGGACTCGCAGCGATGTGTGAGGAGCTGCAACCCTACGTGCCGCCGGAAGTCATACTGGTAACGCTGCAGAACGGTGTCACCGCACCCGATGCGGTGCAGGGCTGGTTTCCTGACAACGCCATTCTGGCCGGTTCGGCCTTCATCGGTACGCGCCTCGAAGCGCCCGGCCACGTGATCCACTCGGCGGCCGGGCATCTGCGGCTGGGGCATTGGCACGGCGAAGATGCCCAGGTGCTGGAGCCGGTTGCGGCCGCCTTCCGGGAAGCGGGCGTCGATTGTCAGGTGGTGGACGATCCGCGCCGCCTGTTGTGGCACAAGATGCTGTGGAACTGCGGATTTAATGCGATCACGGCATTGGCCCGCTGCCATGCCCGCGACATCGCCCGCGATCCGGCGACGGCACGGATCGTACGGCAGGCGATGGAGGAGGTGCTGGCTGTGTCTACGGCGCTCGGCGTGGAACTGGCGGAACAGGATGTCGACCGGCAGCTGGAGGTCAGCCGCGAGCTGGGCCTCGTAAAGACCAGCATGTGGCAGGATATCGAGGCGGGGCGTCCGACCGAGATCGGGGAGATGAACGGTTATGTGGCCGATCAGGCCGAGAAGCTGGGCCTGCAGGCGCCGGTCAACCGGCTGCTGGCCACATTGGTCGCGGCGCTCGAACAGCGTTGACCGCGCGGGCCGGCTTTGCTAGCAATCGCGCCCCACGCAAAACTGCGTCACCAAGGGGCGATTAGCTCAGCGGGAGAGCACTGCCTTCACACGGCAGGGGCCAATGGTTCGATCCCATTATCGCCCACCATTTATACGGTATCATCAGGCCGCCTTCGGGCGGCCTTTTTTGTCATTGTTGCAGACTTGTAGGTCAAGTGCGCTGTTCTGGCGTCATGTGAATTCGAAATAAGCCGTTCTTTCTTGCGTGCCCAAGAAAGAACCAAAGAAGGGCACCCCGGAACCAGTCATCCCTTCGGGGACCCGGTCCTGCGTGCCTTGAAGCGGCCGCGGCTCCGCCGCTCTACTCCGCTTCCAGACACTTGTCCCGGCTGACTGCTAACGGGGAACAAGGAATCAGTGGCTCCCGACAACCAGGGAGGACTCGTATTTCGGATTAGGCCGCCAGGCCGCAGATCGAGATGGCCTGCTGGCGGCTCTGCACGCCGAGGGTGTCGAGCACCATGCTGACATGGAATTTCACCGTGCTGACCGACAGGTGCAGCTGTTGGGCGATCTCCTTGTTGCTCAGGCCCGAGCACATCATGCCGAGAATCTCCGCCTGCCGCTGGGTGAGCTGGATATCGCTGTTGCTGGCCAGTTGCCGCGGCATGAAGGTGTCGCCGTTCAATACCCGTTCGATCCCTTTCAGCAGCGTGCCGGCCGGCATGGCCTTCGAGATGTAGCCCTTGGCGCCGAAGGCGAGCATGGTGCGCGCCAGGATGGGATTGTCCACCGCCGAGCAGACCAGCACTCTGGTTTCCGGAAACTGCCGCACGATGTCGTTGACCCCCATCAGGCCGTGCATGCCGGGCATGAAGATGTCGAGGATCAGCAGGGTCGGCTTGTGCTTGCTGCACCCCGCCTTTACCTGCTCGCAGTTTTCCGCCTCCAGAATTCGCGCAGCCGGGTAGACGCTCTCGAGTTTGGCGCGCATCAGTTCCCGGTGCAGGGCGTGGTCGTCGGCGATCAGGATATCCATCAATTCGCTTTTTAGACCATACCTGGTCTTTTGGCCAGGTAGGCAGGCAATCTGGTGACCGGCATCATTGCCCGTATAAGTTTTGTGGTCATGCCCCGAAAGCTGGATGTCACGGCTGGAACGATCAACAGGGAGGTTGCATGCCGGGAGCGATCGCACACATGTTGTCAGCCAGACAGGCACAGCGCATCGCGTCTGAACATGGCGCCGGACTGGTCGCCGAATGTGCCGGGGAGTATCCGGCCTGGCTGCAGGCCGGCGCGATCGCCCCCGATTATTCATGCCTCTACCAGATCATCCCCCAGGACCGGCTCGACGAGTGGAGCGGCCTGCTGCACGAGGAAAGGAGCGGCGATGCGATCCGCGCTGGTGTCGAGTGGCTTTGCGAGCACATGGAGGAGCGGGATTCGGAGGCGTTCCGTAAATCCGTCGCCTGGCTGGCCGGCTACCTCTCCCACATCGTGTTCGATGCGACGATCCATCCCGTCGTGCATGCCATTGTCGGCGAATACGACCGCAACTGGATCGACCATCGTCGCTGCGAGATGCTCATGGATGCCTACATCTGCAATCATCACGGCGGTTTTGCCGAGGTGCTGGCGGGCTGGGAGGGCGTGCTGAGGCAGACCAGCGATGCGGCCGGCGAGGGGCTGGATGATGCGATCAAGGAGATTTGGTCCTACATGCTGGAGCGGGCCTATCCCGAGGCCTATGGCGACAATCCGCCCGCCTTCGACGAGTGGCATCGCGATTACCTGCGCACCATCGTTGATGCCTGCCCGGAAGGGGTCTTCTTCCGCCACTCCGCACCCGGCACCGCCTACATCTATCTGGAGCACGGCAAGCTCTCCAAGGATGCCAGCCTGCTCTATATCGAGAATTGCCCGGCACCGGAGAACAACCGCTTCGGTCGCGACACCATGCATTACGACGAGGTGTTCCGCTTCGGTGTCAGCAATGTGCTCCGCTATTGGGGACAATTGGAGACGGCGCTGGCCAGCGGCGATGCCTCGATGCCGGATCTGCCGAACTGGAATCTCGACCACGGTGGGCTGCCCGGTGAGGAGAAGGTCGAGGCTGCGCTGTGGATCTGAGAAACTTGATTTGTTAAACGTAAGTGGGCCGGCATTGCCGGCCCGCATACGTTGAAACAGCCGCGGATCAGTAGGTTTCGGACTGGTCCGGGGTGTTGTCCTGGCTGTCGGTCGAGTCGCACGGATTGCAGGGGTTCATGCCCATGCCCTGGTCCGTGGAATCCTGGCTGCACGGGTTGGAACTCTGCGAGTCGGTGGAATCCGAGGCGCACGGATTCATCTCGTCCGTGCTCAGGTCATCGGCGATAGCCGGTGTGATCATGAGGCCGAAAGCAAGACATGCAGCGGCAATCAGTGAGGTCTTTTTCATAGGTTTGTCGTTCTCCGGATAAAAATAGGAAAGCGCTGAATATGTGGTTCAGTAGTGGTTGATGTCGTCGTTGTCCCAACTGTCGTAGTTTTCGTCGAGGTCCTCTTCCTCCCAGAGCTTGCGCTTGCGCTTCTCTTCCTTTTTCGAGCGCTTGAGCGAAGACTCCTCCGGGATTTCGAGCCAGTTCTCTTCAGGGTGGGGATGTTGCGGGCGTCCCATAGCATGCACTCCATGCGGGTGGATTTGAGTGCAAAATTGCTTGCATTATCCGGGCAGTAAAGCGAAGAATTTCTCACAGGCTGTCAAAGGAATGTGCACACGATGGATCTGGGACTGCTCCGGACTTTTCTGCAGGTGGCGAGATTCGGCGGTATCCGCAAGGCGGCCGAAACCCTTTATCTGACACCCTCGGCGATCAGCGCCCGCATCCGGCAGCTCGAGGATGAGATCGGCGCGCCGCTGTTCGAGCGCGGCAAGCACGGCACCCACCTGACGCCGGCCGGTGAGCGGCTTCGCCATCAGGCCGAGGAGCTGCTCACCGCCTGGAATCGCTTGCGCCGCAACGTGGCGCTGCCGGAGGGAGCCGAGGCGCTGCTGGCGGTGGGGGCCACCGATTCGATCTGGCAGAGCGCCCTGCTCGACATATTGCCCCGTGTGCAACAGGCGCATCCGTCGCTGGTGATGCGCGTCGAGGCCGGCCCGGCCGATGCCCTCCTGCAGGGTCTGCTCGACGGCTGGCTGGATGTGGTGCTGCTGTTCGATCCGCCGCATGTAGGTGGCCTGAAATCCGAATTCGTCGCCGAGCTGCCGCTGCTGCTGGTCAGCTCGCAAGAGGGGCAGACGGTCGCCGACCTCGATGCATCGCATTTCGTGCAGGTCGACTGGGGCTCGTCGTTCGATGCCGTGCAGGCGGGCGTGCTGGGCCGGCCGCTGGCGGGCATGACCCGCACGACGGTCGGCTCATTGGC
>OBLQ010000007.1_pt1 | contig 54786 bp, 55 predicted proteins | sample 1519881 | NCBI WGS metagenome assembly OBLQ01 (sample SAMN01911456, study PRJEB22533) | soil metagenome | biome: Soil | place: Malaysia | collected 2012-04-30 | depth DG_metagenome m | reverse complement strand
AAACAGCGTGATGGCGGTGGCCACGGCCAGCTCGAAAAAGTTGGAGGCGCCGATCAGCGCCGATGGCCCGGCCACGGAATGATCGACTCCGAGCCTGCGGTTCAGCCAGTAGGCCAGCATCGAATTGAAGTAGACCTGCACGGTGATCGGCACGGCCAGGAGCAGGATCACCAGTGGCTGCTTCAGGATCTGCTCGCCCTGGAAACCGAACAGCAGCACGACGGTGAGCACCAGCGCCGCCATCGAAGCCGGGTCCATCATGTGCAACACGTCGTCGAGCTTGCCTTTCGCCAGCAGCAGCTTGCGGCCAGCGTAGGCCAACAGCACCGGGATGACGATATAGAGCAGTACCGAGAGGAACAGCGTATCCCATGGCACGCTGATCGAGGCCACTCCCAGCAGCAGGCCGACAATCGGTGCGAAGGCGAAGATCATGATGACGTCGTTAAGCGCCACCTGGCTCAGGGTGAACTGCGGGTGGCCGCCCGTGAGCCGCGACCAGACGAAGACCATCGCCGTGCAGGGGGCGGCGGCCAGCAGGATCAGGCCGGCGATGTAGGAGTCGATCTGGCTGGCCTCGAGGTACGGTGCGAACAGCAGCCGGATAAAGAGATAGCCCAAGAGGGCCATGGAAAACGGTTTCACCAACCAGTTGATGGCCAGAGTGACGCCGATGCCGCGGCGGTGATGCCACACCTCGTGCAGCGCCGAGTAGTCGATCTTCAAGAGCATCGGCATGATCATCGCCCAGATCAGCACCGCCACCGGCAGGTTGATGTGCGCCACCTCCAGCCCGCCCAGCATGCGGAAGCTTGCCGGGAACAGCCAGCCGAGGCCGATGCCGGCCAGAATGCCGAGCAATACCCAGAGGGTAAGATAGCGGGCGAACAGCCCCATCGATTTACCGCCGGTGGACATGCTTCACCTCCTGTTCGGCGTCGGATCATATCTGCAAATCCGGATGTGTAAACGTCGGGCTCGCCTTCCCGGCAACCTTTTTTGACAGACTTTTGTTCGGCGTCTATTTTCAGATATCCCATAGCAAAAGAGAGGATATTTTCCATGCGTATCATCAAACTTATGGCTCTTGCAGCACTCATGGCCATGCCGAACCTGGCCCAGGCCGCCGATGCCGCACCGTCGGCCGATACGGTCCGTCAGGTCATGTCGTATTACCGCGACGGCAATACCGTCATCCTTGTCGAAGCCAAGCTTTGCAAGGAGATCGGCAAGGAAGGCGACACCAAGAGCGAGTGCGTTGACGAGATCACCGACGGCAAGGTGAAAAAAGGCGACAAGGCGTACGTCTGGCTGAACTTCTTCGTGCCCGGCGAAAATACGGATACCAGGAACGTGCTGATCCAGTTCAGCAGCAAAGGCATGGTGCTGCAGAGCAACCAGGTCCACATGAAGCAGACCACCCGTTACCGCACCTGGTACCTGCTGCCGACCGGCAAGGATGGCGACTGGGACATCGCCGCCTCGCAGGAAGAGGCCCAGGACTACGTGAAGATCGGCGGTCTGAAGTATTCGGTCGAAGAGGCCGCTCCGGCTGCCCAATAAGCGGATCGTCGCTTCATTTGACAGGTATTCAGCAGGAATACCGAAACGATCGAAGGCCATTCCGACACAGATCGGAATGGCCTTCTTCTTTCTAGTCAGTCACAGGAATTCAGGGCTGCAGCCAGCCTGACCGCGTCGGCCCGCTGGAGTTCGTCGGCATTGTTTCCGACCAGCTCCGCCAGCACCCGGGCCATCTCTCCGGTCAGGCGGTAGTGGATCCATTTGCCGTCGCGGCGGGTATCGACGAGACCCGCGTGCCGCAACACGGCGAGATGACGCGATACGGTGCTCTGCGGTAGTTGCAGGGCATCCGTCAGGTGGCAGACGCAGAGCTCGTCCCTGGAAGCCAGCAAGGAAAAAAGGCGCAGGCGAACAGGGTCGCCCAGCGCCTTGAAAACCTCAGCGGTAAGCAGGCTCAACCTTTGGCGAGCGGCGAGATGCGCGACAGGAGGTCGTGGCCCTTGATCTTGTGCAGCACCACCATGCCGACATGACCGATCAGGTAGGCCCAGACCAGGTTGCCGAGCGCCTCATGCACCTCTTTCAGGCCATGCACGAAACCGCTCATCTGGCCGGTATTCTCATCCATGCCGAAGAACATGGCGCCGCCGGTGGCCGCCATCGCCAGGATCAGCACGAGGCCGAGGCCGTGGACGGCACCCGCCAGCGGGCTGTCGTCGGCATTCATGTGCAGCTTGCCGGAGAGCCAGCCGGGCACCTCTTTCAGTTCGGCAATGATGCTCTTGCAACCGCCCGGTTTGACGTAGGGAAACAGACGGGCGAGACCGCCGCCCGATTTCGTGGTGCTCCACAGGATGTGGATGACGACCAGCGCCAGCGCCGCCATGCCGATCCACTCGTGCATCTCGAAGAAGGCGATCTCCGCATCGCTGCGCAGGCGGCCGATCTTCGGCAGGCGCATGAACTGGTCGCTGAACAGCTGCAGCGGCACGGCAATCGCCAGTCCGGCATGCAGCCAACGGGTCAAACGGTCATATCCCATGTTCGTCTCCTTCTGTTCCGCTTAATCAAACTTGCGGCCGGCAAAGGCCTCCATGCGCAGACGCAGGGCATTGAGCTTGATGAAGCCGCCGGCATCCTTCTGGTCGTAGGCGCCGCGGTCGTCCTCGAAGGTGCACAGACGCTCGTCGAACAGCGACTGGTCGGAACGGCGGCCGACGACGAAGACGTTGCCCTTGTAGAGCTTCACCCGCACCTCGCCGTTCACCGACGCCTGCGAGGCATCGATCATCTGCTGCAGCATCAGCCGCTCCGGCGCAAACCAGAAGCCGTTGTAGATCAGCTTGGCGTAGCGCGGCATCAGTTCGTCCTTCAGGTGGGCGACCTCGCGATCCAGCGTGATCGACTCGATGGCACGGTGCGCCTTCAGCATGATCGTACCGCCCGGCGTCTCGTAACAGCCGCGCGACTTCATGCCGACGAAGCGGTTCTCGACGATGTCGATACGGCCGATGCCGTGCTTGCCGCCCAGCTCGTTTAGCTTGGCCAGCACCTCGGCCGGCGTCATCGGCTTGCCGTTGATGGCGACGATGTCGCCGCCCTTGTAGGTCAGCTCCAGGTACTGCGGCTCGTCCGGCGCCTTCTCGGGCGATACGGACCAGCGCCACATGTCTTCCGACGGCTCGCACCACGGATCTTCCAGCTCATAGCCCTCGTAGGAGATGTGCAGCAGGTTGGCATCCATCGAATAGGGCGACTTGCTGCCGCGCTTGCGCTCGATGGGGATGTCGTGCTTCTCGGCATAGGAGAGCATCGATTCGCGCGAATTGAGTTCCCACTCGCGCCACGGCGCGATCACCTTCACATCCGGCTTCAGCGCGTAGGCGCCGAGCTCGAAACGCACCTGGTCGTTGCCCTTGCCGGTGGCACCATGGCTGATGGCGTCGGCGCCCTCCTTGTTGGCAATGTCGATCATGCGCTTGGCGATCAGGGGGCGGGCGATGGAGGTGCCGAGCAGGTACTCGCCCTCGTAGATGGCATTGGCGCGGAACATCGGGAAAACGTAATCGCGTACGAACTCCTCGCGCAGATCCTCGATGTAGATGGCGGCGGCATTGCACGCCTTGGCCTTGGCGCGGGCGGCCTCGACCTCTTCGCCCTGGCCGATGTCGGCGGTGAAGGTGACCACCTCGCAGCGGTAGGTCTCCTGCAGCCATTTCAGGATGATGGAGGTATCCAGACCTCCGGAGTAGGCGAGCACAACCTTGTTAACAGTGGGCTTGGACATGTCGATGTTTCTCCTTGAGTGCCCGCCGGCAGGATCGCCGGGCGGCGCAGCGTAAGCTTCAGCAATGACGGGGCGATGACAAGCTCATCGCGGGGCGAGAAGGAACTCCAGCAACGCCTTCTGTGCATGCAGGCGGTTCTCCGCCTCGTCCCAGACCACCGACTGCGGCCCGTCGATCACCTGGGCCGTGACCTCCTCGCCGCGATGCGCCGGCAGGCAGTGCATGAACAGTGCGTCCGGATGGGCATAGGCCATCACGCGCTCGTCGACGCAGAAGCCGGCGAAGGCCTTTTCGCGTTCGGCCTGCTCCTCCTCCTGCCCCATCGAGGCCCAGACGTCGGTGTTGACGAGATCGGCGCCGTCGGCGGCGGCGAGCGGATTGTCGGTCAGCGTCACGTCGGCACCCAGGGCCCGGGCCGCCGCCAGCAGTTTCTCGTTCGGCCGGTAGCCTTCCGGGCAGGCGATCTTCAACTTGTAGCCGAAGGTGACCGCACCATTGATCCACGAGTGCGCCATATTGTTGCCGTCGCCGATCCAGGCGACCGTCTTGCCGCGGATATCGCCACGGTGCTCCAGGTAGGTAAAGACGTCGGCGAGGATCTGGCAGGGATGCGCCAGATCGGTCAGCGCATTGATGACCGGCACCGACGAGTATTCGGCGAACTCCGTGACGATCTCGTGTCCGAAGGTGCGGATGGTGACGCCATCGACCATGCGCGACAGCACACGCGCCGAATCGGCGATCGGTTCGCCGCGGCCGAGCTGGGTCGCACCCGAATGCAGGAACAGCGCATGGCCGCCCAGCTGGTACATGCCCACTTCGAAAGAGACGCGTGTACGCGTGCTGGCCTTGTCGAAAATCATGCCGAGCGTCTTGCCTTCCAGCACCCGGTGCGGTTTGCCGGCCTTCTGCATCGCCTTCAGTTCAGCGGCGCGCGACAGGATGTGCGCCGCCTCGTCGGACGAAAAGTCGAGCAGGGTCAGAAAATGTCTCATTGGCACTCCTCAAGAGCCGCAGCGAGCTTGTCCAGCGCCTCGTCCACCTCGGCGACCGTGACATTCAGCGGCGGCAGGAAACGCAGCACCTTGGGACCTGCCGACAGAATCAGCAAGCCCCTGTCGCGGGCGGCGGCGATCACCGGAGCGGCCTCGCCGTCCAGTTCGGCGCCGATCAGCAGCCCCTGACCGCGCACCTCCCGGATCGCCGGAAACCTCGATTGCAGCCCCTTCAGACCTTCCATCAGCCGCTCGCCCTGCGCCACGGCATTGGCCAGCAGGCTCTCCTCGGCGATCACCTCGAGCACGGTCAGCGCTGCCGTACAGGCCAGCGGATTGCCGCCGAAGGTCGAGCCGTGCGAACCCGGCCCGAAAGCGGCTGCCACCCTGTCGCTGGCCATCAGCGCACCGATCGGCATGCCGCCGCCGAGACCCTTGGCGAGGGTCAGCACGTCAGGCTGGATGCCGGCCTGCTCGAAGGCGAACATCGTGCCGGTGCGCCCCACGCCTGTCTGGATCTCGTCGAGCATCAAGAGGATGCCGTGCTCGTCGCACAGCTTGCGCACCGCCCGCAGGTAGTCGGCGGCAGCAATGTTGACGCCGCCCTCGCCCTGCAACGGCTCCAGCAGGATTGCGGCCGTCCGGTCATCCACCGCCCTGGCCAGCGCCTCGATATCGTTCAGCGGCACGTGCACGAAACCGGGCGGCAGCGGATCGAAACCGGTCTTCACCTTGTCCTGGCCGGTGGCGGTCAGCGTGGAGAGCAGGCGGCCATGGAACGACTGCGTCGCCGTGATCACCGTCCGCCGGGGTGAGCCCTGATCGTAAAAAAACTTGCGGGCAATCTTGATCGCCGCTTCGTTGGCTTCCGCCCCCGAATTGCAGAAGAACACCTTCTCCAGCCCTGAAAGTGCGGCGAGCCGTGCCGCCAGCTGCTGCTGCTTCGGAATATGGAACAGATTGGAGCAGTGCAGCATGGTCTGCGCCTGTTCGGCCAGCGCTGCCGCCAGTTTCGGATGCGCGTGTCCCAGCGTGTTCACCGCGATACCCGAGATGAAATCGAGGTATTCCCTGCCGCCATCGTCGAAGACGCGACTGCCCTTGCCCCGCACGAGCGTGAGCGGAAACCGGGCGTAATTGTTCATCAGTGCGTTCATCGTGCGAAGTGTATGGAGTCAAAAGGAAAATGCATCCATTCGGCCGCATTTTTCATGACCTCAGGCCAAACGACGTCGACAACCCCATGCCGGTGATGCTAAATAATATAAACCGACACCATCGAAGGGGAGGTTACCGTCATGTCAAACAGCATCCGAAACTGGTTGTTCGCGGGCTTTGTCGTCGCCGTGGGGACACTCTTCTGCATTGCCGGCATGCCCGCCGCATATGCCGGCACCACCGCAACGACCACCCCGACCGTCAAGCCGACCCTGCAGCAACCCGCCAAGCCCAAGCTCGAGCGGCGACGCATCCATCGTCCGACCTCGCAACCGGCCGGAACCGGCACGTCCACCGGCACGTCCACCGGCACGTCCACCGAATCCTCCAGCGAGCCCGAACAGACACAGCCCAGCGGACCGCAGGGCGGCAACGGCATGTACGTGATGGACAATGTCGATTTCCATCCGGTCGGCGGCGGCGAGATCCCCGGCCTTGCCTGGAACAACAAGGTGCCGGTGACCAGCTACTACCAATACACCAACAACTCCTACCTGATCGTCTCCGGTACGGTGCACGGGGCCGGCCTGATCTCCGGACCAGGACAGGACGGCTGGACGTTCGTCGTGCACCTGGATACCGATGCGCTGCTGTCTGCGCGCCCCGCCGGCTGTCGCTTTGCCGCCATCGAGCGGCCGCAGACCGACCCTTCGGTCAGCAACTGGAAATACCAGTTGATGATCGTCTTCAGCGATACGGCCAGCAAACCGGAATGCTTCGACTACTTCAAATCGCTCGGCAGCAAGCCGTTCATGGTCAAGCTGATCGACATCGTCGGCCCCTACTGGACGGGGAACAAACAGTACCAGGAACCGAAAATCCGCTACTACCAGACCGGCCCGATGCTGCCTCTAACGGCCGACCCGAGCTCGGGCCATGCCGCCGTACCATGGAGCGGACCACTGCCGTAAGGGGGCCGTTGGCAAGACATTAACGCGTCAGCATTCGCCCTCGGGGCATTCGATCTCCGGCTGCAGCGTGGCGTGACTGATGCCACGCTCGTGCAGCATGGCGATGAGGCTCGGCATCGCCGTATGCCAGGCATCCATCGTTTCGACCACCACATGCGCCGACAGCGCGACCTGGCCGCTGGGAAGCTTCCACAGGTGGACGTGGTGGCTGCCGCTCACCCCGTCGACTTCCACCATGGCCGCCTGAACCTCGGCGACATGGAACCCCTCCGGTACGGAATCCATGAACTCCAGCGTGGTCTCGCGCACCAGCCGCCAGCCGCCCCAGATCAGGATGCCGGTGACCAGGAAGGAGAGGATCGGATCGATGGTCAGCCAGCCGGTCAGCATGATGACCGCTCCGGCAACGATGGCGGCGACCGAACCCAGAGCATCGCCAAGCACGTGCCAGTAGGCGGCACGGGTATTCAGGTCATCATCGCCATGCAGCCATTTGAGAATCACGAGGTTGACCAGCAAGCCCACCACGGCGACACCGAACAGTACCGGGCCGTTCACCGGATGCGGTGCCGACAGCCGGTCGAAGGCTTCCAGGCCGATCCAGCCGCTCAAAAACCACAGCGCCAGGCCGTTGATCTGCGCCGCGAACAGCTTCACACGCCCGTAGCCGTAACTCATGCGCGAAGTGGCCGGCTTTCTTGCGATACGGCTGGCCATCAGTGCCAGGCCAAGCGCCACGATGTCGGAAGCCATGTGGGCGGCATCGGCGAGCAGCGCCAGCGAGCCGGAAATCAGGCCGCCGGCCAGTTCGACCACGGCGAACAGCACGGTCAGCATGACGGCCAGGTTCAGCGGCGAGCCGGTGTGATGATGGTCATGCCCGTGGTGATGCCCATGGCCATGGTGGTCGTGGTGCTGCGAATGCTCGTGGTCGTGGTGCATGAAAACCTCGCTCAGGCGGGCACGGCCTGATACCAGCCATCCGCTTCGATCAGCCGGAGCGGCACATCGTACAGCTCGCTGAGTCTGGCGGAGGTGAACAGCTCGGCCTTCGGTCCGTCGGCGACAATCCGCCCCTGTTTCAGCAACACGACGCGATCGATCTCGGGCGGAATCTCGTGCAGGTGATGGGTGACCAGTACCAGCGTCCGCCCCTCCTGCATCAGGCGGCGCATCAGCTGCAGGTAATGGATGCCGGCCGACAGATCGAGCCCCGAGGTCGGCTCATCAAGAATCAGCGCCTGGGGATCATGGATCAGGGCACGCGCCAAAAGGAAACGCCGCTGCTGGCCGGTCGACATGCGGCCGTAGTCGGTCCGCTCCAGTTCGCCGATGCCCAAATCCGCCATCAGCTTGCGGGCACGATCGACTTCGGCCGGACTGAACGTCTGGTGCGCATAGGTGCCGATGCTGGAATAGAGGCCGGAGAGCACGATCTGCAGTCCCGCCACATCCGGTTCGTAGGCGTTCTGCAGATCCTGCGACAGCAGCCCCAGATGGTGGCGCAGCTCCCAGACATTCCAGCGCTCCAGCCCCAACAACCGTACACCGCTGCCGGGCCGCACCAGCGGATGGATCTCGCTGGCCAGCAGCTTCAACAAGCTGGTCTTGCCGGCGCCGTTCGGGCCGAGGATGGCGGTGTTGGTGCCGAAATCGAGCCGCAGCGACAGCCCGTCGAAGACACGCGTATCGCCCCGTACGAGATGGATATCGGCCAGTTCGGCCAGCGGACGATCGGACATGCGACCAGCCTAACGGCCGCAGGCGCGCCCGAGTAGCGCAGGAATCGCACATTTTGTTATTCTTCGCCGATGACTCAGGCCAGCCCCACCCGTACCCGCATCAAGATCTGCGGCATCACCCGCCTCGAGGATGCGCTGGCTGCCTCCAGCCTCGGTGCCGATGCCGTCGGCTTCGTCTTCTACGACAAGTCGCCGCGCTTCATCGAGCCCGCGAAGGCGGCGGCCATCATCCGGCAGCTGCCACCCTTCGTCTCGGCGGTCGGCCTGTTCGTCAATCCGAGCGAAGCCTACATCGCCGAAGTGCTGAAAACCGTGCCGCTCGGTGTCGTGCAGCTGCATGGCGATGAGACCCCGGAGTTCTGCGAGGCGCAGCGCCGGCGCGTGTTGAAGGCGATCCCGGTTGCCGGCCCCGACGATCTAGCCAACGCCAGGCGCTATCCCTGCCCGCTGCTGCTCGATGCGAAAGCGCCTCCCGGCGTCTACGGCGGCACCGGCAAAACCTTCGACTGGTCGCTGCTGCAGGGCTTCGAGCACAATTATCCGCTGACGCTGGCCGGCGGCCTGGATGCCTCCAACGTGCGGGAAGCACTCGCCATTCGCCAATGGTTTGCGCTGGATGTATCCTCCGGCGTCGAATCGGCGCCCGGCATCAAGGACTTGAAAAAAATGCGCGAATTCTTCGCCGCCGTGAGCCGCGGCCCTGCCAAGGAGTGAGTTTGAAAACCCCTGTCGATTATGATCTGACCATTCGCCATGCACCGGACGCACGCGGCCATTTCGGCCATTTCGGAGGCCGCTTCGCCGCCGAGACGCTGATGCGACCGCTCAAGGAGATCGAGGATGCCTTCTTCGAGGCCTGGGCCGACCCGGCCTTCCACGAGGAACGGCTGCACCTGTTGCAGAACTATGTCGGCCGCGCCACACCGCTCTACCATGCCCGCCACCTCTCCGAGGAGGTCGGCGGTGCGCAGATCTGGCTCAAGCGCGAGGACCTGAACCATACCGGCGCCCACAAGATCAACAACACCATCGGCCAGGGGCTGCTCGCCCGCCGCATGGGCAAGAAGAAGGTGATCGCCGAGACGGGTGCCGGCCAGCACGGTGTCGCCACCGCCACCGTCGCCGCCATGTTCAAGATGCAGTGCGACATCTACATGGGCAGCGAGGATATCGAGCGGCAGGCACCGAACGTCTTCCGCATGAAACTGCTCGGAGCCAATGTCGTGCCGGTCGATTCCGGTACGGCGACCCTGAAGGACGCGGTCAACGAGGCACTGCGTGTCTGGGTAGCCACCTGCGAGGACACCTACTACATCTTCGGCACCGCCGCCGGCCCACACCCCTTCCCGCTGATGGTACGCCAGTTCCATACCGTCATCGGCCAGGAGGCGCGCGCGCAGTGCCTCACGCAGGCAGGCAGGCTACCCGACGTGGCGGTGGCCTGTGTCGGCGGCGGCTCCAATGCCATCGGCCTGCTGCACCCGCTGCAGGACGACGATATCCGGCTGGTCGCGGTGGAAGCCGCCGGCCACGGCCTGAACACCCCGGAACATGCGGCAGCCCTCGCCGCCGGCAAGCCGGGCATCCTGCACGGCTCGCTCAGCTACCTGCTCGAAGACGACGAAGGCCAGGTGCTGGGCACCCACAGCATCTCCGCCGGCCTCGACTATCCGGGCGTCGGCCCGGAACTGGCCGCCATGCACGAAGCCGGACGGCTGGAGCTCGACAGCGCCACCGATGCCGAAGCGCTGGAGGCGTTCCAGCGGCTGACCCGTGCCGAGGGCATCATCCCGGCACTGGAATCGAGCCACGCGCTGGCCGCCGGCATGCGCATCGCAGCCGGGATGAACCGGGACCAGATCGTACTGGTCAACCTCTCCGGCCGCGGCGACAAGGACATGGGCACGGTGATGCGCCTGCTCGGCAGCGGGGAGAAAGCATGAACCGGCTGGAAAACGTATTCGCAACCTGCAAGACAGAGAAACGGGCAGCGCTCGTCGGTTACCTGACCGCCGGCGACCCGGACCTCGCCACATCCGAGACGGTGCTGATGAAGCTTGCCGAACAGGTCGACGTGCTGGAGATCGGCATGCCCTTCTCCGACCCGATGGCCGACGGTCCGGTGATCCAGGCGGCCAGCGAGCGGGCGCTCGCCTCCGGCACCCATATCAGCGACGTCTTTGCGCTGACCGCCAAGATCCGTGCCGCGCACCCGCAGCTCGGCATCGTGCTGATGGGCTACGCCAACACCCCCTATGCGATGGGCTTTTCCACCTTCGCTGACAAGGCGGCAAAGGCCGGCGCCGACGGCGTTCTGCTGGTCGACATCCCGCCCGAAGAGGCCGACATCTGTGCCGAAACTTTCCGTAGCCACGGCCTGCACCAGATCTTCCTGCTGTCGCCGACCTCGACGGAAGAACGTATCAAGCTCGTCGCCGGGGCGGCCAGCGGCTTCATCTACTACGTCTCGCTGACCGGCATCACCGGTGCGGAGATGGGCAATGTCGACAAGGTGCGTGGGCAGCTGGAAGCCATCCGCCGCCACACCGATCTGCCGATCTGCGTCGGTTTCGGTATCAAGACCGCCGAGCAGGCGACCAAGGTTGCCGCCTTCGCCGACGGTGTCGTGATCGGCAGCCTGTTCGTCTCGAAAGTGGCCGAAAATGCTGGCAATGCTTGTGCCATTGCGGATAGCGTGTCATCCTCAGCTATCGCGATGCGGCAAGCCGTCGCTGCCTGACGGTTCCGGGCGCGGCATCAACCGGCAAGGGGGATCGGATTGAGAATCAAGGTATTGGGGTGCTACGGGGGGCAGCTGCTCGGGTTTCACCTGACATCGTTTCTCGTCAACGACTCCATCCTGCTCGATGCCGGCAGCCCGACCGAAGCATTGTCGCTGGAAGAGCAGCACGGTGTGCGCCACATCTTCCTGTCGCACACGCACCTGGACCATATCAAGGATATCGCCTTCCTGGCCGATAACCGCTCGCTGAAACGGCTGGGCGGCGCCAGCATGAACCGCAGCATCACCATCCACAGCCTGCCAGAAAGCCTCGAGGTACTGCGCGAGCACTTCCTCAACAACAAGGTATGGCCGGACTTCACGCAAATCCCGACCGCCGAGGACGCCATCCTGCGCATGAGCGAGGTGCAACCCGAAGTGACCGTGGAAGTCGATGGCGTTCGCATCACCCCCATCCCGGTCAACCATCCGGTGCCATGTACCGGCTTCCTGCTGGAGCAGAACGGCATGCAGTTCATCTATACGGCCGATACCGGCAGTACCGACCGCATCTGGGAGATCGCCAACCGGCAGCCGAACCTGAAGGGTATCATCGTCGACTGCTCGTTCCCGAACGAGTACAGCAAACTGGCCCAGGTCAGCGGCCACCTGACGCCGGAAGGGTTGATGCAGGAGCTTTCCAAGTTCAACGGCCTGGGCGATGTGCCGATCTATCTCTACCACATGAAGCCGGAAAGTCTGAACATCATGACGGTACAGATCGAAAAACTGAACGTTCGCCACCTGCGCATGCTGACGCAGGTCGACGAACTGTTATTCTGAAACGAGGCAAATAGAAGAACCCTTATGAGCTGGATTACACGTCTGATCGAAACCCCGAAGAACGTCCTTCGCGCGAAGGACTCGGGCACCCCGGAAGGCATCTGGATCAAATGCCCGGGTTGTGGGGAGACGCTTTACAACAAGGAACTGGGCCGCAGCGACATGGTCTGCCCAAAATGCGCCCACCACCTGCGTATCCAGGCCAATGAACGCGCCGGCTTCCTGTTCGACCCGAACACCTGGGAAGAGCTCGACACCGGTATCCGCTCTGCCGATCCGCTCTCCTTCAAGGACAAGAAGCGCTATAAGGATCGACTGAAGGAAGCCGAAAAGAAGGCCGGCGCCAACGATGCCCTGCACAACTATCTGGGCGACATCCACGGCCGCACCGTCTCCGTATCGATTTTCGAGTTCGATTACATGGGCGGCAGCATGGGCTCGGTGGTCGGCGAAAAGATCGTGCGCGGCATGGAGCGTGCGCTGGAGCGCAACTGCCCTTACCTGCTGGTCACAGCCTCGGGCGGCGCCCGCATGCAGGAGGGCATCCTTTCACTGATGCAGATGGCCAAGACCTCGGCTGTCGTCAACAAACTGCACGATGCCAGGCTGCCGTTTATCTGCCTGCTGACCGATCCGACCATGGGCGGCGTCTCGGCCTCGGTGGCCTGGCTGGGCGATATCATCCTCGCCGAGCCGAATGCCCTGATCGGTTTCGCCGGCCCGCGCGTGATCCAGGAGACGGTGGGCGAAAAGCTACCCGAAGGCTTCCAGCGTTCGGAATTCCTGCTCTCCCATGGCCTGATCGATGCTGTGGTCGACCGCCGCGAATTGCGCGACTACCTCAACACCTTGCTGCGCAGCCTCAGCTCCCGCCCCTACCGCCAAGCCAGCCGCTAATCCATGTCGGACAAGCCGGCCGACATCGCGGCGTGGCTCGAGCAACTCGGCCAGCGCACGGCCGATCGTGACTACCGGCCTGGGCATGCGCGCATGCAGGCGCTGCTCGCCACACTGCCGGCATTCCGGCCGCGCCTTCGCGTAAGGGTTGCCGGTACCAACGGCAAGGGTTCCACATCCCACATGCTGGCCGCGGCACTCAAGGCCGCCGGGCTGAAGGTCGGTCTCTACACCTCGCCGCACCTGCTCGCCTTCAACGAGCGCATCCGCATCAATTCCGTCCCGGTTCCGGATGCGCAAATCCTGGCGAGCATCGAAAAGCTGATGCCGGCAGCCCTGGCCACCGGTGCCTCCTACTTCGAGATGGCGACCGCCGCGGCACTGGACATCTTCAGTAAGGCGCAGGTGGATGCCGAGATTCTCGAGGCCGGTGTGGGTGCGCGGCTCGATGCCACCACTGCAGTCCCGGCCGACATGGCGCTGATCACGCCGATCGGGCTCGACCATCAGGCCTGGCTCGGCGATTCCCTGGCGCAGATCGCCGGCGAAAAAGCCCATGTCATGAACGGCTGCCGCTGGTCGCTATCGGCCCCTCAACCGCCGGAAGTGGCCGAAGTATTGCAGCACGCCAATCCGGCGCTCCGCTTCATCACGCCTTCGCACTGGGACGATCTCGCCATGGCCGGCGCTCACCAGCAGCTCAACGCATCGCTCGCCAAGGCGGCGGCCGAAACGTTGTTGAACGAAGGCACAATCACCGGCAATCGCGAAACGTTGCACCGGGCGATTGCCGACACTCGCGTGGCTGGCAGATTGCAGCATCTGCGCTACCGTGAGGCCGACCTGTGGCTGGATGCGGCGCATAACCGCCATGCCGTCGAAGCTCTGCTGCCGACACTGAAGGGACTGAACCTCGACACGGTCATGGTCTTTACCCGCGAGGATCGCGACCTTCGGGAATGCATCCCGCTTTTCAGGCAGTGCGCCAAGCGTGTTGTCGGCGCGGATGAATCGGTCTTTGATGCCGGCTATCCGACAGTCACCGAGGCGCTAACCAGCGAGCTGGGGGGAAATCCTTCAGGCAACTACCTGATTCTTGGTTCGTTCCTGACCGTTGCCGAGGCTCTGCAGCTGATTCATTTTAGAGAGGCCTGACCGAAAAACTGAACAGCCCCCATATGGCACCGACGAGTCCGGCCAGCAAGGCATAAACATCGAGGTATTTGAAATAGTGCTTGTTCGTAATGGTTAGCCGCTCTTCAGCCACGCCGAACGAAGGAGGGATCGCTCGCGCAATCCATCCATATTCCTCGTAGCCGATCAGGATTTTATTCCACACTACTTTTTTGCCTTCGCGCACATCCGCCAGCAAGAAAAGATCACCGTCATCAGCCTGATCAACCACTTTCGATTTGAGAGAAGGCTCCAGCCGGATGTTGGCATTGTCCTGCAGAACCTTCACGAACAGGTGCTTGGATTCGTGAAAAGTCTCACGGCTGTTTCCGGTGTATTCGGCGGGCAACACCGTCAACGATACGAGCACGATGGCAAATGCCACGGCGTACCCGAAACCAATCTTGAGGATACGGAAAGGTAGAATGGGCACCACCGTGAGATATTTCATCGAACGTATCAGTGCAACTGCAGCGATGATGAGCAGTCCGGTGACGACAGGGTGATTGATCATCATTTTCTGCGGACTGAACGACATGAGATAGACGAACTCCTGATCGGCGAGCAGGTAGCGCAAGTAGTTGTGGATGAGGTAATAAAGCAGGCCGACCACCGCGGCGATTTGAATGAGGATTTCCTCTCGTTGCTGCGCCAGCAGCGGCAGGATGGCATCGAAATCGATGCCTTCGATCTGGCTTGGCAGCGTTTCCCAGTTGCACTTGTAAACGGAGATTTCCTCAGTTTTTCCTTTCGGAATAAAACTGGTCTTGCGGGTTAATGCATACTGATCGGACTCGATCTTATCCTTGGTTGCTTTCGAGATGAGAATCTCATTCGCCGCCGTCTCTGCCTCCACGCGAGCGGCGATATTGACCGTATCACCGAAAACATCCGCTTTTTCAACGAGCGCTTTCCCCGTATGGATGCCGATTCTGATTTGCAGATGGAAATTCTCGTTTCTGGTTCGGTACTCGGCCAGCGCCTGCTGAATACCGATGGCAGCACAAAGGGCATTTTCAGGCGAATCGAAAGATGCCATGACGGCATCGCCGATGGTTTTGATGATCCTGCCCTTGAATTTCCTGATCACGGGAAAGGCAAGCCGGTTATGCTGGTTCACCATCATCCGGCCTTGCAGGTCCCCTGCCACATCCCAATAGCGGGTCGAATCGACGATGTCGGTGAACATGATCGTGACAGGCTTGGCCGATCTGCGAATGAATCTGTGCGTCAGGTGTTGCATCTGTAGACCATCCTTTTCAACTATTCATCATGATTCAAGAGGTTGTGCCGGAGCGGAACCCTGAGGCCTCTTCAAAACGATTGATGTGACAAAGGCATTGTGTCGGCAGGCAACAAAAAGCCCCGGTCAGTAAGACTGCCGGGGCTTTCAATTTCAGAGTGGGGAAGCGTCAGCTATCGACGACAAAGCCCTTGGCACCGCGGCGCATGCCGACCGAACCGGTACGGGTGATCTCGATGATCCCGTACGGCTCCAGCGTCTTGAGGAAGTTATCCAGCTTCTCGGAAGTACCGGTCAGCTCGATGATGATATATTTGGCCTCAGCCTGATCGACAATCTTGGCACGAATATCCTCGGCCAGTTTCACGACCTTGGCATGTGTCTTGGCGGTGGTCGCCACCTTGACCAGCAGCATCTCGCGCTCCAGATGCACCAGATGCGAGATATCCTCGACCTTGATGACCGGAATGAGCTTGTTTAGCTGCTTCTTGATCTGCTCGATGACGCGTTCGTCACCGCGGGTGACCAGCGTCATGCGACTGACCGTCTCGTCCATGGTCGGCGCCACATTCAGGCTCTCGATGTTATAGCCGCGCGCCGAAAAGAGACCGGCGACACGCGTCAGCACGCCGAATTCGTTCTCGACCAGAATCGTGATCGTATGCCTCATGACAGCACCATCTCGTTCAGCGCAGCACCCGCCGGAACCATCGGGAAGACGTTCTCTTCCTTGGAAACAGCCACATCGACGATGACAAAGCGGTCATCGACACTCAACGCGCGATCGAGCGCCGCATCGAGCTCCTCGAGGCGGTCGACGCGGATGCCGATGCCACCATAGGCCTCGGCCAGCTTGACGAAGTCGGGCAGCGATTCGAAATAGGAGTGCGAATAACGCGATTCGTAGAACATCTCCTGCCACTGCCGGACCATGCCCATATAACCGTTGTTCAGAATGATGACGACGACCGGCAGGTTGTATTGGAAGGCCATCGAGAATTCCTGCGAACACATCTGGATCGACGAATCGCCGGTAAACAGCACGACCTTTTCACCGGGATTGGCCACCTGCGCACCAATGGCGGCTGGCAGACCGTAGCCCATCGTGCCGAGCCCTCCGGAGGTAAGCCAGCGGTTGGGTTTGTTGAAGCCGTAATGCTGGGCCGTCCACATCTGGTGCTGGCCGACGTCGGTGGAGACGATGGCGTTACCGTGCGTTTTTTCGTGGACCTTGCGAATGACGGTCTGCGGCTTGATCGGGCCATCGGCGGGCTGCACGAAGGAGAGCGACTCCTTCGCACGCCATTCAGCGATCTGCTCCCACCAGAGTTTGAGTGCCTCGGCATCGGGAGCCGCATCCTTGCGGGCGATCTCTTCCAGCAGCTGCTTCAGGACCACCGCGACATCACCGACGATCGGAAGGTGGGCGAAAACGTTCTTCGAGATCGACGACGGATCGACGTCGATATGGATAACCTTCGCATCGGGAGCGAAGGCCTCCAGCTTGCCGGTCACACGATCGTCGAAGCGGGCGCCGATGGCGACCAGCAGATCGCAATGGGAGACCGCCATGTTGGCCTCATAGGTGCCGTGCATGCCGAGCATGCCGAGGAAATGCTCGTCGTCATGCGGCATGCCGCCCAGACCCATCAGCGTGTTGGTGACCGGCGCATTGAGCGCATGTGAAAGCTCGCGCAGCAGTGGTGCAGCGCCGTGCGAACCGACGACACCGCCGCCGGTATAGAGGACGGGGCGCTTGGCCTCGAGCATGGCCTTGACGGCGCGCTTGATCTGGCCCGGATGACCGTGGGTCACCGGCTGATAGGAACGCATGTCGATCTTTTCCGGCCAGACGAATTCGCACTCGGCGATGGTGATATCCTTCGGGATATCGACCAGCACCGGGCCTGGACGACCGGTCGTGGCGATATGGAAAGCCTGGCGGATGATCAGTGCCAGATCCTCGACCCGCTTGACCAGGAAGTTATGCTTGGTCGCCGAACGGGTGATGCCGACAACATCCGCCTCCTGGAAGGCATCGCCGCCGATCAGGTGCGAGGCGACCTGGCCGGAGAAGCAGACGGTCGGGATCGAATCGGCATAGGAGTCGGCCAGGCCCGTCACCGCATTGGTGGCACCCGGGCCGGAAGTTACCAGCGCCACGCCGCATTTGCCGGAGGTACGGGAATAACCGTTGGCGGCATGCAGGGCACCCTGCTCATGGCGAACGAGGTAGTGCTTGAAATGATCCTGCTTGAAAATGGCATCGTAAATATGCAGGACCGCGCCACCCGGATAGCCGAAGATGGTATCGACGTTCTCGCGCTTGAGGCACTCAACGAAGATTTCAGCTCCGGTCATTTTCATGGTTGGACAACACTCCTGTCAAAATGGGACTGCGGACCTTAGAACCATGCCGACCGAAAGGCAAGCAATCACAAGGCATTCGGGCCTATCCGGCACAACGCCGAGGGTCATTTTGCCGCTTGACCGCCTGGAGCGGGACATCGAATTTACGCCGATGTCCGACTTTCATAGTACTGCGCCGACGCCTTCGTACATCACGCTCCCAAAGCTGGAGACGCCCTTGCCATCGTTGCTCGACTTCCTCGACCGGCGCTTTCCGAACGTCGGCCGCGATATCTGGCAGGAGCGGCTGCGGAACGGAAAAATCAGCGATGAACGCGGCCATATCGTCGATGAACGCACACTCTACCGGATCAACGCCCGGCTGCGCTATTTCCGAGAAATCCGCCACGAGCCGAAGATTCCGTTCGAGGAGCGGATACTGTATCAGGACGATGCGATTCTGGTCGCCGACAAGCCGCACTTCCTGCCGGTGACGCCCTCCGGCAACTACGTCAACGAATGCCTGCTGCATCGGCTGCGACTCCGGACAGGCAACCCCGATCTCGTGCCGGTTCACCGGCTGGACCGCGAGACGGCCGGGCTGGTGCTGTTCACGGTGCAGAAGGATGCCCGCCATCCCTATTTCGATCTGTTCCGCCATGGGAACATTCATAAGCAATACGAAGCCATCGCCACCCCGCCTGCCGACCCGGCACAGCACGAATGGCTGATCGAAAGCCGTATCGAGCGCGGCGAACCATGGCTGCGCTTCGCCAATGTGCCCGGTGAAATCAATGCCCGATCCACAGTCAGGCTGATCGAGAAACGCGGCGACCTCGTCAAATTCGAACTGGAACCACTGACCGGCAAGACCCATCAGCTACGACTGCATCTCGGCCTGCTCGGTTCACACATTCTCAACGACTGTTTCTATCCCGATTTCATTCCACCCTCGGAGCGGCCGGACTTTTCCAATCCGCTGCAACTGCTGGCCAAGCGGCTGTCGTTCCGAGACCCGTTGTCGGGACGCGAGATGTATTTCGAATCGAATTACCGGCTGATCTGGTAACGGATCGGCGATTCGCCCAGCGGCATACTCATCAGAATGGCGTCCTCGCGCTCGCTCTGACCCGGTGCCGGGATGTAGTAGCGAGGCCTGAAACCGATCTCGTGAAATCCGAGTGAAGCGTAGAGATGGCGGGCGGGCAGATTGGATGCGCGAACCTCCAGCAGCACCGTCTGGATGCCATCCACCGATTTCAAAGCACAGAGCGCCAGGGTCAACTCGCGCGCGATCCCCTGCCGCCTGAATTCCGGCCGCACCGCCACCTGCATGACGTGGGTCTCGTCGATAACGTCGTGGCTGAGCAGGTAGCCGGCAAAATTGTACCCCTCTTCCCCTGCCGTCTCGGCCACCAGCAGCAGGTAGTCGTCGGCCAGTGCCAGCGCCAGCCCGTCATACGACCAGGCCTCGGGAAACACCTCGCGGTTCAGCCGGTAGACCTGTTCGAGGTCGCTGAGGCTGCCGGTTCGGATACGGGCCAAAGCTCAGGCCGCCTCGGGCGTCGCCACCTGCTCTTTCCAGCCGCACCCCTCAGCCACGCAGACATGCTCGGTGCCATTGCGCTTGGTCACCTTCTCGGTCACGAACGGTGCGCCGCAGGCCGGGCAGGGCCGGTCCACCGGCTTGTTCCACAAGGCGTTCTTGCACTTCGGATAGGCTGAGCAGGAGTAGAAAACCTTGCCGCGTCGAGATTTCTTCTCCAGGAACGTCCCTTTGCCGCATTCCGGGCAGGTGATGCCGGTATCCTTCGGCTTCTCCAGCGGCTGAATGTTCTTGCAGGTCGGATAGTTGGTGCAGCCGAGGAACTTGCCGAAGCGCCCCTGCTTGATCGCCATCGGGGCACCGCACTTGTCGCACTTCTGGTCGGAGAGCACCGGTTCTTCGGCCTCGGCCTTTCCATTGTCTCCCAGCGGCCGCGAATACTTGCACGCCGGATAACCGGTACAGGCAAGGAACTTTCCGTATCTGCCAAGCTTGATCGCCAGCGGCTTGCCGCATTCCGGGCAAGCCTCATCCGTGACTTCCGTCGGTCGTTTGGCATTCGCCGCCTCGTCGACCTTCGCCTTGAACGGATCCCAGAAAGCGCGCAACAAAGGCTTCCAGTCCAGATCGCCGTTCGCCACCGAATCGAGCTGATCCTCGATGCGGGCGGTGAAATCCGGCTCAACGATATTGGCGAAATTCTCGGTCAGGTATTTGTTCACCCACTCGCCGGTATCGGTTGGCACAAAGCGGCGCTTCTCCATTTGTACGTAGTCGCGTTCGCGCAACACGTTCAGGATCGATGCATAGGTAGACGGACGGCCGATGCCGTGCGCCTCCAGCTCCTTCACCAGCGTCGCCTCGGAAAAGCGTGGCTTCGGCTCGGTGAAGTGCTGTCTGGCATCGGCGCGCTTCACCTCAACCCGATCGCCCTCAGCAAGCTGCGGCAGCATCCGCTCCTCATTCTCGTTATCGGGTTCGTCGCGGCCTTCCATGTACACGCGGCGGAAGCCGTCGAAGGCCAGCGTGGAGCCAGTGGCTCGCAGGGTCAGATCGCCGCTCACCATATCGGCACGGACCTGATCGAGAACCGCCGCTTCCATCTGGCAGGCCATGGCACGTTGCCAGATCAGGGCATACAGCCGGGCCGCATCCGGTTCCAGCACGCCCTGCAGGCTCTCCGGCGTGCGTGCCGCACTGGTCGGCCGGATCGCCTCATGTGCCTCCTGGGCATTCTTGCTCTTGGTCTTGAAGACGCGCGCCTTGGCCGGCAGATATTCCTTGCCATACTGCTTGCCGATCTCGGCACGGATCTCGTCCAGTGCATCGGCGGCCAGCGACACCGAGTCGGTTCGCATGTAGGTAATCAGGCCGACGCGCTCGCCGCCCAGATCGACGCCTTCGTAGAGGTTCTGTGCCACCTGCATGGTCTTGCGCGCCGTGAAGCCGAGCTTGCGGGCGGCATCCATCTGCAGCGTCGAGGTGATGAAAGGCGGTGCCGGCTGCTGCTTGGCCTGCTTCTTCTCCACACTGTCGACAACGAAGCTGCCTGCCTCGACGTTGCGTGCCAGCATGTTGGCATGCACGCCATCGGTGATGGCGAACTTGCCCAGAGCTTCGCCTTTCAGGGCCTGCACACGGGCACCAAAGGCTCCTGCCGGTGCCTTGCATTCGGCCTCGATGGTCCAGAACTCTTTCGGCGTGAAGGCGCGGATTTCCGCTTCCCGCTCGCAAATCAGGCGCAATGCCACCGACTGCACGCGTCCGGCCGACAGGCCGGTCTTCACCTTTCGCCACAACAGCGGTGACAGTGTAAAACCGACCAGATAATCGAGCGCGCTGCGCGCCTGCTGGGCATCGACCAGCCGCATGTTGACCTCGGTCGGGTGACTGATCGCCTGTTCGATGGCCTTCTTGGTGATCTCGTTGAAGGTAATGCGCTGAATCCTTTTCCCTTCCAGCGAGCCGCGTTCGCGCAGCACCTCGGCAACGTGCCAGGCAATCGCCTCTCCCTCGCGATCCAAATCGCTCGCCAGGATCAGGGTATCGGCCTTCTGCAACGCCTTGTCGATGGCATCCAGGCGCTTTTTCTTGTCCTCGATGATCTGGTAGCGCATGGCAAAATCATGATCGGGGTCGACCGAGCCATCCTTCTTCGGAAAGGCTCGAACGTGGCCATAGGAAGCCAGCACCTTGTAGCCCTTGCCCAGATATTTTTCGATGGTTTTCGCCTTGGCGGGGGACTCCACCACGACCACAGCACTCATGATTCTCGCAACTCCACAGCCAGTAGATAACGGCTTCCGGGCAGCCGTTCGACGACCCCCTGCAGCTCAAGGGCGAGCAAGATGGGCGAAAGCTGAGGCAGGGTCAACCCGCAAGTTTCTGCCAGCATGTCCACATGCAGTGGCCCTGCAACAAGCGCCTGCAGCATGTTCTTCTCCTCCTCACTGACGGGAGAGTACTCCGCCTTGGCCGCCACGCCATCGCCCCAGCCGAGTTCCCGCAGCACTTGCTCGGCAGATTCGGCGAGCATTGCGCCGTCGCGAATCAACTGGTGGCAACCGGCATGATTCTCTCCCAAGACGGAGCCGGGTACCGCAAAAACATCCCGGCCATAGTCGGCTGCAAAACGTGCGGTGATCAGCGAACCGGACTGGACATCGGCCTCCACGACCAGGGTCGCCTGGGAAAGTGCAGCAATGATCCTGTTGCGGCGCGGGAAGTGTTCGGGCCGGGCTTCCATTTCCGGCAGAAACTCGCTGACCACACAACCGTTGCGGCAAACCGCCACGATCTGGCGCTGCTGCTCGTCGGTAAATCTCGATGCCAGTCCTGCCCCCAACACCGCAATGGTCGGCGAATCACCCTCAAGCGCACCGCCATGCGCCGCAGCATCGATCCCGTAGGCCATACCGCTGACGATCGTCACGCCTCGCTCCGAAAAATAGCGGCTCCAGCGCCGTGCGATCAGACTGCCTTCGCGGCTGGCCTTGCGTGCGCCCACCACCGCCAGCATCGGCAATCGTTGCAGGTTTGTCGGATCGCCGCGCACGAACAGCAGGAGTGGCGCATCGTTTGTTTCGGCAAGCAGTGGTGGATAACCGTCATCATCGGAACTCAGGACGGATATGTCGTGCTGCCGGCAAAGCGCAGCAATCCGCTCGACCTCTGCAACCTTTACCCCGGCGATGGCCTCCGCAATACGGGGCCCTACGCCGTCGATTTTCAGTAATGCCTGCGGTGGAGTCTTCCACAGTGCCTCGATCGATCCGCATGCCCGCACCAGTTCTCGCCCGCTGACCGGCCCGACACCACGCGCCAGCAAGAGACGGAGCCATAACGTCGCCGCTTCTTGCATCCGTCAACCGAAACGGAAGCGGTTGGCCAGACTTGTTAGGTTAGCGACTTGCCTGGTTCCGAACCGAATCGCCGATATTGATCGCGCCAGTGGACATGGTTATCAGCGCAATGGAAGCATTCTCCTGCGGCACCAGCACCATCAGTTCGCCGATCTTCTCTTCCGGAAGCACAACGATCTTGCCGGTCACCTTGTCTTTTACCTTTCGGCCGGCACGATGAACCGACAGCTCCGTACCCGGCTTCATGCCATCCTTTGCGCCCAGATTGATACCGACGACCTGGTTCTGCCCAGCCTCGGCGGCGTCGTTGCGGATATACATGATGGAACCGGCAATATTGCCCGGCGGATAGCTCGGCTGTACACGCGGATTGATCTTCTTGGCCGGCTTCAGCCGATCACCACGCGACATCTCCTCGAAGGAGGTCAGGACGACTCCCCGATAGACACCATCGGTATTCGACGTGATCTCAACCTGCCCCAGATGATTGACCAGGTAGCCAACAAGCCTGCCGGTCTTCGGATCGTGTACCGGATCACCGGTACGGAACACATCGAAAACATCGCCTTCCGCGGCCGGCACATCCAGCTTCAGGTACAGATGGTCGTTGGCGCCGTAATTAACACGCTCTTCCTGGGAATCAAGAATATGACCGACCCCTTTCATATCTTCCGGCCGAATGAAGTCCTGCCTTTTCAGCGCTGTCAGGAACAGCGTCGGATCGATCTTCGGCTCCAGCTTCTCGACCGGCTTGACGACCACCTGCGGAACCGGACGAACGGTTGTCAGTCCACCTGCCTTCCCCTCTTTCGCCAGCCGGCCATCAAACCAGATTTCGTTGCCCGGATAGATCAGGTCAGGATTCGTGATGTAGAGATTGCGTTCCCAGATCTTGATCCAGTGTTGCGGATCCTTGAAAAAGTAGTTGGCGATATCCCAGAGCGTATCACCTTTCTTTACGATATAGGGCTGCGGCAGATTCGGCTTCAGATCATCCTCTGTCACCGTTTGCTGCATGGACAACTCGTCAGCCTGCAGCGCGGGCACCGCCAGAAAAAGCGAAGCAACAAAGGCGATCACGGCAAATTGTTGAAGTTTCATCGTAGCCTCCCGGCCTAACCCTCGAATTTATCAAAGAATGGCATAGTTCTATTGGCCTTGCAACCGTGCTTCGGACGATTTGCCACCACTCTTCGGCTCGGTGCCGGCGAGCAAGCGCCGGATATTGCCCTCATGCCGCCAGGTCATCAGCAGCGCGAACAGCAGGCTGGCGACCATGCATGCCGGTGACACGTGCAGCAGCCAGCCGGCCACTGGCAGCGACAGGCCGGCGAGAATCGACGCCAGCGAGACATAACGCCCAAGCTTCAAGGCAGCCAGCCAGATCGCAAATGCCAGCACCGCCAGCCATGGCTGCCACGGCAACATCACGCCGAACATCGTGGCAACACCCTTGCCACCCTTGAACCTGAGATAGACCGGAAAGATATGGCCAAGAAACGCAGCCAGTGCAATCGCGGCAATCAGCCATTCCGGCACTGCCAATGCAACCGCCAGACCGACCGCCAAGGCCCCCTTGCCGATATCGGCCAGCAGGGTAAGCGCCCCGACAAGTTTTCCACCAGTACGCATTGCATTGGTCGCACCGATATTGCCGCTGCCGAATTCACGCGGATCGCGATTGGTCAGCAATTTGGAAAACAGCAACCCGAACGGAATGGCTCCCAGCAGGTAGGCGCCGACAATGGCAAGTGCCGTGACAGCGTTCAAAGGCCGCCCTTGCGGTAGTTGCGCCGCGCACCATCAAATGTCTGCTGCATGAGATGGGCCTGTGAACCATGGATATAGGTCGGCAAGATGTCTTCGAGCGCCGCAGCTTTGCCGAACAGGATGGGGAAGGCCTTGCCTTTCACTACGTTATCGTGCTGCAGCAATACCAGCTGATCCGGCGTCAGTGGCGGCGTCGGCAAAAACTGGCCGAATATTGCCAGCAGGCGCGCCGCAAACATCGGCATCGGCACGAGCCAGCGTTTGCGCCCCAACTCGCCCATCAGCAATTCGAGCAGTTCCCTGAACGAATATTGCACCGGCCCGCCGAGTTCGTAGGTCTGGCCACTCACATGCCGGCTGCCAATCGCCATGATGAAGGCCCGGGCCACGTCCTCCACCCATACCGGCTGGAAACGCGTCTCCCCGGCGATCACCGGAAAGACTGGCAATGTCGAGCTCATGGCCTTGAACTTGTTGAAAAAGGAGTCGCCGGCACCGTAGATAATGGAGGGACGGAAAATCGTCCAGTTCAGGCCCGACTGACGAACATGGCCTTCGGCCTCACCCTTGGTGCGAGAATACTTGCTGGCCGGCACCTCTCCGGCGCCCAATGCGCTCATATGCAGGTACTGTTTGACACCCGCCTGCTTGCAAGCCGCCAGCACATGATCGGTTCCGTGCACGTGCGCTGCATCGAACGTATAACGCCCCTTCTCGAACAGCAGGCCGACAAGATTGATGACGACATCGGCTTCGCGGATCGCCTCATCCAGACCGCGCCCGTCAACGATGTCGGCACGCACCAGCCGCACACCCTCATTGATCAGTTCACGCGACCGCTCCGGATGACGGCAGGCGACCGTCACCTGATGCCCCCGTCGGACCGCTTCCTGGACGATGGCGCGTCCGACAAACCCGCTACCGCCGACAACACATAGGCGCTGAGCCATGCTCCCCTCCTGGTACCCCGAATCCGATGTCAAATTATGTTAAACCCCTACCGGAGGTCAATCACCCGAGCTTGCAGCAGGGGGCATCTTGTCTAAGCTTGCGTTAAATTTGTCAGATAACGTCGGGGGTAGAGGGAGAACGGTATGGCGTTACAGTATTTCAATCAGGATCAGATTCTTGCGGCTGCCCGCAGTGCCCTGCGGCCACGCCTGCTGGCAACCATGGCAGCCACCATCCTCGGCGCCGTCGTGATTTACGGGCTTTTCGGTATCGGCGTCAACGGCCATTCGTTCGTCTCCATCCTGCTGCATTTCATCGGCGGCATTCTCGCCATGCTCTGGGTTCTCTTCGGACTGACCGCTACGGCCCACCAGATCCATGCGCAACTGAAGGGCGAAGAGATGCCCAATCCGAAACAGGCTGCCTGCTTTGCCTGGGGCAGGGCGCAATCGATCCTGATGCTTCCCGCCTGGGGTGTCGGCCTGCTTGCCGCCCTGCTGATCGTCGAAATGATGGCCATTGCGCTTGGTAAGATCCCCGGGCTTGGACTCATCTGGCTGGCGATCATCGCTGTACCGCTGCTGCTGCTCAACACCGTGGTCGCCGTCACTCTGTTGCTGGCACTGTTCAATATCGCCGCCCGCGTGGCCATCAGCAGCGATGATGCCGCGACCATCCGCGACAATCTCTGGACCCTGCTACGCGAGCGCCTGCCCGAGCTTCTGCTCTACAACCTTGGCGGCGTGCTGGCCACTGGCCTGATCGCTGCGGTCGTACTTTCGCCTCTCTGGCTTGGCTACCTTGTCACGCAGGATCTGATCGGTTTCGAAGCTCCCGAGGCGATTATTGCCGTTCTTTCCTCCAGCGGCTTCTGGGGCAGCATCGCACATATCGTTGTACTGGTCATGATCGGTGCTCTGTCGGCAGCGGTGGCCAGCGTCCCCGGCATCGTGATCACCCACCTCACCCTGTCCATCCACATGGAATTGGATTCCCCGGCTGAAGCCGCAGCCCGAACCGGTGCAACAAAAGCAGCCAGCTCGGCTTCCCGTAGCCGTAAGACGACAGCGGAGAGTGCAGCGCCCAAGCGTCGCGCGCCAAGAAAACGGACCGCCAAACCGGCAAACGAAGAGGCTGCCGCTCCCGCCAGCGATAACGAAAACTGATCGACTTTAGTTGATGAACGTCGATACCTCCGGCATTCAACGTGTCAGCAGCCTGCCGGAAGCCTTGTTCGCGAACGGCGATCATGGCTCGAGCCGGCCGGCGCAATGGTATCGTCGGGAAGATGGCTACGTCCCTGTCACTTATGCACAGCTGATCTCGCGCGTCCGCCATATCGCCTCGGGTCTGATCCGGGCCGGCATCCAGCCGGGTGACCGTATCGGCCTGTTGATGGAAAACCGGCCCGAATGGGCGGCCATCGACTATGCCATCCTCTCCATCGGCGCCGTCACCGTGCCGCTGTATTGCAATTACCGCCCACAGGATATTGCTTATGTACTGAAGGATTGCGGGGCCGTGGCCATTTTCACTTCCGGCGGCCAATTGCTTCGCCATCTGCTGCAGGCAAGTCGGGAATGTCCGGAACTGCACCGCATCTACTGTCTTGAACAGGCCACCGGAAGCGGCAGCACGGAACTGCTTACCTCACTGGAAGCTGGCGAAATCGAGACGACGGCAATCGAGCAGAGGCTTGCCTCACTCACGAGACAGACACTGGCCACCCTTGTCTACACCTCGGGCACAACGGCCAACCCGAAAGGCGTTATGCTGACCCATGGCAATATCCTGACCAACCTGGAAGCAGTGCCGGACGTGCTTCAGCTTAGAGCCGATGACCGGATGCTCTCGTTTCTGCCCCTGGCACATGCACTGGAACGGATGGGCGGCCACTTCCTGGTCTACTCGTTCGGCATTTCGGTCGCCTTTGCCGAGCGTCCGGATACGGTGGCCAAGAACCTCGTTGAGGCCGAACCGACCATTCTGATTTCGGTTCCCCGAATGCTCGAGGTGGTACGCAGCCGCATGCTGGCGCAGGTTGCCAAGCAACCTGCGATACAGCGCCAGCCATTCAATCGTTACCTCCGGCTCTCCGAAAGGCGGCGCCACGCCAAACTCAACCTGTTCGACAACCTGATCTTCCGGCTGCTCGACGGCCTGGTCGGCGGAAAGGTACGCGCCCGCTTCGGCGGCCACCTGCGCCTGTTGGTTTCCGGCGGCGCGCCGCTCAGCATCGAGGTGGGCGAATTTTTTGAGAACCTTGGCCTGCCGGTCATCGAAGGTTATGGCCTGACCGAGTCGGCGCCGCTACTGACTGTCAATCCGCTGCACGACCGTCGCCCCGGCAGTGTCGGCAAAGCAGCCGGCGTCGAATTGCGCATCGCCGAAGATGGTGAAATCCTGGCGCGCGGCAACAACATCATGCCCGGCTACTGGAAACTGCCCGAAGCCACTGCCGAGGCACTGGATGCCGACGGCTGGCTGCATACCGGAGACATCGGTGAGCTGGATGCCGATGGCTACCTGCGCATCACCGATCGCAAGAAGGACCTGATCGTCAACTCGGGCGGCGAGAACGTCGCCCCGCAACGCATCGAGGCCATGCTGGTCGGCGACCCGATGATCGATCAGGCCGTCATCTTCGGCGACAAACGTCCTTACCTGATTGCGCTCATCGTTCCGAACAGGGAAAGCTGCGCAGTCTGGGCAAAGGAGAGCGGGCTGCCGGACACCGACTGGGAACATCTGTGCCGGGCGGAAATCTTCCGCAAACAGATTCAATCCCGCATCAACGGCATCCTCAAACCGCTGAATCCATTTGAACAGATTCGGCGCATCCTGATCGTTGACCAGCCGATGACCATCGAGGACGGCCTGCTGACACCGACCTTGAAGGTCAAGCGCCGCAAGGTTTACGAAAAATTCGCGGCCCAGCTGGAGCAGCTGTATGCCGGCAGTTAATCCCTGAAGTTGGTGAATTTCAGCGGCCTGTCCGTCTCCATGCCCCGCACCAGCGCAATCGCCTCCTGCAGCTCGTCCCGCTTCTTGCCCGTCACTCGCACCTGGTCACCCTGGATGGATGCCTGCACCTTCAGTTTTTCCTGCTTGATGAACTTGACGATCTCCTTCGCAAGTTCCTGGCTGACCCCCTGTTTGACGCTGATCAGCTGCCGCTTGGTGCCGCCGCTGGCATTTTCCGGCTCCCCGTATTCCAGACATTTGGGATCGAGATTCCTGCGTACCAGACGGGCACGCAGGATTTCGGTAACCGTATTGAGCTTGTTCACATCGTCACCGATCACTGTGATATTGCCGTCGCCAAGTTCGATAGAAGCGCTGGATCCCTTGAAATCATAACGAGTGTCAATCTCCTTCTTCACCTGATTGACCGCATTGCTGATCTCCTGCACATCGGTCTCGCAGACGATATCGAAACTGGGCATAGGGCCTCCTGAAACTGTGTTATTTTGAGCATTTTGCAACTGTAGCCTTTGACAAGCAATGCATCTGCCTTAAACATGCGCTAAGCAGGAGGTGCTTTTGCACGCAGCGTTTCAACAGGATTTTTCCTCTCCGGCCGGCGATCCGGGTAGCCGCAGTGTGCGGCGCCGTCGCCGATACCGTCGTATTGCCATGCACAAGCTGGTGATCTTTACCGGCTTTGCTGCACTGGCGATTTCCGGGCTTGTCATGTTGATGGGCAACAGCCAGGAGGTCGCGGCCAAGGCATCGATGCCGCACGAGGAGTGGCTTTCGGCCGACCTGACCACGGAAACCTCGGAAAGCACCGTCCAGAAAGAGCAGCTGAAAGCCGGCGATACGGCTGTCGGCATTTTCGAGCGTTTCGGCTATTCCGCCAGTGAGACCGCGGACATCATTGATGCCGCCCGCAAGGCCTACCCGCTGCATAACGTTCGTGCAGGCCAGACCTTTTCACTGGTCAAGGCAGGAAATTCGGCGAACATCTATTACGATATCGACTCCAGCTCGCGCCTGCATCTGATCTATCATCCGGAGAGCAACAGCTGGCAAGGAGAGGTCGAGCAACGCGGCATTCTGAACCGCCGTGTCTTCACCAGCGGCACCATCGAGGGCAGCCTGTTCGAAGCAGCGGCGAAAGCCGGCCTGAGCGAACGCACGACCATGAACCTCGTCGACATCTTCGCCTGGGACATCGATTTTGCCCGTGATATCCGCAAGGGTGACTCTTTCCGCGTCGCCTATGAGGAGCGTTATGACGATGACGGCAAATCCCTGGGCAGCGTCATTCTTGCCGCCGAATTCGTCAATCAGGGTGAGCTGTTCCAGGCCGTGCGTTATGAAAAGCCGAACGGCGATGTGGAATATTTTACCCCGGAAGGCAAAAGCCTGCGCAAGTCTTACCTGAAGGCGCCGCTTAAATTCACCCGGATTTCATCGACCTTCCAGCTGAAACGGATGCATCCGATCCTCGGCTATACCCGCGCCCACAAGGGCGTGGATTATGCAGCGCCAACCGGGACACCGATCAGCGCCGTCGGCGATGGCCGCATTGTTTTCTGTGGCTGGAAAAGCGGCTATGGCCGCTTCATCGAGATTCGCCATACCAATGGCGAACATACAACGGCTTATGGCCATATGAGCCGTTTCGCCAGGGGCATTCATGCCGGCAGCCGCGTCCGGCAGGGACAGGTCATCGGCTATGTCGGCATGAGCGGACTGGCCACCGGGCCGCATCTGCATTTCGAATTCCGCGTGCGTGGCCAGGCAGTTAATCCCCTGACGATCAAGCGTTCGCCGGCCGACCCGATTCCTGTCGACCAGATGGCGGCATTCAGGGAACAGACGACGCCACTCTTGGCAGAACTGAACGAAACCAACACACTTCTTGCCTGGGAGTGACATGCCACAATCCGCACTGAAACCTGAATGGCTGCAAAAAGCCAGGCAGGTGATCGATATCGAAATCGAAGCCTTGAAAGCGCAACGCGACTCGCTCGCCGAAGCGTTCCAACGCGCCATTCACGTTGTTCTGCAGTTGCAGGGCCGGGTGGTCGTCGTCGGCATGGGAAAATCAGGCATTATCGCCAAGAAGATCGCCGCCACGCTTGCTTCAACTGGCACACCCGCTTTTTTCGTACATGCGGCTGAAGCGCAGCACGGCGATCTCGGCATGATCACCGGCGACGATGCGGTACTGATGCTGTCGCATAGTGGCGAAACCGCGGAAGTATGTGGCCTGTTGCCCGAAGTCAAACGTCTGGGGGCGACGATCCTCGCCATTACCGGCAATCCGGATTCCACCCTCGGCCGGCATGCAGATATTGTGCTGCATGTGCCGGTCAAACAGGAGGCATGCCCCCTGAACCTCGCGCCGACAGCTTCGACGACCGCAGCACTCGCCCTGGGTGATGCTCTGGCCGTGGTAGCGCTGAAGGAACGGGGCTTCCGTGAGGAGGACTTCGCCCGCGTTCACCCGGCCGGCAGTCTGGGGCGCAAGCTGATGAAGGTCGCAGACCTGATGCACGGCAACGGCGACATCCCGATGGTGGACTCTACGGCCAGCCTGCGCGAGGCGATCGTCGAAATGAGCAGCCACCGGCTTGGCATTACCGGCGTTCGCGATGCTGGCCGCTTGAGCGGCTGCCTGACCGACGGCGACCTGCGCCGCATCATGCAATCCGGGCATATGGATCTGACTACGCCGGTTGCCGAACTGATGCACAAGCAGCCGCGCACCATCACCGCAGAACGTCTCGCAAGCGAGGCGCTGCGCCAGATGGAGGAACACAAGATCACCGTATTATTCGTGCAGGATGCAAACGGCGAAACGATCGGCGCCATCCACCTGCACGATCTGCTGCACGCCGGAATCAGCTGATGCCCACTCACGGTTTTGATTTCCCCTTCACGCGCGCCAGCGGCATCCGCCTGCTGATTCTCGATGTCGACGGCGTCCTGACCGACGGCAGCATCATCATGGATCATGCCGGCAACGAGCTGAAGGCCTTCAATGTTCGTGACGGTCACGGCATCAAGATGCTGCAGCGCGCCGGCATCCAGATCGGCATTATCACCGGCCGCTCCTCGCCCGTTGTCGCCGCGCGCGCCAACGACCTGGGTATCGAACACGTCATACAGGGCGCCCTCGACAAATCGAAGGCACTCGATCAAATGCGGGAGATGAGCGGTATTGATTGCCGGCATTCCGCATTCATGGGTGACGACGTCATTGACCTGCCTCCCATGCGCCGTTGCGGTCTGGCATTGGCGCCCGGCGATGCCCACCCGGCCGTACTGAAGTCCGTCGACTGGGCTTCAACCCTGCCGGGAGGACGCGGCGCGGTTCGTCAGGCGGCCGAAGGCCTGCTGCTCGCAAACGGCGTCTGGAGTGAAATCGTCGAATCACGGTACGGAGTCTCCCCCGACGATTGCGGCTGGGCTACCTAACCTCCCTGATGCAGCGACACGTCCTGTTCTGGGTCAAGTGGGCAAGCCTTGGCGTTTCACTGGGAAGCATTCTTCTCGCTGGCGTACTGATGCAATTGCATGGTTCAGTACCGGTCCTCAACAAGCCGGGAGAAGGCAAGCAAGACACTCAGACGCAGGTTTCCAGCCCGCTGATCGTCGAGAAAAAAGGCGACCGCATGGTCTGGCGACTGCAAGCCAAGAAGGCCGAGCAGGAATTCAACGGCAAAATGCACCTGCTGTCGCCCGAATTGACACTGTTCACCGAATCTGACGAGGCCGTGCCGGTGCAAAGCCGCGAAGCGTGGTTCGACCCCATACGGCGGAACATCGAATTCCAAGGAGATGTGCACATTCATTTCCAGCAATGGTCCTTGACCAGCCAGACCGTTTCCTTCAACAGCAGCCGCGACGAACTGTTGATCCCCGGATCCTTCGAGGTGCGCGGCAAAACCTTGCAGGCGAAAGGGAAAAAACTGAGGCTTGATCGCCGGAGTCAACGTCTATGGATCGATCAGGGAATCTGGATCAAGGACGAGAGCAGCGCATGGCAACAACCAGGACATTAATCCGCCTTTGCTGTGCCGGCTTCGTACTGGCAGCGCTAATCACACCGTTGACCGGCCGGGCAGATCCTGTCGAAATCCAGGCCAAGACCATGGAACTGGACCATGCCAAAGCCGTTGTCACCTTTGAAAAGGATGTGCGCCTCGTACAGGGAGACTTCGAGTTACGCTGCGACAAACTGGTCGGTCACTATGAAGGGAGTGCCGGCAACAAAACCGCTGACAACCCGACAGAACTCCAGCATGCCGAGGCCTATGGCCATGTCACCATGCGCCATGGTACAACGACCGGCAGTGCCGATGAGGCGCAATTGGACAACGACAAGGGAAAACTGACTCTCATCGGCCATGCTGTAGTTGAACAGGAAGGTCGACGCATCGAGGGCAATTCGATCGTGCACGATCTGCGCCGACAGGATACGGCTGTTAGCTCGACAGGAGACTCGAGAGTGAGGATGAATATCGAATCGGGCGATGAAAACAAGGCGCTGATCCCGTCAGCCAGCGAGCTGCCAGCACCATGAGCATCGTTCATCACCTTTCGGCCCGCGGCCTGCAAAAGCATTATCGCAAGAAACAGGTTGTACGCCATGTGGACCTGGATATTTATTCCGGCGAATGCATCGGTCTGCTGGGGCCCAATGGCGCCGGCAAAACAACCAGTTTCTACATGGTCTGCGGTCTTGTCGCAGCCGATGGCGGCCAAGTCGCACTGGACGGCGATGACATCACAAAACTACCGATGCACCTGCGGGCACGGCGTGGCATCGGTTACCTGCCGCAGGAAGCGAGCATTTTCCGAAAACTCAGTGTACGCGACAATCTCTTGGCTATTTTCGAAACCCTGAATCTTCCGGCTGCCCAGGTTGAAGAGGAAATGGAAGCGCTGTTGCTGGAACTCGGCATCGAGGGCGTGCAGCATCAGATGGCCTATACCCTTTCAGGCGGCCAGCGGCGCCGGACTGAAATCGCCCGTGCACTCGTGACCAAGCCACGCTTCCTGTTGCTGGATGAGCCGTTTGCCGGTGTCGACCCGATAGCCGTCGAGGATATCCAGGCGATCATTTCCGACCTGCGCCAGAAGGGCATCGGCGTACTGATCACCGATCACAATGTGCGCGATACCCTGTCGATCTGCGATCGGGCCTACCTGATGAATGCCGGCGAAATTCTCGTGCAGGGTACAGCCGACGAGATCGTCGCCCATCCCGATGCACGTCGCTATTACCTGGGCGAAAGCTTCTCCATGTAGTTAACCGGCCAATGTGATGAACTGCACATCTTGTCCTACAATCGTTTCTAGGTTGCCGGACATTCAGGAGATGCCATGACCGACCGTTCCCGAGAAGTGATTGTCGCCATCACCGGCGCCTCCGGCGCTGCTTATGGCCTGCGATTGATCCGGCGGCTTGCCGATGCCGGTCTGTTTCAGCACATCCTGCTTTCCTCAGCAGCCAAGATCGTGCTCCGCCAGGAGTGCGATGTCGAACTGCCAGAATCTCCAAGCGATTGTGGTCGGGCATTGGCCGAGCATTTGCAGATCGACGCGCAGCGCCTCGCCTTCCCGTCCCTTACGGACTGGTTTTCGCCCACCGCCTCCGGCTCAAGCGGCATCCGGCAAATGGTAGTAATCCCTTGTTCCATGGGGACCCTGGCCCGTATCGCCGGCGGCATGTCGGACAATTTGATCGAACGCGCGGCGGATGTGATCCTGAAAGAGCGCCGGCAGTTGATTCTGGTACCCCGCGAAACCCCATTGTCCTCTATCCATCTGGAAAACATGTTGAAGCTTTCCCGTCTGGGAGCCACACTTATCCCCGCCATGCCGGGATTTTACCATCGACCAGCCAGTATCGAGGCCATTATCGACTTTGTTGTCGATCGCGTGATCGATCACCTGCAAATCAACAACACGGAGGCACCGCGATGGGGCGCCTGATTCCTGCCTGCCTGCTCGCGGGATCCATCATACTTTCCGGCTGTACGCTCCTGACCACTGCTGCCGCCGTACCAGGCTTCCTTGTCGAAGGGGTGTTCGGGCATTTCCAGGGTAGCGAGGAGAGCTATCCGGTCAGCATGCGCACCGCACTGGCCGCCAGCCAGCAGGCATTGCGCGACATGAAACTGGACGCCGACCTGCTGGAACCGCAGGATAAAGATGGCTATGTGATACTGTTCGGCAATAACAAGATCGACGGTCAGATTTCGCTGACTTCCCAAACACCGGAGTTGACCACTTTCAACGTCAAAGTGAAAAACGGCATGAGCCGGGAAGACTCGATCGAACGCGCCATCCTTGATGTGCTGCACAAGAAGAGCGGCAGCATCTCCAGCCAGGCCAAATTCGATTTCCGGGGCTATGACCAGATTCGCCAGAAGCCGGACACCCAAGCGCAACAGCTTGCCTGGTTCCGACAGGGCGCCAGCCTGCCCGTAAGCGCTGCGGGTAACAAGCATCCGGGCTGGCTGAAGATCAAACTGCCTTCCAGCAAAACCGGCTACCTGACTGGCGACATCTCGGAATCGCATACAGTTAAGAAATAGGCGACAGGAGAGCTAGCGATGAGCGTTGATCACAAAATCCTCGATGATATCGCCGACAAAATTGCCAGCGGTCTGCAGATGGTCGGCGGCCTCAAACAGGGTGTTGAAGCGCAAGTCCGCAGTATCGTCGAATCGACCCTGACCCAATTCGATGTAGTGACGCATGAGCGCATGCAGGTTCAGGAAGCCATGCTGCAAAAAGCTCGCGATGAGCTTACTAAACTTGAACAACGCGTCACGGAGCTCGAACAGCAACTGAAACACCCCCAGCAAGGCAGGTAATGCATGCTTGCCCGCCTCGCCTCAGCCACATTGAAAGGGCTCGATGCCGAGGCGGTGGATGTCGAGGTGGATTTGTCGCGCGGCTTGCCGGCGTGGAATCTGGTCGGCCTGCCCGAAGCGGCGGTTCGCGAATCCAGGGAACGTGTGCGTTCCGCCCTGCTCAATTCCGGTTTCGAATTTCCTCTAAAGCGGATCACGGTCAATCTCGCCCCGGCGGACCTGCGCAAGGATGGCTCGCATTTCGACCTGCCGATGGCGATCGGCATGCTGCTGGCCTCGGGACAGTTGGCAACCAATCGACCGGCTGAACAGCCTTTCCTGCTGGGAGAACTGGCGCTGGATGGCCGCCTCAATGCGGTAACTGGGGCTCTTCCCTTGGTGATGTTCGCCCGGGCCAAGCAACACTATGCGGTGATCCTTCCGCTAGCCAACCTTGCCGAAGTGGTTGCAGTGGAGGGGATCGATATCCTTCCCGCCGAAAACCTGTTGCAGGTGGTCCAGCACTTGGCCGGCACCGCCAGAATCGAGCCGGCCGAAATCGATGCCGACGCCCCATGCGCCGAAGAAAATATCCCTGATATGGCCGATATCCGCGGCCAGCAACAGGCGCGGCGCGCGCTGGAAATCGCAGCCGCCGGCGGCCATCACCTGCTGATGACCGGCTCGCCCGGTGTAGGCAAGAGCATGCTGGCCAAGTGTTTGCCCGGCATCCTGCCACCGCTGACTCTTGAACAACGGCTGGAGGTCACCCGCATCTACAGCGTCTCCGCCGACACTTCACGGCCGCCGATGAGCGCCCGTCCGCCATTCCGTTCGCCACACCACTCGGCCTCCGACGTTGCCATTATCGGTGGCGGCACCAACCCGAGGCCGGGGGAGATCTCCAAGGCCGATCACGGCATCCTGTTTCTCGACGAGCTGCCCGAGCACAAGCGTCAGGTACTGGAGACGCTGCGCCAGCCGCTGGAGGACGGCAAGGTTTGCGTCGCCCGCGCCGCCGAAAGCGTCGAATTCCCGGCCCGTTTCCAGCTTGTCGCAGCCATGAACCCTTGCCCGTGCGGTTATCTCGGCCATCCGACCAAGCCCTGCCGTTGCGCACCTGCGCAAATTCGCCGGTATACGGCGCGCATCTCCGGCCCCTTGCTCGACCGCTTCGACCTGCGCGTACACGTGCCGCCAGTGGAGCGCGAAGAGCTAGCCCGCATGCTACCCGGAGAATCTTCAGAACGGGTCGCGGCTCGCGTCGCTCTGGCTCGACGGCGGCAGTTTGAACGGCTCGGTGACGGGCGGGTGAATGCCCGCATGACGCCAGCCGAAACCGAACGCTTCTCTAAACCAGATACTAACGGTGCCAAACTGCTGGATCAGGCGATGCACCGGTTTTCCCTGTCGGCACGCAGCTACCATCGTATTCTTCGTGTCGCTCGCACCATCGCCGACCTCGAGTCGGCCGAACAGGTCGAATCGCAGCATATCGCCGAAGCGCTGAATTACCGTGGCGAAGAGATCACGTGACCCTCAGCGTCAAGCGAAACTGACAATAAACGTCACATCCTGACCGAACGGCCCGTGCTTCGGGTCACTTATTCTGGCATCAAGCTTGCTCAATGTTCGGCGCTGATCATCCGACCCACGGATGGTGAAGATGCAGGCATCTTTGCAAAGGAGACAAGAACAAATGATGAACAACCTCAAGACATTGAAGGCCGAGAAGGGCTTCACGCTCATCGAACTGATGATCGTGGTAGCCATTATCGGCATCCTCGCCGCGATTGCGATTCCGCAGTTCTCGGCCTATCGCATCAAGGCATTCAACTCGGCAGCTGAAAGCGACCTGCGCAATACCAAGCTGGCCGAAGAAGCCCTTTTCACCGACTACCAGCTGTATGGAACGTCTGTTGCTAACACGGCGCTTGCTGCTGCGGTCGGCGCAGCGGGTAATGGCGCCATCGTTGACGGTGCTGTTGCTCTCGGCGCTGGCAATGTCAACTCGATTGCCACGACGACTGTTGGTCAGGCTGCGCAGATCGGCGTCAGCAACCAGGTTCAGCTGCGTGCTGACGTAGACGCCACTCTGGCCTCCTACATCATCACCACCAAGCACACGCAGGGCGACCGTGCATTCGCCACGGATTCCGATGCTACGGCCGTGTACTGGGTACAGAACACCGCTGCCTGGGTTGGCAAGGGCATTGTGGCTGCACCGGTCACCATTCCTGCCTCGACTCCTGGCGCGGATAACATTCAGGGTACTGCCGGTGGTGGTGCTCCGTCTGCCAACTGGGCGCCGCTATAAGCGCTCTTGTGAAGGGGGGGCTACTGCCCCCCCTTTTTTATTGCTGTTTCGCTTAACTTCCACACATGATTCGTTTCCAATCCGTTCAGAAAACCTATCCCAAGGAATTGGGGCAACCTGCACATATCGCACTCAAAGAGCTGTCGTTCCATCTGCAGGAAGGGCAAACCCTCGGCCTGATCGGCCCGAACGGCGCCGGCAAATCGACAACCATCCGGCTGATGCTCGACTTCATCCGGCCCGACCGGGGCGAGATTCGTATCCTGGGTGATTCACCTTCTAAGCCGGCGACCCGGCGCCATATCGGCTACTTACCCGAGCTCGCCACCCTTCCCAAACACCTGAAGGCGCCTGATGTGCTTCGTTTCGCCGGTCGCACCAGTGGCATGAATGACCAACAGATCGAAGCCGCCTCGCATCACTGGCTGCAGCGGCTGAACCTGCTTAATGCCGAGCATCGGCCGCTACGCACCTATTCCAAGGGTATGGTACAGCGCCTGAGCTTTGCCATGGCCCTGCTTCACGATCCTAAATTACTGATTCTCGACGAACCCATGAGCGGACTGGATCCGCTGGGACGGGCCGACATCGTCGATCTGATCCGAGAACTGCGCAATGAGGGCAGGACGATTTTCTTCTGCTCACATCTGCTCGATGATGTCGAACGGCTCGTTGACCAGATATTGGTGATTCACCGCGGCTCCATGCTCTTCAACGGCCCGATCGGTGAACTCTGCTCACCTTCAGCTCCTCTGGAATCCAAATTCCTCGAACTCGTCAGGGAAAGCAATGAAAGCCAGACTGATTAACATCCGTGAGATCGCCCGCCTGATCTTTCTGGAGGGATTTCGCCGCCATACGATCCTGGGACTGGCTGTATTGGCAATCGCTACCGAAGCTAGCGGCTTTCTGTTCATGGACTTCTTCGGCCGCGATCTCGGCAATCCGGTCAACGATTTCATCTTCTCTATCATGTGGTTTGTCGGTTTTGTTTTCATTTTCTTCCATGCTGTGCAAATCATGGCATGGGATGTCGAGCGCGGATTCATATTTCCGTTGTTGGCACGGCCAGTTTCCCGAACCGATTATGTTATCGGGGTATTTGCCGGACTCAGCGCCCTGCTGGCCTGTTTGCAGCTTCTGCTGGGGATTCTTGGTTTCCTTACACTGATATGGATCAAGGGTTCGGTTGCCGCCACCTTCTTCCCGGAACTTTCTGTAGCTCATTATCTATATGCATTCTTCAGCTTGCTTGCCTACCAGCTTCTGCTCATCGCCGTAGTCATGCTTCTCTCCAGCGCCATACGCGGAAGCTTTCCGGTTCTGGTATTGTCATTTGCCTACTATGGCATTGCCTCCGGCCTGCCCGTTGTCCGGAGCATGCTGGGCACATCCGACCAACAACATGCCCTGCAATATATCCTGACTCTGCTTGCTGCGCTTTTCCCGAATCCGTCTACCTATGATCTCAAAGCTGATGTCCTGACCGTTGCCAGCAATTTGACCGCTCTGGAAATTGCTGCCGGGTTTGGTTCGGCATTTCTTTACATGGTGATTGCCCTTTGGCTGGCATGCTTGCTTTATGGCCGCAGGGACCTGTCTTGAAAGCACGCATTTCAGTCTTGTTTTCCATTGTGACCGCCGGTTACGTCGCTATATTCTTGGCTCAGGATTCAGCCAATCAACATACCAACCTGCGATTGTCTCCGCCTCTCCCAACTCCATTTTATGAAATAAGCGGCCCGTTCAAGCAGTTGGTAGCGGATATTCTGCTCATAAAGACGAAAGTATTTCTGGGCGGGAGATCAGCGGAAACTGATCCGCTGTCTTATGCTGAAAATCTTGATCGTCAATTCTCGGCGATTTCCGATCTGCATCCCGAACTTCTTGATATCTACTATCTTTGCGAATCCTCGCTCTCCTGGATTAGCAGGCCTTCTGCGGAGCGCTCCAATCAGATACTTTCGGCCGGACTTGAAGGTCGTCCGGAACAATGGACGATCCCATTTTTCATTGGATTCAATAACTTTCGCTACCTGCAGGACAATGATGTTGCGATCCGCTTCCTTTCCATGGCGGCCAACAAACCGTTCGCTCCCGAATGGGTTGGCTCTCTCGCGAATCTCTTGAGCACGGATGGGGGTGACATCGTTGCCGGGTTTCTGCTACTGAGAGAAATGCGAAACCAGACTGTTGATCCGCTCCTGCGCTCGAATCTTGACCGGGATATTTCCCAATATCAGAACGCCTTGGTGGTTCTCCGGGCTATTGCCTCATATAATAATATCAATGGACATCGTCCGGGGCAGTTGACTGATTTGATCCCGAAATTTCTGGCTATGCTCCCAAGGATGGAGGATGGATATGAATTGGAATATTTCAACCAGCGACTGCACCTACATAAAGCTACAGGCCAGCCCTAAAGGCTTTACCCTTATCGAGCTCATGATCTCTGTTGCGATCATCGGCATTCTCGTGGCCATAGCGCTGCCATCTTTCAGCCAGTACAGGGTACGAGCTTTCAATAGTTCAGCTGAATCCTACATCCATTTCATCGCTACCGCCGAAGAGGCCTATTACACCGATTATCAGCTTTACATACAGGGTGGAGTAGCTCTGGGGCCTTCTCCAACCGGCATTATACCGAATTCGACCATTCCATCCGGGGTTGGCTCGGCTGTGGGGGCATTCCCGGTAACTGGCGTCGATGCCGCAACCGGTTTTCCAACCGGCACCAATTTCGTCGGTTTTTCAGGTCACCTCAAGGGCGACAGGGTTTATGCTGCCGACAATATCCATCACATTGAATGGCGACCTTCCAATCCCCCTGATCCGGCGACCGATGCGCAGGCGGAAAATATCACGCAGCTGATTCCGAACGGCTGGGGCTCGCCCCTATAAGGGCCACCTGGCCTGAACGTCCCATGCCTCGGGCATGGCAACGCTGGTGCTGATCGAATAGTAGGCTGCGTGAGCGATCATCGCGGCATTATCGGTACAATGGTGCGGATCGGGCATGTATACCTCAATGCCTTCCCTGCTTGCTAGACGAGCAAGAATACCTCGAAACGTGCTGTTGGATGCCACGCCCCCGCCGATAACCAGGCGCGGTTTAGCTTCGCGCTGGCAGGCACGCAGCGACTTCCTGGCTAAGACCTCGCAAATCGCCGCCTCAATGGAAGCGGCTAGATCGCATCGCTCCTGCTCTCGCAAAGCTCCCAACTCGCGCACCTTGTACATCACTGCGGTTTTCAGGCCGGAAAAGCTGAAGTTCAAATCGTCCTTGTGCAGCATGGGGCGAGGCAGTTCATATCGTTTCGCATCCCCGCGTTCCGCCAACCGGGCAATTTCAGGACCACCGGGATAAGGTAATCCCAACAACCGGGCACATTTGTCGAAGCACTCACCTGCGGCATCATCCAGTGTCTGGCCGATAACCCTGGAATTCCCGATTCCATCGACCTTGACCAGCAATGTATGCCCCCCGGAAACGAGCAAGGTGATGAACGGAAACTCGGGCAGCTGCCCAGACAAACCGGGAGCCAGTAAATGCCCCTCCATGTGATGGACGGGTATCACCGGAATACCTGTTGCCTCCCCCAACGCCCGAGCATAGGAAACGCCCACCAGCAAGGCACCCATCAGCCCGGGGCCGGCGGTTACGCCAATAGCATCGAGATCATCGAAAGCTATAGCAAGCTCTTGGAGCAGATCGTCGACCATCGGTGGCAGCAGTTGCAGATGTTCACGTGAAGCAACCTCAGGTACCACGCCGCCATAGCGCGCATGCGTCTTGATTTGCGAAGCCACCCGCTCGGCAAGGATTTCCCCGTTGCCGTGTGCTCCCCCACGATATACAGCCGCTGCCGTTTCATCGCAGGATGTTTCAATGCCAAGAATGATCACTTATCCCCACCTTTCTGTTTGTGGATGGCGACAATGCCATCGTTCCCGATTACGCTTCGCATGCATTTGTGATGCATCGCACGGAGAGACTCTAGTGATAGTTCCTAGCGTGCCCTACCATTTTTTAAGGAGGATCTATGAAAAAAGTCCTGATACTCGCCTCGCTCTTCCTCTCTTTTGCAGGAATTGCAAGGGCAGATGAAACCATTTCCATCAAGGTGGGCTACCAGATGCTGAAGCCCAGCGGTACCTTTGCCGGTAACATTGCTGGCGTAGGTACGCATGCGGACGTCAAGAACGACCTGGGCCTGAAGAACAGCAATCAGCCTACCGGCGAAGTTGCTCTGCAGTTCGGCGATTCTCGTCTTTCCCTTGGATTCATTCCCATGGATTTCAAAGGCACGGGAACGCTTGCCCGTACGATTACCTTCAACGGCCAGAACTTTACGGCCGGCACGACAGTGAACAGCCAGCTGAAGGGCGACATCTACGATATCGCCTATACCTACTACCTGATCAACATGGATGATCTGCCGTCGCGCTTCCAGCTTGGAATCGAAGGTGCTGTAAAGGTCGTCAAAGCCAAGGCCTCGATGACCAGCGCAGCGCAGACACAGTCGGTCTCTGCAACGGTCGGCATCCCGACCATCGGCCTGCGTGCCCGCGTTGCCCTGGCGGACTTCATTGGTCTGGTTGGCCGTGTCGGCTACCTTGGCTACTCCGGCAATCATTTCCTTGATGCTGATGCCCAGGTTGAGTTCTCGCCGTTGCCGATGGTTGGCATTTATGGCGGATATCGTTACCTGCAAGTTAAGGTTGATCAATCCGGCCTGTTTGTCGATACCAAGTTCCAGGGCCCGTACATCGGCGGCCTTGTTCGCTTCTGATTTCACTACAGCCACGATTCGAAAGGGAGGGCCTTGCCCTCCCTTTTATCTTGCAATTTCAAAGTGTTCTGCTAATCTGCTTTTGCAATACATAAATTTGGCCATATAATTGATCGCTTCTGGGAGGCTGGAATGTCCCGCAAGTTTTGGTTTTTTTGTTGTTTCATGCTTGGCGCCTCGATAGCTATGGCCGCTGATGACCAGACTGCGCCTGCCCCCCAATCTACAGCAACTCAATCTACGACAACTGAAACAATGGCTCCTGATACGGCAGATGAACCCATCCCTGAAGCCATGCAGCATGCCGTGAAAGGGCCGGATATTGATTTTGAAAATCTGCGCGACCCGTTCAGGTCTTACCTCACAGTGGTCGCCGAGCGTGGCCAGGCGCTTCTAAAGGAACGCCTTTCAAGCATTTCCAACCGCAAGCGTGAACCCTTGGAGGACTTCGATCTGACCACGCTGAAGCTGGTAGCCATCTACAAGATGGGGGAAGATCGCGTTGCCATGGTTGAGGACGCAACAGGTAAGGGCTATCTGGTTCGCCGCGGCAACTATATGGGCAGAAACAATGGTCATGTCGAAAAGATCGATAATGACACCATCTATCTGGTTGAACAGGTTCTTAATCCGGCTGGGGAAGTGACCGACCGTCAGGTGACCCTGACACTGAAAGAAGTCAACAAATAGCTTGATATGCAGCGCCCGATGCCTGCAGCACAGGTTCGCCGCCTGTTCGAGCATCTGCAGAATGCCAACCCCGAACCAGAAACCGAGCTCCATTACACAACGCCATTCGAACTCCTGATTGCCGTTATCCTCTCAGCCCAATCGACCGATATTGGCGTCAATAAAGCCACAGCCAAACTTTTTCCGGTTGCCAACACACCGCAAGCGATCCTGAATCTGGGCGAAGATGGCCTGAAACCGTTCATCGCCACCCTCGGCCTCTACAACAGTAAAGCCAGGAATATTATTGCAGCCTGCGGCATACTGGTTCGCGATCACCTCGGTGAGGTACCTCGCGCCCGCGAGGCGCTGGAGAAACTCCCGGGTGTTGGCCGCAAGACCGCTAACGTCGTGCTCAATGTCTTGTTCGGCGAACCCACCATCGCAGTGGATACCCACATCTTCCGGGTAGCCAACCGTACTGGCCTGGCACCCGGCAAAACCCCTCTGGCCGTCGAGAAGGGACTGCTCAAGGTGGTGCCCAAAGAATATCTGCAGCATGCCCATCATTGGCTCGTCCTGCACGGGCGCTATATCTGCACCGCTCGCAAGCCAAAATGCCACGCTTGCCCCGTCTTTGCCGAATGCCGCTGGCCGGAAAAAACCACAGCCATCGTCTAAGCAATCCGTGTAATCCCCAGAAAGCACGCTAGTTTTCGCTCATGCGCATCATCCGCTCCCTAGGGCTTCTTGCACCCGCCGACCTGCTTGGCGGCGCCGTCACCGTCGGCAATTTTGATGGGGTTCATATGGGCCATGAACAGGTCCTTGCAGAAACCCGTGGCCATGCACTGGACGTCAATGGCCCCGCTGTTGCTGTCACCTTCGAACCGCATCCGCGTGCCGTCCTCTATCCGGAAGAGGCGCCGCGCCGGCTCTGTCATCTGCACGAACGACTCGAGCTGCTGGCCAAGGCGGGCATGGATGCCGTCCTGCTGCTCCATTTCAACAGTGAGATTGCTGCCTGGCCGCCCGCGACGTTCATTCGCCACCTGCATGACACCCTGCGCTTTCGTCATATCCATGTCGGCTACGACTTTGCGTTCGGCCGCGATCGTGAAGGCGACGTGGCAAGCCTGCGCGACATTGGCGAATCGTTACACTTCACCGTCTCCGAGGCAGCGGCCTTTGAAATGCATGGCGCGGTGGTCTCCTCCAGCCGTATCCGCTCCGCCATTGAGGCCGCCGATTTCCGGCTGGCTGAAGCATTGCTCGGTAGGCCTTATTCCATTTCGGGCCATGTCGGGAAAGGTGACCGACGCGGCCGCAAGCTCGGCTTTCCGACAGCGAATCTTGATGTTCGCGATCTCACTCATCCGCCGGTCGGCATCTATGCCGTACGCACCGAATGCGAAGGCAAAACATGGGATGGCGCCGCCTATTTCGGCTACCGCCCGACGTTCCGCGGCCGCACACTGGTGCTGGAAACACATCTTTTCGATGACAGCCCGGACCTTTACAAGAAACGCCTGAAGGTCATTTTCGTCGAACGCGTACGCGAGGACCGCGCATTCAAATCGGCCGACGACCTCGCCCGCCAGATCGCCCGCGACTGCGAGGCTGCACGCGAAATCCTATCGCGGCGCGACAAGGGCTGATTTTTTTCCTATCCTTCGCGCCATTTCGCCCATCAGGATCAATCAGGAGCGCTGCCTTGGCCGACCAGAATTCATTCGACTACAAATCGACGGTCTTCCTTCCGATCACCGATTTTCCGATGCGCGGCAACCTGCCGCAGGCTGAGCCGCAGCGGCTCGCCCACTGGGAAGAGCAGGATCTCTATGCCGCCATCCGTACTGCACGCCGCGACGCACCGAAATTCGTGCTGCACGACGGCCCGCCCTATGCCAACGGCAACATCCATATCGGCCACGCCGTCAACAAGGTGCTGAAGGACATTGTCGTACGCTCACGGACCATGATGGGTTTCGATGCGCCCTATGTGCCGGGCTGGGATTGCCATGGCCTGCCTATCGAGCTGAAGGTCGAGGAGAAATTCAAGAAAGAGAAGCGGGCCAAGGAGGAGATTCCAGCTGGCGAATTCCGCAAGGAGTGCCGCACATACGCCAAAGGCCAGATCGACATCCAGCGCGAGGAGTTCAAGCGGCTGGGCATCACCGGCGACTGGAACAATCCGTACATCACCATGGACTACAAGTTCGAGGCGGACACCGTGCGAGAGATAGGTCGCTTCCTGGCCAACGGTGGCCTCTACAAAGGCGCCAAGCCGGTACACTGGTGCGTATCCTGCGCCACGGCACTCGCCGAGGCCGAAGTTGAATACGAGGATCACACCTCGCATTCGATCTATGTGAAATTCGCCGCCGGCGAGGATCTCTCCGACCTCGATCCTGCCCTGACCGGCAAGGTTTCTGCCGTCATCTGGACGACCACACCGTGGACGATCCCAGCCAACCTGGCCATTTCCATGGGCCCGGCCATCGAATATGCGGCGGTAAAAATCACCGCTGTGCACGACAATGCCAATCTGGAAGTAGGCGAAATCCTGCTGCTGGCCGAAGAGCTGCGCGAAAGCGTGCTGGCCTCCATCAAGGCCGAAGGCATAGTGGTAGCGCGCCTCAGGGGTGCGCAGCTTGAGCATCGCAAGTTCCGCCATCCGTATCTCAATCAGGATGCGCCGATCCTGGTCGGCGAGCATGTGACGCTCGATGCCGGCACCGGCTCGGTGCATACCGCCCCCGGCCACGGCCAGGAGGACTACGAGATCGGCATGAAATATGGCCTGCGTGTCTACAATCCGGTCGATGACAAGGGCGTCTTCGAACCGAACACGCCGGTAGTCGAAGGCCATCACGTGTTCAAGGCCAATGCCGTGGTCATCGAGCACCTGAAGAATCGTGGCGCGCTGCTCGAAACCAGCCAGCTCCGCCACTCCTATCCGCATTGCTGGCGCTGCCACAACCCGCTGATCTTCCGCGCCACACCGCAGTGGTTCATCTCGATGGAGAAGAACGACCTGCGCTCCAAAGCCTTGCAGGCCATCGGCGAAACGACCTGGACACCGGAATGGGGCGAGAACCGTATCCGCGGCATGGTCGAGCAGCGCCCGGACTGGTGCGTGTCGCGCCAGCGCAGCTGGGGTGTGCCGATTACCGTGATCCGCTGCGACGGCTGCGGCTCGCATGCCATCACCACGCCCGCCGTTGTCGAACAGGTCGCCAGGGCCGTTGAACAGGGCGGTGCCGATGTCTGGTTCACCGAGGATGTCGCCGCCTTCCTGCCGGCCGGCAGCAAATGTCCGGATTGCGGCGGTTCTGCTTTCGTCAAGGAAACAGACATCCTCGATGTCTGGTTCGACTCCGGCTCCACGCATGCCTGTGTGCTGGAACAGCGTAACGAACTGCAGACCCCTGCCGACCTGTATCTGGAGGGCTCCGACCAGCATCGAGGCTGGTTCCAGTCCTCGCTGCTGGAGTCGATCGGCACGCGCGGTGTCGCTCCGTTCAGGGGCGTACTCACCCACGGCTTCGTCGTCGACGGCCAAGGCAACAAGATGTCCAAGTCGCGCGGCAATGTGGTCGCCCCGCAGAAGATCATCGAGCAGATGGGCGCCGATATTCTGCGCATCTGGATCGCCGCCAGTGATTACTCGGGCGACATCCGCATCTCCGACGACATCATGAAGCATCTCGCCGAGTCCTACCGGCGTATCCGCAACACCATCCGCTTCATCCTCGGCACCGTCCACGGCTTCGATCCTGCAACCGACAACGTACCGGTGAACGAGCGCACGAAGCTCGACCAGTGGGCCATGCACCAGCTGGCGCGGGTCAACCGCGAGGTGCGAACCGGCTACGAGAACTACCGTTTCCACCGCATCCACCAGACGCTGCATAACTTTTGCTCGGTCGAACTGGGTGGTTTCTATCTCGATGTAATCAAGGATCGTGTCTACTGCGACGCGACCGATTCGACTCGCCGCCGTTCGGCACGCGCCACGCTCTATGACATCGCCGACACGCTGATCCGGCTGATCGCGCCGATCCTGCCGTTCACGGCCGAGGAGGCATGGGAATTCATGCCCGCCTCGGATAGCGGCAGCATCCATCTGCAGACGTTCACAGATATCGGTGATATCCGTGTCGACGATGCCGCCTGGGAAACCTTCTTCGCCCTGCGCGAGCAGGCCAACACGGCACTCGACCTGGCCAAGAAGGAGAAGGTGGTGGGCTCCTCCATCGCCGCTTCTGTCACCGTGCCCGGTCTTGCCAGGCTCGATGCCGATACCTTTGGGGAGGCTTGGGAACAGCTGTTCATTGTCGCCAGAGTGAGCGATGGCGATGCCCTGCGGGTGTCAGCCGCCGACGGTGTGAAGTGTCCGCGCTGCTGGAATGTCGGTGCACCGGCTGAGCCGCAGCACGAGGTCCACGGCCAGCTCTGCTGCCGTTGCTTCGAGGTGGTCACCGCTTGATCAGCCGCACTCAGGGCCAGATCGGCCTGTTCGTGCTGCTGCTGGCGATCGACCAGCTCAGCAAGTGGTGGATCCGGCAACCGGATTTTCACCCCATCGTGGTGATTGACGGCTTTTTCAATATCGTGCGCGCCTTCAATACCGGCGTCGCCTTTTCGATATTCGCCGACCTGCCCGAAACATGGCGCGCCTATTTCCTACTCGGCATCACCATCGGCATCGCCTTCGCCGTGCTGTTCTGGTGGCTGAAGGAGCGCACGCATCAGGGGCTGACCTCCTGGCTGCTGGTGCTGATCCTCGCAGGAGCGGCCGGCAACATCTGGGATCGAGCCCAGCTCGGTTATGTCGTCGACTTCATCCAGTGGTATGTGGTGATCGGCGGCAAGGCCTATACCTGGCCGGCCTTCAACATCGCCGACTCCTGCATCTCCGTCGCCGTCGTCCTGCTGCTGATCACCAGTCTGCGGAAAAGATAATGTCGGCAACCGGCCGCGCATGGATTCTGTGGGCGCTGCTGTCGGCAGCGAGTTTCGCGGTCATGGGCGGCTGCGTGCGGGTAGCCAGCGAAGCCCTGCCACAGTCCGAGGTGGTCTTCTTCCGCAACTTTCTGGCGCTGCTGTTCCTGATGCCGCTGCTATGGAATCAGGGTGTCAGCCTCAGAACCGACGTCTTCGGCTTGCATCTGGCACGCAGTGGCCTGGGTCTTACGGCCATGTATCTCTATTTTTATGCCCTTGTGCACCTGCCGCTGGCCAGCGCCATGCTGCTGAATTACACCTCGCCGCTATTCATCGCGGTCATCGCCGTGCTGTGGCTGAAGGAGCGCTGGACACGGCCGCGCATCATGGCCCTGCTGCTCGGCTTTGCCGGGGTACTGCTGCTGTTCAATCCTGGTTCGGAGGTCGCCTCGCTCGCCGGCCTGCTGGGGCTTGCCTCCGGGGCATTCGCCGGCCTGGCGCTAGCCACCGTCAAAAAGCTGTCGGCCAGCGAACCGGCGGTACGCATCGTCACCTGGTTTGCATTGCTCTCCAGCCTGATTTCCGCCGTACCGATGCTGTTCGAGTTCCGCTGGCCGACGGCGGAGCTGTGGGCCTGGCTGGCGGCCGTCGGGCTGTTCGCCAATCTCGGCCAGCTCGGCCTGACCATCGCCTACAGCAAGGCGGCGGCCACCCAGGTATCGCCGCTCAGCTATTCCAGCCTGATCTTCGCCGGTATCGTCGGCTTTCTGGCCTGGGGCGAGCTGCCGGACACGCTCGGCCTGTTCGGCACCATTCTGGTGGCGCTGGCCGGCATCATGGTGGCCCGCGAACGCAGCGAACCGCTGCCTGTGCCTCCGAGCACGGTTCCGGCCGTCAACCCGCAGGAATCGAAACTCTAGAAGCCGGGAGAACCTCAGCGCTCCTGCGGCTTCTCCTTCTTCCTGCTCCTCTTCTCCGGTTTCATACGGATGCCGAACATCAGCTTGGCCACATCCCGGAAATGCCTGGCGTAGTGGATAGTCAGCCCCTCCGGCACACTCTTCGGCAGTTCGGCGATGTCTACCTCGTTGGCGATCGGCACAATCACTTCCGTAACCCCCAACCGCTTGGCGGCCAGCAGCTTTTCGCGGATGCCGCCGATCGGAAGCACCTCGCCGGTCAGCGTCAGCTCGCCGGTCATGGCGATTTGTGCCGGCGGCGTATCCAGTGCCAGCGACAGCAGTGCCGTCGCCATGGTGATGCCGGCCGACGGCCCGTCCTTCGGCACCGCTCCCTCAGGCACATGCAGGTGCAGGAACGCCTTGTCGAAGAAATCGGCCGGTGCCCGGAAACGCTCCAGGTTGGCGGTGATGTAGGAGTAGGCGATCTCTGCCGATTCCTGCATCACCTTGCCGAGCTGGCCGGTAATCTTCATGCCGCGCCGGTCGTGATGGGCGATCGTGGCTTCCAGGGTCAGCGTCGTGCCGCCCAGCGCTGTCCAGGCAAGGCCCGTAGCCAACCCCACCCCCACCTTGATCGCCTCTTCTCGGAAACGAGGCTTGCCGACGAACTCCTCGAGATCGCCCACACCGATATGGATGGGTGCCAGCGATGGCTTCTCGGCCAGCTTGCGCGCTACCTTGCGCAGGATCTTCTTCAACAGCTGCTCCAGCTGGCGCACCCCCGGCTCGCGGGCATAGTCCTCGACAAGATGCGACAGTGCTGCCTTGGTCAGCGTCACATCCTTGGCGGTCAGGGCATGCGCCTCCAGCTGTGCCGGCCACTGGTGCTTGCGGCCGATCTCCATCTTCTCACTGGCCATGTAGCCGGGCAGCCGGATGATCTCGGCCCGGTCCAGCAGCGGTGGCGGTACCGTATCGAGCTGGTTGGCGGTGAGCAGGAACAGCACCTGCGACAGGTCGAAACGCACATCGAGATAATGGTCCATGAAGTCGCGGTTCTGCTCGGGATCGAGCACTTCCAGCAGGGCCGAGGCCGGATCACCGCGAAAATCGGTGCCGATCTTGTCCACCTCGTCGATCATGATGACCGGATTGGCCACTTCCACCCGTTTCAGGGCCTGCACGATCTTGCCGGGCATGGCACCGATATAGGTACGGCGATGGCCCTTGATCTCCGCCTCGTCGCGCATGCCGCCGACCGAGAAGCGGTAAAACGGCCGCGCAATGGCATCGGCGATCGCCTTGCCGAGCGAGGTCTTGCCGACGCCCGGCGGGCCGACAAACAGGATGATCGAACCGCTGACCGTCTTCTTGCGAGAACCGACAGCGATGAACTCGAGGATGCGCTCCTTGACGTCATCGAGCCCAGAATGATGCCTGTTCAGCTCTTTATCAGCGGCCTTCAGATTGTAACGGTCGCGACAGGTGATTCCCCAGGGCAGGCTGGTCAGCCAATCCAGATAGTTCCGCGACACGCCGTACTCCGGCGAACCGGTATCGAGCATCGACAGCTTCTTCAGCTCCTCGTCGAAGGCCTTGCCCGCCTCCTCGCTGAAGGTCAGTTTCCTTGCCCGCTTGCGGAAATCCTCGATCTCCTTGTTGCGCGGATCCTGGTCCATTCCCAGCTCGCGCTGGATTTCGGCCAGCTGCTCCTGCAAAAAGAACTTGCGCTGCTGTTCCGACACGCGTTCGTTGATATTCTCGCGGATGCGGCTCTGCACCTTGCTGACGTTCATCTCGCGGTTCAGCAGGCTGATCACCTTCTTCATGCGGTCGAAGATCGGGTAGGTCTCGAGGATATCCTGCAAATCCTCACGGCTTGCCGTGGTCAGGCTGGCAGCGAAATCGGCCAGCCGGTTCGGCTCGTCGACACCGAAGCGCGAGGCGAACAGGCGCAACTCCTCCTCGTAGAGCGGATTGTGCTTCAAGAGCTCCTTGATCGTGTTGATAATCGCCACGGTATAGGCGCGCAGTTCGATGTTGTCCTTGTAGGAAGTCTCCGCATGATAACGGACCGCCACACGGATGGGGTTGTCGTTGCTTACAAAATGCTCGATACGGAATCGGCGCAGGCATTCGACCACCAGATGCAGCCCGTGCCCCTGAATCTCGACCGCCTTGGCCATGCGTGCCACGACACCGACATCGTAGAGATTATCCGGGGCGAATGGCTTGTTCTCGTCGCGCACCAGCACCAGGCCGACATACTGCTCGTGATGCTTGGCCATCTCCTTGACGACCTCGGCCATCTCGCTGCCTTCGTAGACCAGTGGTACCACCAGGCCCGGGAACAGCGGCCGGTTGGAGAGCGGCAGAATAATCAGGTGCGGGGGAAGCGCCTGGTCGGCCGGCAGAAGACCGCCGCTGCCACCGCTGTTGTTATCGACGATTTCGGGATCGTGCACGGTATCGTTCATTAGCTGTTTTTAAGGTAAGGCTCAGCTTCTTTCAAGGCTTGAATTCGATGATGAGCAACCCCACATTAACGCCACACCATTGCAAGGAGAAAGAATACCATGCGTTCACTCAAGGGCCTCGGCCTGCTGATCATCACCAACCTGCTCGTTTTCCTGACACTGGTCATCAGCGGCAACATTCTCGTCCACTTCGTCCTGCCGGCCTTCGGCATCGACGTGCGCAACAGTTTCAATTCCTACCAGCTGGTCTGGGCGATGGTGTTCGGCTTCGGCGGCGCCTTCATCTCGCTGTTCATGTCCAAGACGCTGGCCAAGAGCGGTATGCGTATGCAGCAGGTCACGCAGCCCTCCACCCCGAAGGAGCAACTGGTCTACGGCACCGTGCAGGAGCTGGCGCGGCACGAAGGCATCAAGATGCCGGAGGTCTGGGTCTACTGGGACGACACCCCCAACGCCTTCGCCACGGGTCCCTCCCGCAACAACTCGATGGTCGCCGTTTCCTCGGGATTGGCGATGAATCTCACCGACGACGAACTGCGTGCCGTGCTGGCGCACGAAGTCGGGCACATCGCCAATGGCGACATGGTGGCCACCACCCTCCTACAGGGGTTGATGAACACCTTCGTCTACTTCCTGGCAAGCGTCATCGCCCGCATCGTCGCCAGTGCCGGCTCGCGCAACGGCGAAACCAACACCCTGCTCTACTTCATCGTCGACATCGTGTTGCAGGTCATGCTGTCGGTTCTGGCCCAGATCGTCGTCTGCTGGTTCTCCCGTCGCCGCGAATTCCGTGCCGATGCCTATGCGGCCAGGGCGCTGGGAGCCGAGCCGATGATCCGTGCTCTGCAGAAGATCGATGCGCTGGCCCACCAGACCGCTGCCCAGCAGGCTGAGGTGCCCGCCGAGCAGGATGCGCTTGCAACCATGAAGATCTACGCCGCCCACGGCCGCATCATGGGCATGTTCGCCACCCATCCGTCGATCGAGGCACGCGTGGCAGCCCTGCGCAACCTGAACCGCCTGCAGTAATTCCCGATAGGGGCCGGCAACGGCCCCTGTCATCAACCGACGGGTGGCAGGCGGTAAAACCACCCTCTATAGTCGGGAGTGATGCCACACCAGACCGCGGCCATACTCGTCATCGGCAACGAAGTGCTCTCGGGTCGCACGCGCGATGCCAATGCCTGGCTCGCGGCCCAGAAATTTTTCGACCGCGGCTGCAGGCTTGCCGAGATCGCCATCGTTGCAGACAGCCATGAGACGATCGTCGATACACTCAACCGGCTGCGCAACCGTTATGACGCCGTCATCACCTCGGGCGGCATCGGCCCGACGCACGATGACATCACCATGGATGCCGTTGCTGCCGCCTTCGGGGTAGAACTCATCGAACACCGCTTTGCACTGAAGCTGATGACGGAACGTTATGGGGAAAGCGGCCTGACCGAAGGCCGCCGGCGCATGACGCGGGTACCGAAAGGATCTGAACTGATCCGCTGCGAGAAATCGATCGCACCGGGTGCCCGCATCGGCAATGTCTACGTGCTGGCCGGTGTGCCCGACATCTTCGCCTCGCAGCTCGACAGCATCCTGCCCGATTTCGGCGAACGGCCATTTCGTCGCCAGGAGATCGATGTAGCCCTGCCCGAGAGTGTATTCGCGGCCGGCCTGGCCGCCGTGCAGGCGCGTTTTGCCGATGTGGAGATCGGCTCCTATCCGGGCCGTTGCGGGCCTGATCCGTGCGGCAAGATCTGCCTCAGCAGCCAGTCGCCGGAAAGGCTGGCGACAGCGGCGGCCGAGGTCGAAACGATGCTCGCAGAACTCGGCAACCAGCCGTAAGCGTTACGCCTCTTTCACCTCGATGACCGGAATCAGGCGCATCGGTTTCACCGGCGCTTCGGCCAACTTTTTCTGCACCGCCACCTCGTCGCAGTCGGCAAACTTGGCGCAGTGGACGCAAACCGTCCAGATCTTGTGCGGGAAGCTCTCCTTGGAAACCACTTCGTAACCCTGGCGGAGGAAAAAGCCGGTCACGTAGGTCAGGGCGAATACCGTCGCGATGCCGAGCCCCGCCGCCCACTTCTCGCAGGCCTCGACCAGTAGCGAGCCGATACCATGATGCTGCGTATCGGCATCGACCACCAGCGAACGGATCTCGCCAAGGCTGGAGGTGTAGACGTGCAGGGCCACGACGCCGGCCAGCCGGCCGTCGTACTCGGCGACCAGAAACTCCTGCAGATGCTGGAAGATGTCATCGATACTGCGTGGCAACAGCACCCGCTTTTCGGCATGCGGCAACAGCAGCGCGTGGATCGCCTCGACGTCGCCGGCCTCGGCGCTGCGGATACAAATGTTGTGCGGCATCAGCGCACCTCCGCACCGCGCGCCAGTAAGCGGGCGGCATGCTCCAGCCCCTCCTGGTCGGCACCGCCCAGCATGCGGGCGATCTCCTGCTGCCGTGCCGTCGCATCCAGTTCTTCCAGCCGGGTCACCGTGCGCCCCTCCTTCTCCTGCTTGCGGATCACCACCTGCCGGTCGGCAGAAGCCGCCACCTGCGGCAGATGCGAGATGACGAAAACCTGCCGCTCCCGACCCATTGCCACCAAGAGCTCGCCGACACACCAGGCCGTCTCGCCACCGATGCCGGTATCCGCCTCGTCGAACACGGCGATATGCGGCATGTTGCGCAATGCACCGCAACCCTTCAGTGCCAGCACCAGCCTGGATAGCTCGCCGCCGGAGGCGACCGAAGCCAGCGGCCGCCACGGCTCGCCCGGATTCGACATCACCATCGCCTGCACCGCATCCCAGCCGTGCAGACCCCAGCCCGATTCCGACTCGGCCGGCGCCACCTCGAAACGCACCTGCATGCCGGCCAGCGCCAGCCGGTCGAGGAACGGTCGCATCTCCCCGACCAGCGATTCGCCCGCTTCTTTCCTCGCCTCGCTCAGTGCCGCCGCCGCCCTGCGGTAGGCGTCGGCCGCCTCGGCCAGTGCCTTGTTCAGGCTCGCCTCATCCCAGCCGGCGGTATCGAGAGCGGAGAGCCGCTCCAGCCATTCTGCCGCCAGCGCCAGCAGCCCCGCCTCGTCGGTCTTGTGGCGGCGCATCGCCTCGTGCAGCCGCAGCAGCCGCTCCTCGGCCGCCTGCAGTGCGGCTTCATCGAACGACGCATCCAGCACACCGCGCAGACCATGCCCGGCCTCGCCGAGGATCGCATCGAGCTGGCCGATCATCTCGGCCGTATCGCGCAGGCCGGCGTGGAACTCCACCGCCTTGTCAACGGCATGAGCAGCCGCAGCGATCAGTTGCCGGGCCGAAGGTTC
>OBLQ010000006.1_pt1 | contig 55572 bp, 46 predicted proteins | sample 1519881 | NCBI WGS metagenome assembly OBLQ01 (sample SAMN01911456, study PRJEB22533) | soil metagenome | biome: Soil | place: Malaysia | collected 2012-04-30 | depth DG_metagenome m | reverse complement strand
AATATCGGGGCCCTCGACTAGCAATCTGGCCAGAATACATCGGTGACCGCGACAGATTATCCCGAATGATCGAATGCGTTGCCTCGGTTGTACGCGTGATAGCACAGGCCATCTGATGCTCGGCTACTCTCGAATGCGTGACCGAAAAAGGTAGCAGATCCGTCTCCCCAGGCTGCTGCTCCAAATCCGACCACCGAATAGAGCGACGATCCAGCCTTGGGGGAGTACCTGTCTTCAGCCGACCAAGCCGAAATTCTCGATTGTATAACTCGTCGGTCAAACCATCGACGGCCGGATCGCCGATGCGCCCGGCACGCATGGTTTGTTCGCCCACATGTACCAGCCCGCCGAGAAACGTTCCCGTCGTCAGCACTACAGCTCCGGCCTCATGCTTGATGCCCAACTCATCAATCACGCCTGCTACGCGTGATCCATCAAACACCAGCGAGCCTATCGTGCCCTGATGCAATTGAATTCTGGGATGCGAATCGAGCAGACTGCGCATTACCACGTGATAATTGCGTCGATCACACTGCGTGCGTGTGGCTTGCACGGCCGGGCCCTTGCGGCGATTCAACAGGCGATACTGTAGCGCCGCGCGATCCGCAGCGATGCCCATCAAGCCCCCCATCGCATCGATCTCACGAACGAGATGGCCTTTTCCAATGCCACCTATGGCTGGGTTGCACGACATCTTGGCGATAGTGTCGAGATTCTGAGAAATCAACCGAACGCGTGCACCGCGGTTAGCCGCTGCCCATGCGGCCTCACAACCAGCATGCCCGGCACCAACGACCACCACATCAACAAGATCAGGATGTTTCACGTGAAACATATTAACCCAAATACACTCTCATAGGACGCCCAAGCGTAAAACCCGATCACTGACAAATCCACCAAAGAAAAGGGAGGGCGGTGCCCTCCCCTTGGTCGAAACAGGACAGACTCAGCCCTTGCGTCTCTTTTCCATCATATCATGGATAATAGGCGTCAGAATCAACTCCATGGCAAACATCATCTTGCCAGCCGGCACAACCAGGGTGTTGCGACGGGACATGAAGGAATCCTTCAACATTGATGTCAGCCACGGGAAATCGATACCCCATTGCTCAGGCTTGCGAATACGAATCACCACAACACTCTCATCAGGAGTCGGCACATCACGCGCAATAAATGGATTGGAAGTATCGACCAGCGGCACACGCTGGAAGTTGATGTCCGTGTGCGTGAACTGTGGTGTAATGAAATGAACATAGTCATGCATCCGCTGCAGGATGTTGTTCACCACTGCTTCCGGGGAATAGCCGCGCATCTGGACATCACGATGGATTTTCTGAATCCACTCAAGATTGACGACAGGCACAATGCCCATCAACAAATCTGTGAAGGGGCGGACCTCTTCAACACCACCGTGCAACCCCTCATAAAACAAAAGGTCAGAACCCTCTCCAACTTCACGCCACTGGGTAAAACGGCCCGGCTCTACGCCATAAATCTTCGCCTCTTCATCATCATGAACATAGGTGCGGGCCAGACCCTTTCCGGCTTCGCCATAGGCTTTGAAAAGCTCAGCTATCTTGTCAAAGAGATTGGCTTCATCAGAGAAATGACTCAGGCGTTTGCCCGCGGCTTCGAATTCTTTTGCCTTCTCGCGGAACTCATAGCGATCAAAACGGTGAAAACAATCGCCCTCGACGATTGCCGGTGTCACCTTTTCACGACGGAAAATATGCTCCAGAGCAATCTTGGCAGTGCTGGTTCCGGCACCGGAAGAGCCGGTGATGGAAATGACTGGATGCTTAACAGACATGTGCCCCCCAAGGTCAAAAAGACCAATTATTTCAATCGTTTAGCATGGGATCGATAGCTCGAAACCCGCCAAGAATCTGGCGCAAACGGGGGGGTATTCTCCCTTAAGAGGAGGGTAAATTTCAAGCAAAATACTATTTTCCGATACAAAAATCAGAAAATACACGATTCAGAATATGCTCTACATCGCCAATACCGAGAATTTCACCAAGAGAAACCCAAGCCATGCGCCACTCCGAAGCAGCAAGATCCAACTCGGACTCATCCCCCAGCATGGCAAGCCCAGACTCCAGATGGTGAACCGCCGCAACGATAGCCATGCGGTGACGCTCGCGAGTGACCAACATTCCCTCGTCAGCCAGGGGAATATCTCCTAATCGAGAAGCCAAAGCATCCCGTAGTTGATCTAGGCCATCTCCCGTACGTGCGCTAATGCAAAGGAATGAATCCGGAATGGATATTTCTCCAACGGCATCAATCTTGTTCATCACGAGCACATCGGCACGCGCATGCGGTTCCCATGTTTGCGAACGAGTTGCATCTGCGACAAAAATAACCACATCGGCCTGTTGCGCGGCTCCCTCTGCACGCCGCACACCTTCCTGTTCAATCATGTCATCACTTTCACGCAAACCCGCCGTATCAACCATGCGTAGCGGAATACCGTGAACTTCGAAATCGAGCTCGAGCACATCCCGAGTTGTTCCAGGTATATCGCTAACGATAGCGCGCTCGTAACCGGCCAAGACGTTCAATATACTGGATTTGCCCACATTCGGCGCACCAATTATTGCAACGCGAGCTCCATCAAACAGACGCTCGCCCAAAGGCGCCAATTCCAGCATCCGACGTAGCGGGGTTAAAAGGGAACCGTCGACGTCCTCGCGCAATCGATCAAAAAAAAGCGCGGGTATTTCATCTTCCGGGAAATCCAGACTCGCCTCTAGATGTGCAACAAAACCCGTCAATGCAGACATCAGATAATCGACATGTCGACCGAACTCGCCATGCAGCTGGCGCTGGGCCACCTTGCCGGCCCGTAGCGTCGCCGCATCGATAGTTGCAGCAACAGCCTCCGCCTGGGACAAATCCATTTTTCCGTTCTCGACAGCTCGGCGCGTAAACTCGCCGGGAAGAGCGGCACGACAGCCCAACCGAATCAACCGCTGCAGAATTTCCCGTAACAACACGGGGCTGCCATGGGCATGGAGCTCGACGACGTCTTCGCCCGTATAAGAATTGGGCGCAGGGAAATAAATGGCCAGGCCTTCATCGAGAAGCTCGCCCTCCGCATCATACCACCTCATCAACTGCGCCCGCCGAGGAGCAGGAACCGTAGTAGCACGCATCGAAAGTCGGGCGACGATCTGCAGCGCATCGGATCCAGAAACCCTGATCACACCCACCCCCCCACGTCCTGGAGGAGTAGCGATGGCCGCGATCGTCGCCTGCTTCATGTGTTGATCAAAGTGCTTTCTTCACCTTCAAAACATACCACTGCTGAGCGATGGAAAGGATGTTGTTCACCATCCAGTAAAGTACAAGGCCGGAAGGGAAGAACAGGAACATTACGGTAAATATAGGTGGCAGGAACTGCATAATCTTGGCCTGCGTTGGGTCCGACGGCTGCGGATTCAGACGTTGCTGAACGAACATCGACAAACCCATCAGGACTGGCAGCACAAAATAAGGATCCTTCACCGACATATCGTGAATCCAGCCGATGAATGGCGCTTGGCGCAATTCAATCGACATCAGCAGCACTTTATATAGGGCAAAGAAAACTGGAATCTGGACGGCGATGGGCAGACAACCACCAAGAGGATTGACCTGATGCTTCTTGTACAGCTTCATCATCTCCTGGCTCATCTGCTGACGGTCGTCGCCGTACAGATCCTTCAGACGAGCCATTTCCGGCTGCAGTTTACGCATGGCTGCCATGGACTCGTATGACTTCTGAGTTGGCCAGAAAAACAAAAGTTTGATCATCACCACAAGCAAAATAATGCACCAACCGAAATTACCGATGTACTTGTACATCCAGAGAAGAAAGCTGTGCATCGGTTTGGACATGAATGCAAACCAGCCGAAATCGATACTACGCTCAAGACCCACATTGAGGTTTTCGAGTATTGGCATGGATTTGGGACCAACGAATATAGTGCCCTGAAATACCGCATCCTTGCCCTCAAGCTTGCCATCATCTATCAGACCAGACTGATAGGACCGCCCGTCGCTCTTGAAATAGTATGGATAATCCTGGCCCTTATTAGCGATCATCGCAGTGATGAAATAACGGTTCATGATACCGACCCAGCCGCCAACGCCGGCCATCTGGATCTGGCCTTTTTCGTCCAGGTCCTTGTAATCGATCTCTTGTAGCTTGTCGTTAATCAGCGCAATCGGACCTACATGTTCATAGAAGGTATTGAGTTTGGTATCCGGATGCCGTTCGACAGCCTGGCGATACATCTTGAGCCCGGCACCATTACTGATGCGGTCTTGCACATCGATCGAATACGAACCTTTCTGCAAGGTGATGGTTTTGACCCACTCGCGCCCGTCATTCAGTTGGGTTTGCAATACCAACCGATCATTGTCCTGCTTGGTGATGTGAAATGGCTGGCTGGCCGATGCGCCAATCAATCCGTCGTTGACATACAGCCTGTGCTGGTCGCCTGACGACAACACGGCAACATTTGGCGAACCAGGTTCAATGGACTCCCTATATTTGAGCAATGTGACATTGGTCAGCCAGCCCTTATCGTTGACCTGCACCTTCAACAGGTCATTGCCGAGGCTGAAAGTTTGGCCCTGAGCGATTACGCCTTCTGCGGATGGCACGGCTTCGGAAGAAGCCTTTGTCACATTCTCAACGGGAGTCGGGGCTGTTTCAGGAAGAGTGGCAGCCACCTTGCCGGGAGTTGCAGTAGAGGTTGTCTCTACCGGAGCAGGAGACTCGGATTTTTCGGGCGGAAAAAGTGTGCTCCACCCGACCAGAATGGCCAATGAAAGCACAAAGGCCAGAATCATATTGCGCTGTTCCATCATCAAACTCCCTATATTTCAGTCAACGCTTTATAATCAAGGAACCGGATCATATCCACCGCGGGCGAACGGGTGACAATGAAGAAGGCGTCGAAAACCGAGCCAGCAACCCCGGACCGCACCATAACGCGAAATGGCCTCGAGGGTATATTGCGAACAGGTTGGGATGTGAATGCAGCGAGGGGCAAGAAACGGAGAAACCAGGTACTGATATGCGCGAATAAGACCTTTCATTAGGAGTCGCATCTGCCACCCTCTTCAATTCGGTTCGCCAACATATCGAAAGCTTGCATGGCTTGGGATGAAATATCCATCATGTTTGCTGCCGGTAATCGGGGAATAACCAAAACATCTACTGCCAGGCCGCGTATTCGACTGATACGCATGCACTCCCGAACAACTCTCTTGAAACGGTTGCGTTGCACGGCATTGCCGTACTTCCGGGAAACGGCGAGCCCTAGTCGGGCATGATCCATACTGTTAAATCGATACACCAAAGAGATATTCCCGCATATCAGACGCTTGGCACTGCGAAGCGCAGAAAAATCCGCCTTTGTCTTTAGGCGGAAAGTGGCAGGAAATGATCGCTTCAGGCTGAAAGACGCTTGCGACCCTTGGCACGACGACGGTTGATTACGGCACGGCCAGAGCGAGTGGCCATGCGGGCGCGAAAACCGTGGTTGCGAGCGCGGCGAATACGGCTTGGCTTAAATGTAAAGCTCATGATCTTTCTCCTGTTTACAAAGGGCTGCGCATGATAGATTTACATATCCTGATGTCAAGAATCCCTTGGTTATCTTCGTTGTGGATGGATTGATTTTTGCGTGTAAGGATTGAGGCATGCACACAAAAGCTGTCGATCATCTCTGGATACAGATTGTGGACAAGTTAAGGGATGAAATTCCCGCCTCTCGCTTTGATGCATGGATCCAGCCTGTTTCAGCTGCATCAGACGGCTCTGCTTTAATGCTCAAGGTTCCGAGCCGTTTTTTTCTCGATGGTTTGAAAACCAACTATGGAGAAAGGATTCAACAGCTTGCTCATGAGATGTTCGGAAGCGATTTTACCATTGTTTTCAAGGTTGATTCATCACTTGCCGAACAACTGAAGCCTGTAAAAGAAATGGATCGGATGGATGCATCCAGTGTCGATGGATTCATCGATCCGAGATTTACTTTCCAGAATTTCATCGTCGGGTCTGGCAATGAATTTTGCTACGCAGCATGTCGGGCTGTAACGGATAACCCTGGCAGCATATATAATCCACTCTATCTGTACGGTGGAGTTGGGCTCGGGAAAACGCACCTGATCAACGCAGTTGCCAATGAACTGATCGGTCGAAACCATATAAAAATCGCCTACCGAACAGGTGAACGATTTACCAATGAGCTCATTCAGGCCATTCGTGATGGATCCACAGAATCCTTTCGAGAACAGTATCGTAAAGTCGACATATTGATTATCGATGATATCCAGTTCATTGCTGGTAAGGACAGGACGCAGGAAGAATTCTTCCATACATTTAATGCCCTGTACGAGGTCAAGAAACAGATCATACTGACTTCCGATCGAAGTCCTCGCGAACTGACCAATCTCATGGAACGACTCCGTTCACGATTCAATTGGGGACTGGTTGCCGATATTCAGCCACCCGATCTGGAAACCAGGCTTGCTATCTTGGCCAGCAAAGCTGAACTTGCCGGTGTTCAATTGGATAAGGATGTGGCCCACCTGCTCGCATCCCGAATCACCAACAATGTTCGTGAACTGGAGGGAGCCCTCACTCGTCTAACCGCCCATGCGACACTGACCGGGAGGAAGATAGACATTAGTTTTGCCAAGCATGTGCTCCGCGACCTGTTGCATGAAGAGATCAAAGCCATTTCTGTTGAAGATATTCAGAAGAAGGTTGCCGCCTACTACAATCTGAATCCTCGGGAGATGCGCTCAAACAAGCGCAGTCGAACTGTCGCTTTCCCTCGACAGATAGCTATGTATGCGAGCAAGGAACTGACCAAACTCTCCCTCCCGGAAATCGGCGAACTGTTTGGTGGCAAGGACCACACGACCATCCTCTACGCAGTCAGAAAAATCGATCGCATGCGCCAGGAATCATCCGATTTTGATGAGGAGATCGATAGGATCATGGCACTGCTCAGGCAATAGTTGTCAGTAATACACCGGCCTGCATGTGGATGATCTGGGGATGAAGGAATCATCGTGGATTCAAGGACCGGAACACGCCAGTTATCCAGATACTGTCCACAATATGGCTTACATGAACTACACAGGAATGTTTCGACGCAAACGCAGGTAAATCCAGCACCATCCGCACTTGTCCCCATATTCCACAGACACTAGGATGATTACTAAATATTTGGATATAAAAAAGAGTTGAGGAGAAGGGATGAACATTTCGCTATCCAGAATGGCATTGCTGCAGGCCGTTCAGCGCTGTCAAAGTATCGTGGAAAAGAGACATACTGTACCTATTCTCGCCAATATCCTGTTGAAGGCAGAGGACCAGACCCTGAATATCACGGCCACCGATCTTGAGGTCGGAATCCGTAGTCGCACCAGTGCCAAGATAAGCCAAACCGGAGCGATAACCGTTTCGGCTAAAAAACTATTCGATATCGTCAAGGAACTTGATGCCGAGCAGGATGTGGAGCTGGAAGCAACTGGTTCTTTTGTTTCTATCCGTAGTGGCCGTTCGCGTTTCCGTCTCTCGTCATTACCGGCGGCAGATTATCCGAATCTCGTTGAGAATGATGCGCCATCGCCAGTAGTGATCTCTGGCCAGCAGCTGGCACGCATGATTGCTGCAACCGGCTTTGCGATGTCGCACGATGAAACGCGCAAGTACCTGACCGGCACGTTATTCGAGGTCGATGACAAAAATGTGCTACGGCTGATTACGACGGATGGTCATCGCCTAGCTCTTTCCGAATTCCAGCTCAGTGGTGGTACAGCAGTCAGCCAGTGCATTGTACCGCGCAAGGCGGTTATGGAAATTCGCAGGCTTTGCGAGGAAGTTAACGGGGACGTTGAACTGTTTCTCGGAGAACGTCAGATACGTCTTGTCGCAGGTGATAATGTTCTGACTTCTAAATTGATCGACGCTCGCTTTCCTGTTTATCAGGATGTGATTCCGGTTGGCAATCCCCATACTGTTTTGGTTGATCGTGTTGCCTTCGATCAGGTGTTGCGTCGCAGCATGATTGTGGCCAATGAGTTTACTCATGATCTACGCCTGCATTTCAGCAGCAACAGCATTGAGGTCTCCGCGCACAATACCGAACAGGAAGAATCCCAGGAAAAAGTTGAAGCAGGCTACAGTGGACGGGATCTGGTAATTGGCTTCAATGGTCGCTATTTGCGTGATGCGCTGGGAGCTATCAATGAGCAGACGGTTCAAATTAGTCTCAAGGATGAATTGTCGCCCGTGCTCTTGAATGTGGAAGGAAATGAGCAAAATCGCTATGTCATCATGCCGATGCGGATATGAATGACCGCAAGCCAGACGGAGTAATGTGACAACGACGGTTACGCCACTCGCGATCAGGGAACTCAAGGTCCATGATCTGAGGTGCCACCATGAAATGGTCTGGAAATGCGAACCGGGGTTGAATCTCCTGGTTGGCCCAAACGGCAGTGGCAAGACGACCATGCTGGAGGCGGTCTACCTGATGGCGCATGGTCGCTCGTTTCGACAAGCCCGAGATCCGGACTTGACCTCTCATAGCGCGGTAGCATTTCAATTGCAGGGGTCTTGGCAGCGTTATGGACCCATGCAGATCAAGGTAAATGGCAAGCGTGGGAGTATTACCATCCAGCTGCAAGGCCGGGAGATCCAGCGGCGCAAGGATGTCACCGAAGGTTTTCCGGTCCTGGTGGAATCGCCACAAGGAAGAAAAATCATTGATGGAGCAGCGGGAGAAAGACGCCGCTGGCTCGATGCGTTGGTGATTACCTGCTATCCGGGACTGGCAGGCCATTATGAACGTTATCTTCGCTCGGTGATGCAACGGGCGCGCTTGTTACGCAGAGGGGCTGGAAGCGATGAACTGGACGCTTGGGAATACCAGGTTGTACATCATGGCTTGCCGATCGTGACAGCCAGGAATCAGCTTCTCGAGGAACTGAACGAATTGTTGCTGACCGAACAGGTGCTGACCGAAAAGCCGTTGTATTTGCAATTGTCGGTTGAGCCGTATGAAAAGCAGGTGTGGATCGAACGATTGCGACAGAAGCGATCCGATGATCTGCGCAGTGGTGGTCTGCGGTTCGGACCACATTGTGATACGCTGGCCATCATCTGTGAAAACCGGGAAATTCGCAGTGCCGGGTCGCGGGGTCAGCAAAAACTGGCGGCAATAGCCTTGAAGATGGCAGAATGCGCACTTTGGGAACGCTATCGTCGACTCATCCCTGTGTTACTGCTGGATGACTGTCTGGAGGCACTCGATGCGGGGCGTCAGGAACGATTGCTGAAGCGGCTAGCCGCATTTGCAGGACAGATTCTGATGACTGCACCCGTTGCCGTAGTTGTGCCGGAAGGTGTGGGCATAGCGATTCGTGACTTAAGCAGACAATTGCCAGCTGAGATGACAGCGGCCGGACTGATGGAGGAAGCAGCATGAGCGCTTCGGAACAACAATATGGTGCAGAGAGTATCAAGGTTCTGCGTGGACTGGATGCGGTTCGCAAGCGTCCTGGCATGTACATCGGCGATACCGATGACGGCACCGGTTTGCACCATATGGTTTTCGAGGTGGTGGATAACGCCATCGACGAAGCCTTGGCTGGCCATTGCGACAAGATTGAGGTCATTATCCATTCCGATGATTCGGTGACGGTACGCGACAATGGCCGTGGTATCCCGGTCGATATCCACCCCGAGGAGGGTAGGTCGGCAGCCGAAGTGATCATGACTGTGCTGCATGCCGGCGGTAAGTTCGATCAGAACTCCTACAAGGTTTCCGGCGGTCTGCATGGCGTGGGTGTTTCGGTGGTCAATGCACTGTCCGAGACGCTTGAACTTGAAATTCGCCGTAACGGCAAGGTCCATTACCAGAAGTATCATCTTGGAGACCCCCAAGAGCCGCTCAAGGTCATCGGTGAAGCGACGGGAACGGGAACCGAAGTCCGTTTTCTGCCCAGTCTGCAGACCTTCTCGCATCGCAACTTTTCCTTCGACATCCTGTCGACAAGGCTTCGTGAACTCTCCTTCCTGAACAGCGGCGTGCATATTGAGCTGTTGGATGAGCGGACGGATAACAAGGCGGTGTTCGAATACGAGGGCGGTATCAATGCCTTCGTCCAGCATCTGAACCGGACCCGCACGGCATTACACAACGAACCCGTATCGATGAAGGCTGAAAAGGATGGGGTAACGGTCGAATTGTCCATGCAATGGACCGACTCGTACCAGGAGAATGTTTTCTGCTTCACCAATAATATTCCGCAGCGCGACGGTGGTACCCATCTGGCCGGCTTCCGCGCCGCCCTGACCCGTTGTATCAACAACTACGCTTCCAGCAATGATATGCTGAAAAAGATGAAGGTCAGCCTCTCCGGCGAGGATGCGCGTGAAGGCCTGACCGCGGTTTTGTCCGTGAAGGTTCCCGATCCGAAGTTCTCATCGCAGACTAAGGACAAGCTGGTTTCCAGCGAGGTTCGGCCGGCGGTGGAAGCGATCGTCAACGAGAAGCTCGCCGAATGGCTCGAGGAGAATCCGAAAGAGGCCAAGCGAGTTGTCGGCAAGGTGGCGGAAGCAGCCATGGCGCGTGAAGCCGCCCGCAAGGCTCGCGAGCTGACGCGACGCAAGGGAGCGCTCGATATCGCTTCGTTACCCGGTAAGCTAGCCGATTGTCAGGAAAAGGATCCGGCAGCCAGTGAACTGTTCCTCGTGGAGGGCGATTCGGCCGGCGGCTCCGCCAAACAGGGCCGCGACCGCCGCAATCAGGCCATTCTGCCGCTGAAAGGCAAGATCCTGAATGTGGAGAAGGCGCGCTTCGACAAGATGCTTTCCAGCCAGGAAATCGGCACGATGATCACCGCGCTGGGCACCGGTATCGGCAAGGAAGATTTCGATATTTCGAAGTTGCGCTACCACAAGATCGTCATCATGACCGACGCCGATGTGGACGGTTCGCATATTCTCACGCTGCTGCTCACCTTCTTTTATCGACAGATGGCCGAGATCATCGAGCGCGGCTATCTCTACATTGCCCAGCCGCCGCTTTATCGTGTGGCGCGTGGCAAAAAGGCCAAATATGTCGCCAATGATGGAGAACTGTTCGAGTTCCTGCTCGAGCAGGGCAGCGAGGGCAAGGAGTACTTTGCGTCCAGCGATGCCAAGCCGGTCAGCGGCGATCGGCTGCAAACGACAGTACGCAGCATCCACCGCCTGCAGAATCTGCAACGCCGTCTGGCACAGCGGCTCGATGCCAAGGTGCTGAAGATGCTGATCGAAAGCGGCAAGATCGACCAGCCGACGATGCGCAACCGCGAACAGCTCGAGGAACGTCTGCAGGCACTGCATGCCAAATTCAAGTCGGTAAGCCGCGAGGATGAAACCCTGACCTGGACCATCCATGAAGATACCGAGCAGGGCTCGCACTGGGTGCAGTTCCAGCGGCGCGACCATGGTCGGCTCATGGTTTCGCGATTGGACAAGGATCTGATCGGTACTGCCGAGTTTAACGAGGCGCAGAAACTGTGCGTAACCCTGCAGTCACTGGTGGATGCGGGAGCGTATATCGCAAGCGGAGAAAAACGGCAGGAGATTCGGCATTTTGACGATATCGCAGCATACATCGAAGCCGAAGGCCGCAAGGGCCTGACGATCCAGCGCTATAAAGGCCTGGGTGAGATGGACCCCGAACAGCTTTGGGAGACGACCATGGATCCGGGTAACCGCACGCTCTTGCAGGTATCACTGGAGGATGTAGTCAATGCCGATGAAACATTCTCGATGCTGATGGGCGACGCCGTTGAGCCGAGAAGAAAATTCATTCAGGACAACGCCCTGAAAGTGCGCAATCTGGATATCTAGGAACGAACGTGAGCGACAAACCCAATATCTCCTACGCCGACAGTGGCGTCGATATCGATGCCGGCAATGCCTTTGTCGGCAGAATCCAGCAAGCCGTAGCCTCGACAACCCGGAAGGAGGTTTTGGCCGGTCTGGGCGGTTTTGGCGCACTGTTTGCGGCCAACTTCAAGGGCTATATGGATCCCGTGCTGGTTTCCGGTACCGATGGCGTGGGCACCAAGCTGTTGCTGCACCAACAGTACGACACCCCCGAACATGCCGGCCAGGATGTGGTCGCGATGTGCGTCAACGACATCGCAGCACAGGGTGCGGAGCCGCTGTTCTTCCTCGATTACCTGGCGACCGGCAAGCTGGAGGGCGATACGCTCGTGCGGGTGGTCGAAGGCATTGCCAAGGCATGCCGGATTTCCGGCTGTGCCCTGATCGGCGGTGAAACGGCAGAAATGCCGGGCATGTATGGCCCGGGTCATTACGATATCGCCGGTTTCAGTGTTGGCATCGTGGATCGTCCGAGAATTATCGATGGTTCCACCATTGCGGATGGCGACGTTATCCTCGGCCTGGCTTCCAGTGGGCCGCACTCCAACGGTTATTCGTTGATTCGCAAGCTGCTGGAGATCGGCAAGGCTGATCTGACTAAGGACAGGCTTTCCGATGGCCGCTTGGCGCGTGACGGCGTACTCGCACCGACCCGCCTGTATGTGCCGGCAGTGAAGACGCTGATGCATGCACACGTGGATGTTCACGGTTTCGCGCATATCACCGGTGGCGGCATGTACGACAACCTCGAACGCATCATGCCAGAGGGACTGGCAGCGCATGTCGATGTTACAAGCTGGAAGATTCCGCCGGTGTTCGAGTACCTCCTCTCCTTTGCCAATGTGGCGAAGAGCGAGCGCTATCGCACCCTGAACATGGGCATCGGTTTCGTTGTTTTCGTACCGGAGTCGGCACAGTCTGAAGTCGAGGACCTGCTGCGACGGGCCGGTGAACATGTATTCACGATCGGCCAGGTCACCGCCCGCCGGGGCGAACCGGTTATTCTGGAAGGGCTGCATTGAAGCAACCCCGAATTGCTGTGCTTGCCTCGGGCAAGGGCAGCAATCTGCAGGCGATACTGGAAGCTGTCCGCAAGGGCGAGTGTCCCGTTGAGGTGGCATTGGTCCTGTCCGACAGGGCGGAGGCCGGGGCATTGCAGATTGCACGTGATGCCGGTGTGGCCAGCGTGGTCGCACTCGACCCGAAGGCATACCCGGATCGTGCGGCTTTCGATATGGCTTGCGGCGATGCAATCGAGGCGGTCGGTTGCGAGTGGGTCGTGCTGGCCGGTTACATGCGAATCCTCTCCGGCGCTTTCATTGCCCGTTTCCATAACCGGATCATCAATATCCATCCGTCGCTGTTGCCCTCCTTCATCGGTGCCCATGCAGTTCGCGATGCCTTGGCGTATGGCGTGAAGGTAACGGGGGCGAGCGTGCACCTGGTCAATGAAGTGCTCGATGGCGGACCGATTCTGGCCCAAGCGGTCGTACCGGTTCATGACGACGACTCCGAAGAAGCCCTGCACCAGCGCATCCACGAAGCGGAACATCGGCTCTATCCGGCTACAATCTCCCGAATGGTGCGCGAAGGCTTTGCCATCGAAGGGCGCAGGGTGATCTGGAGGCGGCAGAACTAGAAGGCCGCATTCGCCCACTTCGCTATTTCAAGAGCGCCGCCACTTTGTGCCAGTCCGTCTGTTCGGCGATGGCGATAGGGACCCGCTCCTGCACCTCCATTTGCGATACCGTCATGTCCCGGTCCTGCAGATCGGCATAGCTGAGCACCGGCACGGTTACCAGCTGCATGGTATGCGGCTGGCTGGAGTCGAAGAAATCAGGATTGTATTCCATCAGTGCGACAGCACCCTGTTCACCGGTCGAAACCAGATCGATGCCCATCGGAGGATTCTTCTCCGGCGTGTTCAGCATGTAGGCAGGTGCCTGACGCTCACTGGCATTCATTGCGGCAAGCCTTGCCTGCAACTCGGCAATGCCCTGGTTCACCTGCCTGACGACCGGATTCTGCGAGACCTGCCTGGAAGCCATCTCGCGCAGCTGACGCTCCTGCTCCTGATCATCGCGTTCCGCCTTGGCACGCGCGGCAGCTGAGCGTGCGGGATCCTTTTCGCGGGCTGCCGCCTCATCGATGGCCTGCTGGCGCAGCTTTTTCATCTCGGGCGAATTGAAGTAGGCAAGCTGTTCGCTGACCATGCCCTGAGTATCAGACTGGGTTTGAACCTGGGCTTGCATGCCGGCAATCAACGCATGCATTGCCCGCTCCTGGCTAACCGGCCGGAACAGAGAAGTCTTGCTGGGAGCGGTGACGAACAGAAAGCCCCCATAGACCGGAAAGCCGGCAATGCTGCGCTCGGCACGTGGCAAAGGAAAAAACTTGCCCTGCGCATCCTGCATCCAGTTCATCGATGTGAAAGCATCGGTCTTGCCGTTGCCACTCTCCGGTAAGCGGTTGATATAAATGTCGAAGCCGGCGGGACCGTTGAGCATGGTTTCCGGCTTGACCAGGTAACGCTTGGCCGGATCAGCGATGCCTGGTTCGGCGACCACGGCATGTGGCCACCAGATGGCGATATGCAGACTCCCCTGGTCAACAGGCTGATCATCGCTTGCGCGCAGGCGTACTTGGGGGTAATAGCCCCGCAAATCGGACAGAGCCGGGCCTTGGCGAACCACTGCCGCGAGAGCCAATAGTTGCTGTTGCCAGGCCGCAGACGGTTTGGGGCGATTGGGATCCGCCCAGTCCTCAAAGGGACTGTAGCGATCCAGCCATTGCCCGGGCTCGGTACCCGGTTGCCCGACATCGCCCTTGACCAGCGGGAAAGCGTCGGCAGGCACCTCGGATTGCTCTCCGGCAATTGCAACCCGAAGCGAAAGGATGGCGGCCAATAACACGATGAAAACGAGCGTGATGGTTTTTTGTTTCATAAGAAAATCTCCACTAATCCTTTAACAGTTTCACGCCATTGGTATGGAAGATCTGAGCGAAGCTGTAAACCCCGTTGCTGGATCCCATGGCACGGTTTTGGTATGGGTCAGCGTCCAATTCATCGGATCACTCTGGTTCCGGATACAAAGAACTCACTGAATATCAGCATGCGTTTCCGGGGTAAACGGTGTCCCCGGCTGATTGATATTGGGAATTCCGCTTGCATACGCGCAGGTCGCATCGTCCGTGCTGGTGCAGAGAATGATATTGCAGTAATAACGGGTGCCGTCTGCAACGCTCTTGCCCTCTATCGGGGTAACAGGAACGCTGACCTTGCCGCTGAAGGCACCGTTAACGAGCGGTATATCCGGACTGAAACGACCGATCTCCTGATTGGTACTATCGACAACCCTGCAAATCACCTTCGCGCGGGTGTATTTGGGATTGATATCCTTCAGCTCCACCGGAACGTTAAACGAGAACTGCCATGCCATGGCTTCACCGGATATTGCCAAAGCAATGAGTGTAGCAAAGAAGATGCTGCCAATTTGTTGTTTTCTCATGATCTGTTCCTCCTGAAATACATTAGTTCTGTCGTATGCCGGTGATCTGGAGCGTCGGTGTCGTGATCACCTTGGGCTGGATGCCGGTGATCTGGAGCGTCGGTGTCGTGATCACCTTGGGCTGGATGCCGGTGATCTGGAGCGTCGGTGTCGTGATCACCTTGGGCTGGATGCCGGTGATCTGGAGCGTCGGTGTCGTGATCACCTTGGGCTGGATGCCGGTGATCTGGAGCGTCGGTGTCGTGATCACCTTGGGCTGGATGCCGGTGATCTGGAGCGTCGGTGTCGTGATCACCTTGGGCTGGATGCCGGTGATCTGGAGCGTCGGTGTCGTGATCACCTTGGGCTGTTCGGCGGATTGTGCTGGTAGTGCTTTGTAACACTGATACCGGATGTTGTACTGCGCGGCGCCGTTGCGAATGTTGGCATCGACAATCTGCTGTTCACCGGGTTCGCAATCCTTGGAGCAAGGATTAACATCGGCGTCGGGACTATCGATCCAGCCGGTCCAGGCCGTGCCGCAAGTTTCCCGACCCGAGTAGTCGGTTGTCGAAGGCTTGGGTGCCGGCACCAGCAGGTAACAGCGGTACATGACATCGTAGCGCGTGGTCGCACCATTCTTATCGGTCCGGACTTTCAGGCGCTCGCCAGGGTCTGCACCCTTCGGACAAGGGTTTACATCCACGTCGGGACTATCGATCCAGCCGGTCCAGACTGTTCCGAAGTCGCGTTTTGTCGGCGCCGGGCGAGTAAGCAGCTTCTTTTCCGGCAACGGCGTTTTCTGAGCGGTCACTGTTTTTGTGGCATTCCCCTGCGTCGCTGCAAATGCGACGCTACAGGACAGCAGCAACAGGCTGGTCAGGAATACATCAACGAATATTCGCTTCAACCGCCACTTTGCGCCCAAAGTCACTCCTTGATTCGAGATTCGGCTGCACTCAGCATCAAAAGCGCATCCATATTTGAATCCCTGCCACCATGATAGTCATTATTCCGTCGCCCTGAATGTCCACTTCTCATCATACCGGTTCATCACGTTACTGCATGCGCCTTTGCGTTCGAACGCAAGGCGGCTCTTATCCGTATAAAGCGGGTAGAATTCACTCATACCGCAAGGATCCCCGGACGACACCGCATCGCCGCCGGAAGAGAACGTCTCCTCCCACTGCAGGTCCTCGCTAAGCTCTGGACGCTTGCAGGTGCGCGTCTGCTCCTCCTCGCCAACCAGATTGATCAGGAATTCGTAGCTTCCATCATCGTGAACCTTGAGACGGCCTTCCACCGGGACGTCTTCGAAATCAGCCGTACCACAGCCGGTACGGTTGACCTTCAAGCTCGCTCTGCCGCTGCCTGTGTATTCCCGCCAGCCACCCTCCGCATCGTACTCGTCGAACGTCCACCGAATCTTTCCCGTCAGGTTTCTTGTGTATTCTTCGTTTACGCTGACATCGCTTGCCGAGAAGGTGCCGGTATAGGTCTTGACCTCATCCAGAATCCTGATGTGGGACAGCAGCAGATGCTTCGCATCGGGATAGCTTTTCCCGTCGATCTGCAGGGGGTGCTTGAATGCCACAGTCACGGTTGCTTCGTTAGGCGACGGTTTCGATGCCGGCGCAAAGTAGGTAGCGCTCATCTTGTTTCCGCTCACTCGACCGGGCCCATCCACACTCCATTGCACATCAACTGGCACTGACTTGCTGGGCAGTATCGCCGCATACTGCTCATAACCATCGTCGCCTTCGCAGACCAAGTGCGGTGGTACCCTGTCCCGACTACCGGGCGTAACTTCAACCACATCACCGATGGTTAGTTCCAGGTGACCACCAGGTATTGTTTGTGCGGCATCACCGCCGGGTTTGACCTCAACCGCATCACCGATGGTCAATTCCAGGTCATTGCCGGGCGGTGGTTCGGCGTTACCACTGGACGTAACCTCAACCACATCGCCTATCGTCAGCTTCAGCTGGCCACCCGGCGATGAGGCTTCAGGCGTTTGCCCAGCTTTTGCATCCACCGGGAGCAGACCACCCTTCACCAGACAATGGACCAATCTTAGCTCGACGGTTCCACCCGGAGCGGTGGTCGCACTGACCGGGCCCAGATGGTAGCCGCTGACAAGGACCTCCCTGTTGGCAGGCGTACCGCCTCCCGCCTCGTCGGATAGCGCAGGCCACGCGATCATGGTCAGGCCAAGAACCATGAGCAATCTCAGGAACGTTTTCATCTCTGTTGTCTTGTCACGGTTGCTTCCTCCACGGAGCGGCTGCTAATCCTTCAGAAGTTCTTTCCCGTTGATCACCAGCTTTCGCGGATTTTTCATGCTTTCGCCGGGGGGAATATAGGCATTGATCTGCCAGACCCGCCCATCGCTGGTATGGAAAGTCAGGGTGTAGCTGTCGAAGGTGTAGGTGCCGCTGCTGGCCCCCATGGCGCGGTCTGCCTGAGCCTGGTTCCAGTGATCAACCATGGTATACCCGTCGGGCACGATCAGCTGCGAAGTCTCACCGACCATGTGCAGGAAGTTGCCGTGTTCCTCGTAGCGACCGTCCGCATGTAGCGTCAGGCGCGGCGCATCCGCATCGCGCCAGTCGGCTCGAGCAAAGGTTCCATCAAGCCGGGTATTCGCCGGTATCGCGAGTCTGGTCCATGGCCGGTCACGGTCGGAGATCAGGGTGCCATCCTTGCCGATCGTGTACTCCGCCGTATAGCCACTATAGGTGAAGATCAACTTGTTGCCCTGTTTCTTCCATGTTCCCCAGAGCGGCTTCCTTATTTGCTGGTCCCAGCGAAGGTCGGAGCCCATGCCGCGGTCCGGCAACCGATGACGATAGGTTCCGTCCGGAAAGAACACATTGATGTCGGTATAATCCTCGATACTGGAGCTCAATCCCGGAGCTGCGGTCGTCATCGACTGCTCGTAGCGTCCGGTTGAAGAGTTATAAGTCTGCTGCATGCCCATCCCTGAACCGGCATGGAGCGACAAACCACGCTCAAGCCCAATATAGACGCCGGAAAGGCCCTTGCCGAAGCCCGGATCGAGTTTGAAGTTGCCGACGCTTCCTTGGGTGGCCGGCACCTGATTGTTCGACGCAGCAACGGCCGGCGCCTGTTTCAGGGTGATGTCCTGGGCGCTGGACATCGCATTGGCGACGACGTCCTTGTATCGATTGAAGGTGCCGTCCGAATCGGCCAGCTCCCAGAAACGCACACGCTGATTGCCGTGACGCGCCACAGCAATTTCACCGGTGTATTGGGTGCCGTTCAGTGTTGCGACACCGACACCGAACCGGAAGACCCAGCCGTTGTCGAAGCGTTGCTCCACCGGATTGCCGACCGGGCGCCATGGCCCCAGGTCGCGGATGGCCTGCGCATATTCGTCATCCAGGCTGAGTCTGGAGGTGCTCAGCGGCTCCACCATCAGGATCAGAGAATCGAAAAACGACAGATCGTCCGGAGACAGGGAAACCACTCCATTTTCCACCGTGCCCGTCCAGCTGGCCGGCAAGTCCAGCCATGGCACCAACTGTCGAGCTTCGTCGGCTCTGGCCTGCGGCATCAGGATTGATAGCAGGCAATATAGCCCGACTGCGAATTTGACAGCTGCTGTTCTCATCGTTCCTCTCCCCTGCGGGTAATGTATTCCGCTTATAACTTGTTGCCGCTCCCCGCTTCGACCCTGTAGCTGATCCGGTTGTCGCTACGCGACAGGATCACCTTCGTCGTGCTGCCTTCGGTCAGTGGTACATCGCGGACGGTCACGTCACCTTTCGCCGTGTGCACGATCACCGTGTAATTGCCCTGATACAGGTTCTGGGTCCCCTGGCCGGTCAGCCCCTCGCCTACCCTGTTTTCACGTCCATCGAGTACCTCGAACGGCATGGCCAGCGCTTCGTTGATGGCGTTGGCCAGCGCCTCGCGGTTCTGGGCATCGAAGAAGCGGCCGCCGGATTTGCCGGCCACCTTGTCCATATCCGCCTTATCCTTCTTGTCGGTGAGGGCGAAGCCGACGATGTCGATACGCGCATCCACGCCCTTGGCTCGAATCTGCTCCACTGCCTTGGCCGGATCGCCGTTGCACTCCTCCTTGCCGTCGGTGATCAGCACGATGTGTCGCGGGCCCTTGATCCTAGCCAGGTCTTCGCCGGCCTGTTGCAGTGAGTAGGCGATCGGCGTGTCTCCGAGAGCATTGATCGACTGGATCTGGTCGATCAGCCGTTTGCGGTCGAGCGTGCCGATCGGCGTGACCAGTTGGGAATCCTCACAGGATCCCTTACTGCCGGACTTGCGGCGGTTGCCGTAGACGCGCAAGCCGACCTGGGTATCGTCCGGGAAGAGGTCGATGATCTCCTTCATGACCTCTTTCGCCACGTCGATCTTCAGCTTGCCGTCCACCTTGTGCTTGGTTGATTTCATCGAGCCCGAGGCGTCGAGAATCAGTTCGATGGAGGCGCCTGACATCGCCTTGCCCTTTTCCCAGACGACGTTCAGATGGCCGGCGCCGGGCGCCGGTCTCCAGGCGACCTGATAATCTGTCGGCCGGCGCATCAGGCAGGCGGCACGGTCGAAAGCGACATCCAGATCGGTCTGGTTGCGGAATACGGCGTAGGCGCCGTGATTGACCGATGCCCAGTCCTGCATCAGGTCCTGAAAGTGCGAGGTTTTGTCCGCATACGGGTTCAGCTGCAATTCGAGGGTGAAGATGCGTGGCTCGATCTTGCGGAACTTCTCCCACATCTCGGCAGCCAGCTTGATGCCGGGGGACTCCGCATCGGTCAGCAGCACGATGCCGCGGTTGCCCGGCCGTTTGGCCAACAGATTGGTCGCCGCAAGCAGGTTGTTTTCGGCATCGCTGGATTCGTCCCGGCGGTCATAGCTGCCGATAGCGCGCTTGACCGCAAGCGGGTCGGAGGTCCAGTCGGGCAACAGCGGTGTCGGACGGCCATCCTTGAACGGCAGCAGGTTCACCGCCTCGAGGCCGGGGCGGATATCGTCGGCGAAACGGGCGATAGCCCGGTACATGGTTTCGTGATAATCGCCGACACTGCCGCTGTTGTCCCAGACGATCATGATCGACCGTTTGGCCTCGGCGACCTTCAGGTAGTAGCTCGCTCCGGGCTGGACCCGCGCATGAAAGATGCGTGCGCCATCGATCTCGTCGCCGGGTTCCAGCGTTACCTGCTCTCCCTTGCCGTCCTCCAGCTTGGGTTCCAGGCGCCCTGCACCGTCGCCGCTGAAAGCCAGTTCAAGCCGATCCAGATCTTTCGGGGTGTCGATGCGGTACCACTCGTCGCGTGCGCCGACTTCGACGCTCCCCGCGATCGTCTGTCTGACGGGCAATGGCCGGGCTTCGTTGCGGGTTGTGCCCCCGCCCTGTCCGGATGTCGTGGCAGGCAACAGGTTGTTCGCCTGCGCCTCGTAAGTGGCTGCACGGCGATAATGGCCCCATTCGCCGAGCATGGAGAGGTAGCCGTTACCCTCGGGCTGTTCGAAGATGCGCAGCGTTTCCGCCAGTTGCCAGCGGGTAGGCGTATCCGATCCGGGCATGGCGAAGCGGACGAAGCGTGCCCAGACGGGCTTGTCGAGAACCAGTTCGGCCATGCCGTTCTGGTCGCGTTGCAGTTTCCAGTTGGCAAGGGGCTTCCAGGGGCCGTTCGGATTGTCCAGGCTGATGGAAACAGAGACGCTGTCCGGCCGCCGGTTCATCTTGCTGGCACGGACACTCTCCACCCACTGCATTTTCGTGATGCGTGCAGCCCGGTCGTGGTGGAAACCGACGACCCATTCGACCGGTTTGAGTTTCTCGACGTCCGCCGCCGCCGCCTCATCCGCTTCGGTCAACATCGTCTGCAGGTCGAAGGTGCCGGATGTCGACCATGAGGCCCAGACCACATGCCCGCCCAAGGTCGCGTCAGCGATATTCAGGGGCCTGTCGCCCAGCGGGCGGGAGCCGGGGACGGCGATCACTTTCCATTCCGAAAGGACGACACCCGGTGCACCGTACAGCGTCGTTGGCGAATCGAGATGCAGGCGAACATGGCTTGCCTGGCGCGGCTTGTCGAATACGAAGGCCTGCTCATTTTCGCTCGTGTCGAGTATACCTGAGTACGCCGTGGTGTAGCTGGTTCCGTCCACGGAAAGCAGGACGGTGAATGGAATCGGGCTGGCCAGCGTGTAGCCGCTGGTTCCCGGGAACAGCGTGATGCCGGCAATGTCGGCGGGCTTGCCGCCGGCAAGCTTGACGGTGATATCGGCCGGCAGATCGCCGGACTTGATTTCGTAGCGCTGATTGAGCGGCGTCATTTCATCGAACAGCATGGCTTGCCGTCCGCGGGCGTACTTGTCGCCGTTCTCGACCTCGGCACCCAGGCCGCTCCAGGCCAGATTCAGCCCTCCCAGCAGTGCGGCCGGCAAAGGCTGATAGGCCTGTGGCGACAGGGCGGGAGCGGAACAGGTGGCCTGCAGCGGAACCACGGTCGTGCCGGCGCCCGACTGCCCGGCGGCATGCACGTAGAGCGGGATGGTTTCCAGTGCGGAGCGGTCGGGAAGCGCACGGATTTCGCCTTTCACCACGGCCGACTGTCCGGGAGCGAGGGAGAGGGTTTGCGGATCGAAACTGGTTTCCCAGCCGCGGCTGCCGGCCAGCGCCTCGATGCTCAGGTTCTGTGCGGCGGCACTGCGGTTGGTGACCGACAGTGCCAGCGATCCTTGCTGCACGACATCCCGGTAGGCACTGAAGGCCGGAGCTTTCCCCTGCAGCGACAGGTCGATGCCGGAGACGGGTTGTGCGGCCTGCGCGGCCGCCAGGGGCGGATTGAATCCGACGCCGAGGTGGTAGTTTCCCTGGCCGGAGATCTGCAGCAGATACGTGCTGCCGGGTTGCAGCGCGGCCTGATAGGCATGCGCGGTTGCCGAACTGTGCGCAGCATCCTCTTCGGTCGGCACCGGCTTGGTGCCGTCGCCGGCGACCAGCCGGACGTAGGCTTTGACATCGGTCCCGCTCAGGGTCAGCGACAGCCGTGTGGGAGCGCTGATGGCCGGCAGCGCGAACCAGTCCTCGCGCGCGAAGGCGCCCACCGAGCCGTTGAACTGGATGTCGCCCGGCAGCTTGCGCGCCATGGCCGCCGTACCGTTGGGCGACAGGTCAGCCGGCAGGTCGAAGGGATCGAGGCGATCGAGCCGTAGTTCGTAGGGAGCATCGCTGCTTGCGCTCCCTTCCGCCTGTACGCTGACCAGGTATTCGCCCGGCATCAGCAGCGCTTCGTAGCGCGACGGCTCACCGGCCGCTGCATTATAGTCGCCGCGGACATTGAGGCCGTTGCCCTCCAGCTTGAGGGTCAGGCGCAGATCCGGAGGTGGCGTCAGGGTCAGCGCCAGATGCGTGGGGACGTCGATCGAGAAGCGGTAGTTGTCGACATCGTCCTGGTGGCCGATCAGCCCGCGGCGCGGGTCACCGAAATGCAGGATGTGCGCCTGCGAGGGGTGATCGTTGGGCTCGAACTCCACACTCTTGTCCGGGCGCCCCAGGGGGACGGCGCGCACGGTATAGGCGCCGGGCTGTCCCATCCGGGAGAGCTTGATCCAGTACTGGCCGGGGAGCAGCAACAGATTGTCGAGCCGCACTGAATCCTTGCCGCGACTGTCGTGCTCGGCCAGCCGCCGCTCACCGGCCGCATAAAGTCCGAGCGACCGGAAGCCGGGGCCAGCCGCCTCGATGCTCCACAGTTGCGGTTCGCCGTCGGCGCGGAATGTATACCAGTCGGCCTCATCGTCCGGGCCAAGCGTTCCTTTTGCTGCCAGGCCTTTGCCGAGAGGCGTCGACTGGGCGGGCTTGTTGTTCGGTTCGGCTTCGGCGATGGCCTGGGCCGCATCGAATGGCGGCAGGACAATCGGCATCATCTTCGGCTTTTCCGAAGGCGGCACGAAGGCGGGCCTGGCCGGAGTCTGCACCGCATGCTCCTCGGCGGATGCGGCCTGCGCGGTTTCGGTGCCCGGTATCGCTTCCGACGGAGCACCGCCGGCTGCCGCGGCCGGTGCGGTGGCCACAACGACGGGTTCGAGTGCCGCGGCCGACATGCTGCTGGCCGCGCCGGGCTTCACGTCGGCAATGCTGCCAGCGGCCAGCTGCAGGCTGCCCTCGCCGGCAAAGCCCCGGTAGCGCAGCAGCGATGGGGCCGGCGCATCTGCCGGCAGGGAGTAGGCGAGCTCGAAACGGACAGGCGTATCGGGTGGCAGGACGAACGGCTCCGGCGGTTGCCGGAACAGGCGGCGGGTCAGGCCGGCATCGGGATGGTATTCGCTGTTCCCCGCCTTGAGCACGAACTGTTGTCTGGCATTGATCTCGACCCCCTTGCTGCCGCTCTCCGGAGTGGCCATCAGGTCCACGATGGTAATGCCGTTTTCACGGCGCGTGCCGATCAGCCCCAGCGTCAGGGCGCCGGCATCCTGCCATTGCTGGGTTGCCGCGGGAGCCGCCGCCGGCGGTTCGGCCGTCGCCTTGAGCCTGAGCACGTCGCTGCGGCCACGCAGGCCGAGGGTGAAACGGTTCTCCCGTTCAGGCACGACGAAGGCGACGGACTGGCGGCTGGCCACTTCGGGCGTGAAAACGATATTGCCGGAGCCGTCTTCGGGCGGCAGGCCGTAGTGGAGGCTGCCGCCGTCGCCGGTCAGCCAGAGATACTTGCTCGGATCGGCGAAAACGAGCGCACCCATGTTGTTTTGCTTGGCGATGCTCTTGCCGAGCAGATCGACCACCGCGAAACGCCAGCCAGCGGGCGCCTTCTGGCCGGCATAGCTGTCGACACTGCGCATGCCGAGCACAGAGAGTTCGAGTTCGCCCGATTTGCCGGCATCCACCGGCGAAGTCCGCGCCGGTGTCTCCGCCTTTTTCATGTCCCCGGCCACCGGCAGTGAGACATGGCCGTTGTCGTAATCGAACAGGCGCAATTCGATATCGCTCATCCCCTTGGGGACGAACCATGCCATGCGCGCATCACGCGTTTCCCCCAGATGGGCGATGCCGAAAGGCTTGTTGGCATCCATGCCATCCGGCATACCGCTGCTGGCCGGCTGCAGCCGGTACGCCTCGCCGCCGGCGATCAGCCACAGGTGTCGGGAGGGGATGGGAACCTTGTAGGCGACATCCATGTCGACCATCTCTTCCTTGCCGCCGCTGCCGCCGGAATGCAGGCCACCGGCACCGAAGCTGCGGTCGCCGGCGCTTTCGAGCGAAGCCCGGCTGACCTTCTGTTTGGGATGCACGTTCGTCCAGCGGGTGAACAGGACGATGGCCTCCATGCCGGCAGGAGCCGGCACGCCGGCGATCTCGTCGCTGCGTAGCACCTGCAGCAATTCGATGCGGGCGCCGCTGTTGGCTGCGCCACTTTTGACCGCCGTACCGGGCGGCAGCGCCGACATCGACGGATTGAGCTTGATCTTGGCGGCACGGGGCACGCTCTCCACCGCCTGCGGTTGCGGGTAATGCGCCGGATCCTCGGTCAGGAACGGGTCGGACCAGGGGCTTGCGGCATAGGCGGGAAACGCCAGCCAGGGAGCGACGAACAGGGTTGTGGCGAGGCCGGCGACAGCAAGGCCGTTATGAGCCCGGCGGCTTACTCGTCGCATGGCAGCTTCTGCGCGAACGCATCGAATTCATTCTTGCTGGTTAGCGGCTCATTACGTTTGTAGCCGCTCAGGATGATGCTGGAGGCGCACATCATGCCCTTGGTGTATTTTTCACAGAAGGAGAGGGTTTTGACTTCGATACCCTTGGCCTCCTTCTTGTGCTCGAAGCAGGTGCCGCTGAGGGTCGCCGATGCCGAGGGGCCGGCCTCCGCTTCGGGGCAGGACATGCACTTGAGCTTCTTCATGCGCGCCTCGATATCGGCGACGATCTCCGGAGTGATATTGCCGTTCTCCAGGACCTTGGCAGCCAGAAGGGTTTCCGTGCTGGCGGCGCCGACGATCATGCCGATTACGGCTCCGGTATCCTCGTTCAGACCGATCTCTTCGGTGTTGACCGAATATTCGGCCATCGCCGAATGCAGGCCGTCATCCATGATTCCGATGATCCGGCCGGTTTGCGGATCGCGTTCCCACCAGCCTAGCCGCGAGCGGCCGGCCAGCGTTTCCGGTTTCGGCGGTATGATGACTTCGCGGCCGGCCTTCAGGCTGTTTTCTATCAGCTGGCGGGAATAGGGCGACAACCCTTCGATCCGCCCGAGCTGGCCGATATCGGCCGCCGTGAAGGTCAGCATGGCCGCCGGACCGCCCTTGATTCGCGTGATCAGGTTGGCGGTGTTGGAGGACTCCTTGAGGCCGAGTGTGCGTTCGAGAAACCGGCTCTCCAGCATGGTGTTCTGGATGCCGCGTGCCGTCTGGAAATGCTCGGCCAGCCTGCCGGGATTGCCCGGATAGGGCCAGGCATCGACCTGATCGAGCCGCAGGTCGATCGATGCCTCGTAAGCGGATGACGAGCCGTTGCTGGCCGATACGATGATGATGCGCGGCAGCGACTGGGTAAAGCTCACGCCGCTGGCGAAGGCCATTTGCCGCGTCATGCGGGTCGATTCGGCGGCCAGCCGCAGTCCGAGCAGGTGTCCGGTCACCAGTCCGAGCCTGTCGCTCAGCTCGGAGGCCGAGGCCAGCTCGTCCCGAGCCGGCGACTTTGCGTCAGCCAGCGCATTCAGCCGGGACCGGATACCCTTCAGATCAATGGCGCGGCCGAGCCGGGTCGCATAGGCATCGACATCGTCCGGCTCGAGGGGTCCGGGCAACATCACGATGCCGAAGCGCCGGAACAGTGCTGGCCGCTTGCCGGAATTACCGGGAGCGTCGACCGCGAACAGATCCCGTTCGATGACCACCGGCTGGCCTCCCGGTGTGCGAATCTCGAAACGCAGCCATTCCCGTTTGATCTCCGAACCTGGCTGGTCATCCAGCAACAATGTGCCGGCCACCTGGCTGCTGCGGCTGCCGGACAGGCTGCGCCGGATCATGACGCCGAGAGGCTGCGGCGGTCCCGGCTTTTCCGGTTCGGCCTCCTTGACGGTGGTATCGCCGGAAAGGGCGCCGCTGAAAAGATCGCCGGCATTCCTGCGTTTCTTTTCAGCGGCCGGTTTGAAGCGGGGGTAGCCGATCTCCGTCAATGCCAGCGGCTGCATGCCGATATCGGCCGTACGTGCCTGCAGCCTCCCGAGAACCCGTTTTTTGCCGGCGACCGTCTCTTCGTTCACCGACAGGTCGACCGTCTGGTACATCGTATCCGGCAGCGTATCGAAACGTGCCTCGGCCTTGGCATAGGCTTCGCCGATGCGTGCACGCGGGAAGGATGGATCGAGCGGCAGCCAGCTGCCGTCACCCTGATCGACTTCGAGCCAGAGGTGATCGCGTGCGGCCTGCTGCAGGGATGGGTCTGAAGACAGGGCAAAGGGGCTGTATTCGGGAGGGAAATCCGTTTTCGGCAGATCCGGCGGATACATGCCGCGCAACAGCGTTTCGAGGTTGCTGCCGGACAGGGTGCCGCGGACGAAGCGGACGCGGTATCCCTTGGCTTTCAGCAGGTCGGCCAGCAACAGCGCCTGATCCGCTGCATTGCCGCCGCGTGCCAGCGCCGTTGCTTCCGGCCCCCGCACCACGCCGGGGTAGGGTTCAAAGCGGATGCCTGTGGCAACGGCGGCAAAGAGGTCGTCGAACGACAAGGCCTGATAGCGGGCCATCGCATCCGTTCCGATGCTCGGCCACCCTGGAGCTGCCGCCGCCGGCAACGCCATGCCGAGTGCAACGGCGGTGAAGCAGGCAACCCCGATGTGGCGGAGATGCGGTCGGGTCAGGGCAAGGGAAATGCGCATAAACTAGGGCACGGCCTAGAATCCCAGCTCCTTCTCCAGGTCATCCTGCTCCTTGGAGAATTTCTTCTGGCGCACCTTTTCCTTCTTTTCGTATTCGGCGGCCTTCTGTTCGCGTTCGGCACCCGCCAGCTCCTCGGCATGCGCAGCCTTGTCCTTCGCGCCGGCGGCCTCGTAGCATTTCGCGGCGGCCGGGTAGGCGCCCTTCTTTTCATAGTCTTCGCTGAGGGCCATCGCTTTCGCGGTTGCCTGCTTCACCTTCGCCTGGTTGCCCGAGATCCTGTAATACTCGAGGGTCGATGCCATGTTCAGGCAGCCTTCGTCTTTGGCCAGTGCGTCGCCACGCTGTTCGGCCAGTGCCATGACAGCCTTTTTGCGGCTGCCATCGTCACCGGCATAAGGTAGCCATTCGATCTCGCGCGCCAGGTATTCCGGCTGATACATACCCGGTGCGAACATTTTCGCCTCGGCCTTGTGGAAGTGATCGGCGCGTGATGTGGCCACTTCCCGCAAGGTCTTTTTCAGGTTGTCGAACGGGTGCGCCCTGCTGTAGGCCCAGGCATCCTTGAACTCAGACTCTCCTTGACTATAGCCGTTGCCCTGGAGCGGAGCCGCCTTGACCCTCGCAGCATGGATGCGGGCGGCTTCGGCAAACTGGCAGCTTTCGTCGTGAATCCGGATGGCATCCACCAGCCGGCCGGCCTTTTCGGCCTTGTCCGCACGCTGCTGGGCGATATTGCCCATCAGCGCCAGGAAGCCTTTCTCGAGCGAAGGGCGCACACATACCGCCTTGTCCGGCTGCCGCGCGATGGATCGGCCATATTCGTCCTCGCCGCCCTCGGCCTGGGCATCGGCCTCTTCCAGCTCCTTTTCGACGGTTGCCTTGGCCTCATCGGCCTTGCCGGCATCGGCCAGCGCCTTGACCTTTTTGTAGAGGCTGTCGCCATGGCCGTAGTTGCTTTCGCTGCAGGGATGGGTCTCCATCCCTTCGCCATCGCCCCCTAGCGTGAAGGTGTTGTCGAGAATGAATCCGAAACGGTTCTGTTCGCAGGTTTCGGCAGCCCAGCCGCTGGCGGATAAAAAGAGGGCCGATGTGAATGCGATCAACCAGTAAAATTTGCGCATGACATCCTCCGGTCAGTTAAACAGGTCGAGGGCGTCCTTGAGGTTGAAGCCTTTCCCTCCACCGCCACCGGAACCGCCCATGCCCGGCATGCCCATCTTCGAATAGCCGGACGGAATCTCGAACAGCGAGGCGGGCTGCTTGCCGACCTTGAGCTTGCTGAGTTCTATCTTCATGCGCATCTTGCTGCCCTTGTCCTTGGCGATCATGTCCATCTTGACCACGATGCCATCCTTGGTGGTCCACCAGAAGCCGCCCATCTTGCTGCCGTCCTTGGCGGTCATGATGACCTTGCTCTTCTGCGTCGGAATGCCGTTGATGGTCTCTTCGCCCATGGGCGTCTGCTCGACCTTGTAGCTCTCCGGATTGTTCGGATCGTCCGGGTTGAGCGCGCCTTCCATATACATCTGCTCGGAAGGCATCAGCGTCCAGGTGACCTTCTTGTCGAAACGCATGATGATCACGGTCTGTTCTCCGTCCATCTCCATTTCGCGGCGCTGTTTCCCGGGCGTAACGTAGATCATACCCTCCATGGAGGCCTCGGCGGTTTCCATGACCTGATAGGCTGAATAGGAAACCTTGGGCGGCTGCCAGGCCCAGGCATTGCCGGCCAGCAACATAGTTAAAGCGATAACAATGAGACGAATGATCATGATAAGACCTCCCCCGGAGTGTATGGATTAAGTGTTTCGCCGGCTGTCTGAAAGCCGGCGAAACACTTGATTGAATTGTGGAATTCGACAGATAAAAGCGGGCCGCTCACCTCGAAGTGTGTTCGAGCGCCTCATGGCGCGGCAGATCAAACCAACAGGTTTCGTAAGCGTTCCCCTTTCCCCTCAAACCTGACTAGGCAATTAGACTACAAAGCGGCGGCTGTCAAACGGATGGGGATGGATGTCCTGCAAAGAAGAAGCCATTAAGGCCGTCGAGCACAAACTGGACCGCCACTGCGAGCAGCAGTAGGCCGATCAGGCGCGAGATGACATTCATGCCCGTGGCACCCAGCCGGCGGGTAATCGAGGTGGAAAAATGCAGGATGGCCCATGAGAGAAGGCCGACCAACACGATGACGATGGTGACCGTGGCAACACCTTTCGGCGCCGGCTGGGTGGCAGCCAGCACCATCACGGTTGAAATGGCGCCCGGTCCGGCCAGCAAAGGTACGGCGATTGGAGTCAGCGACACATCCGGTTTGCTGATGCCCTCGTCCAGTTCGGCCGGCGTGGTTCGCACGCCGGTGTCGGTCGCTTTCAGCAGATCCATCGACATCACCGCCAGAATGATGCCGCCGGCGATACGGAAGGCGTCGAGCGATACGGAGAACCAGGCGAGCAGCGCCTGTCCGGCAAAGAGGAAGAAAAACAGGATGCCTGAAGCGAAGGCCGCCGCTCGCCGGGCCATGCGCCGGCGCTCGTTGTAAGTGTTGCGATCGGTCGTGGCCGCAAAGATGGCTGCCGCGGCCAGCGGGTCGACTACGGCGACAAGACTGATCAGGCACTGCCAGAAGAATTCCATGAATCGTCCTGCATCACCCCGGAGGATATTCAAGTAGCAACGTAGAACCAGGGCACTGTTTCGGCAAGTACACAAGGATGATTTTCTGGCAGTCTGGGCGGATGGATGCGGTCTGGGAAGTCGTTCTGCTCGGATTGGCCGTGGGGCTTGTGGCGGGAGCCGTCGGCGGCACGCTTGCTGGTCTCGCCGGTGTCGGCGGCGGCCTTATCTATGTGCCGGTTTTCTACGCTGCGATGCCGGCCAGCAACGATACGATGGCGGCACATGTGTTCGGCAGCATGGTGGCCATCGTCATCACCGGTTTCTTCTCCGCGCGCGCCCATTGGCGGCTGGGGCATGTGGACACTACAGCGATGCGACGACTGTTGCCGGGCTTGCTGGTGGGGGCCGGCATCGGTTTGTGGCAATCGCTGCAGCTACCGCAGGTGTGGGTTTTGCTCGGGCTTGGCCTGCTGGATGGCTGGATCGCCTGGGATTACGGGCGGTACCGGCATCCGAAGCCGGGAGTCGTGCCGCTGTCGGTCATGGCGGGTCCGGTCGGCTATCTGTCAGGGTCGCTCGGCATCGGCGGGGGCACCATGCTGGTGCCGTTGTTGCGTCGCCACCTCAGCCTGCGCGAAGCCGTCGGCACCTCGGCAGCGGCCGGCATGATCATGGCCACCGGCGCCGTCACGGCGAACCTGCTGCTGGAACGGAACTGGATGGACGTACTGGCGGACAGTCTGCCGTTTCTGGCCGGTGCCTGGCTGGGAATCCTGCTGATTCTGCCGAAAACCAGCCGCTGGGCCGCCCGCTTGCACGCCACGATCAGCGAAGCGGTCATGCGTCAGCTGCTGAAACTGCTGTTTATGGTGCTTTCCGGATCCCTGCTGCTGGCGGCCTGGCTGGCCTAAACGAGCGGGCTCCCCGGTCGTTGCCAGGGAAGTTTGCCATCCGATTCGATAGCCACACGCATCACGAGGCCCAGAGCGGCAAGCATGGTAATCAGGGCGGAGCCGCCGTAGCTGATGAACGGCAGCGGTACGCCGACAACCGGTAGCAGGCCGGAAACCATGCCGATGTTCACACTGATATAGAGCATGAAGATGGCGGCGACGCCAATGGCCAGGAGCGATGCGAAGCGGCTGTGGGCGCGCGAGGCGATCAGCAGGATGCGGCCGACCAGCACGGCGTACATCAGCAAGAGCAGCGAGATGACGATCAGCCCACCCTCCTCTGCCAGCACGGCGAAGATGAAGTCGGTATGCTGCTCGGGCAGGAAGTGCAGCCTGCCCTGGCTGCCCTGCAGATAGCCCTTGCCGAGCAGGCCACCCGAGCCGATGGCGATGGTGGACTGGATCACGTGATAACCGGCACCCAGGGGGTCGGATTCCGGATTCAGGAACGTCAGCACCCGCTGCTTCTGATAGTCGTGCATGTAATGCCAGAGAATCGGGGCCGCCAGCAGGGTCGCGAACAGCGACAGCGCGAACCAGCGCCAGGGAAGGCCGGCGGCGACCAGCATGACCGTCGCCGCGAAAAGCAGCACCAGTGTCGTGCCGAGATCGGGCTGGATGACGATCAGGAACGCCGGCAGCACGGTCAGGCCGACGGCGACAGCCAGATGCGGCAGGCGGTTGGCTTCGCGCGAGGCGAACCAGTGCGCCAGCATGAACATCAGCGCCCATTTCATCAGTTCGGAAGGCTGGATATGAATGATGCCGAGGTTCAGCCAGCGGCGGGCACCCATCTGTACGTCGCCGATCAGCGGTACCAGCGCCAGCAGCAACAATGCCAGCAGGTAGATCGGCCAGCAGGCCAGGCCCAGCAGGCGCAGCGGTACGAAACAGAGGGTCAGGAATACGGCGAGGCCAAGCAGCCAGAAGACGTTCTGCTTCTGCCACAGGCCGATGTCGCCCTGATGCACGGCCGAATAGAGGGTGACAAGGCCGAGTGCGGCCAGACAGGCCAGGCAGGCGAGCAGCACGCGATCCATGGAGCGGAATACCTGCAGCATGTCAGGCGCCTCCCTTGCCGGCAGTGGCGGCTTTTCGCGCCTTGGCCGAGTCTGGTCCGGGAGCCGGCGGCGCGATGGTCTCCTTGCTTGCCAAGGTTTCCAGAACCTTGGCGGCGATCGGACCGGCGGCCGAGCCTCCGTGTCCGCCATGTTCGACGAAGACGGCAAAGGCGATTTGCGGATTCTCGAATGGCGCGAAGCCCATGAACCAGGCGTGGTCCTTATGCCGGTCGTATTCGGGTGTGCTGGGTTGCTGGTCGTCCTGCGCCATGGCGATGACCTGCGCGGTACCGGTTTTGCCGGCCACCGTCCATGGCACATGCCGCATTGGCCAGAAAGCGGTGCCGTGAGGGTCGGCAACCACGTCGCGCATGGCATTGCGGACGGTCTGCAGCTGCGCCGGATCGACATCGATGGTGCGTTCGATAACCGGAGGTTGGTCGGCCTCCAGTGCCGGCCTCAGCAACTCGCCGCCGTTGGCGAGCGCTGCCGCGAATCGCGCCACCTGTAACGGCGTCGCGGTAATCGAACCCTGGCCTATGGCCGTGATCATGGTTTCACCGCGGAACCATTGCTGCCGGCGCAGGGCGGCGGAATCGCGCCGGTTGTCGGCAACCATTGGCGTTGCGTTCGGTATATTGCCGCGCGATTCGGGCGGCAGGTTGATGCCGGTCCGTTCGCCGAAACCCCAGCGATGTGCCTCCTCGCTGAGCTTTTCCATGCCGAGCTGGTCGCCCAGTTCGTAGAAATAGACGTCGCAGGATTCCACGATGGCATTGTGCAGGTTGATCTCCTGATGCCCCTCGCGTTTCCAGCACCGCAGGTTGCGGTCGGCCAGCTGGATGAAGCCATGGCAGAACGTATGGCCGGTGGCCAACGGCTCGTCGTACCGCAAGCCGGCAAGGGCGGAAACGAGCTTGAATGTCGAGGCGGGCGGATAGGCGGCCTGCGTACTGCGGTTGAGCAGCGGCTTGCGGGGGTCCTGCAGCCAGGTCTGCCACTGTTCGCTTTCCAGGCCGGTAATGAACTGGTTGGTGTCGTAACCGGGTTTGCTGATCATGGCGATGACGCCGCCGGTGTTGACATCGAGAACAACGACGGCACCCGTCCGGTTGCCCAATGCATCCGAAGCGGCCTTCTGGATATCGATATCGAGCGTCAGCTGCAGCTTTTCGCCGAGTGTCGGCGGCGAGCGCTTGAGCACGGCAATTCGGTGGCCGTGGGCATCGACCTCCTCCTGCTGCGAGCCGAGGCTGCCGTGCAATGTCGTTTCGAAGGATCGTTCCACCCCCGTCCGTCCGACGAATTCGGTGGGCAGGTAGCCGGCATCCAGATCTTCCTGATTGGCCAGCGACAGATAGCCGATCAGATGCGAGGTCAGCGGACCATACGGATACCAGCGGAAGGTACCGGCCTGCACATCGACACCGGGCAGATGGTGCAGGCGGGAAGCGAGAGGCGCCACCTGTTTCCATTTCAGCTTGTCGTCCAGCAGCACCGGCCTGTCGGCACGCGAACGCTGGATACGATCTCGGATGGAGAGTTCCTTGCTATCGCTCCAGCCAAGTATCGCCGACAGGGTGCCGAGCGTGGCATCCATGTTTTCGACACGCTCGGGAATCATCATCACCTGATAGGCGATGGTGTTGACGGCCAGGCCGCGACCGTAACGATCAAGAATCTCGCCACGGACCGGCAGCACCGGCACCACGTTGATGCGGTTCCTGTCGGCCTGCAGGGCATATTTGTCGTGCTGGATCCATTGCAGGTTGATCAGCTGGCCAAGCAGGACGAGCAGGATTGCTGCCATCACCCCGTAGAGGACGTTCACCCGGGTTTTGAATACCTGCCGAGCCCTAAGCTGATCGTGCATAGACATTTGCCAGATTGAACCACACCGGGACACAAAGGCCGAGGGTGAGCAGCCAGGCGAGCGTCGACCAGCCGAGGAATAGCATCGGCAGGCTTGTCAGGATCAGCAGCGTCAGCCGCTGCGGCAGGCCCGGGCCCAGGCGCTCATCGAGATGGGGCAATAGCAGAGGAATGACGACCAGCCAGGGCAGGTTGCCCCAGATCGTCCAGTAGAATACCGCATCATGAAAGCCGGTGGCGGGCAGCACCCACACCCAGGAACCCCGATGGGCAAGCAGGGCCGCCAGCAGCAGCGAGAGTGTCCAGTCGGGCTGGGCCATCGATTGGGAAAACGCCAGATTCAACGCCAGCCCCCCCAGCGACAGCAGCAGGATCCAGGCGGCGATCATGGCTTGGTTACGGGAGCATTGGAGGCAATGGCAAGCCAGTTGTCACGCTGCCAGTGGGCAACGGGAACTGCAGCCACGTGGGAGAATATCTCGCCCGGCTTGGGTTCGACGCTGGTTATCCTGGCAACGGCAATGCCGGGCGGGAACAAGCCGCCGGCGCCGGAAGTATAAAGAATGGCTCCGATCTCGGGGGCATTCTGCGAGGGGACGAAATCGACCTCCAGGGAGTTTCCCTGTCCACGCAGCAGGGCCGCCAGCGGGCTGCCCGGCAGCGTGACCGGTACGGCGAGCGAGGCATCCAGAATCGTCCGCACGGTTGCGTAGCCGCCGTTGACGCTGTCGACGACACCGACCAGGCCATCGGAGGATACGACGACGTCATCGGAAGCAGCCCCTTTCGTCTGGACGATCAGGTACTGGCTCATGGCGTCCGGGCTTCGACCGTGCACCTTGGCGGCAGACCAGTGGTAGCCGGGGATATCGGCAACGCTCAGCAGTTCGCGAAGCTGCCGGTTTTCGCTGCGCAGGCTGTTGGTTTCCTGAATCAGGGACGCCTGCTGTTCGACCTGTTTCTGCGCCTCCAGGTAGCCTTGTTGCAGTTCGTCGCTGTTTTTGAACCAGAGGGAAAAGGATTGCCACCATTCAACAGGAGCATGCAGCGCATCGACGGCGGGCGCCATCAGCAGCGAAACACTCGATGCCATCGGCAGGCGTGAAATGATGATGACCGCAATGACCAGCGGGATCAGCCAGATCCATGGGCCGCTTCTGCGGACAGCCATCCCTTACTCCTCGAAGAGTACGCCCCGCATGCGATCGAGCTCCTCAAGTACACGTCCGCTGCCGAGCACCACGCAGTCGAGGGGATTTTCAGCGACCGTCACCGGCAGGCCGGTCTCCTCGCGCAGCAACTGGTCGAGGCCGACCAGGAGGGCGCCGCCACCGGTCAGGACAATGCCCTTGTCGACGATGTCGGCGGCAAGTTCGGGCGGCGTGCGTTCCAGACAGACCTTGACGCCCTCGATGATGGCATTCACCGGTTCGGTCAGGGCCTCGAGGATTTCCGAGTCGTCCAGCACGAGGTTTTTCGGAACGCCGTTGATGAGGTCGCGTCCCTTGACCTCCATCTCGCGTCGCGTCTCCTGCGGAAAGGCGCTGCCGAGATTCATCTTGATCTTTTCCGCCGTCGGGGCGCCGATCAGCAGGCTGTACTTGCGGCGCAGGTGGTTGATGATGGCCTCGTCCATCTTGTCGCCGCCCACACGGACCGAACGCGAGTAGACAATGCCGCCATAGCTGATGACGGCGATTTCGCTGGTGCCGCCGCCGATATCGACCACCATCGAGCCGGAGGCCTCGGTCACCGGCAGGTCGGCACCGATGGCTGCGGCCATCGGCTCCTCGATGAGGTAAACGGCACGGGCACCGGCCGACAGGGCCGACTCGCGGATGGCGCGGCGTTCGACAGGGGTGGAGCCGTACGGCACGCAGATGACGATGCGCGGCGCGATGCCCCACGAGCGCTTGTGCACCTTGCGGATGAACTGCTTGAGCATCTCCTCGGTGATCACGAAGTCGGCAATGACGCCATCCTTCAGTGGCCGGATGGCCGAAATGGCGTCGGGGGTGCGGCCGAGCATGCGTTTCGCATCGGCGCCGACGGCCAGCACCTTGCGATTCTGGCGACCGCCGCCTTCATGGACGGCCACAACCGACGGCTCGTTCAGCACGATGCCTTCGCCGCGGACGTAAATCAGCGTATTGGCCGTTCCCAGGTCGATGGAGATATCCCGGGAAAAAAATCCGAATAAGTTCTGCAGCATGGATTAACCTGTGCCTGAAAAATCTTGGGCGCCTAGCATAAAGGCCGCATTGCCGGAGGTAAAGCCAGGCTCAAACGGAGGCGTCAGGCCGGCGTGCCCATGGTCGATGCAATCGCCAGGCAGACGACAACCAGCGCGATATAGGCTTTGTACCCGTGGCGACTGTAACGATGCGGGGAAACCATCGAACTTACAAACATAGCGCCCTCCAGACCGCGCGAACCATGCCAGCCGCCGGAGGCTGGAAATGTGACGGGCATCATGGGCATGAAATCCGGCGAATTTCTTCATTTGGCCGCAAATCGGGTTATGATCGGCGCATGTGGCTGCAAAAATCGATCCGCTTGGCTTCGCGTCCTCGCGGCTTCCATCTGATCACACAGGAGATCGTGCAACAATTGCCGGAGCTGGCCGACTGCCGGATCGGCCTGTTGCACCTGTTCGTCCGGCATACCAGCGCCAGCCTTACGATCAACGAAAATGCCGACCCGACCGTACGCCACGACATGGAGGCGCACTTTCACCACATCGTGCCGGAACACCTCCCCTACTTCCGGCATACGCTGGAAGGACCGGACGACATGCCGGCGCATATCAAGGCGTCGCTGCTCGGCTGTTCGGTCACGATTCCGGTCCGGGACGGCCGGCTTGCACTCGGCACCTGGCAGGGGATCTGGTTCGGCGAGCATCGCGAACATGGCGGCGAACGGTCGCTGATCGCGACACTGAACGGCGAAACGCAAACGGGAAGTTAGGCGAACTCCACCCATACCGGTGCATGATCGCTGGGGCGTTCCAGGGCTCGGAAGCCGGTTGCCACTCCGCCAGCTTGCGGTAGCAGCGATGCGGTCGCCAGCAGGTGATCGATCCGCAGTCCCCAGCCGCGGCCAAAGGCATTCAGGCGATAGTCCCACCAGCTGAACATGCCCTCTTCGGGATACAGCTTGCGGATGGTATCGGTGAGCCCCAGCGCCAGCAGGCTGTCGAAATGCTGCCGCTCGGCGGTGGAACACATGATCTTCTCGCGCCAGCGTTTCGGATCGTGGATATCGATGTCGGCCGGAGCGATGTTGAAGTCGCCGAGCACGACGAGCCGTGCGTGGCGTTCGATCTCGCCTTTTAACCAGTCGCGGAACGTCTCCAGCCAGGAGAGCTTGTAGGCGAACTTCTCCGAGCCGACCTCCTGGCCGTTGGGAATGTAGACATCGATGATGCGCACGCCGTCGATGGTGGCGGCCAGCAGCCGCTGTTGCGGGTCATCCATGTCGGGCAGCCCCGTCGTGACGTCGACAGCCGGCGATCTGCTGAGGATGGCGACGCCGTTGTAGGTCTTCTGGCCCGCAAACACCGCCTGGAAACCCGCTGCCTCAATCTCGGCGCGCGGGAACTTCGCATCCTCCAGCTTGGTCTCCTGCAGGGCCAGGATATCCGGCTGCTCGCTGGCCAGGAATTCCAGCACGTGCGGTAGCCGTACATTCAGCGAGTTGACGTTCCAGGTGACGATGCGCATGGCTAGATGCTGACCAAAGGGCGGCCGGCCCTCAAGGCTTACTCCTCTTCGGAGAAGTTTTTCAGGCAGCGCTGCAGGGCGCGTTGCATGGCCAGCCCGTCCTGGTAGCGGTTGCCCGGATCCTTCTGCAGGGACCGGTCAATGATCGTCTTGACGCATGGCGGCAGTTCCGGTCGCAGTTTGAGCGGATCCTGGTGCTTCTCGGAGGTGATCTGGAAGGTGAGGGCCGCCACCGAGTCGGCACTGAAGGGGCGTTTGCCGGTCAGCAGTACGAACATCGTGGCACCGAGCGAAAAGATGTCGGCCCGTCCGTCCACCGGCTGACAGGTTACCTGCTCCGGCGACATGTAGGCGGGGGTGCCGAGCATGGTGCCGGTCTTGGTCCGGCTGGAGGAGGTGACGCGGGCGATACCGAAGTCGGTGATTTTCACGACGCCGCTTTTCTGGTTGTACATGATATTGCCGGGCTTGATGTCGCGATGCACGATCCCCTGCTTGTAGGCATAGTCGAGACCGCTTGCCACCTGAGCGATGATGTCCAGAACGGTCGGGACGGGCAGCAGCTTGTTGCTGCGCGTGAAATCGCTGAGCGGCTGTCCGTCCAGGTATTCCATGGCGATGTAGGCCAGATCATGCTCCTCGCCGGCATCGTAGATGGTGACGATGTTGGGATGGTTCAGGCGACCGGCTGCCGCGGCCTCGTGGAAGAAGCGTTCCTCGACATCCTTGAGTTCGCTGGCTTCGAATTCCTGCGACAGCGCCAGTGTCTTGATGGCCACGGTACGATCGATCTTCGGATCCCGGCCGAGATAGACCGAGCCCATGGCACCCTTGCCGATCTCCTTCTCGACCTCGTAGCGGCCGAGACGCGGCTTCTGGCCATCCTCGCCCGGCATCAGCAGTACGCTGGCGCTGAACTGGCCGCTGCTGGTCAGCGCGGCAATGCCCAGCTTCTCGGCATTGATCTTGCGTTTGGCCGTGTCCTTGAAGGTCGGGTCGATCTGCAGAATATGCTGGTAGGCCGCGGCGGCTCGTTCGTAGCGGCGCTGACGTTCGAAATCGAGCGCCAGATTGTAGATCAGCTCCAGATTCCCCGGTTCCGGCGGCAGTTTCTTGAAGGTTTCGAAGGCCTGCTCCTTCTTGCCCTGCTCCTGATAGGCGATCCCCAGCAGGCGCTGGGTGTAGGCCACGTCGGCCAGGTGCCGCACGCTTTGCGACGTGTAGAGGCGGCGCAGGCCGATGAGTGCCAGTCCGCCCGCCATCAGCAGGATGGCAAGACCGCTCTGCATCCACAATTGGTCGGTCAGCAGCAGATAGCCGGTAAAGCCGGCCATGGACAGGACGCCTGCCGCAGCGACGGCGATGCAGTAACCGTAGCGCAGGCGCGGAAACAGCAGCGTGAGCAGCAGAACGGTCACGATAAACAGTGCCCATTCGGTAGCGCCCAGCAGGTCCGTTCGGCCGTAGAGGTCATGATTCAGGATATTGGCCGTGGCAAGCGCCATGATTTCGGCGCTGGTCAACTTGCCGCCGCCGGGGACGTCGAATTGCCGGCGCATCAGGGTATCTCCGGCAATGATGATCGCCTTGCCCTTCAGCTGGCTGGTCTTGAAGTCATCGGCCAGTACACGGGAAAGCGGATAGGTTTCGAATTGAGCATTCGGATAGAGGCGCAAAAAGGCCTGCAACTCCCTGCCGGTCTTGATGTCGATATCGCCATAGCTGAGCTTGCCGGGCGAGGCTGCGAGCTTCTCGGGCTTGCCCGCTGCCAGCAGCAGCGGAATCGTCGGCACGACACCATTGCCTGCCTTGTGCAGCAGTTGCAGGCCACGCACCCGGCCATCGCTGTCGCGCAGCAGGGAGAGGGAGCCGAGCTGGGATGCCTTGTCGGCAAACTGCGGATTCGGCGTGCCGATGTCATCGAGGCTGGCGGATTCAAGCGGCAGCAGCGGTGTCAGTCCGCGGGCCAGAATACCCGGGAGGGAGCCGGATGCCGTGCTGCCCGCCAGTTCCATGCCGGTCACCGTTTCGGGCCACGCGTTGGCGGGTGCGATGGCGAGGAACAGGTGCGGCATCCTGCCGATGGCGGTAGCCAGCTGGGAGTCGATATCCAGACTCTTTTGTTCCTTGTCGATCATGTCGATCAGGTACTGGGACTGAGCGGCCGGGATCTTGCTGCTCGAGTCGATGAAATTCCGCACTGCGTCTAGGCCGGCCACGGCCGGGTTGTGCTGCAGTTCCGAGAGCGGGAGTGCGAGGACGACATTGCTGCGGGTATTGCGCAGCTTGTCGAGCAGGGAGACGAGCGCGCCGCGTTCCCACGGCATGCCACCCAGTGCCGACAGGCTTTCGGCATCGAGCTGGACAATGGCCACGTGGCGGAGCGGATCGACGGGCGGACGCGAGAGATGCTGGGCGGCATCGAACATCCAGCCGTCGAAGCGCGATACGAACGAGGTGCCGGAGAAGGCCAGCAGCACTGCCGCCAGCAGAAGTCCGAGCACCCACTCCTTGATCAGTTTACGCAAGATCATCGTATCCCCAGTTTGTTTGTACAGCCTGGCCGGCAAGCGTTCGCAGACAGAGTCTGCCAGCAGTAACGCGGGTCACCATACCATACCAAAACGGCTTATCTATCGTCGGCCGATTTCGACCGCCGGGCCAGAAGGATGCCCCAGACGATTCCGGCCGCAAGCATGGCCGAGGAGAGTAGCATACCCATCGTGACATGGTCGAACAGGAAACCCAGCTGCTTGTCCGGCTGGCGGAAATTCTCGCAGAAGATGCGTGCCACGGCATAGCCGGTCAGGAACAGCGCCACCCGGCTACCGGCCGGCCAGGGTAGTCTGCGGGTGAACCAGAGCAGGCAGAAGAGCGCGATGCCCTCCAGCCCCAGTTCGTAAAGCTGGCTCGGATGCCGGGGCTCCGGGCCGGCCTGCGGGAATACCATCCCCCACGGCACGTCGGTGACGCGCCCCCACAGTTCGCCGTTGATGAAATTGCCCAGCCGGCCGAAGGCCAGGCCGATGGGGGCGACGACGAAAAAGCGGTCGGCGAGTTCCAGGAACGGCAGGCCGTGCTTCCGGCAATACCACCAGCCCGCCAGGATCGGGCCGACCAGCCCGCCATGGAACGACATGCCGCCCTGCCAGACGTAGAACACCTCCAGCGGGTGTTCGAGGTAGTAGTCGGGGTTGTAGAACAGGATGTAGGCGATGCGGCCGCCCAGCACGACACCGAGGATCAGCCAGGTGAACAGCCCTTCATAGGCCTGCGGCGAGACGCGCGTCTCCCACAGTCCGTTTTCGCGCAGTTGCTTGCGCACGAGATACCAGGTCGCGGCAAAGCCCGCCACGTACATCAGGCCGTACCAGTGAATGGCCAGCGGGCCCAGATGGATGGCGACCGGATCGATCTCTGGCCAGTGCAGCATCAGAAGCCTATCCAGAGAAGCAGTGCGCCGAAGAGGATGCGGTAGATGCCGAAGGCGACGAAGGTGAAGCGCTGCAGGAAACCGATGAACAGCTTCATGGTGGCGAAGGCGGCGACGAACGCCGTGACAAAGCCGACGACGAGCGTGAGCAGATTGCTGCCGACGAAATCATGGTAATGCTTCAGCAGGTCGAAGCCGCTGGCGGCCAGCATCACCGGCAGCGCCAGCAGGAAGGAGAACTCGGCGCTGGCCTTGCGGTCCAGCCCCACCAGCAGGGCGCCGATGATCGAGGCGCCGGCACGGCTGGTTCCCGGAATCAGTGCGAAGACCTGCGCGATGCCGATCCACAGCGCCTGCCGGTAGCTGACATCCTCGACGCGGCGGGTGGGATAATTCTTGCCTCGGTGCAGGTACTCGACCAGCAGGAAGACGATGCCGCCGATGATGAACATGGCGGCGACGATCTCGACCGAAAACATCGCCTTCACCTGCTTGTGGAACAGCAGGCCGACGATACCGACCGGTATGAAGGCAAGAATGATTTTCTGCCACAGCTCCCGATGAGCGAGGGTGAACTTGTCGCGGTAGCTGGCGGCGACGGCGAGGATGGCGGCCAGCTGGATGATCACCTCGAACGCCTTGTTGTCTTCCGACTGCGCGATCCCCAGCCAGCTGCTGGCAACGATCATGTGTCCGGTCGACGACACGGGCAGGAATTCGGTGATCCCTTCGATGAGACCCAGAATGACGGATTGCAGTAGATCCATGAAGCGCGTTCCTTCCTTGGGCAGTATGCATGCCGACCGCTGCCGTGCGGCAAACCTAGCCATCGGCCTGCCGATGTCATGCGAAAGTTGTCTCGTCGCGGGTTCGGCCGTCGGCTGCTAGGCTGTCGGAACGAGGTGACCCGATGACAGAGTGGCTGAAACGAACTTTCCGAATCCTGGCGATGCTGCCGCGCGTGCTGTTTGGCCTGCTGACCGTGCTGATGCTGGTGATTTTCGTAGTGGGGCTGCTGGCCGGCAGGCCGCATGTGCCCGAGCCCGCCCTGCTGGTGCTTGATCCGGAGGGGCCGCTGGTCGAGGAGGTGAACGTGCCGCAGCCGGCCGACCTGCTGCTCGGTTCGCCGGGGGCGAAGCAGACGCGGCTGCACGATCTGATCGAGGCGCTGCATCGCGCCAAGAGCGACAGCCGCGTCGCCATGGTGCTGCTGCAGCTGGATGACATGGGCTCCACACCTATCCCGATGCTGGAGGAGCTGCGCCGCGCGATCGCCGATTTCCGGACTTCCGGCAAGCGGGTGATCGCCTATGGCGAGAATTACTCGCAGGCACAATACCTGCTGGCGTCAGCCGCCGACGAGGTGTGGCTGCATCCGCTGGGGCTGGTCGGCGTCACCGGGCTCGCCTATCGCCGCCAGTATGTGAAACAGGCGCTGGATAATCTGCATGCCGATGTGCGGCTGTTCCGGGCCGGCAAATACAAGTCGTTCGGCGAACCATTCGTCCGCAACGACATGTCCGATGCCGCCCGCGAGGAGAGCCGCGTCTGGCTGGGTCAGCTCTGGCAGGATTACAAGCAGGACATCGCCGCCTCCCGCAAGGTCACGCCGCAAGCGCTGCAGAACCTGGTCGAGCATCCGGATGCCGCGGTCAGCGAATCCGGCAGCATTGCCGCTGCGGCCCTGAAGGCCGGCCTCGTCGATCAGTTGCTCGACAGCGAACATGCCCGGCAGAAGACCGCCGGCATGCTCGGTGTCGACGTGAACAAGCCGCTGCCGGCCATCAGCTTCCGGGAATACCTGGCCGCCACCTGCGGCGACGATCCGAACGGCAAGCAGAATGTCGGCATCATCGTCGCCAGCGGCCCGATCGTTTCCGGCGACGAGCCGCCCGGCTCGGTCGGCAACGATTCGATGGCCGCCCTGCTGGCCAAGGCGCGCGACGACAGTTCCGTGAAGGCGGTGGTGCTGCGAATCGACAGCCCCGGCGGCAGTGCTCTGGCCAGCGAGGATATCCGCCAGTCGATTCTGAATCTGAAGGAGGCCGGCAAGCCCGTCGTCGTGTCGATGAGCGGTGTCGCCGCTTCCGGCGGCTACTGGATCGCCACGGCTGCCGACGAGATCTGGGCCTACCCGGCGACGCTGACCGGTTCGATCGGCGTGTTCGGGCTGACGGGCAACATCGCCGGCGGTCTGGACAAACTCGGCATCCACACCGACGGCGTCACCACCTCGCCGATCGCCGGCCAGCCGCGAGCCGATGTGCCGATGCCCCCCGTGCTGGCCGACGTGTTCCAGGCCAGTGTCGATGATGTTTACCGCCGATTCATCAAGGTGGTCAGCGAAGGCCGCAAGCTGGATGAGGCGAAGGTGCGCGAGATCGCCGAGGGCCGGGTCTGGACAGGCACCGATGCCGCCCGCCTTGGGCTCGTCGATCATCTCGGCGGGTTCGACGAGGCGGTTGCCGCAGCTGCCAAGCGCGCCGGGCTTGAGCCAGGCTATGGCCGGCGCTGGCTGCACCAGCCGGAGGGCTTCGGCGAGGTGCTGATGGAGCGCCTCTCCGATGATGAGTCACGCGTGCTGGGTATTCGTCTGCCGGCGGTGGCCACACTCACCGGCAGCTTGTCACCCATGCTGCAGCTGTTCGCCCATCCCGGCGTTTATGCCTGGACCGATCTGAACGTCGAATAAAAAAGGGCGGCCTCGTGCCGCCCTTTTGCCCCTAGACGTCAGAAGGTGGGTGGATACGTCATTTTCGAGAGTTCTCTGACTTGTTGAGAATCTTCATAATTTCATCGTCATCTCTAGGAAGCTGCAAACCTGGGTTTTCAGTCGGCACAACAAATGCCTTCTCTGGATTTGCCCCGGCCTGAAGCAAGTCATTAATTACAGTTATGCAGGCCTTTCGTTTGTCGGGGAAATTCACGGCTTTGATCGCTGCGTGCCAGAGTGGCGTTCGATCATCCATGTCTGACGCTTCTGGATCCTGCCCTTTGGATAATAGATACTGAACGGTCTCAACATGGCATTCCGACGCGGCCACTCGCAAGGGTTTAGGAGACTTTAAGTCAGCACCCTTGGAGACTAAATATTCGACAATGTCGCGACACCCAAAAAGCGCCGCCCAAGGAAGTGGGTCATATGGACCATAGTTTGGATTCCCTTTAACTTGATAGCCATGCTCAACAAGCAGTGAAACCATTTCCATATTGCAGGTCTTTAGCGACGCCCTTATGGCGACAATGTCTTCCTTTGGATCAGCGCCATTAGCAAGCAGAAAGGACAACATCTCAGGGTTATTGTTTCTCACCGCAATATCAATCGGAGTATATGAATAGTCTCCACGCGGCATTTTGATGCCTTTTTTTAGAAGGCTTTTGACGGTATCGATATCACTATTAGTGATAGCCTGAATCATTTGATGTTCAGGATCGGCATTTTCTTTAGCCCGAATTGCTACACAGCTTCTTGGTCCATTTCCGCCGTATTCGATACTGTGTAACCCTGCAGTGATTTCTCTAATTTCAATAAGTCGTTGTTCGGTCAATTCTCTCGCGCATTGTAAATAGTAAGCGCTATCCCCAGGACCCATAATCCGCCCAACTTTCTCTCCACAATCGCAGTCCACGTTCTCTCGCCATTCGTCTTGGTGTTGCATGAACTGATTCATCTGCTGGGCATCATGTCTCGCGGATAGAAGCGAAGTTAGATCAGTAATGGTCTTATCTGCCTCATCCCTGAGGCGACCCTCACAGTATCCAATGCTGAGAGTGCTTCCACTAACGTCCTCGCATTCATCGAAGTGGATCTCTGCTTCCAGCTCGCTTATGCGCTTTTGATAGGCCTGTCTAAGACACTCGACAGTCTCACATTTGTTTCGAGTCTCCTTTAGCCATCGCCTCTGTTGATTGCGAATTGTGTTGGAATTTGCAGCCAGTCGTTGGGCACGCTGATACGTTTCGTAAAGTTGCACATCGAGGATTGTTACTTCGTTGGAGCTGCACACGAGCTTCTCGACAGACGTCGTGGCTTTTCGGCAGTCAAAACTGGCTCCAAGGCACCAAGTCGGTTGAATTGCCAATATGAGAAAGCCAATGGTTACGGCGTGGATTGAATGAATCAGGCCGAATAGAAAATTCCGCATGCACCCTCCCTGATTACGTGAACATAGATGGGATAACGGAAATGGCAAATTGCATGAAAAAGGGCGACCCGAAGGCCGCCCTTTTTGATCATCCACGGATGGGATGGCTGATTACATCATGCCTTCCATGCCGCCCATGCCGCCGCCTGCCGGAGCCGGCTCTTCCTTCTTCGGCAGCTCGGTCACCATCGCTTCGGTAGTGATCAAGAGGCCTGCGATGGAAGCGGCGTTCTGGCGTAGGGACTTCCGAGGACACAATACTCAATTCACCCACGGATTGATCACCTCAAGCCCCGGAAAGCCGAAATCCTGCGTATTGCGGGTAACCATGCGCAAACCGTGGTGCAGCGCGGTTGCCGCCAGCAGGCTATCGATCGCCGGGAGCGGCCGGCCGGCCTCGGCCTGCAGTCGACCCCACTGCTCCGCGACCGCTTCATCGACCGGCAACAACCGGCCTTCCAGCCAATCTGGTAACGTGTGTTCAAGCCAGACGCGCAGCTTTTCTTTTCGTTTGCCATCGACAACCGATTCAATTCCTTTGCGAATCTCACCAAGGGTCAGCACGCTGATGTAGAGGCTGTCGTCGGGCACCTGGTCGAACCATGCGAGCACGGCAGGCTCGGGGTTGGCGCGCACCAGTTCTGAGATCACATTCGTATCGAGCAGGTAGCTCACAGGGCGACGTCCCGGGTCAATGAACCGGAACGCTCGATGGCCAGGTTCTCACCCACCAGCGGCGAGGTACGCATCAAATCCACGAAGCTTGGACGTCGCCGCTTCAACGCCTCGTATTCCTCGACCGAAATCACGACCGCCGAAGGCTTACCGTGCACGGTCACCTGTTGCGGCCCTTTATCGCGCACCGATTTGATCAGTTCGCTGAAGCGGGCTTTTGCATCCTGTAATTGCCATTGACCCATGGTGCGCCTCCTGAGAAGTTACTAACTAGTCAGACTGGTCAGATCGTGTCCGGAAGTCAATACGGTGGTGATTCATGTCCACACAGAACAACCGGAAATTTGGATCTGAAACAAAAAAAGGCGACCCGAAGGCCGCCCTTTTTGATCATCCAACGGATGGATGGCTGATTACATCATGCCTTCCATGCCGCCCATGCCGCCACCTGCCGGGGCCGGCTCTTCCTTCTTCGGCAGCTCGGTCACCATCGCTTCGGTGGTGATCAAGAGGCCTGCGATGGAAGCGGCGTTCTGCAGTGCGGAACGGGCCACCTTGGTCGGGTCGATGACGCCGGCCTTGACCAGGTCACCGAACTCTTCGGTCGCAGCATTGAAGCCGAAGTGGGCTTCCTTGCTCTCGATGATCTTGTTGACCACGACGCTCGGCTCGCCGCCGCCGTTGGCAACGATCTGGCGCAGCGGCTCTTCGAGTGCGCGGCGCACGATGTTGATGCCGATGTCCTGGTCGTGGTTGGCGCCCTTGACGCCGTCCAGCGACTTGCGGGCACGGATCAGCGCGACGCCGCCGCCCGGCACGATGCCTTCCTCGACCGCTGCACGGGTGGCGTGCAGGGCGTCGTCGACGCGGTCCTTCTTCTCCTTCATGGCCACTTCGGTCGCAGCACCGACCTTGATCACGGCAACACCGCCGGCGAGCTTCGCCAGACGCTCCTGCAGCTTCTCCTTGTCGTAGTCGGAGGTGGTGTCCTCGACCTGCTTGCGGATCTGGGCGATACGGCCCTCGATAGCGGACTTGTCACCGCTGCCATCGACGATGGTGGTGTTGTCCTTGGTGATCTTGATGGAGCCGGCGGTGCCGAGGTCGTCCAGCGTGGTGTTCTCCAGCTTCAGGCCGATGTCCTCGGAGATCACGCGGCCACCGGTCAGGATCGCCATGTCTTCCAGCATCGCCTTGCGACGATCGCCGAAGCCCGGTGCCTTGACGGCAGCAACGTTCAGCACGCCGCGCATCTTGTTCACCACGAGCGTGGCCAGAGCCTCGCCCTCGATGTCCTCGGCGATGATCAGCAGCGGCTTGCCCGAGCGAGCCACGCCCTCGAGCACCGGCAGCAGATCACGCATGTTGTTGATCTTCTTCTCGTGCAGCAGGATGTACGGATCCTTCAGCTCGGCTTCCATGCGCTCCGGGTTGGTGACGAAGTACGGCGACAGGTAGCCGCGGTCGAACTGCATGCCCTCGACGACGTCCAGCTCGGTCTCCAGGCCCTTGGCCTCCTCGACAGTGATCACGCCTTCCTTGCCGACCTTCTCCATCGCATCAGCGATGATCTGGCCGATCTCGGCATCACCGTTGGCGGAGATGGTGCCGACCTGGGCGATCTCTTCCTGGTTCTTCACGTCGGCCGACAGGTTGCCCAGCTCAATGACGACGGCTTCGACGGCCTTGTCGATACCGCGCTTCAGGTCCATCGGGTTCATGCCGGCGGCGACGGCCTTCACGCCTTCCTTGGCGATCGACTGGGCCAGCACGGTGGCGGTGGTGGTGCCGTCACCGGCGATGTCGGCGGTCTTCGAGGCCACCTGCTTCACCATCTGGGCGCCCATGTTCTCGAACTTGTCCTCGAGCTCGATCTCCTTGGCGACGGAAACGCCGTCCTTGGTGATGGTCGGTGCGCCCCACGACTTGTCGAGCACGACGTTGCGGCCCTTCGGTCCCAGTGTCACCTTCACGGCGTCGGCCAGCGTGTTCACGCCCTTCATCATCTTGGCACGTGCGCTTTCGCCGAAACGAATGTCTTTTGCAGCCATTCTCTTATCTCCTTTGAATTGTTGTTATGAAATGAATCAGGATTCGATCACGCCGAGGATGTCGTCCTCGCGCATCATCAGCACTTCCTGGCCGTCGAGCTTGATCTCGGTACCGGCGTACTTGGAGAAGATCACGCGGTCGCCCGCCTTGACGTCCAGCGGACGCACTTCGCCGTTCTCCAGAATCTTGCCCTTGCCAGCGGCAATGACTTCGCCCTGCACCGGCTTTTCCTTCGCCGTGTCCGGGATGATGATGCCACCGGCGGACTTATGCTCTTCGTCCAGACGGCGGACGATTACGCGATCATGTAAAGGACGAACCTTAGTTGCCATCGTTTCACTCCTGTTGGTTTTGAGATGTGTGGAACCTTTGTATGGGGATCGGCTTTCGCCGATTCAACCCCCCTCTCGCGAAAGTTTTAGCACTCCCGAAAAAGGAGTGCCAATGGTGCGAAGCGGTGGGGGGAAGTCAACAGCTTTCTGGCACTCGGCCGGTCAGCCTGCCAGTCGCTCAGTTCAGGGCTGGTGTATCGGCGTGCGCCGGCTGGCGCAGGGTCGGGCCGTTGCCGGTGTAGACGGCGTGGTAGCGGGGGTCGGAGCCGGTACTGCCGGTTATGATCGGCAGCTCGGCAGGCTTGCTGACAAGACGGGGATTCAGCGCCCAGCTGATCATGGCGTGGGCGGCGTCGGCGAGATGGTCGGGAAGCTGGCCGGCGGCATCCAGGGCGGGCAGGAAGACCAGTTCGGCCTCGATTTCGGGTTGGCGCAGTAGCTGTAACAGGTGCGATACGAATTCGTCATCGCCGATAAACGGTACTGTTGCGCTGAGTCCCGCCGCTTCCGGATAGCGCAGCATCACCGGCTGCACGAGGGCGGCGGTACGACAGGCGGCCTGGAACAGGCGAGGATGGAAGCGCAGTACCCGGTCGCCGTTCGTGGTGGTGCCTTCGGGAAAGAGGCAGACGCTTTCGCTGTTCTGCAGGGTGCGGGAGATGTCGTCGATCGCCTGTTCCGCGCCACGCCGGGCACCGCGACGGATCAGGAGCGTGCCGGTGCGGCGCAACAGCCAGCCGATCACCGGCCACTCCGCCACATCGGCCTTGGAGAGGAAGCGCCCCTGCCAGGCAGAGGCCAGCAGCGGGATGTCGAGCCAGGAGATATGGTTGGCGACGAGCAGGGCCGGTTCACTCACCGGCTTGCCCCGGATGCACATGCGTACATGCATGATGCGGCACAGGTCGGCGAGCCACCAGGCGATCAGGCGCTGCTGGAAGGCGCTGTGCCGTTTTTGCTTCAGTGGCAGGAAAAGGATGGCGAGCGGGAATGCCGCCAGGATATGCACCACAATTCTGCCGGCACGCCAGATCTGGCGCAGCCGGGCGATCATGCCGGTTGCTCTTGGCGGCGGCCGATGAAGTGGCGGGCGTAACGCGCCTCGAGTGCCGCAACCGGCAGCAGCACGAAGACGTCAGCGACATTGAAGTCCTTGTCCCAGAAGGGTTCGCCGCCGATCTTGGCGCCCACGCGCAGATAGGCTTTCAGCAGCGGCGGCATCTGAGGCTTGAGGTCGGCCGCTACGGGGTGCGCCGGGAACGGCAGCAGCGGGGTGACGCGGCAGTCGGGTTCGGTCAGGGCGTTGGCGCGGATGTCGCGCATGATCGTCTGCGCCTGCATGCCGCCATCCCTCAGGCAGATGCTCGCGCAGCCCATCAGGTAGTCGAACCTGTGGCCGAGCAGGTATTCGGCGAGGCCGTTCCACAGCATGGTGATGGCCGAACCGTTGCGATAATCCGCATGTACGCAGGTGCGGCCGATCTCCATCTTGCGACCGGGCAACGCCAGCACGGCGGAGAGATCGAATTCGGAGCCGGAATAGAAGCCGCCGGCCTTTCTTGCGGCTTCGTCGGTCAGGATGCGGGTGGAGGCGACGATGTCGTTGGTCGACTCATCGCGTACCAGCATGTGCTGGCAGAACGGATCGAAGCGATCGTGATCGACACCGGGGATGGTATTGTGCAGCAAGGCCCCCGATTCGCGGGCGAAGATTTCGTAGCGCAACTTCTGGGAAGCGACGATGTCGTGCTCGTTGCGGGCGAGTTCGACGACGAGGCGGGGTTTCTCGCGCGCCGGCCGAGCCGGGGCCAGCGGTTTGGGTTGCAGATTCGAAGTCGTATAGGCCAAGGTCAACCTCCGTGCCAGTTTGCGGCACCGTAGGTCGGCTTGGTGTCAGGTTCGGGTCAGTTGTGTGGCAGGCCAGGGTCAGGGCTGCGGCAGATTCATGACATCAGCCGCCGGCGAGCTTGGCCTTGATCCCTTCCTTGTCGAGCAGCATCAGCAACTTGTCGCGGTGGTCGCCCTGGATCTCGATGCAACCGTCCTTGACGGCGCCGCCGGTACCGAGCTGGTTCTTCAGCTTTTTCAGCAGTTCCCTGAGTTTGTCGTCGGAGAGTGCCAGGCCGTCGATCACGCAGACATTCTTGCCGCCCCGTCCCTTCGATTCGCGGCGGATGCGTACGCCCTGCTTGGCGGGGTTCTTGATGGCCGGGGCTTGCGGGGGCTGTGACTTGCCCTTCTTCTTTTTGTCTCCCCCCATCGGCTTGCCGAGGCTGCCGAATTCGGTGGAGTAGACCAGTCTGCGATCGTCGTTCATGGGCGAAGTATTGCGCCGGCATCTGTTCCCGCAAGCGATACATGGAGTTGTCATATTCCAGGGATATTTTGCCCTTTTTGTGACCTGGTTTATATAATTCGGAGTTTCCGCGGCATTAATGTCGCCGGTTCTGGCCGCCATGGAAGCGCGAATACCAGGCCTTTCGACGCCTTCACAGGATTGTCGGACAGGAGGAGATGATGCGAGCGACCCGTATATCCCGCTGGGCCTTTGCCGTCTTGGCGGGGATCCAGCTGTTCATGGCGCCGACGATGTTTGCCGGGGCGGCGGAAAATGCCATCACAGGAATCCATCATTCACAGGCGGTACTGCAGGCGGCATACCGGTCAGCCGGGGCGGCGATGCAAAAAGGGCCTGCCGAAATCGCCATAGCGGACCAGGCAGTGCTCAGGCTGCCCGCCGGTTTCGGTTTCGTGCCTGCCACGCAGGCACGGCAACTCATGCAGGCCATGGGCAATCCCGCCGGCAGCGGCTTGCAGGGAATGATCTTCCCGACAACTGCGCAGCGTTCGAACTGGTGCATCATCGTGAACTATGTCGGTTCCGGGCACATCGAGGACAACGACACCAACCATTGGGACGACCATTATCTGCTGACCAATATCCGGTCGATCACGGAGGATGCCAATGAGAGCCGCCGTGCCCGCGGCACGCCGGAGGTCGAGGTGCTCGACTGGGTCGAGAAGCCCCGCTATGACCCGGTGACACATCAGCTGGTCTGGGCGGTCTCTTCCCGCAACAAGGCGGAATTGAAAGATGCGGACCATAGCATCAACTACAACATCATAGCCCTTGGCCGGTCGGGCTATGTCAGCATGAACCTCGTCACGGCGTTGTCGGTGGCAGACAGGCTCAAGCCCGTCGCACATCTGCTTGCGGCCGACCTCTCGTTCAGGTCGGGAGACCGGTACGACGATTTCGATGCGAATATCGACAAGGCAGCGGGATTCGGGCTTGCGGCGCTGGTAGCGGGCGTGGCCGCGCAGAAGCTCGGGCTGCTTGCCCTCATCGCTTCCTTCTTTACCAAGTTCGCGAAAGCCATCGGCGTGGCTATGGCGGCCGGTATGGGAATCATGGGCAAGAAAATCTGGGTGCGAAAGCGGGCCGGCAGACAGGATGTCGCGCAGGCTTGCGAACCTGTCGCTGCGGAAGCTTCGTCCTATTCCTCCGGCGGCGATGCCGACGGAGCCGGAAACAGCAGATCGGTAAAACCGAAACGGCTCAGATCCTTCATGCGCATCGGATAGAGAAAGCCGTCCAGATGGTCGCATTCGTGTTGCACGACACGGGCGTGAAACCCGTGCGCCTCGCGATCGATGGCATGGCCGAGCTCATCGAAGCCTGTGTAACGGATATGCTCGAAGCGCGGCACCAGGCCGCGCAGCCCCGGCAGGCTCAGGCAGCCCTCCCAGCCGTCGTTCTTTTCCTCGGATAACGGCGTAATGACCGGGTTCACCAGCACGGTTTGCGGTACCGGTTCGGCATCGGGATAGCGGGGATTGCGATCAATCCCGAATACGACCACCCGTGAATGGATGCCGATCTGGGGCGCAGCGAGGCCGACGCCATCGAGCGCAGCCATGGTATCGCGCAGGTCGGCGACGAGGTCGAGGAGTTCGGGGCTGTTGAAGCGGGAAACCTCGGCAGCCCGCTCCAGCAGTCGCGCATCTCCCATGCGCAGGACATCGCGGACAGCCATCAGCGGAAATCCGGGCTCAGATCAGTACCTGCAGGCTGAAACGGTAAGGGTTGGTCTGGTCGCCGAAGGCCAGCGTATGCTTGCCGCGCGGCAACGGCACGATGGTTTCGGTTTTGCCGTAGCCGATACGGGTATCGTCCAGCTCGCAGAAGTCGCCGAAATGCATCAGTCGCAATTGCAGGCCGCCCGACTCCACGGCCTCGATGCAGAGGTGATGTTCGCGAATGGCCTTGCCGCTGCTGGTCAGCACTACATCGGCCGGTTGTTGCTGGCGGAACAGGTCGGTGACGCTTAGCGGCGGCATGTGCGCACCGAAAACCCATGGCAGCCGGGTGATCATGCGTGGCTGGTTGCACAGCGCTTGCCTGGCGGGATGGTTGAGTCCTTCCAGCTTGGCATACATGACCATGGTGTCGTCGAGTTGCGTTTCGTCACCCTCGTTGGCCAGCGCCATGCGCAGACGCGAGAACAGTGCGGCGAGCAGCGGGGTCAGGCGGTTGCCGGGGCCGTTCACGAGACGGATCAGTGCGCCGCGGTCGATGATCTCGACATCGCCGTCGGTCAGCGCGGTGACGGTGGCGGTGCGGCTGCTGACCAGTCCCGCCAGCCCGAGTTCGCCGATGATCTCCCCCGGTCCGAGCGTAAAGGTGTCGATGGCGCCGCCCGGTTTCTTGCGCCGTACCTGCACCCAGCCGCTCTGGATCAGGTAGGCACCGGTATCCTCGTCGCCCTGTGCGATAAGGGTGTCGCCTTCCTTGAATGGGAGAATCCGCGCCATTATTGCCTCCGCGTCGTCCTGCCGGACAGATAACCCCAAAAACGCTGGAATTTCAAGTCCGCCAATGCTGTGACCTGAATCGCCAAAGCCGGAATATAGCGAAATTCCCGGGGCTGTTGTTGCCGCGCGGGTACGGCTCGGGCATGATTCGTCGCCTGGATTGCCTACTACAGGGGGGACCATGTCTGCCAAGCAGAAGCAAGCGGCCAAGTCCGCGAAGGGACTGGAGTTCGAGGGTCGGTCGTATGACGTCGACACCCTGCACGCGATGCACGACTCCATGTTGTTTATCCGTCGTTTTGAGGAAAAGGCGGGCCAGCTCTACGGCCTGAAGAAGATCGGCGGCTTCTGTCACCTGTGCAACGGCCAGGAGGCCGTCTGCGTGGGCATGGAGCACGCCGCCCAGCCGACCGACTACATGATGACCAGCTACCGCGACCACGGCCATATCCTGGCCCGCGGCTCCGACCCAACGGCGGTGATGGCCGAGCTGCTCGGCCGTGCCGGCGGTATCGTCAAGGGCAAGGGCGGCTCGATGCACATGTTCGACATCGACAAGAACTTCGCCGGCGGTAACGGCATCGTCGGCGAGCAGGTGCCGATCGGCCTCGGCTTCGGTTTCTCCAGCTGGTACAAGGACGACGGCCGCGTGACCATGTGCATCATGGGTGACGGCGGCATCAACCAGGGTGGCGTCTACGAATCCTTCAATATGGCCGCACTGTGGAAGCTGCCGATCGTTTTCGTGATCGAGAACAACCAGTACGCCATGGGTACGGCGCTGAACCGCGCCTCGGCCGAAACGCACCTGTTCAAGCGCGGCATCTCCTTCAAGATCCCGGGCATGCAGATCGACGGCATGGACGTGCTGGCGGTCGAGAAGCACATGACCGAGGCGCTGGAGCATGCCCGCTCCGGCGAGGGTCCGATCCTCGTCGAGGCTGTCACCTACCGTTACCGCGGCCACTCGATGTCCGATCCCGCCACCTACCGCACCCGCGAAGAGGTGGACGAGTGGCGTACCGGCCGCGATCCGATCGCACGCCTGCAGCAGCAGATGATCGATGCCGGCCTCGCCACCGAGGAGCACTTCAAGGAGAAGGACAAGGAGATCAAGAAAGAGGTCAACACCGTGGCGAAAGATGCCGAGGCGCAGCCCGAGCCCGATCCGTCCGAGCTGTGGACCGACGTCTACTCCGACCCGATCGAGGGCGCATATCCTTATCCCGGCAAGGTGGGCTGAAGAACATGAAGATCACGTACCGTGAAGCACTGAATCAGGCGATGTGCGAGGAGATGGAGCGCGACAATCGCGTTTTCCTGATGGGTGAGGAAGTGGCCGAGTACAACGGCGCCTACAAGGTCAGCCAGGGCATGCTGGAGAAGTTCGGCCCGAAGCGTGTGATCGACACGCCGATCACCGAGCTGGGCTTTGCCGGTCTCGGCGTCGGCGCCTCCATGGCCGGCCTGCGCCCGATCATCGAGTTCATGACCTGGAACTTCGCCATCCTGGCGCTGGACCAGATCGTCAATGCCGCGGCCAAGATGAAGTACATGTCCGGCGGCCAGTACAGCTGCCCGATGGTGTTCCGCGGTGCCGGCGGTTCGGCGGCGCGCGTCGGCTCGCAGCATTCGCAGGCGCTGGAGAACTGGATGGCCAACGTGCCGGGCCTGAAGGTGGTGATGCCGTCCAACCCGGCAGACGCCAAGGGCCTGTTGAAGGCGGCGATCCGCGACAACGATACCGTCTGCTTCATCGAGAACGAGATCAACTACGGCGACGTCGGCGAGGTGCCGGACGGCGAATACATCATTCCGCTCGGCAAGGCCGACGTGAAGCGGCCGGGCAAGGATGTCACCATCGTGGCGCATTCGCGCATGACCGGCTTCGCGCTGGAGGCGGCAGCCGAGCTCGCCAAGCAGGGTATCGATGCCGAAGTGATCGATCCGCGCACCATCCGTCCGCTCGACGAGGCGACGATCCTGGGATCGGTCGCCAAGACCAACCGCTGCGTGGTGGTCGAGGAAGGCTGGCGCTTTGCGGGTATCGGCGCCGAGATTTCGGCCCGCATCATGGAGAAGGGTTTCGACGATCTCGATGCCCCGGTGGCGCGTGTCACCGGCAAGGATGTGCCGATGGCCTATGCCGCCAATCTCGAGCGCATGACGCTGCCGAGTGTCGCCGAGATTGTGGAAGCCGCACGCGTGGTCACTAACCGCGCCTGAGCAGGATTCATGCGGCCCCGGTTGGGGCCGCCTAACGTATTAGGGAACGGGGAAACAACATGCCGATTGATGTGTTCATGACCCAGCTGTCGCCGACGATGACGGAGGGCAAGATCGCCCGCTGGCTGAAGAAGGAGGGCGATACGCTCTCGTCCGGTGACGTGCTGGCCGAGGTGGAGACCGACAAGGCGACCATGGAGATGGAGGTCGTCGACGAGGGCGTGCTGCACAAGATCCTGTCGCCGGCCGGCTCCGTCGTGGCCGTCGGCACCCCGATCGCGGTGATCGCCGAGGAGGACGAAGAGGTGCCGGCCGATTACGTGCCGCAAAGCGGCGTCAAGCCGGCCGCGGCTGCTCC